>OGCH01000973.1_pt1 | contig 12192 bp, 11 predicted proteins | sample 1570111 | NCBI WGS metagenome assembly OGCH01 (sample SAMN03436243, study PRJEB24508) | hot springs metagenome | biome: Desert Springs; feature: Hot Springs; material: Water | place: USA: Great Boiling Spring, Nevada | collected 2008-12-01 | depth 0 m m | reverse complement strand
TGCCCATCATCGAGACCCAAGCGGGCGATGTCTCCCCCTATATCCCCACGAATGGTATCTCCATCACGGATGGGCAAATCTATCTGGAGCCGAGCCTGTTTTATGCGGGCATCCGCCCCGCTATTAATGTGGGTATCTCGGTGAGCCGCGTGGGAGGCGATGCCCAGATTCGCGCGATGAAGCAGGTGGCGGGGCGTCTCCGCCTCGATATGGCGCAGTTCCGCGAGGTGCAGGCGTTCGCCCAGTTCGCCTCCGACTTGGACCGCGCCACCCAGATGCAGCTGGCGCGTGGGCTGCGCCTGCAGGAAATCCTCAAGCAGCCCCAGTTCCAGCCGATGCCCGTCGAGGAGCAGGTGATGATTATCTTCGCGGGCACCCAGGGCTATCTGGACGACATCCCCGTGGAACTGGTGCGCGCCTTCGAGGAGGGCTTCCATCCCTTCATGCGCGAGAAGTACCCCGACATCGGCGAGAAGATTCGACGCGAGCAACGCCTCGATGCCGATACGGAAGCCGACCTGCGCCGCGCCATTGAGGAATACAAAGCCCAATTCAAACAGGAGCAGGGACTCGCATGAGAACGCTGCGAGCGATGCGGTCGCGCATCCGCGCCGCCAAGAATATTCAGCAGATTACGCGGGCGATGAAGCTGGTCTCGGCAGCCCGCTTGCGTCGGGCACAAGACCGCGTGCTGGCAGCGCGTCCCTATGCCCAGCGCATGCACGAAATTATGCGGGAGCTGGGACGCGCAGGCGACCTGCCGGACCATCCCTTGCTCCAGCGACGCGAGGTGCGCCATGTCGGCTTCGTGCTGATTACCTCCGACAGGGGGCTGTGCGGTGCCTACAATATGAACCTCATTCGCACCCTGCAGACCGCGCTTCGGGAGCAGCAACTCACGCCCGAACAGGTGCGCCTCCTCTGCGTCGGCAGACGCGGCTACCAGTTTTTTGCCAAGCGCGGCTACACGATTGCTCTCTACCGCTCCATGCCCACCGGTGGCGCGGGGCTGGAAGAGGCACGCGCCGTCACCAGCGCCATCAGCGAGCTGTTCCAGACCGAGCAGCTGGATCGGGTCTATCTGGTCTATGCGCAGTTTATCAACCCGGTGACGCAGCGTCCGCGCGTGCAGCCCGTGCTGCCCATCGAGCCACCTGTAGGTGAAGACCAAAGCACGCGCGAGTTTATCTTCGAGCCGCCCGCCGAAGAGCTGCTGGCGCGCTTGCTGCCGCGCTACTTGCTGACCCAAGTGCTGCAGGCGTTGCTGGAAGCCAGCGCAAGCGAGCATGGCGCCCGCATGACGGCGATGTCGATGGCAAGCGATAACGCCGGCAAAATGATTCAGGAGCTGACCCTGGTGATGAACCGCTTGCGCCAAGCCGCTATCACCAAAGAGATTGCCGAAGTGGTGAGCGGTGCAGAGGCACTCAAAGGCTAATCGATGAGCGAGTTGGCAGGGCGTGTGGCGATTATCACAGGTGCCAGCCGCGGTATCGGGCGAGCAATTGCGCTTCGACTGGCGCGAGAAGGGGTGCGGGTGGTGATTGCTGCCAAAACCGCTGAGCCTGACCCTCGCTTGCCCGGCACCATTTACACGGTGGCGGAAGAGGTGGAGGCACTGGGCGGCGAGGCGCTTCCCGTCCGCGTCGATGTGCGCAACGAGAACGCCATCCAGCAGATGGTGGAGCAAACCCTGCAGCGTTGGGAACGCATCGATATCTTGGTGAATAATGCGGGCGCACTCTGGTGGAAGCCCTTGCTGGAGACCCCTGCCAAACGCTTCGATTTGGTGATGGGCGTGAATGTGCGGGCAGCATTCCTCTGTGCGCAAGCCGTGCTACCCACCATGATTCAGCAGCGATGGGGGCATATCGTCAATATGTCGCCACCGATCGACCTCTCGGTGATAGCGGGACGTATCGCCTACATGATTTCCAAGTTCGGCATGACGATGCTCACCGTCGGGCTGGCGGAGGAGGTGCGCGAGCATAACATCGCGGTGAACTCGCTCTGGCCGCGCACCTTGATCGAGAGCCAAGCGACCATTGCGTTCCAGCTGGGCGAGCCGCGCTTCTGGCGCAAGGCAGACATCATGGCGGACGCCCTCTATGAGTTGGTGCGGCGCGAGCCGTCCACCTGCACTGGCAAGGTCTGGTTCGATGAGGAACTCTTGCGTGAGGCAGGCATCACCGACTTCTCCGTCTATAACTGCACACCCGACGGCGAACCGCTTCCCATCAATTGGCATCGGTTCGACGAGGCGATTCGTCAGGTTCCACACAGTGGAGCAGGGTAGATTATCTGCCAAAACCTTCATTGAGAGGAAGGAGACAGCGATGGGTCAACGAATCTTTTGGCTTTGCAGCAAGTGGGGCGATGTGCTATAATAGAAATATGGTCGAGGCTCTGTCGGAGGCTCGTGCAAGGTAGAGATGCTCTTATAGATAATCATCATTATGAGGAGGATGCACGAGCGATGGGCGACCCGAATGTGTTGGTACAGCAGGCAACCGCCCTGAAAAACGAAGGGCGTTACGATGAAGCGGAGCAGCTGCTGAAGCAGGTTATCGCCATCAATCCGCGCCATGCGGAGGCGCATCACCAGCTGGGACTGGTGTACTGCTTCACAGGGCTGTTTGACGAGTCGATTCAGGAGCTGGAGACCTCGGTGCGGCTGAATCCCGAGAGTGTGCAGGCGCGGCTCGATCTGGCACTCACCTATGCGATGCTCGGCTATGAGCCGGAAGCCAAGCGGGAGCTGGAGGAAGTGCTGCGTCGCGACCCGACCAACGAGATGGCACTTCGCCAGATTGTCTACTTCAAGTAAACCAAAGGGGTATGGGCGATAGGGTGCGATTCGGCATCGTGGGGCTGGGCGCGATGGGCGCCGGGCACTGCCACTATGTGCGTGACCTGGTGCCCGAAGCGGAGCTGACCGCCGTGTGCGATGTCGACGCCGCCCGTGCCCGCGAAATCGGTGAGCAGTATAGCGTCCCTGTCTTCACCGAGCCAGAGGCGATGTTCGCCAGCGGGCTAATAGACGCCGTGCTGATTGCCACGCCCCACTACTTCCATGCACCCTTAGCCATCGCTGCGTTCCAGCACGGTCTCCATGTGCTGACCGAGAAGCCGCTCTGCGTCACCGTCAGCGACGCCGACCGCATGATAGAAGCGGCGCGTCAGTCAGGCAGGAAGTTCGGCATCATGTATCAGATGCGCACGCGTCCCGAAAACCGTGCGGCACGCCAACTTGTCGAGCAGGGCGCGCTGGGCGAAGTGCGCCGAACCCTGCTGATTACCGCTTGGTATCGCACGCAAGCCTATTACGATTCAGGTGGCTGGCGGGCGACCTGGGCGGGTGAAGGTGGTGGCGTGCTGATTAATCAAGCGCCGCACTATCTCGACCTGTTCCAATGGCTGGGTGGGCTGCCGTGCCGTGTGCAAGCGCAGGTGCGCACCCGCCTGCACGATATCGAAGTGGAGGACGAGGCGTTCGCCCTGCTGGAGTATCCCAACGGGGCGCACGGCTACCTCTATGCCACCACGAACGAAGTGCCCGACGAGAACGCCATCGAAATCTGCGGCGATAAAGGCAAACTCTGCCTCTACAACGGCAAGCTCGAATTCTGGCAGTTCGAACGCTCCATCCGCGAGTTCACCTTTGAAACCGACCAGATGTGGGGCAGTATCCGCGCGGAGCGGGTTGAAGTGCCCATCGAGCCGTTGCCCGAAGATGCCCTGCGCGACCATCCCGCCATCATCCAGAACTTTGCTCGCAGCATCCTGTATGACGAGCCGCTGATTGCGCCCGGCGAAGAAGGCTTGGCGGTGGGGGAGCTGATTAACGCGCTCATCTTGTCGGGCAAGCGCGGTGTGCCTGTCTCGATCCCGGTGGAGCGCGCCGCCTATGACGCCTTGATTGCCGAGCTGAAGGCACAGTCGCGTCCCAAAACGCGCCTCCGCGAACAACGCCTCACCGACCCCAACTTGGTGCGATAGATATAGCCTGTTCGTCGCGAATGCCCAGTCTACACCTTTTGGGCCCAGAGGCGCGCGGTGTGCCCCCGTACATGCCAGCCCTCAGCGTAGTGATGAATGGTCATCTCAGATGACAGCAGGGAGGGTAACTCGCCAAGACGCAACACCCGCTTCGGCGACGCAGGACGGTTAAAATGGGCACGATGTTCCACCGTGAAGGTCTCCATGACGAAGTGTCCGCCCGGACGGAGCCACTCCGCCACGCGCCGAATCAGGGGACGATGCAAAAAGAAGAAGCAAAGGATGAGGTCGAACAGGTCCTCTGGCTGCCAATCGCTCTCAAGGTCGGCTTCGACCCAGCAGATGGGAGGCGAATCGGGTGCGTAGCGTGCCTGCAGGTCGCGCCCGCGTGCAAGCGCATCGGGCAGCCAATCCACCGCCACCACACGCCAGCCAAGGTCCGCCAGATAGACCGCCTCGCGACCCGCACCACAAGCCAGATCGAGCGCGTGCCCAGATGGCAAGTTCGGCGCGACTTGCTGCAGAAACTCGTTCGGCTCCCAGAGGCGATAGCGAGCCGAGGGCAAGGCATTTTCAGGCGTTGTATCGGCAAGACAAGCACGCCGACCACGCGCATGGAGCCAACCCAGCGTGTAATAGGCTTCGACACCCGTGGGCAGAATCTGCATCTCCACATAGGGCGGTGCCAACTCGTGCTGACGCGCCTCCAGCTCGTCTAATGGGATATGCACCGCGCCCGTTGTTGGCTCGCACGGGCAGGATGAGCGCGATACGCAAAGAAAGCGCGTGGGAAGAAGCATGGCTTACTCCAGCAGACGCGCCACAGGGGTCTGCCCCCCATACACCTGCGCCCCTACGCGCGTGAGAATCTCGATCTGGCGTGTGAAGATAAGCAAATCCACTTGACTGCCGCGCCCAATAAACGCGATTTTCTGACCTGCCTGAACCGCCTGCCCCTCCCGCACATAGGTCGTGATTTTATTGACGAACTTATCGGCAATCTCGACCATCGCGAGACGCACCTTGCCGTTCTCCAGCAGGAGCGTCTGCCGCTCATTTTCGAGCTGGAACCGCTTGCCCAGCAGGTCCACCGCCTGCCGAAACCACGCCATGCGAATATATTCCCACAGATCCAACATCGGCAGGTTCGCGCGCGTGGGGGTATAGACAATGCGCTGAATGGTGCCCGACATCGGCGCGTAGTTGAAATGCACATCGAACGGGCTCATGTAGATGCCGATGAGCCAACCCTCATCGCTGGCTTGCCAGTCGGCGCGGGTGATTTCGGTGATGGGAATGGCGCGTCCAAGCTTCTCGGCGAACACCGTCCCCTGTACCACAGGACGAATATAGACCACCTTGCCATCGCACGGCGCCAGAATCAGGTCGGGATCAGGTGGTGGTGTGCGTTTGGGGTCGCGATAGAACCAGACATGGCGCAGGAACCAGCTGGCGCCTGCCACTGTTGCCCCCACACCTAATGCCACTTTCAGCCAGCCCGGTAGCTTCACAAACCCGATTGTACCCCATATAGGGACAGGCACATCGGGTCTGCCCCTCCTGCATGTTTGCCCCTCCTCAAAGTGGCTCGAAGTGGCAACTGAAGTGGCGCAGGAAGGGGGTCTGCCAAGTGATGCGATAGCCGCGTAGCTGCTCCCGCCGCGCAAACACATTCAGAATCGCCTCCACCACATAATCGATATGGCTTTGGGTATAGACACGGCGTGGGATTGCCAGTCGCACTAACTCTTTGCGGGCAGGTAGCTCCTGACCCGTTTCGGGGTCGCGCTTGCCGAACATCACGGAGCCGATTTCGCTGGTGCGGATGCCCCCCTCACGGTACAGCTCCACCACCAGCGATTGCCCCGGATAGTGCAGCGGCGGGATATGAGGCAGCATCAGCCCCGCGTCGATATAGATAGCATGCCCGCCGGGCGGCTGCACGATAGGCACGCCCTCGCGCGCAATATGCTCGCCCAGATAGCGCACCGACGCCAGCCGATATTCCAAGTAATGCTCGTCCAGCACCTCTTGCAAGCCTATCGCCATCGCTTCCAAATCGCGCCCCGCCAGCCCGCCATAGGTGGGGAAGCCCTCCGTTAGAATCAGCAGCTCCTTCTCCTGCTGCGCCAGCTGGTCATCGTTCGTGCAGAGAAAGCCCCCAATATTCGCCAGCCCATCCTTTTTGGCGGACATGGTGCAGCCGTCGGCATAGGAGAACATCTCGCGCACAATCTCGCGTATGCTCTTATCGTGATAGCCTGGCTCGCGCAGCTTGATGAGATAGGCGTTTTCGGCAAATCGGCAGGCGTCGATGTAGAGGGGAATGCCGTGCCGTCGGCAAATCTGGCTCACCGCGCGGATATTCGCCATCGAGACGGGCTGACCGCCACCGGAGTTGTTGGTGATGGTGAGCATCACCAGCGGGATGCGCTCCGCGCCCACCTCCTGAATGAGTCGCTCCAGCGCAACGGTATCCATGTTGCCCTTGAAGGGGTGCGGCGTCTGGGTGTCCTGCGACTCGGCGCACGGTAAATCGATGGCGGTGCCGCCCAGATACTCGATATTGGCGCGGGTGGTGTCGAAATGGGTGTTGTTGGGGATGATACTGCCCGGTTTGCACATCAGCGAGAACAGGATGCGCTCGGCAGCACGCCCCTGATGCACAGGAATAACATGCCTAAAACCGAAAATCTCGCGCACGACTGATTCGAAGAAGTAGAAGCTGCGGCTGCCGGCGTACGATTCATCGCCTCGCATCACGCCCGCCCACTGGTCCGCGCTCATAGCGGCGGTGCCCGAATCGGTAAGCAAGTCAATCAGCACATCGTCGGAGCGCACCAGAAAGAGATTATAGCGGGCGCGTTGCAGAATCGCCTCGCGCTCTTCTGGCGTGGTGATGCGGATAGGCTCCACCACCTTGATTCGAAAAGGCTCAATAATCGTTCGGAACGGCATATCGGCTCCCTTGCCGAAATACAGTATACCTTATCGATTGCGTGAAACTTGGAGGAAGGGGCAAAATCCGGCTACGGACATGGCACAATTTCGGCATTCCGAAGGGTAGGATCTGCCTCAAGCACCTCCCGCGGTATCGGGCGAACATCAGTATAAAGTAGCCAAGGGTGACGCATCTCCGAAATCCCACCCTCTTCCCGAAAACAAAGGGACTCAACCTGAACCGCTTTTACCGACCCATTCTTGCGCAAACGCAAGACCTTGCCCTGATAAACTAACTCAGCTGGTCCCTCGAGGGCGGGTGTTTTGGGCTGACCATGCAAGACACAAATCGCTATCCCGTGATTGGCATCCATGCTCTCCAGAACCGATAACCACTCTTCGGTGCTGGGCAAAAAGTAATAATAGCTGGTTTCTACCTCATGTCCGATTCGCCCAGAGCGCATATAGGCCGCTCCGCGTTTGTAGGGATCCACCGGGCAGCGAACCACACGCCTGTCTCTTATGTAAGGCACTAAGTTTGAAAAATAGGGTGCGGGTTGACCGTAGTCTTGCAGGTAGAGCGCGTACGCTGAGTGAATTTGGCGCAATTGGGATATGCAAACCGCCTCCTGCGAGCGGCGGCGAGAGGTAAACAGCAGCGGCAAAACTAATGCGGCAATCAGCGTAATTATCAGGATCACCACCATCAGCTCTATGAGAGTCAATCCACCTCGCCTCATAAAAACACCTCCCTCATCTCACCCACAGGTCTTCCACAAAGGTGCGAATACGGGACAGATTCTTCAGCATCCACTGAAGTAGGGCTAAGCTACACACGAGCGTTATCACAAGCAGAACATTCAGGGGCAGCGACTCAATAGAAAATATCCAGCCAATGTCGAATGACTGGATATGTAAAAATGCGAACAACCCAATCAGAAATAAAAGAAGCCATTGCCAAGCAGCCGATAAGGATCGAACCGTGATGCAGTAATAAAGTGCAATTCCTGCCCCCCCTCCCCAGAGCCAATAAGGCAGCCATTCGGACAGGCGCAGCATCTTGCGAAATATCCAGCTTATGTTGCCTATCTCTTCAGGGGTAAGCCAAAGGCGCGCTATCAGACTGCTAATAACCACCAGCAGGGGATAAATCATCGCACGCCCCGCAGTGAAGGCAAGCATGCCTAAACCTATTGCCCAGATAAAACCGCTCCGCATCCTCTCTATATTACCCTCCATAGTTTCCCTGTCAAGGGGCTGCAACGAACCCCTTGACAGGTATCTGAGGAACCGAGTTATGAAGTTGGTTCTACTATAGGTCGACACAGAGGAATTGGACAGGCTGGGTCATTTCCTTGACAAGAAGGACCATCGCTAGGGCTCGAACAGCAATTCCCTGTATCATTCCACTTAGTACACTTGACCACAACGCACGTGCCTCCCTTGTATCGGCACTCCCATCGGTACTTCCAGCGCGCCTGCTCGTAATGAGGTTTAGCAGCACTACACTTGGCTTCAAACAATCCCTTTGCGCGGCATCGGTACTGCCTGAGCGTAGGCAGCGGTGTGCACTCCGAGGGGTCTATACAGTTCTGGTTGCCGCTCATGGGACGCATCTCATAACCGTTCCTACGCGACGATGTTGAAAAAGGAGTTGCTGAACCATTCTGGGCCGGTAATGTCAAAGGCGGTTTATTCAGCGCCAATTGTTGCTTGATTTGAGGTTCGGAAAGGGGAACTCTCCCGCCAGAACAGCCACAACCTTGTCCGCTTACAAAACCGGCTGCCACCTTAACACCCCCCCGCTGAGTTCGGCGAGAGCGGCGAGGGTGTTCGGCAGCGCCACCAAGTTCGCTATCATTAGCGCCAACGCGCTCATCAATAACACCTTGCGTCTCCTCATCGCTCAATACCTCCTTGGAAACCCCTTCGGGGCTTCCACCTCTATTAACGACGCAAACACCCGATTTGTTAACATCAAGCCCGAAAAAAGCACGCCCCAATCGCTTGATCCGCTGAAGGTACTGCTTCACCGAACCAACCGAAAGATTGAGTGCCGACGCAATTTCGGCATATTCGTAGCCTTGATTATACAGCACAGCCACCTTCTGCAGAGAGGTAGGCAGGCTGTCGATAAACTGCTGCATCGCGATGTGCCAGATCCAGTCCGATTCGGGGTTCTCCACCGCCAGATACTCAAAGAGTTCTGCGCCCAATAGCCGTTCGCGCTGGCAACTGGGCTGTTTGGCACGATCGATTGCCAGCGAGCGGAGTTTCTGCTGGCACCAGCACTGAGCGTGCTGAATATCTTCCTGTGTGGGGGCGTGTTCCCACGGGTAGCTGCCGAAACGGCGCTGGTAAGCGTGCAGGCAGTCCTGCACCAGGTCGTCGGCATCGGCTTCACAGACCGCGTAGTGCATCGCCCTTTGCAATAGCCCCGCTCTCCAATCGCTTGGAGTGTGCATCGTTGCACCTCGCGCGTTGTTATTTTCGTGATAGGGAGCTAACCTCCTTCCCGTTGATGGGTGGCATGCGCTTGCAGCCATGCTTGGGCATAGCGGTAGTCCTCTACCGTGTCGATATCGTATGCCAGTTCGGGCATCGCGTGGGGGTAGACATGGAGCCGAACGCCGAGTGCCCGTTGCGCCAGTGTGGGCAGCGACTGCAAAGCCAGTCGCCCGGTCAAGAAGCGCGCCATAGCGGGGATGCCCACCGTCAGCAGGCGAAAGCCCAGCCATGAGACAAGAGAGAGGGTGAATCGGGGTAGGCTTTTGCGAGCACGAGCCAGCTGCTGCAGATGGGGCGCCTGACTCTTCAGGAAGCGGACGCGCATCAGGCTCATGCTGGCATTCAGGAAAGCGCCTTCACGGAAGCGCACAGCACGGTAGGGCGCGCCCGGGAAGCGCTGGGCAAACACGGTGTCGGGAATGAACGCCACCGCCACATCGCTTTCGTTGGGAATTGCGCTCAGCCAGTCGCACAGCGCGTGGACGGTCAGCATCGGCAGGTCGACAGCGCAGTGCAGGAAGCGCGCTTCATCGGGCAAGCCAAGGCGCTCCACCCCTCGCAACAGATTTTCGACAGGCTCGCTGCCTTCGGGCACGAACACCAGCTGGCTTGGGTCTTCCTCCATATGGGCGAGCAGCACCTCCGAGCCGACCAGAGCGATGCGCCCGATGCCACTGGCGCGCAGCACGCCTATCACGCGCTGCACAAGCGGCTGACCCTCAAACACAAACAGCCCCTTGCGCGAATCACCCGCCACCTTTGCCAGCTCCAGCGGGGCAACCCCGCCTGCAATCAGAACGGCATCCATCGGTACGGTCTCCCTACCCTATTATGACTCGTGCGCAAGCGCGTTGGGTAGGGACTTTAGTCCCTATTTTGCTTTTTCATGGTTGCTGAGGTTAGGCAGCTTGTCGGGTTTGGGCAGAGGCGGGCAGTCGCAGGATAAAGAGCGCGCCTCTGCCCTCTGATGGTTCTCCTAACAGGAGGGTGCCGCCATGCTTTTGCGCTATCTCCAGCGAGATGGCGAGTCCCAGCCCCGTACCCTTGCCCGGCTCTTTGGTGGTGAAGAAGGGGTCAAAAATCTGGCTGCGGAGGTCTGGGGGAACGCCTGGACCGTTATCCTGCACGCATAGCTCCGCCCACTCGCGCTCCCCTTCGCGAACCAATCGGGTACGGAGGATCACCTGCCCATCGGGCTGATTTTCGAGGGCATCGCGGGCGTTGGTCAATAAATTGATGACCACCTGCTCCAGCGCGTTCGGCTCGCCCAAAACAGGTGGCAGGTCAGGTGCGTACTCCTCGATAAGCTCGATGCCGCGCTGATGGAGCTGCTCACGCAGCAGGATGAGCGCGTTCTGGGCGACCTCGTTTAGGTTCACCGGCTCGTTATCGGTGCGTGGCTTGCGGGCGAAGGTGCGTAGGTGCATGATAATCTGGCTCATGCGCTGGGTCTGCCGCTCGATGAGGCGCATGTCTTCGAGGAGGGTGGGAAGGGCCATCCTGCTATCCTCACGCGTCAGCATCTGGATGGTTTGTTGGGCAATCCCGCGAATGATGGCGAGGGGCTGGTTCAGCTCGTGCGCGACGCCCGATGCCAGCGTGCCCAGCGAGGCGAGTTTCGAGGTCTGAATCAGCTGCGCTTCAGCCTTCGCTAAGGCGTCCGCCATGTGGTTGAAGGCGTCGGCGAGCTGCTCCAGTTCGGTTCCGTCGCGAGTGGGAAGCTGGACACGATGGCTTAGCTCGCCACGCGCGAAGGCTTGGGTCGCCTCCATCAACGCCTTCAGCGGCAGGTTCAAAAGCCGATAGAGATACAAAGACCCCAGTAGACTGAACACGAGAACGCCCAGCAGCACGATGAGGAGCGCATTTATCACCTGGTCGGTTGCGCGTTGGTGGATTTCGGAGGCGAAGGTAGCAAATTGTTGATGGAGCTGCTGGAGGCTTTGCTCGCGCTGCTCTTGGAGCTGTCGCTGGAGCTGGATTTGGCTGCCCCGCAGGTTCGAGTTCAACAGGCGTACAAGGCTCCGCTGCTGTGCGTGGCTTTGGGCGGTTAGCTGCTGCTTTGCCTGCAGGAGCGTCTGTTGCTCCGCTGTGAGCAGGGTCTGCTGCTGAGCGCGTTGATGATGCATCATCTGGTGCTTTACCTGCTGGGCAGCTTGCTGACGCGCCTGCTGGATGGCGTTTTGCAGCTCGCCTTGCTGCATCTGGCGGGCGTGGGCGAACTGCTCCTGCAGGTTATGGGCAAGCTGGAAGGCTTCCTTGCTGGGTTGTATCACGATAAGATAGGCATCAAGAGTGGGCAAGGGTGCAAGGGTTATCAGATCGCCCTCCTGCTCCAGCAAGCGCGGGCGGAGAGCCTCCTTCTCGGCTGATAGGTTGATTAGTTGTGCCCAACGCAGATCACGCTGCCCCATTTGACGCGGGTCGGGATGTGCCAAAATGAGCCCGTCTGCCGTGCAAACCAGCGCATAGCCCTGTTTGCCTAGCCGAAAGCCGCGTATCAGTCGGTTCAGTTCATCCATACCGACAAGGGCACCAACTGCGCCGCGCAGCTCGACACCCCGCTCGCGCACGGGCACAAAGAGAGGGATCACAGGCTCTAACTTGCTCGCCCCTGTATCGAGCATCAGCACCTGCCCAATGACCGCCTCTCCGCTCTGCACCATCTGTTGCCAGAGGGATGCAAGTTCGTTAAGAATCCCCCCACTCCCTTCACCCTCTCCCCCCTTAGTAAGGGGGGAGAGG
>OGCH01000972.1_pt1 | contig 12202 bp, 8 predicted proteins | sample 1570111 | NCBI WGS metagenome assembly OGCH01 (sample SAMN03436243, study PRJEB24508) | hot springs metagenome | biome: Desert Springs; feature: Hot Springs; material: Water | place: USA: Great Boiling Spring, Nevada | collected 2008-12-01 | depth 0 m m | reverse complement strand
GCGTATATACATTATAGCATCTATGTTTTAAAATGTCTAAACATTCAAATTCCTACCCATTTCCGTGAAATGAGAGTTCTGGTCCTGAAAGACAGTCTACCATTATCAACAAGTCTGGTTTTTGCTTCTGTTTTTAATACTCTTACATCTTAATTCTAAGTCCCAACATGTGAAAGCAAGGTTGAGTTAAAGTCACCTTTTTCATGGTTGCACGCGAACTCCACAACCGGAGAAAAAAGAGCAGTTTTTTACCGTAAAAAAGCTCTATCCGATGCAAAAAGTTATCAAAACTTGATTTTCTTTCTCCTTTCTGTCATATACCTAAAGGCCATTCAACAGCCATTGCATCATTTCAGCAACTTCTATGGCATTTTCAAGGCCATAGAACCTGCAGATTTCAAGGGCTATCCTCACGTGATTTCTAAACTTATATCCACGTTATTAAATGTTTGAGTGATTAAATGTATATACACATGTACATCCAAACATCAAAACGAAAATTAGAGTTCATTTATGGGTATTCAAACTGCTCGTTCATCTTGTCCGGAAAGTACTGACTGCAGAAATTCGTGAACTCAATGCTCCATTTTCCCGAGAAAGCCCGCTATTTTTATCATTTCCTGTGCAAAAAATAGTTGGCAAATCTTTTCCACAATTTGAGAACCTGCCCGGTTTCGAGATAAGAAGCCTCCGCGAGCTGGATCTTGACAGGGAGGAGATGTCGTCTCTTTTCAGGAAAAGCCCAGTCGTTTTATCACTCGATTTTGAGCCATATATTGACCGCAGTGTGATGGTGGTTTTGAATCGGTAATTAAAAAGGAAAAACTGATTCTGGCAGAGGATAACCGTTTATGATGGAGCAGAAACAATTGGCGGGAACAAGATCTACGTTGAGGAGCAAAACAGAGGGGTTTTTCTGGACTTCGGCAATTTTAATCAGCCCAAGTTAATTTCTACATTAAGTTGTTTTTGCACTTCTGTCAGTATTCTTCTGAACTCATATTCAGGTAATTCCCCGATGCCGTAACCGTCAACATAATTCTCTATCTTAACAAAATGTTGAACAAAAGGCTTTCTAGAGAAAATCAAACTGCAGAATTGAACTTTCCAAGGAAAAAGAACTTTATTTTGTTCTATCTCAACAGGCCAGATCGGTGTTTGATCATCATAATAAGTCTCTTTTACTGTACTGAGGGCATGTATTTCTCCAGTTCCAGCTATTTGGAAAACTACGAGATCAAAAGATTTGATTTTGTTATACAGTGTGATAAAAGCTCTCCAATTTCTCCTTTGCTTTTCTCCTGCTTCTCTATCCCAAAACCCCCATAATAATCTTTCCTTAGCTACTTCGATATTTTCGATATTTCTTGAGGAGAATATCCAGAATCTCATTTCAGCTCCCCTTTAGCCTTTATTAAGACTTTTATTAAATAACGTTTTCTAAAACTGTTATCTAATAACGTGTTGCTATAGCTTGATGTTGCTATAGTTGTACCTCTACACCTAAGCTGATGCTAAGTTGATGCTATCTTAGTTGATGCTACCATACAATGCAATACCAGGGGTACCTTTCTCACTTATTCATATTGTGTGATGAGAGTAGTCTACACCAGCTTTGCACATCTTTACACCGCTTCCCTGTATTAGAGAGTCCACCTGTATTAGAAACCGATGCAGGCAGAAGCTACCTGATTGAAAGTTTTAGGTGTAAAACCTACTGTAAAGATACAATACATATGGACAACATGACGTTTTTAGATAACAGTTTTAGAAACAGTCTTTTAGCGTGCAAAATCGCCGACGGCTCAGTAGCTAGATAGCCAAGCGCATTTCCCCAGAAGGTTCTGGAGAAATGTCCCTAGAACTTGGACTGTTAAGTGAGAAAAAACTAAAGAAAATTCAGGTCGATCTACGAAAGTGGCTGTAGACGGAAAGATAGCTTTAATCTCATAAATCGAGTCTGAATCGGTCTTAGAATTTTCCAAAATCTGTTAAAAAGAGAAGAAGGAATCATTTTCCTTAGCATATTCGATGTAATCTTTCATCAGTCCGCTCCACGGAGCGTGTGCATTTGCGATCACTATCAGCTTCTTTTTGGCCCTTGTAAAGGCAACGTTTAGCCTTCTCCTGTTTTCTACAAAGCGAACGCTAAAAGCTGTGGTTGCTACTGCGCTGAAGATTATGACATCCTTTTCCCTTCCCTGAAATGCATCCACAGTTGCTACCTCTAAGCTTTCGCCAAAGATGCTTTTAATGCTGTTCCTCTGTGCTCTGTATGGCGTTATTACTCCAATTTTTTCCCTTTCTATTCCAAGTTGACGAAGTCTCTTTACAATTTCTTTCACGGCATCGATTTCTGCTTCGTTGGACTTTGAACCCTCTCCGGACTCTGATCCGGGAACATGGAGAAATACAGCTGCTCTTTCAGGATCGAGCAGATATCCTGCTTGGACTTTTAACTTCTCATCTTCGCAGCTTTCGTGCGGAATTATTTTTCCTCCGTAAACACTTTTGCTCACGAAATTTATTATCTTTAGATTGCTCCTGTAATGAGTTCTCAGCCAAGTGGCTTCGCTTTCTCCTACAAGCATTATCATCCTGTTAAAGGCGCTGAATGGGAAGCCAGATAATCAAAAGCTTTTTAAAGACACAAAGGTCAGGCAGACCATTGAGTGGCTGCACAGCGCTGGTGTTTCAACGATCAAAGTTGGCCATCCAAAGAATATTGCACAGGAGAACGGAAACTTCAGCAACGTTCATGTATGGACTTACAGATAATACCTGCCGAGGAGGATTGGTGAGTTAGTGGAGGAGTGCGAGTTAACAGTAATTCATGTCAGCGAAGCGTTGCATGGCGATGGCTGGGGAAAAAGAATAAAGCGGCTATTTAAGCACAAAAAATGAACAAGATTTTAACGCAGATCTAGTGGGAGCTTTTAACACTAAAAACATCCCTTAAAGCCGTAAGAAGGTTTAAACTAGCTCTTTTTTCTAGATTTTCGTTTATTTTAATAACGTTTTTTGCAGCCTTTATGGCTTCCTTCTGCACAACGTGAATTTCACCCATATCATCCGCATTGAGTTTTCTGAAGATTACTAGATTCATTCCCTTAACTCTTGAGGATGTGATGTTGCTGGGCCCTTCACCTAAAACCCAGTAAACAGCTGCTGGATATAAGTCGTTTAATCTGAAAGGTTCCAGAATTCTTTTCCATAGATCAACAGTTACCGGACTGAACATCAATACTATTCGCGAATCTGAATCCGTGATACGTGCAATCTTTTCAACTATTGTACTCCACCTTTCTTGAAAATCGACCTTCTTCAAAGATATCTCTCTATTCTCAATCGCTTTCAGATCGTAGAATTCTAATTTAGAATAATTGAAATTCCTCAGAATATAATAATGCGGAAGACTGAGCGAAGCGTAGCTCATTATTTTACCATAGGGCGGGTCCAGTACGATCAGATCTGCATGCTGGGGAAATGCAGCGTCAAATGCGTCACCCAATATAACTTTGCTGGAAACACAACTTTTACCCTCCGTCCTTTCGACATAATGCCAAGCCCTTATCTGGACTCTAAGAGCCGATGCTATTGTACCTCTTGCTAACGGAATAAGACCGCTTGAGGCTAGGGGATTTGTAACAGCTGTATACTCCGGAACCCATAATGCTTTTACGCCTCCAGCTGGTGTACATTCTCCAAGCGGAGGATACCACTTGGCGAGCAGATTGCAGCATTTACTTGCTTCGCTCGCAGCAGTTGCAAAGAATTCATATTCATCATCTGTTGCCATATCTTTAATGGTCTCGCTATAAGCAACAAAAGAAGCTAGCTGATGTGGCGCATATATGTCAGAAACCATCATAATACCCGCTCTCTTCAGTCTGTTGATCTCACAGACTTCAGCGATCTCTTCAAGAGTGTTGCTCAAATTTCTCGAAAGATGCTGCGCTTCGGCAACACTATCTTTCAACCAGCTTGACAGTTCCGGATCGGCTAAGCTTGAGTATTCTTTTTTCCATCGCTTGCCGTTATACCACCTTACCTCCACAGCAAATGCTCTCCATTCAGAAACCATTTTTGGTGCACTGGAAGGTACATACGCTGTGGGTCTGCTAGTAATCTCGAATCTCTCAAAACAGAAAGGACAAGTAATTTTTGATTTTGCCACTTCGATAGTTTCGAATATCCTGTAGCAACGCGGACACAAAATGACTTTTTTTCCATTGTTAACTGATAACCATGTAGGAATTCGTCCCCTCGAAACAAAAATGTATGAGACGAGATTCCCTTTAAATTCCCATATCCTTCGCACCTTTCTCTGCGCTTCGGATAGTACTCTTTCGCAGCTTTCAGCAAAACCTTTCGGAAGACCATCGGACACAATTCGCAGACTGGTTCTTGCCGCTGTAACAGCAACAGGATTTATATCTATTCCATAAACATTAAAACCAGCCAGAGCCGCCTCTACGAGACCCGTACCCCCGCCAGCAAATGGTTCGAAGTAAACTTTTTTGAATGCTCTTTCTCTCATCAACTTTGGATTTATCATCGCTCTGATTACATCCTCATTTTTTTCGAATAAATAAGCGCCTAAAATAAACCTGTATACAGCCGAAAATCTCCGTGACCACCATCTGTGGACTCCATGGATTGGCAGTCTTCTGCCTTTCTCTTTTTCCGTTTGTAATATTACTTTGGCTACTAGATCCTCGGGTGCATTATCCAATAACATAGTCTTAAAATTTAAAAGTAAGCAAGGGCTAAATATTTTTAAGTTGCTATCATTTACAATGAGCAACATAGAGAAGTTGATTAGAGCATATCACTTGATCGTTGAGAAGGAGGCTAGTATTATTGCTGGTTCCAATATAAGGGAAGGCGAGTGGTATTCGGTAAACGATCCGAGATATTATCTTGAGAGAGATGAACTAAAAAAATTCTTAAGAAGTCAGAATTTCGGTGATCCAGACAAGATCATAGAGGACCTCATTAAACAAGGCTTCCTGATCTACCTGTCAGATAATTTCAGGAGCGCTGAAACTAACAAATTGCGAAGTCTCCATATGGATGTGCTCGTTAGAAGCTCCCAGATAACAACTCAGCACGGCAGACCCCCTTATATTCTTTCCTGCAAGTTCACTATAAAAAAGTCGCGTATACCATTTAGAGAGGACAGGAAAATTATTCCGAATGAGACCAGCGATGACGTCTCTAAAAGCTTGTGGAATACAATCTTTTCGTTCTTTAATGGTAGAGCAGACTTGGCAAATACTTACATATCTATAATGAAAGATTATCTGAAAAATTCAGGTTTAGACGCTTACCAGGCCGGTGTTCTTCGCAAAATCTTACTTTCAGAAAAGAATACACACGCTATAATAGCTCCGACAGGGGCTGGAAAAACGGAGATATATCTTTTTTACCTGTTGGCCACGCTTATGAAGCTTCGCATATTGGAGAAAGATGAAAGGAAAGCTTTGCTCATATATCCTAGAAGAAGTCTTGCGTTGGATCAGGCGTATAGATTGATAAAATTGTTGAGTATCGCAAATGATCGCCTAAAGAAATATAACTCCATTCTTACATTTGCTATTAGAGACGGAGACACCTTGCGGCATCTAAAAGATGCCAAGGGATCTTTTAGAGGAATTATTTGTCCTCACTGTGAAAAGGGGCCACTCGTCTATGGTAAAGGTGGGGAAATAGTCTGCGATGGCTGCAAGAAAGAGTACAGATTTATCAAAACCATACGTGGTGAAACGGGAAAAGCAGATATAATAGCTACGAATCCTTGGGCTCTGGAGATAAGACTGATCGATAGTGCATTAGGGGATGTCGACATAAAGGCTTTGAGTAACTTACACTTGATGTTATTCGATGAGGCTCACGAATACAGAGGGCTAAGTGGTGGAATTCTAGGTTCCTGTATTTTGGACATCATAAAGGAAAACAATCCCAATTTGAAGCTAGTTTTTTCTTCGGCAACGATACCAAATGCCAGGAGCTTTATTTCAAAACTATCTGGAGACAGCAATTGCGAGATATATAATTTTGAAGATATAATCGATTTAATCGGAAATGGTATATCTGGAGAAAAACTGGTCATTCTGAGCTATCTTACAATCAACCCCAATTACTCCTGGAACACATACTGTCAGCTCTGGGCTGTATTTATGGCTTTTATTGCTTATGCCTACAAAAGAAGAGAGTTAAAGCAACCGCAATCTCTAGTCTTCATCAACAACATTCGAGAACTCAGACGCGCCCACAGCGGCTATATAGAAAACATAAGACTCGGTGAGCCTAAGGATCATCTATCTGACGGGATCGAATCACGTGATCCTTACTGTTACTGGCACTATCTCCCAAGTGAGCAGAGAGAAGAAGTTTACCAGAGCGCACGTTCTAGAAAATTATATGAAGAATTAGAAAAAAAGGTTTATGAAATGCACAGCCAGCTCCCCAGAGAAGAAAGAGAGGAAGTGATAAGAAGATTGCGTCAGGAGGATGGTCTAGTAGTCTTTTCGACTTCATCTCTTGAGCTTGGAGTTGACTACGACGGTGTCAGCTTCATCCTCAACTCTGGACTGGATAATCCCATATCGTTGATCCAAAGGATAGGGAGGGGCGGAAGAAATTACAAAACATTAAATACGGTTTTGGGTCTCATTTTAATTCGTGCAATACCGACGGAAATCCTCAGAATTTACGATCAAAACTTTATAAGAGCTCTATCAGAAATGAGTAGTGAAGATTACAGTCTCTTTGTAACCCGAGATAATCCTCAAATATTAAAACGTGCTATGCTGATCGAGAGCCTGTCAAAGCTTGCCATGAAGGGTTTGCCAACTTATGCGAGCAAAGGAAGTAAAGGACCAATCAAAGACTTGGATACCTTGCAGTCTCTCATTAAAGACATAGTGGAGGAGATCGTTAATGAAGAGGAGTGATTTACTGGAAGAGCTGAGAAGCAGTCTTGAAAAAATTGTTGAAGAAATCGAACAGGTGAAAAGAAGTGGTATAGTAATCGTTGGAAAGGAGGAAATAGAGTACAAGTTAGATCGAATGAAAAGCTCACTGAATCAAGCGAAAAAATTAATTTACGAATTAGGAGATACAGAGCTCGAAGAGGCGTATAGGAAGATTGAAGAGAAAACAAAGGGAGTTGATGACAGAAGTCTTGTAGAGAATATCTCTGAGATCAAAGCACTTCTATGGAGTTTTGATGGATTGATCACAACAAAAGGAAAAGAGATCGGAAAGAGATCTGGGATCTTCAGGGGCCGGGAAGAAAATCATATAGCTCGTATCTCTCAAAAATTTTGGTCTTTAAAAAGGATTATTTCTGAAATGGGAGAAGAATGTTCCAGATTAGAAAATTTCCTGCCATACTCAATTGAATCGTCGGAAATAATCGATCTATTACGTTCTCTTGAGCTAGGAGGAGAAATATGGACCAGTGACCTCATAGCAAGGATTTCTGGATTGCGCAATGTAGCTGGAGAACTTTATACAGAAGAAGTAAAATTGAGAGGAGAAGCTTTTCAGCTGCTGGATGAGGAGTCAAAGCCGCTGGAGCTACTTCTCCTGCATTATCCTCCATTTGAACCAATACACAGAAACGTGGGGGGCATTATAGGAAGGTACATCTGGTTGCTAGAGCTTAAAAATGGAGAAATTAAACCGCAAGAAGTGGCAAATGAAACTGCCAAACTTGATGAAAATAATAGATTAACTTTAGTAGAACCAAAGGATCTCAGAGATCTAAAAGAAGTGATCATGAAAATCGAATTTAAGAAAAAAGAATTCAGGAGTTTTGTTTTTGTGAAATATGGTTCTAAAAAACTTTTTGATGAGTTAAAAGGCAGAACTATTGAAGAGGTGCAGAAACGATATGATGAGTACGTAAGAAGAAAGCGTGGTAGAATGGATGTATCAACGTATAGTGCGACAAACTTGAGCTACGTCTGGTTCTGCCTGTTGGGCCGTGGGATGTCTACAGATCCATATGATCTGGATTGTCCGTTCATAGAAAATTGCACAATAGGTAAATCGAGAGGCAGATGCGATAAATGGAGCTGGAGAAGGAGACTGTTTCCAAAAGTTTATGTATCTTCCGAGATAAAAATTAGTCCATCTTCGATGAAAAATCTAGAAGAAGATCTGAATTTTCTTTTCATAAAACCTGTAGCAGCTAGAGGTGTCCAGATTTGGAAACAGTATAAGAGTGCTCAGTGGTATATGCCCACGGTAATTTCGGAAGGTCCAGTCGTTAAGGCGGAATTTAGTAGACCAATAGTGGAAAACCTGAAGCGAACAAATTTCGTTGGTTTCAAGATACCGCTGAGCATAGTAGAATCAATAGTGGACACTATCCTTGAAGAAGACAATTCGCATAAGCCGGAAATCACAGTTCTGTATCCAGATAGAAAGGTTACCTTGGACAAAGTGTTGATATCTAAATTCTACATTTACAGCCGAACGAGAGGAGGCTTTGATACGTTCAGTTTCCTGAGTAAAGCTAGTAGGCAAATTTCAAAAGATTTTGAAAACTTTAAGAAGAATCTCTCCAACAAGGAACTCAAAGATTACTTGATCAAAAGGATAGGCCATACGCTTGCCCATCTTTTTCTCATATTCATTTCAAACTCGCTAGAAATCGAGATGGATGATCTAATATATGTTTTCTCCGAATCAGAAGATGAGTTGCTAGTAGCTGTAGCGGAGAACAGTATGCTAGGATCAATTGATATATTCGGGCATTTAAAGCACAAGTTTGGCTCGCTGAATAACATGATATACGAGTTTCTAACAAAGACTGTAAAATTATTGGACGAACACGTACAAGAATTAAGGAATTTTTCGAAGAATCAGGTACTGCAGGGAAGAAGTGAACTGAATCTTGTGGCTGAAAAGGTAAAAATGAGATATGAAGATTTCGTCGCCAAGGGATTGATAATGGATGCAACAAACTTCATAAACCACCTTGTTTTAAGCGAAGAAGATAAGAAAATTGCAGAGGAGCTTAAAATAGACATTGGAAAAGTAAGAGATTTGCTTTTAGACGCTATAAATGTTTCGGGTATCAACACTTGTCTCGATGGCTGTGTTGCCTGCATAATGCTCGACCGTAGATGCACAGAACCGCTACTTCAGAATCTTAACCTTTCTCTAAACCTGTCGCTATACTTCCTGAGGATATTGTTGGGCGAAGAAATAAAAGGAAGGGGAAATAAAATAGGCATTGCGATTTTGAATCAAGCTAAAGAAAGCTTGTTTGCCTTTTCTCCTTATATAGACGACGAGGGAGCGAATTTTCTATCTGAACTTGCACAGAGAGGTGTAAAGATAACGCTTGTTACGTATGATAAATTTGCATCAAAATACAAAAATATTTTGAATAATCCGAATGTTAGCATTTGTGCTTTGAAAAAGCCAAAGCATTACAAGTTTTACATAATTGATCGCAGAATACTGGTGAACACAAGCCAGAATCTCAGCAATCTGTCTTCGATTAACAATTTCAGAATTCAGTGCATAAAACCTGAGGATGCCGAGTCATATGAGAGAGCGGAGATCGAAGACTGCGATTATGTCAGATGAAAGCAAGGATCTTATAATTAGGGACTTGTTCAATCGAGTTATCGAGCTAGATAAAAGATTCGAAGCGGACTTAAAATCAGTTCCTTCTGTGTATGGTTTACAGATATTTCCCGGTATAGTCCTTCTGCTTGAGCACTATGGCTTATCGATACACAGCTTCAGAGCTGAGGAATTTCTCAGCAAGTATGACCACTTTATTTTAATTTTTCCAGATTTTCTTTCAATCAGAGCCATAAGATTTTCTGGGAAGAAAGAGTTCACGAGAGATTCTTCCTTCCTGATCAGCAAGCTATCCAAGCAAAAAGGAGAACACTCCAAAATAGGAAGAGAACTTCTGGGGTCATTTATCACACAAGGGAAATTCGAAAACATCTGCAATCCTGTTCTTCAAATACTTTCGCCTCTACTACTGGCGCTGATAAGACCTTTCTCAAAGGGTAACTCAATAATTCCTTCTCCTCTATCCTTCATAGTCCATGAGATCTTTAGCTCAGGTCTTTCAAGAAGATTTTTCCTTTCACCTTGCACTATGACTCTTATTTTAAAGGATTGTAAATATTTAAATGACTTCTTCGTTCTTGGAAAGAAGCTTAAGGGTCTTTTTGTGAGAAATGCTGTAGCTCTGGCCTTTGATGTTTCAAGAGAAGAGTTAAGGGAGGTAAATTTGAATGTATTTCTACCCTTAGAAAAATTTTTCGAGCAAGAATTCGGTTTCTATTTGGAGCATTTCAAAATGGGAAAAGCCATAGCGGCCCATCTACTTGGAATACTAGTAATGGAAGGAGAACCCATAATAGTGCCTGAGAGCAAAGGATTTTTTATGGCTTTACAGGAGACACCAGCTCAATTCGAAATCCAGGCGTTGGCTATGTATGGGAATATTCGCTACTTTGAACTGAAACTTCCGTCAAGACACTACTACTACTCAATAAAGTGTGAAAGACAAAAAGTGGAAAAAATTAGAAGATTGATACAAAAAAAGATATGGTCTATTAAAAGAGATAGAAGCGTGTATTCGTCCTTTGATAGGCTTGGGGTTTGGGAATATATTAAAGAACCTCTGTCAAGATGTTTCTTGTCAAAAGATTACGGGATAGAACTTTATGCCCCTCCTCTTTTACCATTAATTATTGACGATTGTGAGTATGAAAGGGTAAAGAGAGCTCTGGAGGAATTAAGAGAAATAACTTCATCATCCAGAGAAATCGATTCGTTTTCAAAATTGCGCAAACTATATAATGTTTGTGATGACATTCTTGAAAAGATGAGAAGATGGAAAGACTCCTTTGATTGCCAGCAGACTTTTGCTAGAAAGTGGAACCTATCTTATATAGTTTAAAAATGGCTTTAAAAACTGCGAATTCAAGAGCAAAGAATATGTCTCTATGATTAGAGGTATCATGGTCAGTGGCAGGCTCAGCGACGGGGACAGGGAGCATTTTCTGCAACTGGTGGCGAAATTCGCGCTCATGAATGCGAAGACTCTAGAAGAGATGTACAGAGACGTGCTGGAGGAATTTGAAAGCCTGATACAGGAATCGTACGAGCTGGAGGAGAGAGTGGCAAAGGATGAGCTGAAGCTGTACTTCAGCGCGGTTCTGCAACCGCTGGTGACCGAAGCCTACATTGACTTCCTCACGGGCAACTGCCGGCCCTCTTCATGACGCTCAGGCTGCTTCTTGAATCGCTGGCGTACTGCTATCTCGCAGGTTCTATCCTGAAAAATATCCGATTGAGGGAGGGCAGTCCGAGTTTTCATCCAAAAAATCGTTGAAGAATTCGGCAGGGAAACAGGGCTCGGCGAGGAAACCAGAAAGATGTGGGAGGAACTGTCTAGAGACTGCCATGCGTTTTCACTGAAGAGAAAATTATCTGGCGAAAAAAGGAATAGAACCTCTTGTCTCGAAGGCGGCAAAAACTTTTTGTATCTTTTGCCGGAAGGTTCGGGATCAGATTCTCGAACGGGAAAATTATCTGCAGATCCTGCGGAGCAAGATAACAGCACCAATTTTCTGGAAAAGCTTCTCGACGAGGAACTGTTCTTCAACGACGCAGCTGTTCTCTTCGTGCTGGCATCCGGCGATGAAGTCCTTACCGAGGCAAGAGGTCTTGCTGGGCTGGAATGGCTGAGAAGATTAAAGAATTCCGGAGGCAACAGTGAGACGTGAAGGAGGCAAACATCGATTTTAATCCCAGCTGCCAGAACTGCGGGGCTGAAAAATACGGGCTGAAGGATTTAAAATACGGCAAAAAAAACATGACCTAGAAGGAATGTGTGCAGGTGTGATGTGTGCATCTCTTCAGGTGATTTCTGCCCCTTTCATGCAGTCACATGCTGAAAACGTAACAGAATTCCGTAACGCTATTTCCAGTATACGAGAAAAATTTTGATTTGAACGCAAGGGGGAGGAGAGTTCATAATAAGGATCAAATCTGAAAAAGACAAGATGATTTAAGTAAATACCAAGGGTTGTGAGGAGTATGAATGAAATAAAATACGGCGCTAATACAAAGAGAAAAATTTGGCTAATAGCTCCAGGAGAAAGAGCGAAATACTGGGACATTTGCGTAAATAGAGGAATAATCTGTG
>OGCH01000970.1_pt1 | contig 12224 bp, 10 predicted proteins | sample 1570111 | NCBI WGS metagenome assembly OGCH01 (sample SAMN03436243, study PRJEB24508) | hot springs metagenome | biome: Desert Springs; feature: Hot Springs; material: Water | place: USA: Great Boiling Spring, Nevada | collected 2008-12-01 | depth 0 m m | reverse complement strand
AGAAATTCTTTCGAGGGAGTCGCTATGAAGATACCTATTACGCCTGAGGGGTTTGAGAAGCTTAAAAGGGAGCTTGAGAGGTTGATCAAAGTTGAAAGAAAAGAAGTGGTGAAAGCTATAGAAGAGGCAAGGGCTCACGGAGACATCTCAGAGAACGCAGAGTATGAATCCGCAAAGGAAAGACAGGCTTTTATTGAAGGGAAGATCCAGGAGCTTTCAAGCCTTCTTTCTCAGGTTGAAGTGCAACCACCCCTGAAGGAGGTTCCAGAGAAGGTTCAGTTTGGCGTAGTTGTTAAACTTTTAAACCTTGACACAGAAGAGGTCGTTACTTACAGGATCGTTGGTCCTTATGAGGCAGACCCGTCAGAGGGAACGATCTCCGTCAACTCTCCTTTAGCCCGGGCTTTAATCGGAAAGGAAATCGGTGATGTAGTCAAAGTTAAAACTCCATCTGGCGAAAAGCGCTACGAAATTTTGGACATTGACATTTGACCTGAAAAGGCCTTTGCACAAACCCTGCTAAGCCCTTTAGAAGGAGCTTAAAGATAAACAAAAGGTCAGTAAAAGATTGAATGCCCCTTGGAAAACCCTTCTATCCCTTTCCAATCCTTCTTATCCTCTTGATTTTTCTCTTAGTCTCTTCTCAAACCTTTTCCTTTACTTTGAAGTCTTTTAAGCAAAACGGCAAAAAAAAAGAGGTTCCTTTGCTTACTACTGGAAAGCCTGAGGGCTGTCTTTTCTGCCACGACGAGAAGGTTGAGGAGAAGGTGCATGCCCGGGAGATGCTTGGTTGTTCAAGCTGTCATCTTGGAAACCCTTTAACAGTAGATTACCGTGCGGCTCACAAAGGCGTGGTTAAGAATCCTTCAGACTTAAGGATTGTCCACAAGACCTGCGGTCAGGCAAACTGCCACCCACAAGACCTAAACAAGGTGAAAAATAGCCTTATGGCTACAAACCATGGCATCCTTGTTAGGCTCTTAAAGGTCTTTGGAGAAGAGGCAATCCTTAAGGAACATCCAAACATCAGCGTAGAAGACTTATACAGCCTTAGGACCTCATCCCTTGCCTTGGATTACTTCAAGAAGCTCTGCGGCTCCTGCCACCTTTTTCTGGAAAAGGGAAGGCTTCCTGATTTTTTGGCAGAAAAGGGAGGTGGATGCTCAGCCTGCCATCTTGTTGGTAATAAAGAAGATTTAAAAAACCGCAAGCTTCATCCTCGTCTTACAGCAAAGATCCCTCTTGAGAAGTGTGTTCTCTGCCACAACCGTAGTGGAAGGATCGGCTTTACCTATCAGGGGCTCTATGAGGATGAGCAGAGCGGGGAGGGTGAGGTGGTATACATCGACGGAAGAAAGCTACGAAAGATCAAGCCTGATGTTCATTATGAGGCAGGGCTTCACTGCATTGATTGCCATACAAGGGATGAGGTCATGGGGAACGGAACCTTCTATCATAAGATTGAGGATGCCCTGCAGGTTGATTGCGAAACCTGTCACTTAAGAAAAGGCTTAACTAAGGCTGGAACAAGGCTTGCAAACATCGTAGAAAGGGATGGGAAGGTTTTTCAGAAGGGAAAGGTTGATGAAAGGTGGCATTTAGTTAAGGCTCCTTCAAAGGACTGTCAGGATAGGTATCACAGGAGGCTATCCTGCTCAGCCTGCCATGCTAAGTATGTTCCTCAATGCTACGGCTGTCATGTAAGGTATGATCCGAGGGAGAGACACCTTGACAAGATCCTTGCAAGAGAAACAAAGGGGCTTTGGGAGGAGCATGAGTCCTATCGCCGGATTGATGAGCCAACTCTTGCAGTAAAAAAAGACAAGATTGTTGTGGTTACTCCAGGTTGACAGGATTTTGTGTCTATCCTCTCGGAGGAGGGGAAGTTAGCTCGCTACTTTGAAAGCATTACCTTTGCTCAGATTGAGCCCCATTCAACGCAAAGAAAGGGCCGATCTTGTAAAGATTGCCATCAAAACCCTAAGGCAATCGGACTTGGCTACCGAGAGGGATTGGATAGGCTATCCCGGGTTGGGGACCGTGAGGGAAGGGCTTTGGTTAAGTTTAACCGTGAAGGACTAAGACCCTTCACCAAGGAGGAGTTAGAGAGAGTCCTAAAGGTTGGGCTTTGTTTGGCCTGCCATGAAGAAAGGGATAGAATTTTTAAGAGCTGGAGGAGCGATTTAAAATGCCCAAGGTTAAAGACCTTGCCTTGATGACAGGGCTTGAAAAGATCTATGGGTGCGGAGCCTTAAACTGGGATATCTTCTTTGAGGTGCCCTCCCTTGAAGTTTTGCAAAACATCCCCTCAGTTGATTTTGAAGTAAAGCCTGGGGGCGAAGTTGCAGTCAGCCGAGAAAAATTTTTGAAGATCCTTTCTGAGCTTGAAAAAAATGGAAAAAGGGTCTTTTCTTGCGGAGGGGGATCCTCGGCAAACACCATCTTTGCCCTATCCCAGCTTGGTTTTCACGCTGGTTTTATTGGGGTTTGTGGCTTTGATGACTTTGGCGAGCTTGTTTTGAGGGAGCTTTCCCGAGCTAAAGTTGATTTAAGCCTTGTTGAAAGGTATGGAGAGACAAGCTTAGCTTTGATCATCCTTGATCATTCACGAGATCGTTTTATTATCGTTAGTCCTGGCTCAGCTGAAGCCTTATTCCAAAAAGAACCCTTCCTTTCCCGTGCAAAAGAAAGGCTTCTTAAGGAAAGAGCCCTTCTTCATCTATCGTCCCTTGCAAGCCTTGAAGGGCAGAATTTTCAAAAAAGGCTTCTTCTTGAGCTTTCCCCGAAGGAAAGGATAGACCTTTTTGTTTCCTTTGACCCAGGGCAGGTCTACGCTAAGAAAGGTAGGCATTTTCTTTTAGAGTTTCTTCCCTATGTGGATATTTTATTTGCCACTGAGGATGAGCTTTTAGAGGCAAGGCTCGATACTAAGGAAATTTTTAGTCATTCAGTCCTTGTCCTTTTTCTAAAGAAGGGGAAAAGGGGTGCTAAGGCATTAGGCAAAGATTTTGAGTTTTCGCAAGATGCTATTCCGACGGAAAAGATAGTTGATAACACTGGGGCTGGTGATTACTTCAACGCCGGAGTTTTAGCTGGCTTAATGCTTGGGAAAACCCTTGATAAAGCCTTACATCTTGGTGCTCTTCTTGCAAGCCTAAGTCTTTCTGATTATGGAAGAAGGGGCATCCTATTTATAAATAGGCAAAATTTATTAAAATGTGAATAGTCATGAAGGGGATAAAGTTTGGCGATTTTTATTTTGAAGAGCGAGAGGTTTTTCAGGTAGTTGTGGAACCATCTGGCGTGGAAGACATCTCTTGGACAAAGGAAGAAGGGATAAGCTTAAGGCTCATCTCAGATGACCTGAGCATAAACTTTCAATACACAGCTGGAAGAGAAAACATTAAAAGCTTTCTCTTAGAGGGTGCCAAACATTTTCCAAGGGATAGTGTATCTGAATTTTTAGCCTTAACATCCTCACCTTCTTCAAACTTAGGACTTGTCGTCTCAGACCTTGTGAAATCTCTCATTAACATAGCTAAGGCTTCTTTGGTTTCTCAGCATATAAAGCACTACAGACTTCAGTTTTCTACTGTTAAAAAGAAAGTTGGAATCCTAACAACGGAGGAGAATTTAGTCTTTGAAGAGAGGTTTTACACTCGGGGTATAGCCTTTTGTGTTGCTGAGAAGAATGGGAGGCTTGAGCGGGGCTATGAAGTGCTTGCTTATGCCCTTCCTTTTCAAGAGATAAAGCTTGAAGACTTTGAGGGGCTTTGTGAGAGGGCTGGAAGAAGGGCTGAGCTCATGCTTAGTTCAAGGAGAGTTAAGGCTGGGGTAATGCCTGTAGTGCTTTGCTCCTCTGCTGGTGGGACTATGATCCACGAGGCGGTAGGCCATGGTCTTGAGGCTGACCATGCCGAGGAAGGTCTATCCGTTTACTCAGGAAGGATGGGTGAAAGGGTAGCAAGCCCGTTGATTACCGTAATTGACGACCCCACTCGTTCCCCTCTCTATGGTTCCTATCAGTATGATGATGAAGGAACGAAGGCAAAGCCCGTCATCCTCATCGAAAAGGGTGTACTCAAGGATTTTCTCTATGATAAGTATCAGGCTTTGAAGTGGGGAAAAACTCCAAACGGAAGGGGGAGGAGAGAATCCTTTAGGCACATACCTATACCTCGCATGTCAAACACCTTCATTGCCAAGGGAGAAACTCCGGCTGAAGAGATTATAAAAAGCTTAGACAAAGGTTTGCTCGTCAAGAAGATGGGTGGCGGAGAAGTCAACCCTTTAACAGGAGACTTTGTGTTTGAAGTAAGGGAAGGTTACTATGTAGAAGGAGGAGAGGTGCTTTTTCCGGTTAAGGGGGCAACCCTTGTTGGCAATGGACCGAAGGTCCTTGAGATGATCGACCTTGTTGGTGAGGACCTCCATTTTGACCCTGGGACCTGTGGAAAAGATGGGCAAGGTGTCCCTGTTTCAGATGGACAGCCAACCTTAAGGGTCCCTGAGCTTACCGTAGGTGGGGAGAGCTAAGCAAGATGTGTGGGATTATAGGTGTCTATGGAGTTCCCTCAGCCTCAAAGATCACCTTCTTTGGGCTTTATTCCCTTCAGCATAGAGGACAAGAGAGCGCAGGTATTGCTGTTTTTGACGGAAAGCAAGTGAGACATTATCGGGGCATGGGGCTTGTTTCTGAGGTCTTTGATGAAAAGATACTCCAAGAGCTTCCCGGTGATATAGCTGTAGGGCATGTTCGCTACTCTACTGCAGGTTCTTCAACCATCATCAACGCTCAACCCTTCTGCGTAAACTACGCTAAGAAGACAATAGCCCTTGCTCATAACGGCAACTTAGTAAACGCTGAAAGCCTTCGCTGTGAGCTTGAGGAAGAGGGACACATCTTCCAGACCACGATGGATAGCGAAGTTATCGTCCATCTTATCGTAAAGCATCTAAAAGAAGGGCTTGTGGAAGCTATTTCCAAGGCTATGCAAAGGATCAAGGGTGCCTACTCAGTGGTCATGCTTGTTGACGGGACCTTGGTAGCCTTTAGAGACCCCCACGGCTTTCGCCCCCTTTCCTTAGGTATGCTAAACGGAGGCTACGTTATTGCCTCTGAAACCTGCGCCTTTGACCTTCTTTCTGCCGAGTATTTACGAGACATTGCTCCGGGTGAAATCTTGGTGATCGATGAAAACGGTCCACAGAGCTACTTCCCCTTTGAAAGTCCTCAGCGCCTTGCCCACTGTATCTTTGAGTTTATATACTTTGCTCGCCCTGATAGCACAATCTTTGGGAAGAACGTCTACCTTGTGAGAAAAAGGCTTGGAGAGAAGCTCTACGAAGAGTGTCCCCTAAGTGCTGATTTTGTCATGCCCTTTCCGGATTCTGGGAACTATGCCGCAATCGGGTATGCCGCAAAGGCTCATCTTCCATTTGAGTTTGGTGTTATAAGGAACCACTACATCGGGCGAACCTTTATTCAGCCTTCTGAAAAGCTTCGGGACCTTTCAGTCCGGATGAAGTTAAATCCTGTAAAAGAATTGATCCGTGGCAAAGAGGTGATCGTGATCGATGATTCCCTCGTCCGAGGGACGACAAGCAAAAACCGTATAAGGAGCATAAAACTTGCCGGAGCAAGGGCTATTCACTTTCTAATTACTTGCCCGCCTTTGCGTTATCCTTGCTTTTTTGGCATCGATTTTCCAAGCAAGCAGGAGCTCATCGCTGCAAAACACTCAATTGAAGAGATTAGAAAATTCCTTGACATAGAGACCCTTTATTACCTCAGCCTTGAAGGGATGCTTTCAGCGGTAGAAGACCTTTCAGACAAAGTTTGCACCGCCTGCTTTACGGGAGACTATCCTGTTCCTCTTCAGCAACCCTTTCGCAAAGACTTTGCCGAGGTCAAATGATGAGGGCTTACGAAGACCTTCAAGAATTCATCGCAACCTTGGAAAAAAAGGGGGAACTTCTACGCCTAAAAGAAGAAGTCTCCGTTGAGCTTGAGATCACAGAGATAACAGACAGAGTAGTGAAAAGAAAAGGTCCTGCTCTTTACTTTGAAAGGGTCAAAGAAAGCAACATTCCAGTGGTAACAAATCTTTTTGGCAGTGAAGAGAGGGTTTGCTTAGCCCTTGGGGTAAGCTCCTTTGATGAGCTTTCGCAGAGGGTTTTAGATTTTCTTGAGGTTCGCCCTGGTGAAGGGTTGATGCACAAGCTTAGGCTTATCCCTAAGCTTCTTCAGGCTAAGAATGTTTTCCCAAAGATGGTTGACAAAGCTCCCTGTCAGGAGGTCATCCTTCAAGGAAAGGAGGTTGACCTCTTTAAGCTCCCTATCTTGAAATGCTGGCCTGAGGATGGGGGAAGGTACATTACCCTTCCCTGCGTGATTACTAAGGACCCTGAGACCGGGGTTCGTAACGTTGGCATGTATCGCCTGCAGGTCTTTGAAAGGAATAAGACGGGCATGCATTGGCAGATGCACAAGGTTTCTGCAAAGCATTATCAAAAGGCAGAAAGACAGGGAAAGAGGCTTCCTGTTGCCGTTGCCATTGGACCTGACCCTGCAGTCATCTACGCCGCAACCGCTCCTCTTCCAGAGGATATTGACGAGTTTATGCTTGCTGGCTTTTTAAGAGGGGAGCCTGTTCGTCTTGTCAGATGTTTGACCATTCCTCTTGAGGTTCCAGCAAACTCTCAGATCGTTCTTGAGGGCTACGTTGAGCCCTTTGAAAGACGCATTGAAGGTCCCTTTGGCGACCACACCGGATTTTACACTGAGCCTGAACCTTTCCCAGTGTTTACCGTCCAAGCAATTACCATGAGGAAGGATGCCATCTACCCAGCAACCATAGTTGGCAAGCCACCTCAAGAAGACGCTTACCTTGGTAAAGCCACGGAAAGGCTTTTTTTGCCCTTGATCAAGATGGTTTTGCCAGAGGTTGTAGATATAAATCTACCGGTTGAAGGAGTTTTCCATAACTTTGCCTTTGTCTCTATCGATAAGAGGTATCCTGGGCATGCTTACAAGGTTGCCCATGCCATCTGGGGTCTTGGTCAGTTGATGTTTACTAAGTTTGTTTGCGTCTTTGATAAGCATGTAAACGTGCATGACCTTCGTGAAGTTATCTTTTATCTTGGGGCAAACGTTGACCCGGCTCGGGATATTCAAATCGTCAAAGGTCCGGTAGACCATCTTGACCATGCTGTATCAACCATAGGTTTTGGGGGAAAGGTTTGCATTGATGCTACAACAAAGCTAAAGGAGGAGGGCTACGAGCGGACCTGGCCAAGAGAAATAAGCATGAGCCCTGAGGTTAAAGCAAAGATTGATAAGCTCTGGCAAAAACTTAAGCTTGATGTCCTTCTCGAAGAATATAAAAGGAGGAGGAGAAATTCATGAAGGTTGCTGTGATGAGCGATTCCCATGACCGCATAGACCACCTAAGCTGGGCAATCGCTGAATCAGAAAAAAGAGGAGTTGAAAGGATATTTCACTGCGGGGACCTGATTTCTCCCTTCATGGTCTTAACCCTCGCTAAGTTTCAGGGAAGGATTGATTTGATCTTAGGGAATAACCGTGGAGATGTGGGCCTTCTTTGCGAGCTCCTAAGGAAGCATTCAAACATCACCCTCCACGGAGACTTTGCCTACTTGAATGTTGACGGCTACCGAATTGCCATGGTTCACTATCCAAAGCTTGCCATCCCTATTGCTAAGTCTCAGGAGTTTGATTATGTATTTTGCGGACATACCCATAAGTTTGAGGTGAAGGAGTTTGGTAGATGTCTTCTTATCAATCCTGGTGAGCTAATGGGTAAGGAGGGACCACCAAGCTTTGTCGTTCTTGACCTTGATAGTAGAGCCTGGGAAAAAATTGAGCTAACCTTCTCCTTGCAAACGAGTTAAAAAAAACCAAGGAGACTTGACTATTTCACAGATAGGTTTTGCCCATGCTATAGCCTTTTCTGCCTTCTCAACTGAATATTTTTCTAACGGGACCTTATCTTTTCCACAAGCTTTGATAAGGGTATTTACGGCCTTTGCTACCACTTAAGCCTAACTTTTACACCTTTGTTAGCAAGGTATTCTTTGATTTCTCTTATGGTATACATTCCATAGTGGACCATTGAGGCTATCAAGGCTGCATCGGCTTTCCCTTTGGTTAACACTTCGTAAAGGTGTTCGGGGTGCCCTGCTCCGCCAGAGGCTACAACGGGGATCTTTACTGCGCTCGCTATCATCTCCGTTATAGTAAGCTCGTAGCCCTCTTTAGTTCCATCAGCATCAATGGAGTTTAGGACGATCTCTCCTGCTCCAAGGTTTTCGGCTTCCTTAGCCCACCACAGGGCATCTATTCCCATGGGCTGTCTTCCGCCTCGGATCCAAACTTCATAGCCCGAGGGGATCTTTGCAGACCTTTCAACGCGCTTCACATCCATGCCAAGGACGATGCACTGGGAACCAAAGGCTTTTGCCCCCTCGTAGATAAGCTTCGGGTTTAGCACAGCAGCCGTGTTTACCGAGACTTTCTCTGCTCCTGCAAGCAAAACCTCCCTCATCTGCTCCACCGTGCTAATGCCTCCTCCTACAGAAAAGGGAATAAAGATGCGCTCAGCCGTCCTCCGCACAACATCTATCATGATCTTCCGGTGCTCTGCGCTTGCGGTAATATCATAAAAGACTATCTCATCAGCCCCTTCTTGATAGTACTTTTCAGCCATCTCCACCGGGTCCCCAACCTCAACATTATCCTTAAACTTTACGCCCTTTGTAGTTTTTCCATCCTTGACATCAAGGCAAACAACTATCCTTTTACTAAGCATTCGAGAGCCTCCTTACCCCCTTGTTTCAGCAAAGAGCCATTCTTCATAGGGCTTAAAAAGAACTTCCACCTCAAGCTTTGCCACGCAGGGACAAGTGTAGGTGTGAAGCTCTTTTATGCGTTCTGTTGCCTTAGTAGCTAAACTTTCCCTCGTTTTTACTATCATCACTACCTCTTGGCTTTCTTCAATCTTTCCTTGCCACCAGTAGAGAGACTTTACGTCTTCGTAGATGTTTACGCAGGCACAAAGCCTCTCCTCAAGAAGGGCTTTAGCTATCGCCTTTGCCGTCTCAAGTTTGTCAGCAGTTACATATAGGAAGACTACTCTTTCACTCATGCCCTACCTCCCTTCTATGACTTCAAAGAGTTTTTCAAGCGGAAAGGGCTTATACAACACCGCATCATACCTTACATGCCTTGCCTGCTCAGAAACCTCCTTAGAGGTGTAGCCTGTCATCAAAACTATCTTTACAGCCCCTGAGAGTAGCCCCTCTTGCCTCAGCCTTTCAATGAGGTACACACCCCCCTTACCCAGTGGGACTGTAAGGTCAAGGAGCAAGAACTCAAAGGGTCTACCTTCCTCATAGGCAGATTTATAGGCTTGGAAGGCAGAATCTCCCTCCTCGAAGGTTTCAACTTCATAGCCTCTTTCCCTTAGCACCTCAGCCAAAAGCTCCCGCACCTCTTCGTCGTCCTCAAGGATAAGGATTCGTTTTGCCGCACCCGCTTCTTCAACCTTAGTTTCTTTAAGCTCGAGACTAATAGGGGTGATCCTTGGTTTTCTTGGGAGCCTGATGATAAAGGTTGTTCCTACGCCGACTTTGCTATCAACAGAGATTTGTCCTCCGTAGATGTCTACGACCCTTTTTACGACTGTTAGACCAAGCCCGGTGCCGTGAGGCTTCGTGGAAAAGCCAGGCTCAAAGATCTTTCCTAATAGCTCAACGGGTATCCCTGGCCCGCTGTCTTCTACCTTAAGGACTACATTGTCATCCTCGGCATAAGCTGAAACCTTAAGGACTCCCCTCCCTCCCATTGCCTCCTTGGCGTTTAGAACAAGGTTTTGAAGGATAGTCAAAAGATGAGCATGGTCCATGAAGAGCTTTAAGCCTTCCTCTATGGAAAGTTCAGCCTTGACCTCAGCCCCCTGAAGATAGAAGGAAACCCATTCAGGAATAAACTTAGCAAGCTCTATCTGTTCAAACTTCCTTAGGTCTCTTCCTGAAAGGATAAAAAGCTCTAAAACCCTTTGGGAAACCTTATCAAAGGCTTCTTTTACCTTTTTCACATGCTTTGCTTTGTCTTGGTCTAAGGCATCCTTTAGCTTGAGCTCAAGGAGCTCAAGATGTCCTTTGATTACCATGAGGAGGTTGTTTAAGTCGTGGGCAAGCCCGCCCGCTATCTGAAGGACAGCAGATGTCTTCTCAGCTCTTCTTGCCTCCTCCTCAAGTATCAACCGCTCTGTAATGTCAAAGATCAAGCCAAGGAAGCATCTTTTCCCAAAAAAGGAAATCTCATCAAACAAGATTTCAATAGGGGCATACGAGCCATCCTTCTTTTTTAGCCTTGTTTGAACATGCTTCTTAGCAAGGGCTGAAGGTTCTCCCTTTTTTATCCTGGAAAAAGCCACCCTTGCCCTCTCTCTTAGCTCCGGCGTTGGCGTCAAGAGTTCATGTAAGTCTGCATGAATAAGCTCACTTTTCTCGTATCCTGTAAGCTTTGCTAAGCTTGAATTTACAAAGACTGCCTTTCCTTCTTCGTCAAGGACCGCCAACCCAACGGGTAAAAGCTCAACTAAGGTCTCAAAGAACTTTTGAGCCTCCTCCTTGAGCTTAAGATATTGGGTGATGTCTTCCAACACGGTGTAGACCAAGGTGTCTTTATCCTGGTTGAAAAGCCTTGAGGAAAGGAGGGCGTAGAATTCCCTTCCTTTGAAAGTTTTAAGCCTTGCTTCGTATGCCCTGACTTCACCTTTGCTCGTGAGTACCTCTAAGAAGGCTTGCCTATCCTCAGGGTAAATCCAAAAATCCCTTGCATTTAGTCCTTTTAGGTCAAGGTTTTCTGGAAGTTCAAGGAGCTTCCTTGCCTCTCTGTTTACATTTATAAGTGTGCCATCAAGCTTTGTGATGACAATAGCAACTGGGTTTTCCTCAAAGAGCCTAACTATCTCGGTGACATCGTTGTAGAAGGTCAATTTTAAAGTTTTGCCAGATTTGGTATGGAATATACGGAAATGACGTTGAAAATACTTGCCAAGCTTTGGAGAATAGAGAATACGATCACTTTCCCTTTTGCCCGTCAATAAAGGACAGTCTGAACAAGGCATACTCCTTCCGTAAAGGATGTAATGACACTTTGGGCCTTCTTCTTCTAAAAGAAGTTTTAAAGTTTTGCTAGCATAAACAATGTTGAAGTTATCATCGTTTATGAAGAATAACCCAGGATAAAGGTCTACCGTAATCTTTAAAAGCTCCGCTAACTCCTTTTCCTCCGTTCTATCTTCTATAAAGTGTAGATATCCCAATAGGTCTCCCTTTTCGTCGTATAACGGAATGACTGAGACAAAGAGGTGCTTCCTTTGCTTTGGCTCAAAAAACTCTTTAAAATAAATCCCTTTGATAGGTAAGCCTGCTTTATCGTGCTCTGAGGCAGGCTCCTTGGGACAGCAAGGAGGAACTTCTTTGCAAGCTTCTCCTTTGCATCCGGTAAAAGGGCAGGTGTCAGCTCCTCCATGCAAGGGGCAGTAATCTGGGAGTTCGCTTAAGCCATGGACAAAGGCATAGCACTTTTTGCCCTCTACCTCTTCGGGAGAAACTTTGAAAAAATCGCAGAAGGCTTGGTTAACTTTAATAATAGTGTTATCGCAACTAAGAAGAAAAGCAGGAAGCTCTGAGGTCTCTAAGATTTTGTCTACATTAAGATGATAGATCATTGACCTTCCCCGCACTCTTTAATTCCAAGCTTTCTGTAGACAACCATGATGGGACACCAATTGGTAAAGGCAGACTGTATTTGGTTGATCGCCATAAAGGTCAGAAAGGCTTTCCAAAACCAATGCACATCCTGAGCAGGCATTATCCCTACTAAGGTTACCACAAGAAGCAATACCCCTGCGGTAAGCCTAAGAACCCTATCCATGGTCATATTATCTTTCCTTCCTTATGCATATTTATAATAATAACTTTAATCTTCAAATGAAGATTTATCAAGTTAGGAGAGGTTTTTAAATTGACATCCTGAGGCGAAGCCAAAGGACCTCAGGTGAGACCCTCCGGCCTTGCGGCCTCAGGGCGACAAAAAGTGGGAGGCCTCAGGGTGACCCCTTGTGGGTCGTCCTGAGGGGCGTAAGCCCCGAAGGACCTCGGGGAGGCCTCAGGGCGACAAAAAAAGGGGT
>OGCH01000962.1_pt1 | contig 12358 bp, 9 predicted proteins | sample 1570111 | NCBI WGS metagenome assembly OGCH01 (sample SAMN03436243, study PRJEB24508) | hot springs metagenome | biome: Desert Springs; feature: Hot Springs; material: Water | place: USA: Great Boiling Spring, Nevada | collected 2008-12-01 | depth 0 m m | reverse complement strand
AATATATTTAGAAATTTTAAATTAGAAATAATTTCTCAAAATGAATGATTTTTTTAGGAAAATTTTTTATGAAAAATTAGATTTATTTAAGAGAGTTTTTTTTGATACTTTTTCTTCCTTAAGTCAAACTGCGGAATATCCCTTTATTTTAAGAGATTTTAAAAATGATAAAAATGTATATCCTGATAATATTAGTTTAGAAAGATTAGATTTTTTAGTCTGTTTAGCTAAGGATATAAGAAAATTTATTCAAAAATCAAATTCTAGAGAATTACCTTTTATAGTTTTAGATAATTTTCTAAAGTCATTTATAAGAGAGTTTGAGGATTTTAATATATTAGAAAGAAATATTACTTTCTTGCTAAATAGTTTAAAATTTAGTCTTTATTTCGCTTTTAATAAAAAAATCCATCTTTTTAATTATCTTGAAGAAATAAATTACAATTTAGAAAACCTTCTTAAAAGTATAACTACTGTTGATTATAGTTATAAAAGTTTTATTTTAAATGAAATAGAATCTTTGGAATTAATGGTAAAAAAATTTATAAAAAACAAAGATGTTAAAACAGAGGAGAAAAGAATATTAAAATCAATTATTTATAAATTGGATTGGCTCAAAATAAATATTAAAAATAACAGGCTAAAAGCTTATTCGTGGGACAAAGAGAAAAAAGATGAATATTACGAAAGATTAATAAAAGAATCTTTATTTATTAATAAAAAACCAAAAGAAATAGTAAAAATGATAAAAGAAATTTTTTACGAAAACATAGATCTTTATGAAAAATTACTAGAAAAATCAGAAAATAATAGGAAAGAGGATAATAAGGAAAAAATTTATAAATTTAAAAAGATCAAGTTTCTAATAAGAATAACATTATTGGAAATTTATAATAAGTTTAAAAAAGATTTTCCATTAAAATTTAAGTTTAATCTTAATAGTATTAAAATTTTAGAAACACCTTCATTTTTTTCTAATTTCTGGCCATTAGCTGCTTACTTTAGAAATTCTCTTTATGTAAATCTTGAAAACTTGAAAAGTTTTGGAGAAATAGAAAAAATGCTTAAACTAATTTTAATTCATGAAATTTATCCAGGACATCTATATCAAGAACTATTTGTTAAGGAAAGTAAAAATTTTATAACTAAACACATAACCATACCAACCTTTTACGAAGGATGGAGTTTATATCTTGAAAACCTTGCTCTTGATAGACTTGATCTAAATGAACAAGAAAGGTTGAATTTTATAAAATTTAAGCTTTTAAGATGTATAAGAAGTATTTATGATTTAAAAGTCAATGTTTCTTATCTTGAGGATAATAAGGATCTAAATAGGATGTTAACACAAGCACAAAAAATTAAAATTATAAACAATAGTTACCTTGACTATTTGAAAGAAAAGGTTCAAGTTAATCCAGGATATTATCTCTCTTATGTTTTTGGCTATATTCAATTTTTGGATCTTCATAAAAAATTTAAAGTAGGTTATAATATAATTAAAAACGGGGAAATACCCTTTTGGTTTTTAAAAAATAATTAAAACATAAAGATGATAACAGATAGAAGAAGATATTATCGAAAATGGGCAAGTGATGCGTTTATTACATCTCTTAAAGAAATTTTAGAAGCTTTAGCTAGTGGAAATTTAAATTCAATTAAAGATTAATTGATTAGAAAATTGACTAGTCGCTTAGGTGAAGGGGAAGACCAGACGTTAAGTGAAGATTCTAGAAAGTGGAGACAAAGGATTTTGAGATTGGTAAATAGAATAAAAGTAAATAGAATAAAAGTTGAGGGAATAGAAACTTCAGATAATGTATCTACTCTTCGAAAAATTATAGAACAGATAGAAGGTCGTTTAGAAAAATCACTAAACAATTCTTTAGAAACATTTGCTGATTTTTTAATAAAAGAAGCTGGAGGAAGAAGAATAGTTTGCGTAACTTCAGACCCTTCACTTCTTCATCCTGAAGAAGAAATAGGGGCACTTATTGAACTTTTGAATAAGAAGTTGAATAATAAGTCGAAAGCTGAGGGAATTACTTTAGAAGACTTTTTAAAAAAGCTCCTACATGGTGAGAGAGATTTAGAAGGTGTTTTTGTTTATAGAGATTTTACGATTAACGAAGCTTTAGAGCTTATATTAGAATCTCAAGAAATAAGAAAATTAATTCCAGAAGATAAATTTAAATTGGAAAATTTTCAACAACAAACAGAAGAATCATTTGAAAGATTAAGTGCTTTTTTACAAGAAAAAATCGAAGACCTTGGGATAAAAATATTTAATCCATTAGAAACTTGGAGATTTGGTGAAAGAAATTGGCCTTATGTTATAGGAATTACCTCAGAAGAAAACCCTTTTGTTCCTGAAATAATAAGGGGTGAAATTTTAGAAATTGAAAACGAGCGATTATATAAAAAAGAAGCTGACAATAGAGTTGAAATAAATCCATCGGAATATGTTTTAAAAATTTTTGGAACTTATGGAGGCGGAGGAGTCAATCTCAAGCCTAAAATTGATGATATTAAAAAAGCAATTAATGAAAAAATACCGTTTGTATTAGAAAGAAAGGTTCCAGAAGAAAAAGCGCCTGTCTTTCTTCAGCCTGTCATTATTACACCTAGAAAAATAACAGATCCTGATTATAAATTTAGACCCTCACTATATCTTGGAAAATTTACTTGTGATGTGCGCATAATGTTTTGGGTGGTAAGGGTAAATGGAAAAATAGAAATTATCCCTTTTGGTATTTTAGCAAGAGAAAATTACCCCGATAGACCAGATAATCTTGGTTCTGGTGGAGGAGTAATGCCCGTACTTGTTGTAGATGATGAGATTTATGATGAAAGGATAAATCAATTTTATGAACTTCTTTTTGAAATATTTAAAAATAAAGATTTATATCAATTATTCTTTTGGCTTCTTCAAGATAAGTTTGGTAAAAGAGTTTATGATCGAGACATATTATGTTTCCCTATACCTCTTATTTTGCCCAGGGGATTTATAATAAGGATAATTGAAAAATTAAAACCAATTGTTGAAAGGTTAGAAAATAATATAAGAGGAAGCTTCCATTTAGCATTTGATACGTATCTTTCTTTTTAAAAAATATGATTGATTATCGATAATTTAAAGATCGTTTGTTTTATTGAAAAATATTTAGCTTTAGACTACTTTACCAATTTCTTTAATATATTAAAATAAAAAGGAAAGCAGCTTATTTTATTTAACTATAAAAAGAATATATGATAAAATTAAAAAATGAAAATGACACAAACCTTTCAGATTTGAAATAATTGATTAAATTCAATTTAGGAAACAACTATGCCCCCGTAGCTCAATTGGTAGAGCAGGGGCCTCTTAAGCCCAAGGTTGCAGGTTCGAGTCCTGCCGGGGGCAAATGAGTTTTTTTGAAGAACTTAAAAAAAGAGGTTTAATTTATCAAGCAACGCCAGATATTGAAGAATTTTTTAAAAAGAAAGGAGCATTATATTTAGGAATTGATCCAACTTCCGATTCTTTGCATTTGGGACATTATTTAGGTCTTTCTCTTCTTAAAAGATTTTATCTTCATGGTTTTAAGATAATTATTATTTTGGGAGGAGGAACAGCAAAAATTGGTGATCCTAGTGGAAAAGTAAAAGAAAGACCAATTTTGCCCTTAAATGTTTTAGAAAAAAATAAAAAAAATATTCGAAAGCAAATAGAAAGGTTTTTCCCAATTGATAATAAAAAAGTTAAGTTAATTGATAATGCTCTTTGGCTTGACAATTTAAAATTGATGGAGTTTTTAAGAGATGTTGGAAAAATAATGAGCATTAATTCTATGCTTGATTTGGAAACTGTAAGACAAAGACTTTCTGCTCAAGAAATGATGTCTTTTGCTGAATTTACTTATCAACTTTTACAAGCCTATGATTTTTTTATTCTTTTTAAAAAATATGGATGTGAGCTTCAAATAGGTGGTTCTGATCAATGGGGAAATATTGTTCAAGGAATAGAGCTTATCAGAAAAAAAACAGGTAAAAAAGCCTATGGTTTAGTTTATCCTTTACTTATTGATCCTAAAACAGGAAGAAAATTTGGTAAAACAGAGGAAGGAGAAACCTTGTGGCTTGATGCTAAAAAACTTCATCCTTTTAGAATCTATCAATTTTTAATTAATTTAGAAGACAACTTTGCTGAAAATCTTTTGTTTTACTTTTCTTTTAAATCTTTAGAAGAAATAGAAAAGATTATTAATGAAGCCAAAGAAAAGAAGGAAGAAAGAATTATTCAAAAATCTTTAGCTGAAGAAATTATTTTAAATCTTTATGGTAAAAAGGTCTTAGATGAAGTTTTAAAAATAACTAAAATTTTATTTGAGAAAAATTTTGAAGAAATTGAAATTAAAGAAATTAAATTTTTAAAAAATGCTATCCCTACAATTAAACTTAAAGAAAAATTAGGAGTAGAAGAAATTTTAGTTAAGCTTAATTTAGCTAAATCAAAGTCAGAAGCAAGAAATTTAATTTCAAATGTAAAAACATTAGAGAAGGGAAGATATCTTTTGATTAAGAAAGGAAAAAAAGATTTTGGTTTAGTAGAATATAAATAATGGCAATATATATTCAAGACAAAAGAAAAACTTTATTTAAATTGATTGAAAATAGTATTGGCACAAAACTTTTTAGAAATAATTATTTTTTTGTTGATAGTAAAAGCAAAGATCTTTTGAAAAACGGAGATTTAAGTTGTGCTTTTTATGTAAGCTCTATTCTTTATTTACTTAAGCTAATTAAAGATATTCACCTCACTGTGCAAGGAACCGTAAAAGATTTAGAAGAAAGCGGATGGTATAAAATTAAAAAACCCAAAAAAGGAGCGGTTGTTTTATGGGATAAAGGGAAACATGGTCATTATCATTTAGGATTTTATTGGAACAAGAAAAAAGCAGTGAGTAATATTTCTTCAAAAAAATCACCTAGCTTTCATCCTTTAAAATATGAAAATAGAAAAACTTTAGCTTTTTATTTCCATAAAGAATTAGAAAAATAAAATTTAATTTCCTAATAATGAATTTTCATTCTTTAAAAATTGAAGAAATTTTAAAAGTTTTAGAAACCGACTTTTTAGGATTAACCTCAGAAGAAGCAGAAAAAAGATTAAAAAAATATGGCAAAAATATTTTGCCAGAAGAAAAAAGGTCAATTTTATCTATTTTCTTAAAACAGTTTAAAAATATTTTTAATATTGTTTTAGGGTTTGTTTTTTTCTTAACTATTTCTTTTAATAAATTTACTGATTCAATTATTGTTCTTTTGATAATTTTTTTTAACGTTTTTATAGGTTTTCTTTTTGAAATTCGAGCTGAAAAAACCTTAGAAAAGTTAAAAAATCTTTTAAAACCAAAAGTAAAAGTTTTCAGAGATAAAGAATTGAGAGAAATTGAGGCGGAAAATCTGGTTCCTGGAGATATTGTTTTGCTTGAAGAAGGAGATATCATTCCTGCTGATGTAAGATTTTTTGAAGTGGAAAATCTAAAAATAGATGAAGCGGTATTAACAGGTGAGTCTCTGCCAGTTGAAAAAGATATTAAACCAATTGACGAAAATACCCCTCTTCCAGAAAGAAAAAATTTAGGATTTATGGGAAGTTATGTAGTTGAAGGTAAGGGTAAAGGAATAGTTGTAGCTACTGGTTCTCAAACTTATTTAGGTTCTATTTACGAAAAATTTAAAAAAATAGAAGAATATACTCCACATTTTGAAAAACTTTCTCGAGATTTAATCTTAAGAATGCTTTTAATTGCTCTTTTAACCTCTCTTTTAATTTTCTATTTTTCTTTTCAAAGAAATTATTTATGGTTTGAAACTCTTCTTTTTGTTTTATCTTCTTTTGTTTCTTCTATACCCGAAGGACTCCCTGTTATTATTACTGTTTTACTTGTTATTAGTGCTTATAGTTTAATTCAAAAAAAAGTTTTTGTAAGAAATATGAAAGCTACAGAAAATTTATCAGTTATCAATCTTTTTCTTTCCGACAAAACAGGAACTTTAACAGAAAATATAATGGTGGCAAAAAAAATTTATCTTGATGATGGAGAAATTGAATTAACGGGCGAAGGTTACAGTTTAGAAGGTAAATTTTTAAAAAATGGTAAAGAAATAAATATTTTTGAAAATTACCCCTTGATTAAACTTTTAAACATTTCTGCTGTAATAAGTGAGGCAGAAATTGTCAAAAATGGTGAAGTAAAATTTAAGGGCAACCCCAGAGATATTGCTTTACTTGTCCTTTTAGAAAAAGCAGGTATTAAACGAGCTCAAATTTTAGAAACCGAAAAAATAATTAAAAGAGAACCTTTTTCAAGAATAAAAAAGCATAAAAGAGTTATTGTTAAACATGAAAGAATAGAATCTTATTATATAGGAGCATTTGAGAAAATTATTGAAGATTCAAGATTTATTTTGAAAAGAGATGGCATTTTTGAATTTGAAAATAAAGAAAATATTTTAGAAAAAGGTTTAGAATATGCTAAAAATGGTTTTTCTGTTTTAGGAGTTGCTTTTAATGAAGGAGAAAAAGAAGAAAATTTAATTTTTGTTGGTTTGATTGCTTTATATGATCCACCCAAAAAAGGTGTTAAAGAAACAATTCAAAAATTAAAATCTGCAGGAATAGATATTAGAATTTTAACTGGAGATCATAAAGAGACAGCTGTTTATATTGCTAAAGAAGTTGGTTTTGAAAATTTAAATGCTTTAGATCAAAAAGAGATCGAAAGTTTATCTGAAAAAGAACTTTTAGAAAAAATTAAAAATACTTACATTTTTGCAAGAATAACACCTGAAACAAAACTGAAAATTTTAGAGGCTTATCAAAAACTTGGTTTTTCGGTTGCTTATCTTGGAGATGGGGTTAATGATGTTTTGGGTCTTAAAAAAGCAGAAGTTGGTATTTGTATGGGCAAAAGAGGTTCCGAAATTGCTAAATCAGCTAGTGATCTTATCTTACTTGATGATAATTTAGAAAATTTGTTGGAAAGTATTAAAGAAGGAAGAAAAATTTATAACAATTTAAAAAGAACAGTTTTCTTTTTAATTACTACTAATGTAGCTGAAAGTTTAACTATTTTAGTTTCTTTAATTTTAGGTTATCCTTTTATTTTAAAACCAATCCATATTTTATTTTTAAATTTTGTTACTGATACTTTAGTTGGCACTGCTTTAGCTTTTGAAAGAGAACACGGTCAAGAACTTTTGTCAAAACCAAGAAGTGCGAAAGAATCTTTAATTAGTATGGATTTATTACCCTTTCTTTTCTTAATATCTGGACTGATGATGATACTAACAGTTTTGATTTTTAGTGCTGAATATTTAACTAATTTGGATAAAGCTCGAACTTACGCTTTTTTAGTTATGAGCTTAACCCAGCTTTATAATGCTTTAAATCTAAGATCATTAAATCAAAGCATTTTTAGTTTAAGTTTGAGATTAAATCCTTACATAGCTTTTGGAATTTTAATTTCATTATTTTTACAATACTTTGTTTTATTCAATCCTACTGTGAGAAAAATTTTAGGCTTTTCAGAAATTAATCTTTTTGATTTTATAATTATTTTTATTTTATCCTCTCTCGTTCTAATTGTTGGAGAAATTTATAAATTTTTTAAAAGGAAAATTAAATAATGCCAAAATATATTTTTGTTTGCGGAGGGGTTATGTCAGGAGTGGGGAAAGGAGTGGCTACCGCTTCGATTGCTAAAATTTTAACTTGGTATGGCTATAAAACTACTTGTATTAAAATTGATCCTTATGTTAATGTTGATGCTGGAACAATGAATCCTGTTGAACACGGAGAAGTCTTTGTTTTAAAAGATGGTACCGAATGTGATCAAGATATGGGTCATTATGAAAGATTTCTAAATCAAGAACTGACGAGGGAAAATTATATGACAACTGGTAGTGTTTATTTATCTTTAATTCAGAAAGAAAGAAGTCTTTATTTTGATGGCAAATGTGTTGAGGTGGTACCACATGTACCCTTGGAAGTTATTGAAAAAATCAATCAAGCACAAAAGAAAACCAAAGCAGATATTGTTTTAATCGAGATTGGAGGTACTGTAGGCGAATATCAAAATCTTGTTTTTCTTGAAGCGATAAGAATTTTAAAACTTCAAAAACCCAAAGATGTTCTTTTAGTTTTAGTTAGTTATCTTCCTTATCAAGGAGAAGGTATGGAGCTTAAAACAAAACCTACTCAATATGCTATAAGAACCTTAAATTCAGCCGGTCTTCATCCCGATTTTGTTATAGCCAGAGCTGTTTATCCTTTAGATGAAAAAAGAAAAGAAAAGATTTCTTTTAATTGTGGAATTTATAAAGAAAATATAATCTCTGCGCCAGATGAAAAAATAATTTATAAAATTCCTTTAAATTTTGAAAAAGAAAAATTAGGCAAAAAAATTTTAAAAACATTAGGATTATCATTTTCAAAAAAATCTAAAAGCAAGAGGTTGATTTTTTCAGATTATTTTAAATGGGAGAATGAAATAAAGAAAATTGAAAAATTAGATAAAGAGGTAAAAATTGGTATTATAGGTAAATATTTTAAGACAGGTGATTTTATTTTAGCTGACGCTTATATTTCAGTAATCGAAGCTATTAAACATGCTAGTTGGTATCTTGGTTATAAACCAAAAATTGATTGGCTAAATTCAGAAGAATATGAAAAAGATAAAAGCAAATTAGAAGAACTTAAAAATTATCATGGTATTATTATTCCGGGTGGATTTGGTTCAAGAGGTATTGAAGGAAAGATTTTAGCTATTAAATTTTGCAGGGAAAACAAGATCCCTCTTTTAGGTTTATGTTATGGTCTTCAACTTATGGTAGTTGAGTTTGCTAGAAATGTTTGTGGCTTGAAGGGTGCTCATACAACTGAAGTTAATTCAAAAACAAAATATCCAGTTATTGACATTTTAGAAGAACAAAAAAAATTTTTAAAAGAAAAATTATATGGAGGCACAATGAGATTAGGAGATTGGGAATGTAGAGTTAAAAAAGGAACAATTGCTTGGAAGGCTTATAAAAAGAATTTGATAATTGAAAGACATAGGCATCGCTATGAAATCAATCCTAAATTTCATAAAATTTTATTAAGAAATGGGTTTATCTTTTCTGGAACTTCAGAAAATGGTCTATTAGTAGAAATAGGAGAGCTGTCAGAAAAAATTCACCCTTTCTTCCTAGGAACACAATTTCATCCAGAATTAAAATCAAGATTCTTATATCCACATCCTTTATTTGTAGAATTTCTCAAAGCTTCAGTAAGCTTAATTAAATAAGACAAAATTAATAGTTATAAAAAAATGAAAATATTGTTTTGAATTTAAATTTCATCCTTTTCTATTTTTTCTCTTATCATCTCAAAAAATTTTTCCATTACATAAAGATTATGATAAGTAGCTAAAATATAAGCTAAAATTTCTTTCTCTTTGAAAAGATGATGTAAATAGGCCTTAGAAAAATTTTGGCAAACGTAACAATCACACTTCTCATCAACTTTTTCTTGACTATCTTTATATTTACTTTTTTGAATATCAATTGTATTTAAAAAATTTTTTAAATTTTCTCTATTTATTTGATAAATTATTCCTGTTCTAGCGATTCTTGTAGGCTCAGTACAGTCAAACGTATCTATTCCATAAATTACTAAATCTAAAATATCATCAATTCTTCCAACCCCTAAAATATGTACCGGTTTATTTTTAGGTAAATAATCATTGACCCATTCAATCGCTAATTTCATTTCTTCTTTACTTTCGCCAACAGAAACACCTCCAATGGCTACCCCATCGACATTTTGCTCACTAACAAACTTGGCTGATTCTTTTCTTAAATCTTCAAAAATAGACCCCTGTATAACACCGTAAAGATATTGATAAGGTCTTTTATTTTTATAGAAATATTCGATACACCTTAAAAGCCACTTATGCGTTCTTTCAGTTGCTTTTTTAGCGTAATCATATGTGGTTGGATAATTAATGCATTCATCAAAAGCTATAAGTATATCAGCTCCTATTTTTATCTGATAATCAATAGATTTTTCTGGTGTAAATTCAATTTCTTTTCCATCAAAGTTTGATTTAAAAATAACTCTATCTTCTTCAATTTTTACATTTATAATTTCTTCTTCATTTCTCAATTTTACTCTTTTTTTATTAGCTAAAGAAAAAATTTGAAAACCACCAGAATCACTCATTAAAGGAATTTCTAAATTAGCAAATTTATGGACCCCACCAAATTTTTCTATAATTTCTACACCAGGATAATTGACTAAATGATAAGTATTAACAAAAGCAATTTGAACACCAATTTCCTTAAAAAATTTTTGTGGTAAAGCTTTAATAGTTCCTTTAGTAGCTACAGGAACAAAAGCAGGTGTTTTGATCTTTCCATGAAGAGTTTCTATTTCCCCCACTCTTGCTTTTGATTTTTTTGATTTTTTAATTATTTTAAACATTTTCGAATTTAAATAATAAACATAGCATCGCCAAAAGAATAAAATCTAAAATCATTTTTGATAGCAATTTCATACAACTCTTTTAAATGTCTTTTAGAATTTTTAAATTGCAAAAAAGCTTCAACAAGCATCATTAATGAAGTTTTAGGAAGATGAAAGTTAGTAATTAAACCATCAATCATTTTGAATTTGAAAGGCGGAAAAATAAAAAGTTCTGTTGTGCCCCTTAACATCTTTTTATTTAAATTTAATCTCCTTCTTGCTAAAGTTTCTAAAAGTCTTGTCGTTGTTGTTCCCACAGCTATTAATTTTTTCTTCTGTTTTAATTTTAAAATCTTCTTATAAACATTTGCTTCAATTTCCCAATATTCTTTGTGTAATTTTTTCTTTCTTATATTTTCTTCGTTTATAGGCATAAAAGTTCCTAACCCTACATGAAGAGTAATAAAAAAATATTCAAAACCTTTTCTTTTAAGTTTTTTAAAAACTCTTTGGGTGAAATGAAAAGAAGCTGTAGGTGCAGCTATTGAACCTAATTTTTTAGCGAAAATTGTCTGATATTTCTCTTTAACTTCTTTTTTAGTTAATGGTGGGTTTTTAATATAAGGAGGAAGAGGAGCTTCACCGTATGTATTTAAAAGTTTTAAGAAATATTTTAATTCTATTTTTAATGAAAAAGTAAAAATGTTTTTGTCTTGATAAGTTACTTCAAGAAAATCTTTTTTGTTAGGAAAATAAATTTTTTCTTTTAAATTTAATCTTTTATTAACCAAACCTCTTATAAATTTAGAATTTTCATTAAGGGCTTCGTCTACTAAAAAAAGAACTTTAACTTTACCACCTGTTTCTTTTAACATTTCTACCCTAGCGGGCAAAACTTTAGTGTTATTCAAAACCAAAAAAGAATGTGTTGGTAAATATTTATCTAAATTAAAAAAAATATCAAAGTAGATTCTATCTTGGGATGTATCATAAATAAAAAGTTTTGAAAAATCTCTTGGTTTAGCAGGCTTATCAGCAATTCTTTCTTTGGGCAAGTTATAATTATAAAGTTCTAAGTCAATTTCTTTCATCATAAATTAATTTTACCAAAATGGAAAGGTTCTATATGTCTTATTTCTTTTTTACCTTTCATTTTATGATTTATTAGAAGAACTACTTTTTTGACCAGTGTAAAATTGGCTTCGATAGCTGTCTAATTTTTTTAAATTAACCTTAGGTGTTGGTTGAAGAATATAAAGATCACTTTTTGACTCAATACTTTTAGCACCGTAATAACGATTAAAATCTTTAAATTTTTCTTGAATAATAAGACCTAAGGAAGTTATAATTTCTTGAATTTTTAAACCTTTTTCAGTTTCTCTTTGAGTATAACCATAAGACATTAAATAGAATTTTTGAGAAAGAAATTCTGGTTTTTTCCTTTTAAAATTACTGCCACTTCCTAAACTTGCTTCCATTGCTCTTAAAAGAAAAGTATTAACCGCTTCTGGAGTATAGGGCGGATCAAAAAAAACAATATCATAATTTTTAAATTCGTTTTTGGGTAATGGATTTCTTAAATCGTGTTCATAAGTTTCTATAGGCAAATTTTCTTTTTCCCCAATCATTTTAATAAAGTTTAAAATTCTTTTGTCAATATCAACAACCATAATTTTCTTAGCTTTAAAAAATAAACAAAAAGCAATAGAAACTAAATCATCATCTCCGAGAAATAATAAATTTTTACTTTCCGCTTGAGGCAGACTGTTAATCAAATTAGCTCTTTTAACTGCGGTTTCTTCCGTACAAAAAAATTGATCAAAATTTCTTTCTGGATTAGGTCTTAAGTTTTTATATTTAGAAATA
>OGCH01000951.1_pt1 | contig 12500 bp, 9 predicted proteins | sample 1570111 | NCBI WGS metagenome assembly OGCH01 (sample SAMN03436243, study PRJEB24508) | hot springs metagenome | biome: Desert Springs; feature: Hot Springs; material: Water | place: USA: Great Boiling Spring, Nevada | collected 2008-12-01 | depth 0 m m | reverse complement strand
GCCACCAGCTCGGCGATGCGCTGGTCGGTCAGCTGCCGATACGCTGCGAACTCCTCGCTCAATCGCTGCACCGATTCCGCAAGCTGGCGCACAAGGTCTGGCAGCTGGAGCAACTCGTGCGTCAGAATGAGCTGACGCATACGCGCCAGCCATTCTGGCTTTTCCTCCATGATGCGCACCAGATCCTCGAAGTCCTGAATGGTGAATGCCATGCCGATCCCAATTATAAGATACCCGATGTCGCCCCAGATGTTCGGGTCTTATAGAAAATGCCGGGGTATTGACCCCGGCATTTCCGCTTTGTAGGACTGCTCGTTGAGTCGCCTCGCGTGAAGGTTGTTGTTATGTGCCACAACCTCCTTGCAAGGGCAGGCTTTGCTCCCCTACCCTCTGTGCAGCAACTTTTGTGCCATACCGTGCCCGGAGCGCGTTGCATTTCAAGCATGCTAAACTTTAATGCCTGCCATGTCCATCGATATCTATCGTGAGGGTGCTGTGGAGTTTCACCTGCCGCGCAGTGAGCGGGTGTTTTATAATCCGCGGGCGCGGCTGGGGCGCGATTTGGGCGTGCTGGCGATGCGGGCGGAGTCGGAGCGACTGGAGCGACCGCTGGAGGTGCTGGAGCTGATGGCGGGGTTGGGCTTGCGCACGCGCCGCTACCTCACTGAGGCGCCGGTCGCCCATATAGTCGTGAACGACGCCAATTATGACGCCTTCGCCTATTTGCAGGAGACGCTTCAATCGGAGCCACGAGTCGAGCTGCATAACGAACTCGCACAACGACTGCTCGCCCGTTTCTATTTGGAAGAGAGGCGGTTCGACTGGGTGGATTTGGACCCGTTCGGCTCGCCTTCGCCCTTTGTGCCTTGGACGACGGGCGTTATTCGCTGGGAAGGGTTGCTCTATGTGACGGCGACCGATGCGCCTGTGCTGTGCGGTGCGCAACGGGGTGAGGCGCTCAAATCGTACGATGCGGTCTCGGCATTAGGACGCGAGTGCCATGAATTTGGTCTGCGCATCCTAATTGGCTTCCTCCAAAGGCGGTTGGTGCAGGCGAATATGCACGGCGCGCCGCTCTTCAGCCTGTTTGATGGCTATTGCTGGCGCGTGCTGCTGCGGGTGTTCAAGGGCACGCGCGGGTTCAACGCTGAACATTTGGGCTTTATCGCCCAGATGCCCGACGGCGAATATCGCGCCACCCATGCCGGCGTGCCAGCACCCCTCATCGAACGCTACGACCCGGCGCAGACGGTGCGCTGGATTGGACCCCTGTGGTTGGGACCCCTGCATGACCATGCCTTTTTGGGCGCGATGTTCCGCAACGCGCACGAGGAGTATTTCGCCGAGACGTGTCGCTGACTTACATGGCTCAATCGCGAGCTGGACGAGCTGCCCATCGTATACAACCTATCGGGGCTGGCGGACAAGTTAGACCGCTCGGTGCCACCGACACGCGAGGCGATTAGATACCTGCGTGAGCAGGGTTATCGCGCCTCGCCGGTCCACCATTCAGGCAACTCCATCCGCACCAACGCCCCTCTGCAAATATTACTGCAACTCTGGCAGCGGTATAAGGGGTGAAGAAGTTTTTTTCCATCCACCGATTTTCGCCGAATTGGGGGCTGGATGCAAAAAAATGGGGCTGTCAGGCGATTTATATATATGGATGTTGCCCAATAGTAGGGTTGCATCCGAAATCGGACAGGAGGAGGTATAGCGATGAAGAAATCAGCAGGTCTGGCAATAAGGATCGGGGGTTGCTGGGATCGCCGCATGCGTGGGACTACAAGTCGATGGCGACATGCTTCAAAGAAATGGTTGTTGATTATTTCTACATTGTTTACACTTTCTCACGCTCAAAATGAGGACTGCGATTATCCCGGCACTGGGTTCATTATTCCCGGCGACGCTTGTTTCAAATACATTCGCCTATGGACAGGAGAGGATTGTAATGGTCAAGTTTATTTCTGGCCTGAATTTGGATTTAATTGTTCCCCGGCTCTTGCAAGCGCAATTGCGCAGGTTGGTGATCCTTACGGTGGTTTTAGTTTTGCCCATGATGACTATATAAGTTTTATAGGACAGTTTAAAGTGGGGTTTTGGGGATGGTGTCTTAATGCTAATGGTGAACTTATTCCGAGGCGTCCAAGGGCTGATCGCCCAGTGGGTGTGCTTGTAACAGAAGATGTGGAAGGTGGGATGGATACCCACTTTGGTTGGTCAGATATCGAGGCCTCCTTTCAATGTAGAGGTGAATCGATCAGCCTTGGCAAGAGTTTAAGAAGAGCTAATCGATCTTGGTATGGTAGCAAACACTATTCGGATGTGCAAATCTACTTTCCTTTTGGAAGCTTCGAAGTTGATCCGAATAATAGGTTCCTCGTATGGTCGACCATCTATGTCCCCCCACCGCTTCTTTCAGCAGAGGCTAGGCTTACATGCAGCCAATGGGGTGGATTTGGATCAGATAGTGTATGGAGCCGCGCACGTTGTTGGTGGTCAGCTGAAATTGTAGATCCACTGAAGTATGTTCTCATATCGTCTGAGTTAGGGCGCACCTATCGCAAAGGAAAAGATTGTGAAAGGATACCTAACATCGCTGACCCAGCGGACCATGCAGAGGGGGATACCTGCGTGCAATTAATTTCGCGAGTTACTTGGGCAAACGAAGGTGGAGACTGGTTTGATTACTATTTGGGTAGCGCTGTAAGGTATTATCGCGAGCTTCACGGTGACTGGGGATGCCCGTATACTGAGTGGTTTACTCCAAACGGATATGCCCATGATGGCTGGACACATACCTGGGATAGCTTCTTGGTTGAGATAGGCTATCCCGTTGGATATGGTTGGAAACAACCTGTTAACTGGTATCTTGGTTCTGAATGGGTTCCACTTGGTCAAAGTCCATCGTTTGACTTTAGTGATGTTCCTGTGGAGGTTTGGCAAAGAATTATCAGCCAGTTTCCATATACATATACGGTAGAAGTTCAGGTTACCGACCAATGCGGTGATGAAAATTCATCAAATCCCTTCCTGCGCCCAGGTTTCAAAGATAGAGCAACCTACACGATGCGATTGCATTTGCCAATCGAGAATATTAAGGAGGTCTATTGTAGTCGGAATGATTGTAGGAGCGCTAGTAATGCCTACTGCTGGAACTGTGTGCAACGACCGTATGTAGGACTGTGGCCAGAGCGAGAGGATCAAAGATGTTATCCCGGCATGCCAGGAGCAGTGCTTATAGGACGATCTGACAGGAATTGCACTTCTCGAGATATGACTGTAACCTTCACTGTGGAAAGTGAGCATTCATGGACATCCTCGTATCACGCGGGCATCATTTGCCAGCTGGGGGAGGAGATTAACACACAAGACGATCTAGTTAAGTTGACGCTTAAGACGACAGTTGGGGCAAACTTGGATGCGACCTACTCTACCTCGACCGTTTTGAGAAGAGGCATGACCTTTCAAGTAACTGTTCCTCCTCGAAGTTATCTTGAGGTCTGGGCGGTTCCTTCCGTCGAGATTCGACGCTTTACGGCTGACCTGTATGACCGTCATGGTTTTGTGGGACAAGCACTCTTTGATGTCGTTCAAGGTGTGACATCCAATATACCTGTTTGTCTGAATGTTCAGATTCCAGGCTATCAGTTGTGCTGCTTCGCTGTACCTGCGGAGTGTGAATAGTATGGTTAGAAATCGATGGACTATAGTAGCTATAGCAACCTTCTTCTACCTATTGTGCGGCTGCCAGCGGTCTGCTGAAAAGCCACATGAGAAGCCAATCGTCGAACTGCAACGGTTGGAGAAAGACAGGCAAGTAGATGAATGGGTTGAGCGCATTCTGCAGAACCCAAGCTGGTATGCCCAGATGAAGTTGGTGCGCGAAACCATTTACTACCATCTTGATGAAACACCCTACATGGCAGTGGCTTATCGTCGTATCCTCCAGCAAAATCCAGAGCAACCTGAAATCACATTTGGTTATATCATGTTAGGATCAGTAATGGATACAAGTATTATCTCTGATTTGTCAATGCATGTACCTAACTTATGGTATCCGATCGTTTGCCAAGATGTAAACAACAAGATGGAATATTTGATAAACAAAAATTCAAACGATGCATTTACATACATTGCAGCCATTGAAGCTTGCAATTGTTCATGTCGACCTATAGAACAACGCGACTACAAAAAATGGAAAAAGCTCCTCAAACAAGTCGATCCAGACAATCTGTACTTGGCTTCTTCCAATAAGGATTTGCCACTTCAAGAACAGGCGAGACAGAGAGAACAAGCAATCGACAGCGGTATCTACCCCCTTCGTATGGGATTACTTTTCATTCTTAATACTTACTCTGCATTTATGAAGCTTGGGGATGAGGCACGCGCAGCTAAATACAAGCGAATGTTTATCGATATAGCCACCAAGCATTCGGGAAAAGTAATGATACGAGAAGCAATCTTAGTCCATCCAGAATTATGGAATGAATTACCTAAATCGGTTCAGGATCGTATAGCAGATGAAGCATTTCTTAAAAATATTCAAAATTTACATAGTAATAATAAATAAGTTTATTGACTAGATATATTTTTACTTCTTCGGTGAATTTGGCAGCAGGAGATAGGGCCTATTTGCAGAACCCTCAGCGTGGAGGAGAAAAAGGGTGTCAGATGAGCAGCGTGGGTAGTCCCCCCGCCGAGTAATGATTCATGGTATAATCAGGATAGGAGGTAGACAGGATGACACGAAAACCTTGTCCAGACAATCCCCCATGCCCCCGTTGCGGCGCGACCCATGTCGTCAAAAACGGCAGCAAAAACGGACGACAACGCTGGGTCTGCCGCACCTGCAACCGCTCCTTCGGCGCCACCTTCGGCACACCGATGTACCGCTTGCACAACACCCCCACCGAAGTCGCCCGCACCCTGCTGGTGGTGATGCGCCGCGGGAGCCTGAGCGCCGCCGAAGAGATTACAGGACACAAGCACGAGACCATCGGGCGGTGGCTGCGCGCTGCCGCCCAGCACGCGGAACAGATTACTGAGGTGTTGGTGCGGGAACTCCACTTGACGGTCGTGGAGGTGGACGCGTTTTGGTCGTTTGTCAAAAAAAATCTGCCCAGCCCAGCGATGCCCCTGCAGAGACAGGACCGCGTTGGGGATGCCTAAGTGTGGATCGCGCCACGCGCTTTGTGGTGGCGTGGGCGTTTGCGGGTTCGGAGGACGCGGCAGCCCCGCAGGTGGTGGCGCAGACGCGGCGACGGACAGCGGGACACGGGGGCGTATCGTGGGTCAGTGATGGGCGAGCGGTCTATCGGCAGGAAGTTGGGCGAGTGTATCGGGATGCGCAGCGTTTGGGCAAGCGTGGGCGTCCGCGCTTAGTACCTACGGCTGGCGTGGGCTTGACGCAGGCGGTCAAGCGTCGTTGTGGGGGCAAGGTAGTGGGTGTGGAGGTGCGTTGTGTGTTGGGGTCGCCGATTGCGTGTCCGTATGTGGTTCACGGCGAGCGGTTGCACGGGGTGTTGCGGGATCGTCTGAACTGTTTGACGCGCAAGACGCACGCGTTTGCGAAGCGGGTGTGTTTGTGGGATGCTGCTGTGGTGTTGTGTGTGTTTGAGAGCAACTGGTTGCGTTCGCGTCGGTGTTTGCGTGTGCGTGTGGATGGTCTATTGGATGGGCGTCGTTATTGGCGTAGGAGTCCTGCGATGGCGATAGGTTTGACCGACCATATTTGGAGTTGGGAGGAGTTTCTGACCTATAGGCATCATCACTACTCAAAGGGGTGACCACCGAACGACTGAATAAGACCTAACTTTTTGAGTTGCTCTTCAACAGCCTCTTCGACTGTTTGAGAACGCCTTTTCTTGCGGGGGATGGTTTTCCCCTGCTGTCGTGAAGCCAGTAACGCTGCGATGGTATTCTCGCCCCGCGCCCCCACATCGCTCGGCTCCGCACCCGACCAGAGATATTGACGCTGGGGATATTCCCGCAACGGACCAAGATAGTAAATACATCGGCAAAGCTGAGTCAGCTCGTGTGCCAATTCGAACAGTGGTTCAGCGTTTTGAAAAGCAACCCGCACCGATTCCGGAAAGCCGTAGCACTTTATCGGCTCTTTATGCACGGGTGGGCGACCTGGCGAACGCTTCAGCACATCGGGAGGCTCTGACTGAATCGTATAAGACCCTTTCTCACGACGATAGAGGATGCGGTGCTCACCAAAGCGGTAACCCATCGAATGCACCACCATTCGTCCAACTTGCCCATTCGCTTCCCAACCAATCTCCGCCGATTGTTCAATTTGCTTGATACCGCTTATCCCAAACAGGGTTCGAGGTTCGACTGCCCATTCGAGCTGCCACCGCAAAGTTTCTTGTAAATTGTGCCGGTGAATGAGGTCATAAAAAGTGCCCAAATCAACGAGGCTCTTCCGATCACCCAAAAAGAGGGGCAAAGAGGGATCGGGGGCTTCCACAGTCTGGCGCAGCAATAGGAGCAGCTGCAGGATACTCGTTTTTCCTGAGCTATTCGCTCCAAAAAAGGCAGTAATTCTGCCAAACGATAAATCCACTCGCCGCCACGACTTGAAATTCTCTATTTGGAGACGGGTAATCATCACCGAAAGATTATACCCTTCCTCAAAGCGGTGTGTTTTAGGCTGGTGCCTGGATACGCTATAATCTTTGCCAGCATGGCGAAGCCGATTAATGAGATCGATATCAGTCGTTGGCGGGAGTATGAGGAGATTTTGACCGATAGCCTTTGGCTAATAGGGCGTCGGGACAATAGTGGGGCACATACCCCGCAATACTGGGGCAATTTTGTGCCACAGATTCCACGCCAAGCGATGCTGCGCTTCACCCGCTCTGGCGAGGTGGTCATAGACCCTTTCGCAGGGCTAGGCACCACGCTGATAGAAGCCCAACGACTGGGAAGGCATTGCATCGGTGTGGAATTGAACCCATCCGTTGCCGAGCAAGCCCGCCAGCATATCCAACAGGAACCTGCCACTTGGGTGAAGTGGGAGCTTATCGTGGGGGACAGTCGCGCGCCCGAAACCGCTTGCGCTGTCGCCGAGCAGCTTCGGCGATGGGGATTCGAACACGCCCAGCTGCTTCTGCTCCACCCACCCTATCACGACATCATACGGTTCAGCGACGATTCGCGCGACCTGTCTAATATGCCCACCACCGACCAGTTTTGCGACGGCTTCGAGCAGGTGGTGGCGAACTTCGCGCCGCTGCTGGAGCCAAAACGCTTCCTCGTGCTGGTGATTGGCGATAAGTACCAGCGAGGAGAGTGGGTGCCGCTGGGCTTCTATGCGATGGAGCGCGTGCGAAAGCACGGCTTCCGACTCAAAAGTATCTGCGTGAAGGATATTCAGGAAAATCGCGGCAAGCGCGGTCAGCAACACCTGTGGCGCTATCGCGCACTACGGGACAACTACTATCTGTTCAAGCACGAATATGTGATGTTCTTTGAGAAGCGGTAGATGCGAGCGAATCGTTTGGCAGTTATAGCGCTCTATCTGCTTGTTAGTGCGGGGATGACCTTGCTCACTTCGTCGCTGCGTTTTGACCGTGATGCGCGCTCCTGCTTGGCAGCGATGCTGGACGGAACCGCGCACCGCCCGTTCGTGACGCGGCGACTTGTGCCCGACACGCTGGGGATGCTCACACGCTGGACGCCCATCGCTTGGCAGAAGTCGATGGTCAAGGCGATAGAGACTTTGCCTCCACCCTTGCCTGCATGGCTGCTGGGACGCATTCCACAAGCGGCATATGCCCATCTCTTGCTGGTGATAAGCGTCTGGGCATGCTATTTTGGAATGCTACTTTGCTGGCGCATGTTGCTGCGCGCCTATCTCGGGTTATCCACGCTACACGCGCTGTGGCTGCCTGTGCTGGGATTGGGCTTAGTCTATCCGCTGCTCAACTGGCGACACGGGGTGCATGTGTATGATCCTGCCACGCTGCTGCTCTATTCGCTGGCACTTTGGGCACTGTTGCGGCAGAAATGGTGGCTCTATGGGCTGATTTTCGCGCTTGCAACCTGGCACAAAGAGACGGCTCTCTTGCTCATTTTTTGGTGGCTGATAGCGACGGTTTTTGCCCTCCCTCCTACAGGTTCCCCCTGCAAGCAGGGAGAACCTAAAGGAGGGGTTTGCCTCTCAAGGGTGAACACGAGGAAGGGGGTCATCGGTGCGTTGGCGATGGGGCTGTTCTATTTGGCTGTGCGGCTGTGGCTGGGCTGGCGCTATCGGCACAACGAGGGTAGTCTGCTTGAGTTCTGGCTACTGAAGGAGAACCTACCGCTGCTTTTGTCGCTGTTCACCGAGTTTGGGTGGCGGCAGGTGCGTTTTCTGCTTATCCTTGCCGTGGCGATTGGGCTGCCCGCGTGGGGTTGGCGCACGAAGCCCCTTTTGCTCCGTCGGATGCTACTGGTGGGGTTGGTGCTCTTCAGCCCTTTCTGGCTGCTGTTCGGCATTCTGGATGAGTTTCGCGCCCTGCTGGAGCTTTATCCCTTATGGCTGATGTTGTGCGTCCCAGCGGGATACTCCTTACCGTCCAGCACTGCGACTGCACCTTCTGGCACGGTCAGCCGCAGCTGAATGGTGTCGCCCACGCGCTCCATCGCGAACTCCACCTTGCCCTGGGGGATGGGAAATGCGCCGTATGCCCATTCTAAATCGCCCAAGAACGGCTCTATCGCGAAGCGCGCAAAGCCAGGCTCCAGCGGTCGGATGCCCAGTAGCGTCGCCGGCAAAAAGTAGGCAGGCGCCGCGCTCCACGCATGGCAGTGGCTGCGGGTGAACCAGCCCACCTCATGCGCACGCAGCGGGTTCGACGGCTCCCGTGCGGGGAACATCTCCCAGCAGGTGGTCGCCCCCATCCGCACCATCAGCCCCCACCAGCGACGGATGAGATCAAGCACAGGCTGGCGATTCCCCGCCCGCAGCAGCGCCTCCAGTGCGAACGCCATCATAAAGGGGCTGCCGATGCGCACGAAGCCCTCAGGTGGCTCGATAAGATATTGCTCGAAGCGGGCACGATGCGCCTCCGGCACCACCCCACACAGATAGGCGACCACCTGGGTCTGCTGGCTGAAGACTTGGCTCTGCGAGCCGTCGGGTTTCAGGCAGTCGGTGTAGGCGGCTTTCTGCTCGTTCCATAGGTAGCGGTTAATTGCATCGCGCAAATCGGCTGCCCAGCGTCGCCAGGTGAGTGCGTCCGACTCCTGCCCCAGCCACTCCGCCAATTGTGCCGTGTCCTCCCACACCTTCACCAGCCACATGTTCTGGTGCGTCACCACGCCCTCGCCCGGTGTGTCCATCGGTGCCCAGTCGAGCATGTTCCACGCCTGAATCTCCAGCAAGCCTTGCGAATTGATATAACGGGTGTGCAGCGTCTCGTTCTGCTGGCGAATGGCGGGATAGATGGCTTGCAGGAACGCGCGGTCGCCCGTGAAGAGATAATGCTCGTAGCAGGCAATCGCCCACAGCAGCGACCACGCCGTGAGAATATTTTCCCAGCTGCTGGGCACTTGGCTCTCCACCAGCGGGGATTGCTCCAGCGATTGCGCCGCTAACAGCAAGCAGTGTCGCGCCAGCCGATAGTCGCCAAAGCCTGCGTAGGCAAAGAGCGCCTCGTTGCGCGAATCGCCCACCCAGAAGGTCTGCTCATAGGCGGGGCAGTCCACAAAGGTGTCCTCGCTGCAAAGCCGCACCGTGTAGCGCGACATCTCATAGATGGTGTTGAGCAGATGATCCGAGCAGGCGAACGCGCCACGCGCCTCATACGGATAGGTGTTCAGATAGCAGCAGAGCCGTCGCAAGCGCACCGGCTCGGTACTGCCCTGCGGGAACCGCACCGTGAGCGTCGCATAGCGGAACCCACGCCGAATGATACTCCGATACCGCTGCCAGCCCCCACGCGCCACATACCGAAAGGTGTTGTTCAAACCCTGCGTCCACTGCACGCGCTCAGGCTTTACTGGATCGAGATACTCGAAACCGTTGAAGTCGAAAATCGTGCCCTCTGGCGCCTCCAGCTCCAGCTCCACATAGCCCACCACCTCGCGTCCGAAATCGAACCAGAGTTCGAGGTCGCCTGTTTGCGGCGGGTAGAGAACCGTCTCGTCGTCCACCGCATTCAGGCAGCCTTCAGGCGCGTCCAGATGCGGGCGTTCGGGCAGCGGAGTCGCCTGCGTCGTTAGCCCAAACACATTCGCCTTTGCCGTGTGCAGCGGGTCCAGCGCATGACGGATGCTATGGGGCAATTGACGCAACGCCTCCACACTCTCAACGGCGAAGGCTCGCTGAAAATCGGGGTGGGTATCGCTCTCAAACGGACCCAAAATAATCCATGGATAATCCGCCAGCTCCAGTAGCGGGTTGACCAACCGCACCGCTGCGGCTGGCTGCCAGTCCAGTATGGGATAGAAGTACCAATCGTGATACCAGCGGGCAACATTAATGCAAAGCAGATGACTGCCGGCAGCCAGTTCGGCAACGGCAACCCCATCTCGCACGGGCACAGGCTTGCCATCGAGACGAACATCGTGCTCGCGCAAGCCGTGATGCACACTGCTGACGCGAATCGTGGTCGGCTGATCCACGCGCAGCTCGGTGGCGATGAGACCAACAAGGGTGCTGGGATTCGCAGTCAGGTCGTCGGGGCGCAAGGTTGGCTTTAGGTCGAATGCCCACGCACTGGCGGGGGGGCGTACCACACGCGCCTGCAGTAATCGCTTGGGATAGACAGGCTCCAGTGTCAAAAAGGGGATGGGGCGCGGTTGCAGCTCGCCCCAAGGTTCGCAACCCGCCTCGCCAATCTCCACCGCCTCGTTCCATTCGTAATCATCAAAGCGGGGTTGCGTCCAGTCGCCGATGGAGCGGCGTGCGTCATAATGTTCCGCGAACCCTAACTGACACGACATCCGCACCGCTTGGCGTTCGAAAGCGGGATGCGGCACATTCAGCCAGCTTGGGTCGGTGGCAGCCACGATGCGCCCATCGCAGACCACCTGGGCAATCAGCCCTCCACGCCCTTTGCCCCGCACGAAATCGTACTGAAAAGTGCCGATACCATAGTGATGCACCAGCACGGCGACCGCATTCAGCCCTGGTTGTGCCCACTCCGTGACATCATAGAGGTCATAGTGCCAATGCCTGTGGAACGCTCGCACGGGACCCTGACCAATGAGCGTGCCGTTGAACCACAGCACATAGCGCGTATCTGCGCTGATAGCAATCTCCACTTGTTCGAACCGTTTGGGCAGCTCGAACTCTTTGCGCACGCACCAATAGAAGTTGCGCGGGGCAGCCTCGCCCGGCGACCAAATCCATTTTGCCCGCCACTCCATAGTGAGCAAATTATACCTACCTCCGCCTGGCACATCCGTATAGGTGCGGTTCCCACATCCTGTACCGCCCCACCGCCTCTCCTATCGCACAGGTATACTTAACCCACGCATGGAAAACCCAACTTTGCCAAAGCATGTGGAGCTGCAAACGGAACTGCCGATGGTGGTGCCTCGCTCGAAAACGCGCCCGTCGGTGGTATCGACCGAAGCCACTCGCGCCATCGAACAGGACGATGAAATTCCCCACCTGACCGAGCAGCAGATGGTCGTGCGCATCCAGCGGCTGCGCCAAGAGCGCAACGCCGTTATCCTCGCACACAACTATCAAATTCCCATCATTCAGGACTTGGCGGACTTCGTGGGCGATTCGCTGCAGCTTTCGCAGCAGGCTGCCCAGACCGACGCAAAGGTGATTGTGTTTTGCGGGGTGCATTTTATGGCGGAGACCGCTGCCATTCTCTGCCCCGATAAAACGGTGCTTATCCCTGACCCCGAAGCGGGCTGCTCGCTGGCAGCTACCGTCACCGCCGAGGAGGTGCGCCAGTGGAAAGCGCAACATCCCAACGGCGTCGTCGTCGCTTATGTGAACACGAACGCCGATGTGAAAGCCGAAGCCGACTACTGCTGCACCTCCAGTAATGCCCTCAAAGTGGTGCAATCGATCCCCGAAGGGAAGGAGATTCTGTTCCTGCCCGATATGTTCTTGGGGCTTTATGTGCAGCGCATGACGGGACGCAAATTACACCTCTGGATGGGTGAGTGTCATGTGCATGCGGGCATTCGCTCGGAAGACATTATGGCGATGCTGCACGAGCATCCGGAAGCGGACCTGCTGATGCATCCGGAGTGTGGCTGCGTTAGCCAGTGTATGTATGCGTTGGCGGAAGGCGAGCTGCCTGCCGAGCGCACCTTCATCTATGGCACGGGCGGCATGGTGAAGCATGTGCGTCGGTCGCCTGCACCTGTTCATTTGGTCGCCACGGAGGTTGGGATGCTGCACCGCCTGCAAAAAGAGGCGCCCCAGAAGCGATTTATCCCTGTCCGAGCAGACGCCATCTGCGAATACATGAAGACCATCACTTTGCCCAAGCTCTATCGCTCGCTGCGCGACATGGTGTACGAGGTGCGTGTGC
>OGCH01000949.1_pt1 | contig 12515 bp, 10 predicted proteins | sample 1570111 | NCBI WGS metagenome assembly OGCH01 (sample SAMN03436243, study PRJEB24508) | hot springs metagenome | biome: Desert Springs; feature: Hot Springs; material: Water | place: USA: Great Boiling Spring, Nevada | collected 2008-12-01 | depth 0 m m | reverse complement strand
GTCCTTCAGGACAGCTTCAGTCTGCGGGTCCGCATGGATTTGGACTTTGAGTGTGATTAGAGGCACTCATTCACCTCCCTCTGTTTTTTGAGCTTCGATGTACCGCGTAATAGTCTCGCTGGAGACCTCTCCGGCTGTACCTACATAGTAGCTTGGGTTCCTAATAAGTATCTATTACATACACATTTAAGGTTACCTGTATTTAGCTATCACCTCATTCAGAGTGCGAATACTGATCTCCTCCAGGGTTATGCCTCTTGAAGATGTCAATAAGACTGTATACTTCTCCCCGGGAAAGATATCGAAGTAGTTATCACTTACATCTATATCCTCAGGTAGCTCCAGAGTTACCATCCAGGCAAAGTTATCTGTGGATAATTCGAGTTTATACTTTCCCTCCCCTATCCTGTTGAGTTCAGGTAGGATTTTAGACTCTGGCATCTCCAGCTCTTTAAAGTCTACCAGGAATGTTCTGTTCCAGTGGATGCATCTATCTTTCTGATGTACTTTCGCATAAACAAAACACTTATTTCTATCCTTGGTAAGGATTCTACTAGTATCTATCTCTCCAACCTTAACCGTCCCTACATTCCCTATCTCTACCTTGGCTTTACCCTTCATTAAAATGTCTCCGGTAAAACTTTTTACACCGTACTCTATATCCAAAGGCAGATTCGCATATAGTTCATTTGTTACAGATACATCCAACCTGTCCCCATCCTCTTTAAAGGATATCATAATGGGTTCGAATACCCTTTTCACATAATAATAGGAAGGCTTCTTCCTCAGGTAATAGTCTACTATTACCCAGCCACCGGTAGTGCCCCAGCAATCGGAGTACATCCAGAATAATTCTCCAGCAGTATTAAACATACGCCTCTTCCAATGCTCTAAGGCAAACTTTAACGCTTCCGCCTGTATCATCTGGGCACTTATAAGATATTCATCCAGAGAGAGCCTCTCCTGAGGTATAAAGAATCTCTCCAGGGCAGATTTGATGTTCCCCCTCTCAAAGGTATTGTTATGAAACTTCCAGGTGGGAGAATCTATGTAGAGTTCATCCTTTGGAGTAAACTGTTCTAAGCTCTTCTTCAAAGGTGGAGCAAGTTGCCCGAATTCTGATACGAATTTACCTCTATCCAGTGCGTAGAGTTTATAGTTGACCCTTTCATATGGGTCCTCCGTCTGAATACTTAAAGTCCAGGCATGTCTATCTCCACACTCCTCAGAGTTAGGGTCCTCACCTCCATACGGACTTGAGGGCCAGTAGGGTCTTGTCGGGTCGAGTTCATTACAGAGTCTCGGCAGTAATTCGTCATATATCCTGGAACCATAAAGTCTTGAGTCTCTTCCTCCCCATGCACCCATATAGTGGATCCACTGATTCTCATTATTACCACACCAGATAACGAGTGAAGGATGGTTCCTCAGTTGTTTTATTATGATTCTTGCCTCTTTCTCCACCTCCTCCATAAACTCCCCATCGTCATCAGGGTATGGTGCACAGGCAAACATAAAGTCCTGCCAGACCATAATACCATTCTCATCGCATAGCTCGTAGAAGAAGGGGTCTTCGTATATCCCTCCTCCCCAGATCCTGAACATATTAAAGTTTGCCTCTCTAGCCAGTTTTATCAATCTTTCATACTTCTCTCTGGAGACATTTGCTATTATGGAGTCCGCAGGTATCCAATCTGCCCCTTTACAGAAGACTTTTCTGCCATTTATAGAGAAGATAAAGCTCTCTCCCTCTTCTATAGGCTCCTGTATAAGTTTTACCTCCCTTATACCATACCTTGCAGAGTAACTGTCCAGTTCTTTCCCATCTTTAGAGACTGTAACTCTAAGATCGTAAAGGTAAGGTTCTCCTACAGGTAATGGATACCATAACTTTGGCTTATTTATCAAAAGTGTATATCTCTTTTTATGTATCCCCGGACTAACTACAAGTCTTTCCCCTAAACCATTCTCCTCTTCTCCTTTAAGCGATACAAAGAGCTCAAGTTCTGCAGACTGAGATGTGATATTCTCTATCTCCAGTTCTATCTCAAGGTCTGCCCTATCATCCAGGACCCTAGGTTTTACAAAGACATCTCTTATTATTGCAAGCTCGTAACTTCTTAACTCTACACTTCTCCATATTCCGCAGGTTGGAAGATATGGACCCCAGTCCCATCCAAATACAAACTGAGGTTTTCTCATCCAGATTCGATAATAACTTTCACCAACTCCGTACTTCTCTAATGGCTTATCCTTCACCCGTTTCTTACCAACATCAAGATAGACCAAGAGTTCATTCTCCCCCTCCCTGATATACCTGGTTACATCTATTATGTAAGGGATAAATGCATTGTGGTGTTCACCTACCTTTACCCCATTGAGGAAAATCTCCGCATCCAGATCAAGACCATTAAAGACCAGTTCTGTCTTCTCCTGAATGAAATCCTTGGATACATTGAAGACCTTCCTGTACACCCAGGTCTTCTCTCCTATCCACTTACATCTTTCAGCATTAGTCCCATATAATGGATCATCTATATTTCCATTTCTTAAAAGATCAAGATGTACATCGCCTGGAACAGTGGCAGGCAACCATTCACTCTCAGAGTCCGATTTAAATTCCCAGGCTCCATCCAGAGACAAAATTTTCAATCTACTCACCTCCAAAGAATCTAGAATTTGTGATATTATTTTAGAATAAACAGGAAAGATGTCAAGAAAGGAGAGTAGATAAAGATGGAGATAGTATTCTTGGGAACATCTGCCGCAGAAGGATGGCCGGGTGTATTCTGCAGTTGCAAGTACTGTGAAAGAGCCAGAGAACTCGGAGGAAAGAATATAAGGACAAGAAGCTCGGTAGTTATAGACAGAAGGTTTCTTGTAGATCTGACACCCGATACCTATCTGAATAGTCTGAGATTCAACATAGACCTGAGTAAAATTAGATATCTATTTATAACACATTCCCATCAGGATCACTTTTATCCACAGGAACTGTATATGCGTGGAGAACCATTTGCCCATCTCCCGGAGGAGGCTATCCTAGAGATATTTGGAAACTCTAAGGTGATAAAGACCATAGAGGAAAAGATAAACTGCGAAAAGACAAGGATAGGACTCCATACTGTTTCACCATTTGAGAAGATTGAACACGAAGATTTTACACTCATCCCACTACTGGCAGACCATTCCCAGGAGGAAGAGTGTCTGGTATATATTATCAAAATAGGCGAAAAAACAATATTTTATGGGCATGACTCAGGCTGGTATCCAGAAGCAACATGGGAATACTTGAAAGATTTTTATATAAATCTAGCCATATTCGACTGTACCTTTGGAGGAATTGACCAGAGAAAGGGACATATGGGTATACAGGCTATAACTGAAGCCAAAGGGATATTGGAAAAATATGGAAGTATAGACTCCAGGAGTATATGTGTAGCGACTCATTTCTCTCACAATGGAGGACTTCTATATGATGAGCTGGTCGAAAGGCTGAATCCGTATGGACTTCTGGTTGCATATGATGGAATGGTTTTATATATATAAAAGTGGTATAATGTAAAAAAAGGAGGGAGTGGTGAAAAGATTCCCTGCAGGATTATTAATATTATTTCTACTTATACTGATAGATATTACCTGGAGCTATAGCGGTTCTAACGACGTTGTATATATAATCCATATATCTGGAATGATAAACGAAGGTGTTTATTCTCTTGTTCGTAGAGGAATAAGTAGAGCCACCGAAGAGAGAGCAAGATATATCATAGTAGAGATAGAGACATTTGGAGGGCTTGTAGATTCAGCGGTAAAGATACGTGACGCCTTATTGGACTCTCCGATCCCTACTATAGCATATGTAAAGAATAGGGCATGGTCAGCTGGCGCACTCATTGCTATAGCCTGCGAGAAGATAGCCTTTACAGAGAGTGGATCTATGGGGGCTGCAGAACCAAGACCGATGGAAGAAAAGAACGTATCTGCCTTAAGGGCTGAATTTTCTGCCACTGCAGAGAGAAGAAGGAGAAATCCTCAGATAGCTGAAGCTATGGTAGATCAAAGTGTAGAGATAAAGGATCTAAAACCAAGGGGAAAACTGCTGACACTCACCGCCAGCCAGGCAAAAAAATACGGCTATGCAGATTTTATAGCTAATACCTATGATGAACTCTGGAGGGCTATTAATGTAAAAGAGCCAAGAGTAGTGAACGAATACCTGAACTGGTCTGAGAGATTTTCACAGATAACGTCTGACCCAACTTATAGCTTCCTATTTCTGATGGGTGGTCTCTTACTCCTCTTCGTAGAGCTTCAGATTCCGGGATTTGGCATCCCAGGGATCTTGGGTATTACACTTATTGTCCTTACGTTTGTAGGGAATTATCTGGCAGGATTGGCGGGTATAGAGGCGATACTCCTATTAATAGGAGGGATTATATTACTCTTAATAGAGTTACATACCCCAGGGTTCGGTATACCAGGTATAACAGGAATAGTAGCCCTGTTTATAAGCCTCTATATGGTCCTTGGAGGAGGAATAAATGCTATAAGGTCCATTATTCTGGCAAGTATCCTTATGCTAGGAGTTATTATACTCTTTATAAGATATCTTCCAGAAAGCTTTGTGTGGAAAAGGCTGGCATTAAAAGAAGCAACAAGAACAGATGCAGGATATACTGTTGTTAATATTCAACAGGACCTTGTTGGCAAAGAAGGAGTTTCAGTAACTCTACTCAGGCCTGCAGGTATAGTAGAGATAGAAAATAGAAGATACGATTGTCTTGCAGAAGGAGAATACATACCACCTGGAACAAAGGTTATTGTAACAAAAGTTATTGGCAATAAGATCTTTGTAAGAAAAATATCTTAAAAAGGAGGTGTCCGTTTATGGAGGTCGCATTTGCATACTGGCTACCAATACTGGTTATAGTTATAGCATTGATACTCTTCTTTCAGTTTGTACCACTAGGATTATGGATCTCAGCGGCAGCAGCTTCAGTAAGGGTTGGTATCATAACACTCATAGGGATGAGATTGAGGAGGGTCCCACCGCATAAGATAGTACTACCCCTTATAAAGGCTACAAAGGCTGGATTAGACCTAAATATAAACCAGCTTGAGGCTCACTACCTTGCAGGAGGGAATGTTGACAAGGTTGTAGATGCAATAATCGCAGCAGAAAGGGCGGGAATCCCTCTAAATTTTACCCGGGCAGCAGCGATAGATCTGGCTGGAAGAGACGTATTAGAAGCGGTCCAGATGAGTGTAAGTCCAAAGGTTATAGAGACACCAATAGTTGCAGCAGTGGCTAAAGACGGTATAGAATTAAAGGTAAAAGCCAGAGTTACTGTAAGGGCTAATATAGAAAGGCTGGTTGGAGGAGCAGGCGAAGCAACAATAATTGCCAGAGTTGGAGAAGGTATAGTTACCACTATAGGTTCATCGGAATCTCACAAAGAGGTGCTGGAAAACCCTGATAAGATATCAAGAACAGTACTGGAAAAAGGGCTGGATGCTGGAACCGCATTCGAGATACTTTCCATAGATATAGCAGATGTAGATGTAGGAGCTAATATAGGTGCAAGACTACAGATAGACCAGGCTGAGGCTGATAGACGTATAGCCCAGGCAAGGGCAGAACAGAGAAGAGCAATGGCTGTGGCAAGAGAGCAGGAGATGAAGGCGTATACTCAAGAGATGAGAGCAAAGGTGGTAGAGGCAGAGGCAGAAATTCCTAAAGCCATAGCACAGGCATTCAGAGAGGGAAAACTGGGGGTTTTTGACTACTACCATCTCAGGAATATCCAGGCTGACACATCGATGAGAGAGTCTTTCTCAAAGATAACACCGCCAGCTGAAGGAGAACAGAGATGAACGAGGAGATAAAAGAAAAAGAGACACAGGAAGGGGTAAGTCTAGAGTATACTCAGAAAACGCAGGAGATAGAAATTCATAAAGAAGAAGTCTCTAGGGAGGAAAAGAGAGAGGAAATTTTTTCTTCAAAAGATATTATCAAAGGCTTTATCTTCTATGAGCTTATCTCCAGACCAGTTTCCCTGAGAAGATAGAGCTATGAGTGAGATCCTGGCTATAGACCTTATAAAAAACTTACAGGCACATCAGATATGGTGGGATGATTCCCTGTCAGAGCCTGTAGATATAAGGGATGATGTGGCACCTACAGATATAGAAACTGATGTTGAGATCAAAGGCGAATGGACTCCAATAAAGACAGATAGGATAGACTACAGGAGAAGGATAGTTATAGTAGATGGGGTAAGAAGGATAGATGCCCACCTTATCCTTGGTGACACTGGTAGATCTGCCCTTTTAGGAGAGTTCGTTGTTGGAGCATTCTCTCTGGGGGAAGGAAGAGTTATAAAGAGGACAAATGAGTGTGTAATTATCCTGCCACCAGGTATACATATGAACGGGTCTTTAAAGATAGGGAAGGCTGAGTATAAACCCTTTCCTGCAGTTAAGGCTACTGAGGAAGGTATTTATAGTTCATTTATACAGAGGATGAGAGAAAAAGAAAGGGATCTTGCATATGAGTTCTCCAGAGATGGTTATGTGGTAATAGCTGATGGACCCTTACAGGTACCATTCTCAGAGGTTGGAGTAACTCTTGGGTTTATAAAGAGTATAAGAAGGTCATATCTGTATGGAAAATACTGGGATCTTGTCCTGGGCTTGAAGATGGGAGAGAGAAGCCCTATATTTCTCATAAAGACAAGTGAAGACCTGCCACCAAAGTATTCCTGGTATTTAAGATTAAAAGAGCCAAAATATTTTGAGTCCCCATTCTTTGGCCTGGTAAGGATAGAAGCCCCATCTAATCTGGAATTGGAATATGTCTGTGAGCTTGCACAATTCTCTGGAGGGTTCTTACCGTACATTGTAAGTAGTGCCACTTTAAGTAGCAGAGCTCCAGAAAATTTAGCTCCACTTGAGAGTCTTGAGAAAAGACTGAGGGCAATGTTTCATCCTGTAGACCATATAAGAGCTACCTTAAGAAGGATGATAGCTCAAGCCTATAAGGAGGTATGAATGAGAGTTGGCATAGTTTTAGGTACTAAAGACGCCACTCCTTTTGAATTTTATGTGGAGGTAGATAGCAATCAGTCACTTCAGGTAGACGATATAATAGTTACAACCAGTGAGTATCCAAGGTTTGGAAAGGTAAAGTTTTATGGAATAGTGGACCAGGTTATATCGAGACTAGAGGGGCTGGAAACCAATGAACAGGCGAGATTCCACTCTCAGGGCCTCTTTGATGCAAACCTTACATACTACTGCCACATAGTAGTAACCAGAACTCTAACTGATGATGGGACCAGTCCTAAAGTCCCTCCCAGACCTGGCTCAGAGGTAAAACTTGCCGACCCGGAAGAGACAAAGCTGGCACTCTACTTTGATAAGATGGAAAAGAGGAAGATTCCATGTGGGCTTCTCTCCAATAACGCCCCGGCATACCTGGACCTAGATTTTCTTCTTGGTATAAAAGGAGGGCATGTAAATATCAGTGGGAAGAGTGGAGTTGCCACAAAGACATCATACGCTACTTTCCTGCTTTATTCATACTTTTCAAGCCTCAAAGAGATAATGGAAGCCTATCCCGAGATAGGAGTTACCAATACCCATGCTGTTATATTTAACGTTAAAGGGGAAGACCTGTTATTCTTAGATAAGCCGAATACGAAACTAAGCGAAAAGGATAAAAAGATGTATGAAGCTATGGGACTTCCAGCTAAACCATTCGAAAATGTCAAGTTTTACGCACCTCCTAGACCCAAAAGGGGGCAGTATGAACCGATCCTTCCCAATACTGAAAGCAGGATAGAGGGTGTCAATACATTTGCCTGGACAGTAAGAGAGATAGTAGAGAATGACCTCCTCTGGTATCTATTCTCTCCCAAGGAGCTCTCAGATACAAGTCAGCTTTATCTGGCTATAAGAATGGCTACAAACTGGCTCAATAAAGAGATGAAAGATGGATCAGCATTTCATTCTCTGAGGAGTGTAATTTTGACCCTGGAGGAACATATAAATGAGATAATGGAAAGGGTAGCAATTGGAACAAGAGATGCATTTTTGAGAAGGTTATACAGGGCTGAACAGGAGATCGGGTCTCTCATAGTTCCAGAGGCATTACCATTTGAAGACACAGAATCTTACAGTATAGACTGGAGAAAGGCTCAGATAAGCGTGGTTGATATACACAGGTTATCAGATAGGGCAAAATACTTTACCGTTGGAGCAATCCTCAAGTCAATAGTAGCAGAAAAGGAGAATACAGGTACTCCCTGGCCCTTAGTCTTTATAGTGCTCGATGAATTGAATAAATACGCACCAATAACTGGAGACAGTCCCATTGCCGATATAGTCCTGGATATAGCAGAAAGGGGCAGGAGTCTCGGGATAATACTTATAGGGGCACAGCAGACAGCCAGCGAAGTAACACATAGAGTAGTATCAAATGCCTCTATAAGGGTATGCGGGAATATGGATGCCAGCGAAGCAGAGCATAGTGTTTATGGATATCTTGGGCCTCTGAATAAAAAGCGTGTCCAGTACTTATCACCAGGTCAGATGCTGGTCTATCAGCCAGATGTTCCTCAGACAGTTCTGGTTCAGTTTCCTATGCCTGCCTGGGCTACAAGATATCAGGAGAGTGTAGAGTCAGGATATATAGAGGAAGACTTTATGATATCAGAGATAGACATAATGAGAGAGATAGAAAAAGACTTAGATGACAAAGAAAAGAAATAAAGGGGCAGTAAAACTGCCCCTATGTCCACCAGGGTACAGCTGGCGGTTCCTCCAGCATAACCTCTTTGAGGAATGTTATAGCCTTTTTTAAACCCTCTTCTATAGACGCAAGTCCATCTTCATGTTCTATACTGAGGACATAATCGTATCCCACAGCTCTTAAGGTACTTACAATGTCCTTCCAGACCTTGTAATCGTGCCCATAGCCCACACTTCTGAATATCCAGGACCTCTCCAGCACCTGTGTATAAGGTTTATTATCCAGTGTCCCATTTATAGCCGTATTAATCGGATCTATATAGGTATCCTTGGCATGGAAGTGGAATATTGCATTCTCCTTGCCCAATACCCTGATGGCAGATACTGGGTCAACCCCTTGCCAGAAGAGATGGCTGGGATCGAAATTGGCTCCAATGGAAGAACCTACCGCCTTTCTAAGTTTTAAGAGGGTATCTACATTATATACAGCAAAGCCTGGATGCATCTCTAATGCTATCTTCTTTACACCGTAAGAATTGGCAAACTCCGACTCCTTCTGCCAGTAGGGGATGATCCTTTCTTCCCACTGCCACTTTAAAATCTCTAAGTAGTCTGGAGGCCAGGCACAGGTTACCCAGTTTGGATACTTGGAATTTTCCGAATCTCCAGGACATCCAGAGAATGTTATAACTACAGGAACCTCTAACTCACCGGCAAGTCTAACTGTATCCTGCCAGTCCTTATGAAACTTCTCTGCTATCTCTCTCTGTGGATGTAATGGATTTCCATGGACACTCAGTGCACTTATAGTGAGGTTTCTCTCCTCAAAGAGTTTCTTAAAATTCTTTATGGCTGTTTTATCCTTTAGCAGTTCCGAAGGTTTACAGTGAGCATTTCCAGGATATCCTCCACACCCTATCTCTACCGCAGAAAGTCCATAAGAGACAACCTTATCCAGGGCAGTCTCCAATGGTAGATTCTGAAAGAGAACAGTAAAAACGCCCAGTTTCAAATGAACCACCTCCTATTTTAATGGGAGATTTATAACCTCTCCTGTCTCTGCTGACTTGAGCACTGCTATTACTATCTCTAAAGACTTCCTTCCTTCCTCTCCAGATATGAAAGGCTTCTTATTTTCAAGTACACACTCAACAAAGTAGTCTATCACTCCACTACTAAACTGGCCACCAACCTCATTTGTCTGCATAGGTGGAAGGGCAAAGGACATATCACCTCGGGCAAAATTAGCCATATAATCGCCCTTCTCTCTTAAACTCACAACCACAGGTTTATCCGGTTCTGCAAAGAGTTTTAGCATTCCCTTTTCGCAGTAGATGATAGTACTATTATCCTCACCGGGTTTAAGAGTCCAGCTCACCTGTAGGATCCCCAGTGTCCCTTTTTCAAACTCCATAATAGCTACACCGTTATCCTCAACATCTCCACTCTTCTCGAAGGTGCCTTTAAATGCAGAGACTCTTTTAACTTCCTGACCCAATAGCCACCTCACAAGGTCTACCTTATGTATCCCAAGGTCAGCCATAACACCTGCAAAAGCCTCTTTCTTATTGAAGAACCACTTACCTCTTGGGCTCCAGAACTCTGGACCAGCATGGCCAAAGACTGTCCTTACCATATTGACCTTACCAAGCATACCACTCTCCATTATCTTCTTGGCAATCTGGTGCCCAGGAGCAAGTCTCTGGTTATGTCCAACCATAAGGATCTTCTTATTCTTCTCTGCAGCCTCTATCATCCTGTCCGCCTCTTCCAATGAGGTAGCCATAGGCTTCTCAACCAGTACATGTAAACCGTGATTAAGGGCATCGATAGTTATGGGAGCATGCAGATAGTTTGGTGTACATACACTTACAGCATCAAGTTTTTCTTTCTTCAACATATCCTTGTAGTCTGTATATAGTCTGGTAATATTAAACTTTTTCCCCATCTCTTCAAGCTGGACTTTATCTATATCTGCTATGGCAACAAGTTCTACATTCTTATTGCTCAGATATTCAGGGATATGCCTCATCTCAGCTATCCTTCCAGCCCCAATAACACCAACTTTCAATAATTTTTCCGCCATACTCTTTCCCTCCTTTTTAAGTTGTTTTCAATTACTAATTATAACACAATCTACCTCGCTAAGAAGATTATACCGATAAAAATAAAAACCATACCTAAGACTTTAAGGAGACTGAATGGCTCATTAAAAAGGATCAACGAGAAGATTGATACTACCAGGAAACCCGCACCTGTCATTACAGGATACGCTATACTGAGCTGTAGTCTGGAAAGGACAAAACTATATCCTATAAATGCCAGGGCAAAAAACAGGAGTCCAATAATAACGTTAGGGGTTCTTAACATATGGGATATAAAACTGACGTTAATTCCACCATTATAGTTCTTCATCCCTGCCTTTATAAACACATTAGCAAGAGCATTGGCAACGAGGGAAAATACAAGTATCAGGTAGATCATCCTATCTCTCCAGGCATTAGCTTCTGAAGGATTTTATATGGACCAAAATACATAACAGGCGCATAGTTCATTCTTATAAAGTCATCAAGCAGTGTTACCCCGGAGCTTAAAGAGCTTTCATTCGGTTCAGCTACATTCTCTGCCCCGCTCCACAGGACTATAAACTTTACATTCTTTCTCTTTAACTCGTCGATAATCTCAAGTTGTACCTCTTCCGTGGTGGCTAACCCGGGATGAAGCTCATGATATTTAGTGGCACTGTGCCTTTCAGCCAAAAAATAGAACATTATATCGTTTACAAAGATCCTGTCATGTCTAGAGTTTCCAACAAATATGGGTTCATCTGGTTTTGTATTAGCCTGGATAAATCTGATAGCGGTTAAGGGAAAATACTCCTGATCCCCAAAGACATAGATCCCTCTCGCCCTATTTAACTGGGAGGGAACTAGACCTGGTTTAGAAAATGAAAAGAACAACCAGACCGGCAGGTTCTTAAGCTCAGTATTTACAAAGGATAGTAAGATGAGAAGAGATAATATCACAGACAGTATCTGGGAAGAGAGCTTTAAGAAATCCTCTTTGAACCAGGACCTCAATTTGATAGGGATAGAAATAACAAGGATCAAAACTGTACCAAGTACCAGGGGAAGGATATATACGGTAACAACAAGACCCCTCAATGCATTCCTGTATAGGGAGAGTACTAGAAGAAGGGCAAGGAATAGAATAATGGTCTTTACAGTGTATCCTTCCCTTCCCCACAATCTGATCAAATTACTGTTGTAAAGTGAAGTCAAAAGCATTATGGCAGGTATGATCGTAGGAAGCAGATGGGGGACATCAGACCTTACCCAAGCCTGGTTAAAGAAAAAGACCCCAATAATCCAGAAGAGTATACTGCTCCAGTCTTTACCATCAAGGTCTTTCAGCCTAGAGATATTCAGGAGTATAAATATACCGCCAAGTATATAAATAATTATAGGAAAGTAAAAGAGGAATGAGTAGAAGTTGAGAGCAAATGGTGGGTATGGAAGGTCCCTGACTCTGGGGAAGACCCTCGCCGGGAAGATGATAAGATCAAAGATAAGATCTCTAATCGGTACCTTTACCAGAAAATAGATCGCAAAAGGGCCAAAGCTTATAGCAGTTCCTATAATATATCTGAGCCATACTGAGATGGTACGCCCAACACTTCTATCTGCTACTTTAAGATAGATATATGGCAGTAAGACCACCGTGGATGATATAAATGTGTATCCACCAATATCGTGTCTGAATAT
>OGCH01000948.1_pt1 | contig 12520 bp, 10 predicted proteins | sample 1570111 | NCBI WGS metagenome assembly OGCH01 (sample SAMN03436243, study PRJEB24508) | hot springs metagenome | biome: Desert Springs; feature: Hot Springs; material: Water | place: USA: Great Boiling Spring, Nevada | collected 2008-12-01 | depth 0 m m | reverse complement strand
CCCGTCTTGCATCTGCCATCGTATGGACTCTACATCGTGGTCAAGCTCGCCTGGAGGATAGTTGACAGCGGGTAGCCCCATGCTCGCCAGAAAGGGAATGAACTCGCGCAGGGGCATCTGGGCAAGTTGTGCCGCTTGCGCTAAGGTCAGAATGTTGCGCGCGTAAAGAGACGCTGCAAGCGCACGACACGCCTCTATTCCCAGCGTCTCGGTGGAGTAACCCGCCAGCTCTAACGCCGTTTTCAGGCTCTCTGGTATCTCAACATTCAGCGATAGACCCATCGGTAGGATTATACCCCATCAGGATGGTCAAATAGGCAGGCTGGACGCCATTTCGATACAGAATGGTTTGGCTAAAGAGTATAATACTTCAGTCATGAGCCGAGTTGTACCTGATCTTGTCGACAACAAATTTGTCAGCCAAACCACGCTGGGCGACCTGCTAACGGAGCAGCTGTGCCACTCCGAATCGCCCACCCTCTGGGTCGCGACCGCCTATTTCAACCTGGACGGTCTGGAGCAGCTCGGCGACGCGCTGGACAAGGTGCAGGAGCTGCGCCTGCTCATCGGCACGGAGCCTGACCAGCAGTTCCTACTGACCGAACGGCTCTGGCGTGAGCTGGAGCAGCACCTTGCGCTGATTAGCCCCCACGCGCAGCAAAAGCTGGAACGCTGGAGCGCGTACCTGCGCCAAGACAAGGTACACATCCGCTGGCACAAGCCCACTGAGCGTGGGCGTGTGCTGCACGGCAAGGCGTACCTGCTGCTGGGCATCCCCCAATTCGGCGACTTGGGCGTGATTGGCTCGTCCAACTTCACGGGCGCGGGGCTGACCACCAACTTGGAGCTGAACGCCATCCTGAAGCAGCAGAGCGCGACCGACGCGCTGAAACAGTGGTACGAAGCCGTCTGGGAGCAGAGCGAGGATTACAAAGATGAGCTGCTGCGCCTGCTGACCGAGTTCACCGAGCCACTGAAGCCCTGCGAGGTCTACTTCAAGGTGCTGTACGAGGCGTATCGCGACCGCCTGTCTGCCAAGCAGACCGATAAGGAGGGCAAGCCGTCGCCAGTGGTGCTGGCGGACTTCCAGCGCGACGGGTACCACGCTGCCCGCGAGATTCTGGACACCTATCAGGGCGTGCTGATTGCCGACTCGGTCGGGCTGGGCAAGACCTTCCTCGCGTTGCGCCTGCTGGACGACTACGCCTATCAGCGTCGCCAGACCGCGCTGGTCATCTGCCCCGCCGCACTGCGCGACACCATCTGGAAACCTCTGCTGGAACAGCACGCCATCCCGCACCGCATCGAAAGCATGGAGCAAATCAGCCAAAGCAGTGCGCCCATCGACGAGTACGCCCAGTACCCCATCATCGTCGTGGACGAATCGCACAACTTCCGCAATCCGGGGTCTAACCGCTGGCGCAACCTGTTCGAGATTGTCCGTCGCGCCAGTGAGCGATTCCCCGAAGACTTCCGCCTGATCCTGCTCACGGCTACGCCTGTGAACAACTCGGTGTACGATTTGTACCATCAGGTGCGGCTGATTACGCGCGACGACAAGGGCTACTTCCAAGCGGCGGGCATCGAGAATCTGGAGAGCTACTTCCGCAAAGCGGACGAGGCGCGCGAGACGCTGTACGAATTGCTGGAGGCGATTGGCGTGCGGCGCAGTCGACTCTTTATCCGCAAGCATTACCCCAACGCGGTCATCGACGGCAAGCGTCTCCACTTTCCCGAACGGCGTTTCCACAGCGTGCGCTACAACCTGCAGGCGGTCTACGGCGGCGCGCTCTACATGCGGATTGCCAACGCCATCGAGCAACTGTACCTCGCACCCTACCAGATCGACTCCTACCGCCGCGAGGTGGCGCGACAGCAAGCGAGCCTCTTCGAACGGGACTGGGTTCGGTTAGAAGAAGCCCTGCTCCAAATCGGGCTGTCGCAGGCGCAGATTAACGACCTGCGCAAGCGGCTCGGCGAGCAGAGTGGGCTGGCGGGGCTGATGCGCGTGCTGTACCTCAAGCGGCTGGAGTCGTCGGTGGAAGCGCTGCGCAACTCCCTGCGCCACCAGCTGGAGTTCCAAGAGCGATTTCTGGAAACGCTGCAACAGGGCAGACTGCTCACCAGCGGCGACTATCGGCGCATGCGCCTGCTGGAAGAGGAAGACGAAATCGCCGAGGGCGACTGGGACGAGTTCCTCGAATCGCTCCAGACGATTGATACCCAGGCGTATGACCTGAACCTGATTGAGCAGCATGTGCAGGCAGATGTGCAAACGCTGGAGCGACTGATTGGCGACCTGAATCGCTTGACCCCCGCGGATGACGACAAACTTCAAGCACTGTTGGCATGGCTTCGGGGCGAGGGCGCGGGTAAAAAGGTGCTGCTCTTCTCCTACTATCAGGACACGGCGCGGTATGTGTACGAGTACCTGCGCCGCCAGCTGCCGCAGCGGGAAATCGCGCTGATTACGGGCGGGGTGTCACCCGAGCAGCGGCGCGACATTGTGCGCCGATTCGCCCCACGCGCCAACCGCTACACGCTACAGCCCCACGAGCGCGAAATCGAGATTCTGGTCGCCACCGACGCGCTCAGCGAGGGGCAGAACCTGCAGGACGCCAGCGTCATCGTGAACTACGACCTGCACTGGAACCCCGTGCGCATGGTGCAGCGCATCGGACGCATCGACCGCATCGGCTCGGAACATGAGGTGATTGAGGTCTACAACTTCATCCCTGAAGACGCGCTGGAGAGCCTGCTCGGCTTGATGGGGCGACTGCACGAGAAGCTTAGCGCGATTAACCGCACGGTGGGGCTGGACGCCTCCGTGCTGGGCGAGCAGCCGAACCCGATGGACTTCAACACGCTCAAGCGCATCGCCCAAGAGGATGCGCAAGTGCTGGATGAGCTGGAGAGCGCGAGCGAGCTGACTATCGGCGAGTTCCTGCTGGAGGATTTGATGCGCTTCCTGCAGCAGTTGGGCGAGGAGCGGTTAGGGCGCATCCCGCTGGGACGCGGCACCGCCAAGCGCGCCGCCACACCCGACCAGCGCGGCTTCTTTGCCGCCTTCCGCCACATCCGCACCGAACAGCAGTACTGGCTGTTCGCGCGAGAAGAGGATGGCAAGGTTCTTACGCGCCGTCTGGAAGTCATCCGCCCCATCCGCACCACCTGCGACGAGCCACCCGCGCCGCTGCCGCCCGCCGAGCAGACCGAGCAGAAGCTGACCGCCCTGCGCGACTACCTCGTGCAGCAGCTGAACCGCCAAGTCCACCGCCCGCAGGAATTGCCCGCCGTACAGCGGCAGATTGTGCGCTATTTGACCGCGCAGCCCAGCGCGTCCCTGCGCAACGAACTGCTCGGCTACTTCCGCCAGCCGCTGCCTGAAACCGACCTGCGCGAGCTGCGCGACCTGTGGCGCAAGATACAGTCGCAAGAACCGCGCCGCGTGTTGGAAGAGCTGAAAGTCTTCGCCGACGCGCACCCCGCTATCCAAACCAGTGTGCCCCGTCTGGAACCCACAAAACCAGAAGATTTAGAATGCATCGCGTGGATGTGGGTATTATAATGATATGTTTCTAACAGCGCAGCAGGCGCACGCATGGCTGAAGGAGCATAGGTATCCTGTGGTGGAGCCGTTGGTGTTTAGTGACCCACCCCCGCCCAAAGGCGCGGCGAAACACATCCTGGCCTGGGCGCTGCTGGCGAAGCTGGAGGACGGGTCGGGGCTGCCCGTGCATCTCTACTGGCTGCATGCAAAGTCCCAAGCAAACCTCAACCACCTCAAGTATGTCGCGCAAGCGTACGGACACAAGTACCCTCAGATTCGTCCGCTTATCGTGGCGTGCTACCAACGCCACCATCAGTGGCACTGCGTACTGGTGTGCCCGAACTACGAGCAGCCGCGCAATCGATGGGGACGTGCCCTGCACGCGGATATCGACTCCGACACAGAAGCGACCGCCCTGCTCCGTTATGACCCCGCTGTGCCTGTAGAGAAGTATTGGCAGCGCATCTACACTGCCCTGCGAGGTGAACCGATGGACGAGCGCGTGAAACAGGCGTTGGAGAGCTGTATCGCCGAACTAGAGAGCATCCTCAGCGAGATAAACGAGGCAATCAAGCAGGCTGTAGACGCGGGCAACTACACCCACAGCCAGCAACTCATCCAAGAGGCGGCGTCGGTGCAACGGGTGATTGAGCAGGTGACGCGAATCAAGAACAGCTCTTCCCCAAGTTCTACAAGCGTGCTTGTGCCTACCCCTATCCCACGCACTTCTAAACGAAGAGAGCAGTCGATGTGACGCCGCAGAAAGCATACCAAGTTCCGCTTTTGGAAGCGTTGGTAGAACTGGGAGGGCAAGCACCCGTTAGCAAGATATTGGAACGGGTCTACGAAAAAGTCAAACATAATCTCCGCCCGAAAGATTTGGAGATGTTGCCGTCAGGTAGGGATGTCCGTTGGGAGAACGCTGTAATGTGGGTACGCAACAAGCTCAGAGAGCAGGGACTACTGTCATCCAACTCTCCAAGAGGCATCTGGGCAATCACCGACGCGGGACGCCGCTATCTGGAGTCGCTGAAGCAGGAGGAAGCACGCTGAGGCAAGATGCGGAAACCGCATCCGCACGGGTGTGGCTCCCACACCCTGAATGGACAAGCCTGATATGGGCAGGCAGGAGGCGGTTCCTGCGCCTCGAAGCCAAAATGCATAGCACGGCAACCGTGCCCCTACCCGACGCCTCCGTACGGGCGCGGTTCCCGCGCCATGAGTCAGAATCATGAGTCAGAATAAAATGAGAACACCTCTTTTATGGTTGGCATTGCTGATGGGGGTCCTAATGGGCACGGCGCAGCAGGTGTACCTGTTCGGTACGGGCGTGCCTGAACGGGACGCTGCGCTCTATGACGCGCTGCGAGCGCACGGCTTGCAAGTCACGCTCGGCGTGCCCTATCAAGCGTTTGACGGCAGCCAGAGCCTCAGCCCGTTTCAGGTTGCCGTTCTGGCAGGCACAGGCAACAACGACGATATGCCCCTTGAGGGGCAGCAAGTGCTGCGGGACTGGGTGGCAAGCGGGCGTGGGCTGGTGACGCTGGAGTGGAGCATCTGGGCAGCGGGTGGCGCGAACCGTTTCCTGCTGCTGCGCGACCTGTTCCCTGCCACCTATAAGGGAAGTACGCTCTACCGAACAGCCATTCAGTATCGGCTGCAGGTTAATGATCCCGTTCTGGGTCGGGGGCTGGGCAACCTGCTGGCGCTGGGCGAAGGAAATGAGGCGTACCTGCAGCCTAAGCGCGGCGCCACGCTCTACTATTCCAGCGACTATCCACGCCCAAGCGCAGCAGGGGTAGTGGGGTGGGACTATCGCGATGGGCGTGTGATAAGCTTTTCAGTTGCCCCTGCCTACGCGTTGGATCCGCTGGCGCAGAACCCCATCTTCCGCCAGCTGCTGACCAACGCCGTGCAGTGGGCTGCCAATCGCCCCTGCGTCCCTTCTAACGGCGATGTCGACGGGAACGGCTGTGTGGACGATGCCGATTTACTGGCTGTGCTATTTGAGTTTGGGGCGACGGGCGCCAACGCCACCGATGTGAATTGCGACGGCGTGGTGGACGATACCGACCTGCTGGCGGTGCTGTTCGCCTTCGGCAGCGGATGTTGAGCAAGCAGGGCGCACAGCCGTGCGCCCTGCCCTATTCCTCCTGACTCTCGTATTTCTCTTTCAGTGCCTGCACGACGGCAGGGTCGGCGAGGGTGGTGGTGTCGCCTAATGCGCGCCCCTCCGCCACATCGCGCAGCAGACGGCGCATGATTTTGCCGCTGCGTGTTTTGGGCAGGTCTGCTGTAAAGATAATATCATCGGGACGGGCAATCGCGCCGATTTTGGTCGCCACATGCTGCTTGAGTTCCTCGCGTAGTCGCTCATCGGCTTGGTAGCCCTCTTTGATAATAACGAAGGCTGCTACCGCCTGCCCTTTAATCTCGTGGTGCTTGCCGATGACGGCAGCCTCCGCAACGGCGGGATGGTCCACCAGCGCACTTTCGATCTCCTTCGTGCTGAGTCGGTGCCCTGCCACATTAATCACATCATCTACCCGTCCCAGCAGCCAGAAGTAGCCATCTTCGTCGCGCTTAGCGCCGTCACCAGTGAAGTAGATGCCCGGATATTTACTCCAGTAGATTTGCACGAAGCGCTCTGGGTCGCCATAAAGTCCGCGCGTCATCGCAGGCCAGGGACGCGTAATCACGAGATAGCCTCCCCTGCCAAGCGGCACTGGGTTGCCCTGCTCGTCCAGAATATCGGCGAACACGCCCGGAAACGGTCGGGTGGCGGAACCGGGCTTGGTCGTGATGATGCCGGGCAGGGGCGTAATCATAATCATGCCTGTCTCAGTCTGCCACCAGGTGTCCACAATCGGGCAGCGTCCGCCGCCAATATGCTCGTGATACCACATCCACGCTTCGGGATTGATTGGCTCGCCCACCGTACCCAACAGGCGCAGGCTGCTGAGGTCGTGCCGCTGGGGATAGGACTCGCCCCACTTCATAAAAGCGCGAATGGCGGTCGGCGCCGTGTACAGAATGGTCACCCGATACTTCTCCACAATCGCCCAGAACCGATCCCGATCAGGGTAATCGGGCGCACCTTCATAGATTACACAGGTCGCGCCGTTCGCCAACGGACCGTAGACGATGTAGCTATGCCCCGTGACCCAGCCCACATCGGCAGTACACCAGTAAACATCCTCGTCTTTGAGATCGAAGACCCACTTGGTGGTGAGGGCGACTCCCGTCATGTAGCCGCCTGTGGTGTGCATGATGCCTTTGGGCTTGCCCGTCGAGCCGGAGGTATAGAGCAGATAAAGCAGGTCTTCACTGTCCATCGGTTCTGGCTCGCATGTGAGCGGGGCGTTCGCCATCAGTTCGTGCCACCAGAGGTCGCGTTCTGCTTGCATGGGTACGGTGTAGTCGCCGCCGATGCGTTGGAACACCACCACCTTTTGGATGGTGGGGCAGTTGCGCAGGGCTTCGTCGGCGTTGCGCTTGAGCGGCACAATGGCGCCGCGTCGCCAACCGCCGTCGGCGGTGACCAGCACCTTCGCCTGCGCGTCGTTGATGCGGTCGGCAAGGCTCTCCGCGCTGAACCCACCGAACACCACCGAGTGGGGCGCGCCTATTCGGGCACAGGCAAGCATCGCAATTAATGCCTCTGGTACCATCGGCATGTAGATGCAAACACGGTCGCCCTTGCGTACACCCAGCGATTTCAGTACATTGGCAAACTTTTGCACTTCCCGATGGAGGTCGCCATAGGTCAGCACCCGCTGCTCGCCCGGCTCGCCCTCCCAGATAATCGCTGCCTTGTTCCGTCGCCAAGTTTTCACATGGCGGTCGACGCAGTTATAGCAGGCGTTCAGCTTGCCGCCCACAAACCATTTCGCATAGGGGGGATTCCATTCCAGCACCGTGTGCCACTTCTCGTACCAGTCGATGAGTTCACCTGCCCATTTTGCCCAGAACGCCTCGTAATCACGCGCCGCCTCCTCATAGATGGAAGGGTCATTGATATTGGCTTGACGCACAAAGGCTTCGGAGGGTGGGAAGACCCGCTGCTCCTGCAGCAACGCCTCAATTGCCGTCGTCTCCATCGTCTCACCTCCAGCGGTTTCGATTCGCGCAACAACCCTTTTTTCCTGTTGAAGGAGCGCCTCCAGATGGGTCATGAGCTGGGGCACATCACGCTGTAGGGTATCCCAAATATGCCTCATCGGTACGCATATAGAACCTCTACCGAGCTTAGGATGGCTTGCTTGCGAATGGGATTACGACTTTGCATAAGGGCTGTCTTTTCCACCAGATCAACGGGTCGCCCAAAAATTTCGGACAGCTCAGTTTCCATCCTCGCCAGGTCCAGCAAGGTCGGATGTGCTTCAGGCAAAAATGTCACAAGCACATCTACATCGCTCTCCGAGTGAAACCGCTCTGTCAACACCGAGCCAAAAAGCCCCAGTTCTGCAATCTGCCATCGGCTGCAGAACTCCCTGAGCTTGTCAGGATCATAGACCAGCCGTATTTGCGCTGCACTGTGCAAGGCTCATCACCCTACTTAACTATACTCCAGCCGAAGGGCGACGAGTCCGTCGCCCCTACCTGCCCAAATCCCATCTTCAGAAGGGATACCCACCACGCTGAAGCACCAGCTCCGCTAGGCGATTGCGTGCGGAAACGGCGTTGAAGCGTGGCAGGCTCACCATCCGCTCTGCCAAGCGGAACGCCTCGGCGGGCGCATCAAGCGCGTTCAGCACCAGATCGAGCTTCTCCCGAAGGGCGAATGCGCCCTCCCGCGCCAGCAGCAGCGCGCTCAGCTCGCCTGCTTCCGCCGCGCTCCCCACTAATTTGGGCAGCCGCGCCACCACGCTGTCCAGCCCATAGAGATAGGTGGTCATATCGGCGATGGCGGCAGCGACCTCCTGACGCTGCTCGCGTAAATGCTCGCCATAGGCTTCCCAAGCCAGCTGGAACGCAAACAAGGTCGCCTGACGGAACTGCTCCACCAAAGCCGTAAGCGATTCACGAGGCGAATCGGGCAGCTGCTCCACTGGTCGCGTCGCGCGACGGCGCGCCTCCTCGATCAAGGGCAAGCTTGCCCGCTGCATCTGGCGAATCAGGTGCTGCGTCAGGTTCAGCCGATTAATCTCGTTGGTGCCCTCGTAGATGCGCGGCACGCGCGATTCGCGGAAAATCTTGGCGATGGGGAAGTCCTCGGTGTAGCCGTAGCCCCCATGAATCTGAAGCCCCTCATCGGCGCAGAAATACTGCACCTCCGTGCCGTAGAACTTGAGCAAGGCGCACTCGCCTGCATATTCCGACGCCGCCGCGCGGTAATGCAGGTGCAGCTCAGGGTGGTCAGGTGGCAGGCTGTGAAGAGGTTCAAACCATTCCTGCATGAGGTCACCGGTGCGGTAGAGCATGCTTTCGAGGGCGAAGAGGCGCGCGGTCATCTCGGCGAGCTTTTGGCGAATCAGCCCGAAGTTGGCGATGGGCTGACCGAACTGATGGCGCTCCTGCGCATAGCGCGTGGCGACTTCCAGCGCGTATTTGCCCGTGCCCAGCGCGCTGGCTGCCATCTTATAGCGACCCAGATTGAGCGTGTTGAGCGCGATATAGTGCGCTTTGCCGACCTCGCCCAGTAGGTTCTCGGCGGGGACAAACACATGGTCAAAAGCGACTCGGCGCGTGCTGGAGCCGTGCAGCCCAATTTTATGCTCCTCACGCCCCAAATTCACGCCAGGGAAGGTGCGCTCCACCAGAAAGGCGGTAAACTGCTCGCCGTCCAGTTTGGCGAACACGGTGAACAGGTCGGCAAAGCCCGCGTTCGTGACCCACATCTTTTCGCCGCTTAGCAGATAGCCTTTGCCATCGGGCGAGCGAGTGGCGCGGGTGCGCATCGCCAGCGCGTCGGAACCACTAACAGGCTCGCTCAAGCAGAAGGAGCCACACCACTCCCCCGAAGCCAGTTTGGGCAGGTAGCGCGCCTTCTGCGCTGGCGTGCCTTCCAGCACAAGGGGTAGAATGGCTAACCCCGCGTGGGCTTGCAGGGTCAGGCAGGTGGCAGGCTCCGCACCAAGCTTCTCCACCAGCAACGCAACCGTGGTCTTGGGCAGGTCTAAGCCGCCATAATGGGTGGGCACCTCCGCTGCGGTGAAGCCCAGCTGGCCCATCTTGCGGTCCAGCTCCCGCATCAAACCCTCCTGCGCCTGCTCGATTTCGGGCAAGCGCGGCAGCACCTCATTCCGCACAAACTCCTCGGCGGCTCTTGCAATAAGTCGCGCCTCCTGATCGAAATCTTCGGGCGTAAAGGTAGTGCCCGCCTTTGGGGACTCGATCAAAAACGCACCGCTCCGTCGCTTCGGCTCGCTCATCTTCGTTGTGCCTCCATGTTTGGAATTATACTCAATCGGACAGGTCAGACGATTCGGACGGGTTGGGATTCGGGTACTCTTTGAATGGATGGAACCCGACGAGATTGTGCTTACGATTCAGATTGTGAATTGGAATGCGCGGGACTATCTGCGCCAAGCGTTGCGTTCTATTTTTGAACACGCACCAAGCTGCCCGTTCGAGGTGCTGGTGCTGGATAACGCCTCCCAAGATGGCAGCGTGCAGATGATCGAGAAGGAGTTCCCCCCGGTTCAGCTGCTGGTGAGTGAGTGCAACTTGGGCTTCGCGAAAGGGCATAATCAGCTGGCACGCCACGCACGCGGATGCTACCTGCTTATTCTAAACCCCGACACAGTGGTGATGCCCAACGCTCTCACCCGTCTGATTGAATTCGCCGAGTCGCACCCGGAAGCGGGTATTATCGGGCCTAAACTGCTCAATCCCGACGGGAGCCTCCAGTACTCCTGCCGACGATTTCCCAATCCGGTGGCAGCGATTTTCCGCAACACCCCCTTGGGACGCCTCTTCCCGCACAACCGCTACACCCGAGACTATCTGATGCTGGACTGGGATCACAACTCTGTTCGCGAGGTGGACTGGGTATCGGGCGCGGCGATGCTGGTGCGGCGCGACTGCTTTGAGCAGCTGAGCGGCTTCGATGAGCGGTTTTTTATCTATGTGGAGGATGTGGACTTGTGCTATCGGGCGTGGCAGGCGGGCTGGAAGGTGCTTTACTATCCCGAAGCGGTGATTATCCACGCCATCGGACGCAGCACCGACCTGGTGGCAAACAAGATGATTATCACCTTTCACCAGAGCATGTATAAATTCTACAAAAAGCACTACGCGCGCAAGACGCCCCTTTATCTGCGCCCCCTCATTCCGATTGGGCTGGCGTTGCGCGCCTCGCTGTTCCTGCTAAAAAACTACAAGGACGCTGTGATGCGGTGGCTGGGGCATGTTTGGGCGCGGTAAGACTCAGACGAGTCGGACAGGTCAGACGGGGTTTGTGCGGTAGAATCCTCACGATGCGGATTGGTGTTCTGGCGGATAGTCATGACCATCTAACCTATCTGCGTCGGGCGGTGGACGCGCTGAATGACTATCAGGTGGAGCTGGTGCTGCATGCGGGCGATTATGTGGCGCCCTTTGTGGTGAACGAGTTGGCGCGTCTGCCGTGCCGCTTGCTGGGCGTTTTTGGCAATAATGACGGTGAGCGGCTGGGGCTTGCCCGACGCATCGCCGAGATTGGGCAGGTACAGGTGCAACCGCTCTTTCTGGAGCTGGAGGGTTGCCGACTAGCGATGGTGCATGAGCCAGAGCCGGTGGAGGCATTTGCCCGAAGCGGGCTGTATGATGTGGTACTCTATGGACATACGCACCAGCGCGATCTGCGCACCGTGGGCGACTGCCTCGTGTTGAACCCCGGCGAGGTGTGCGGCTGGCTCACGGGCAAACCGAGCTGCGCCGTTATCGAATTGCCCGCGCGCACGGTGCAGTGGATCGAACTGGGCGGATGAGGTATTCTTATATACCGATGGAGGTGAAGGCAATGGCGCAAACCGAAACCCGATTCTATCCGGGCATGGGGTTAACGACCACCAAAGCCCCCTTTATCGAGGTCGCTCGCAGCAAGGGTGAACTCTACATCGAGCAGCCCTACGAACTCTACTCGGAGGAGAACCACGAAGCGTGGCGACGGCTCTACGCGCGCATTCAGGAACGCTGGCAGCGCTACGCCACCGACAAGTTCCTTGAGGGCGTCTCCAAGCTCTGCCTCGATCCGAACCGAGTGCCCCGTCTGGAGGATGTGAACCGCTTCCTCGCGCCGCTCACGGGCTTCAAGGCGAAAGCGGTGACGGGCTATGTGCCCGCCTACATCTTCTTCGATTGCCTGCGCCACCGCGAGTTCCCCACCACCATCACTGTGCGCGACATCAACTCGCTGGACTATATCCCCGAACCCGACATCTTTCACGATATTGCCGGGCATGTGCCGATGCACACCGATCCTCGCTTCGCCGATACCTTGGTACGCTTTGGCGAGGCAGCCCACACAGCCGCCCGAATCGTGCGCGAAATTAAAGATGAGCAACTGCAAATCCAGCGATTGATTAGCATCTTCCGCGCGCTGGCACGCTTCTTCTGGTTCACCATCGAGTTCGGATTGATGCGCGGCAAAAACGGCGAGCTGAAGGTGTACGGCAGTGGACTGCTTAGCTCCTACGGCGAAATCGCACACGCCATCGAATCGCCTGAAGTGCAGCGATACCCCATCCAGCTGGAGTGGGTTATCAATCAGCACTTCGAGATTCACCACTATCAGCCGCTACTCTTTATTGTCGACTCGTTCGATCACCTGTTCGACTTGGTGGATCAGCTGGAGCGCTGGATGCTGGAGGGCAAGCTGAACAATGTGGCACCGGGCGAGCCGACGATGAGCGAGGAGGACATCAAGAGCTTCCTGGAGGCATCGCTGGATTAGCCGCCCCCACGCCTTGCTTGGTTCCCTCTGCCAGCAGGGGAAACCAAGCCTTTCTGGTTCCCCTCACGCAGTGGGGGGAACCTGTAGGGGGG
>OGCH01000946.1_pt1 | contig 12536 bp, 10 predicted proteins | sample 1570111 | NCBI WGS metagenome assembly OGCH01 (sample SAMN03436243, study PRJEB24508) | hot springs metagenome | biome: Desert Springs; feature: Hot Springs; material: Water | place: USA: Great Boiling Spring, Nevada | collected 2008-12-01 | depth 0 m m | reverse complement strand
GAGCTGGGCGGCAATCGCGCGTGCCTTCGCCGCATGGTCACCCGTAATCATCAGCACGCGAATGCCCGCCTGGTGGCACTCCTGGATTGCCTCCAGCACGCCCGCACGCGGCGGATCCACCATGCCCACCAGCCCGATGAAGACCAAATCGCTCGGTTGGGGCACACCGTCGCGCGTGTCGATGGGTTCGGCACAGCGTCGGTATGCCAGCGCCAGCACGCGCAAGCCACGCTGCGCCATATCTGCGGCGTGTGCCAATATCGTCTCGTGTGCAGCGGCGTCCAGCGGCAGCTCGCCGTCAGGGGTCAGCCAGCGTGTCGCCAGCCCCATCACGCGCTCGGGTGCCCCCTTGACAAACATCCAGTGTTCCTCGCCACGCGCCCGAATGCTGGCAGAATATTGCAACTCAGGTTCAAACGGGATCTCACCTACCACAGGGTGCTGCGCCCGCCACCGCTCGTGGTCGAACCCCGCCTTGAGCGCAGCGATGAGCAACGCAGCCTCCGTCGGGTCGCCGTGAATCTCGTACTCGTCTGCCCCGATGCGTCGTACCTGCGCCTCGTTGGTCAGCACGGAGGTCAGCAACGCCAGCACGAACGGATGCTGGTCATCATAAGGAATTGCGCCATGCTCCAGGTCGCGCACACGATACCACTCGCCTGCGGTCCAGTATTCCTGCACGGTCATGCGGTTCTCGGTAAGCGTACCTGTCTTGTCGGAGCCAATCACCGTGGTGCTGCCGAGCGTTTCGACGGCGTGCAGGCGGCGTACCAGCGCGTTGCGTCTCGCCATCGCGCTCACTCGAAGCGCAAGCGTAATGGTCAACACAATCGGCAGCCCCTCCGGCACGGCAGCGACCGCCACGCCGACCACCACTTTGAACATCTCCACAGCGCTGTTGCCAATTGCTAACCCCAGCGCGAAAATCACGGCGCAGCTGACACCAATCACCATCCCGACCGTGTGCGCGAAGTGGCGCATACGCCTTTGCAGGGGTGTCTCGTCCACGCGCTGCTCGCGCATGCGACCCGCAATCTTGCCCAGTTCGGTACGCGCCCCCGTCGCAACCACATAGCCACGCCCGCGCCCCGACACTACAATCGTGCCCGAAAAGACCATGTTCGCCCGATCGCCCAGCGGCGCCTCTTCGGGAATAGGGGCTACCTGCTTGTAAACGGGAACCGATTCGCCCGTCAGCATCGACTCGTCCACCTGCAGCACGGTCGCCTGAAACAGGCGAATATCGGCAGGCACGCGCACCCCCGACTCCAGCAGCACCACATCGCCCGGAACCAGCTCACGGCTTTCGATGTCGTATTCCTTGCCGTTGCGAACAACCCGTGCATGGGGCGCCGTGAGACGCATCAGCGCGCGCACCGACTGCTCCGCGCGATACTCCTGAACGAAGCCTATCGTGGCGTTGAGAATCAGCACTGCCACGATGACCGCCGTGTCGATGTACTCGCCGAGCAACAGCGTCACCACCGCTGCTGCAAGCAAGATGTAAATCAACGGGCTGGCGAACTGGTGCAAAATCAGGGCAGGAATACTGATGGGCTTGATACCCTCAATCTCATTTGCACCGAACCGTCGCAGGCGTCGCCGTGCCTCCTCGATGCTTAGCCCTTCGGGGCTGGTCTCCAGCCGCTTCGCCACCTCGTCCACAGGCAGCGCGTGCGGTGCAAATTCATGGAAAGTCTCTGCGGTTTCAATCACCGGGTTCGGCATCGGTAAGCTTCCTCACAGCACAGAGTATATCTCCGATTAGACCCCCCAACTGAGTGGGGGAAGCCGCTTTCGTTATACCTGTTTGCACGCTACGGCGACCAGGCTCACGCCGAAGGGCAGGTTCACCCGCTGTAGCAGGCGCGACTCCCAGTCTTGCAACTGGATGAGCCAGCGATTGAGCCGTTTGCCAACAGGCACCAGCGTTGCGGCTGGCGGCGTGCGACGCAGCCGATCCAGCCAGCGAAAAAGCAGAATCGGCACAAACAGCAGCGAGACCGCATAGGAGAGTTTACGCACTTCGAAGCCTGCTTCGTGCAGACGCGCCCGCAGCTCCCGCGCCGTGTAGCGACGATAGTGGTGCAGCGCAATATCGTGCTTGCTCCAGAGGAAGCGATAGGCAGGCACGGTGATAATCAGCACGCCGTCGGGCTTCAGCACACGCCTCAGCTCCCGCAAGGCAGGGCGGTCATCGGGCAGATGTTCCAACACATCGAGTGCGGTAATGGCATCGAAGGTGTTGGAGCGAAAGGGAAGCGCTTCCAGCCGTGCCTGCACCAGCGCAAACTCCCCGCGCTGACGGGCATAGCGCAGCGCAAGCGGTTCGAGATCCAGCCCCACCAGATGACTGCCTTGCGCCTGTTGTTGCAGTTCAGTCAGCAGCGCGCCCGTGCCGCAACCCGCATCCAGCAGCCAACCGCTCCCTGACTTCAAGCAAGGCTCCAGCAGGCGCATCACCAGCCGTCGCCGACCGACAAACCACCAGTAGTCGGTCTCGAACTGGAACATCCGCCCATATTCCTCTGCCTGCATCGCTTCACAGCAGCCGAATGGTCTGGATGGAGCGTATGTCGGGATGATCACGCAGAGGTGCGAGTTGGGCGTGGAAAAGCGGTTCGGGTGCGGGCATGGTCAAGCAGACCTGCTCCCAGCCTTCGGATGTCTGCTCTGTGGGCTGGTACTCTGGCGCCCACTCGGCAATCGCTTCGCGCACCGCTTTGAGGGCTTGCTCATCTGCCCCAACAGCGCGCACATAGTAGCGAAAGCGCAGCGACTCAATAGGAGCCGTTTCGCCGGGTTGCAATCCCGGTTGGGGCTGCATGCCCGTGATACCCATGCACAGGTTCCGTGCGGCGAAAATCAGGTCGCCCAAAATCGCGCTGGCAGTCGGGCGCGCGCCTGCCGCACAGCCGTGCAGAAACATCTCGCGGAAACCGTTCGCCTGCAGCCAGATGCCGCTGTTGGCATCCCGAAGCTGGTAAAGCGGATGCGTCAGCGGCAGCATGGTCGGATGCACCCGCACATTCAGCCGTCCATCGGGCACGCGCTCTGCAAAACCGAGCAGCTTGATGCCGTAGCCGAGCCGTTTCGCCCATTCCAAATCGCGCCCACCAAGATGCGTGATGCCCTCCCGATAGACGCTTTCGACGGGCACATATTGCAGGAACGCTAGCCGCGCCAGGATAGCCATTTTATACTGGGCGTCATAGCCCTCCACATCGCTGCTGGGGTCGGCTTCGGCGTAGCCAAGTGCTTGCGCTTGCGCCAGCGCCTCGGAATAGGCTTGACTAACGGGCACACCCTGCTCGATCGCTTGCTCCATGCGGGTCAGGATGAAGTTGGTCGTGCTGTTCACGATGCCCACGATGCGCTCGATGCGATTGCCAGCGAGGGCGCCCTGCAGCAGAGTCAAGATGGGTAGGCTGCCCGCCACACTCGCCTCGTAAAACAGATCGGCACGATGTGCCGTTGCAAGCTGTAGCAGCTCATCCCCCGCGATGGCCATCACCATCTTGTTGGCGGTGATGACGCTTTTGCCCGCCTGAAGCGATTGGCGAATCAGCGTGCGGGCTGGCTCCAGTCCGCCCATCACCTCGATTACGATATCGACTTGCGGGTCAAGCACGGCGCGCTCGGCATCGGTGGTGATAAGTTCAGGTGGGATGGGCACGGCACGGGGCTTAGTGGGGTCGCGCACCACCACATGGCGCACCTCGAAGCGGCAACCAGTTTGGGCTTCGAGCAGGTCGGCATTCTCGCGCAGTAGGCTCAACACGCCACCGCCGACCGTACCTGCCCCCAACAGGGCGATCCGCAGCGTTCTCATTCGGGCGGCTCCAACAGCATCAGGATTTCACCCTGCTGCACCAGGGAGGCGTTCTGCGCCACGATGCGGCGCACCACCCCAGTGGCAGGGGAGGGAATTTCGTTGAACACTTTCATCGCCTCAATCAAGCCGATGGTCTGCCCCTCATACACCAGATCGCCCTCTTCCACATAGGGCGGCTCGTTGGGCGAAGGACCGCGATAGAACATGCCGGTCATCGGCGCCTCGATGGGAATAAAAGAGGGCTGCTCGATAGGCTCTTCGACGGGGGCAGGCGTCACCAACGCAGTCGCAGCAACCGGCGCAGGTGTCGGGGCGCGTTCCAAATGCACACTTAGCCCCTCTATCTCCATGCTCAGCTCCTGCAGCTGATGACGCTCCATCAGCGCCAAGCACTGTTCCACCAGCTCTATGGGCAATTGCACGACACGATTATACCTGCACGATGGAGTCGACTAATTGGGTGGCTTCGGCTTCCGCTTCGTCGGTCTCTCGGTACAGTTGCTCCAGCGTAAGCCGTCGGGCGCGTGCCAACCGGTTCTCACGCCGCATAAACTGCTCGGTTGCATACTGCAGGAACTCCTCTTTGTCCAGCCCGAACGGCATGTGAGGTTCATAAGGCTCGAAGGTCTCCTGCACCACGCCCAGTGCGTAGGGCAGCAGCGCGTTCATCTTCTCTTGAATAGCGTGCCACACGGGGTCGCCATGCTCGGCAACGAGGCGTGAAAGCAGATAGACACCGAAGGCGATATGGCGTGCCTCATCCTGCATCATTTTGCCGATACCCTGCACCAGTCCGGGCATTACCTGCTGCCGTTTATAGGCGGAGAAGAACCCATAATAGCCCGTTTCCGCCAGCACGCCCTCCACAATCATGTTGTAAACTACGGAGGCTTCCGCCTGCGCAACAGGCGATGGATCTTCATAGAGGCGATGCATCGCCTGCGGCAGCGCCTCATAGAAAATCGCACGGTAGGAGGGTGTGTGGTAGCGGGAGAGGTCTTGTCCCCACGCACCAGCTACCTCCTTCAGGAAGCGGTTCATAAACTCCACATGCTTGGCTTCCTCAAAGAGGAAGGCGGTCAGAAAAATCTCCTCTTCCAGTCGCCCTTCGCGGGCAATCACCTGAATAAGCGGCAGCAAATCCAGCGTCACGCTCTCTTCGCCCGCTTGGAAGAGCGAAATCAGACGCAGGGTGGCATCCTTCTGGTCATCGGTAAAGGTGTGCCAATCTAATCGATCTTGGCTCAGGTCGATGGCCGCTGGATCCCAAGTGCCCAATTTTTTGGCTTTCTGGAACATCTTCATGGCGGGATGTTCCCAGTTCAGCCCACGCCCACTGGTGGTGATGAAGGTCTCATGAGTCATGTGCATCGGTTTGTACCTCCGCATAGGAGATTCGGCGGGCTTCACGGCGTTCCTGCCAAGCAGCGCATCGTCCTTGCATAGAGGGTGAATGGGTACACTTTTGGCATGGCACGGATTGGATTGCAGCTTTACACTTTGCGCGACGAGATTCGGCACGATTTCGCGGGCGTGGTGCGCGCAGTCGCTGCGATGGGATACGAGGGCATCGAAACCAGCGGCATCATCGGCGAACCATCGCCCGAACTGAAATCGCTCCTTACCGAAACGGGACTGGCTGTGGCAGGATTGGGCTTTGACCTGAACCAGCTGGAGCAGGAGCCACAAGCGGTGATCGACACCTGCCGCGCGTTGAACTGCCCACACGCCATCACCTTCTGGATCGATGAATCGCTTCGCCGTGATGCCGACGACTGGCTTCGTCTCGCGGAACGGTTCAACCAAATTGGGGAGCGACTGGCGCAAGGCGGAGTGAACTACCTGCTTCATTTGCACGGCTACGAATTTCGCGCCTACAACGGCAAGACCGCTATTGAGATTCTGATGGAGCAGACCGACCCCCGCTATTTTAATCTGGAGCCAGATACCTACTGGGTAGAGTACGGGGGCGAGGATGCAGCCCGCTTCTGCGAGCGCTATGCCGACCGCATTCGCGCCATTCACCTTAAAGACTACATCAGCAAGCCCGAGATGCACGATATCGAGGTGGGCGAGGGTGCGATTGATATGCGCACCATTCTGCGTTTGGCGCTCCAGCATAACTGGAGCTGGCTCATTGTGGAGCAGGAGCGTTATATCCGCCCGCCTATCGAGAGTGCGCGCCGCTGCTACGCGAACTTGCGTCGCATGCTGGAGAGCCTCGCGTGATACCCAATACCTTGGGCATCACCGCGCGTGCCGAAAGGAGGTACAATAGGGTTGCTATGGCAAAGACAGCGCCAGCCAAACAGGTCAAATCCAGAAGGCGCGCGGTCCAGACCAAAGTTCAACTGCCCACCGACCCCGAATTGGATGCGTGGCTGCATGGCTTTCTTGAAGCGACCGAGCGCATCCGAAACCTTGACCTACCTGAAGATGATGGTGAGCCGATGGAAAGCGAGTGGCACTACTTTCAGGTTGGGGTGCTGATTCAGTCGGTTTATAACCTCTGGCACGATCGCCGCGACTTCTATGCGGGCGGAAACATGTTCCTGTATTACGATGTGGAGCAGGCAGAGGAGATTAGCGCGCTTGTCAAACAAGGGCTTCCTATCCGAACGCGCTACAAGGGACCCGACTTTTTCGTGGTCACGGGGGTGGAGGCGTCCAAGCAGCGCCGCTACTGGGCTGTTTGGGAGGAAGGGGGACGCTACCCCGACCTGATTGTGGAGCTTCTGTCGCCCTCCACCGCGCAGAAAGACAAGCACGAAAACAAGGAGTTTTATGCGAAGGTGTTCCGTGTGCCCGAATATTTTTGGTACGACCAAGACACGGGTGAGTTGGCGGGTTTCCGCCTGAATTTCACCAAGCTGGAGTATGAACCGATAGTGCCCAACGAGCGGGGTTGGCTCTGGAGCGATGTGTTGGGCGCGTATATAGGAGTTTGGCAGGGTGAAGTGTTGAATCGGCGATATCGCTGGCTGCGCCTTTTTGACGCCGAGGGCAATCTGATATTGATCGATCGGGAGCGTGAGGCGGTCGCTCGTGCGGAGGCAGAGGAAGCCCGACAGCAAGCGGAGCGGGAACGCCAACGCGCCGAGGCAGCCGAGCGACGGATTGCCGAGCTGGAAGCGGAGTTGAGGCGACTGCGTGGCGGCTAAGTTGTTATGTCTCGCGCAGGTAGTCCAGCACCTGCTGGGCGAGTTTGCGCGTCATGGTGGGCACAGAGGCTAACTCCTCCACGCTCGCCTCCCGGATGCGGTCGATGGAGCCGAACAGGCGCAGCAGCATCTTTTTACGGCGCGGTCCGATGCCCGGAATCTCGTCCAAAGGTGAGCGGGTGGCGCGCTCCTCACGCAGTTTACGGTGATAGCTCAAGGCGAATCGGTGTGCCTCGTCGCGCACGCGCTGCAAGAGGTGGAGCGCCTTGCTGTGGTGGGGCAACGCCAGCGGCTCCTCCCTATCGGGCAAAATGAGCAGCTCTTGCTTTTTCGCCAGCCCGACGGCAGGGATTTCGAAGCCGAGGGCGTGCATCGCCTCCAACGCGGCATTGAGCTGCCCACGCCCCCCGTCGATGAGCATCAGGTCGGGCAGCGTGCGCCATTTCGGGTCGCCTTCCAACGCCTCACGCAGCCGCCGTGTGATAACCTCACGCATCATGGCGAAGTCGTCGGGCGTTTCGGGATGCCAGCGGATGCGAAAGCGACGATAATCCGACTTTTTCGGCTGCCCCCCCTCGAACACCACCATGCTGCCAACGGGCGCGACCCCCTGAATGTTGGAGATGTCGAACGCTTCGATGCGCTGCGGCATGGTGGGCAGGTTCAGGGCTTCCTGCAGCTCCAGCAGGGCGCTCTCCAGCCATTCCGCTTTCTGTTCCATCTCCATGCGCAGGCTTTGCAGGGCGAGTTCGGCGTTCTGGGCTGCCAACTCGAGCAGCTGGGCATCTTCGCCGCGCCGAGGCACGCGAATCTCCACCGTGCCGTCGCCTCGCTTCTGGCGCAGCCACTGCGCAATAATCTGCGCCTCCTCCACCTCGTAGGGCAGCAGAATGCGTTCGGGCACTTCGGGCGCGTCCTGATAGTACTGCTTCAGGAACTCGGTCATCAGCGCGCGAGGGTTCTCTTCAGTGCCCTCGCTCAAGAAGAAGTGGCGTTGCCCCAGCAACTTGCCCCCGCGAATAAAGAACATCTGCACGCACGCGCCTCGCTCGTCTTTCACCAGCGCAATCACATCCTCGTCGATACCGTCAGGGTGGATGACCTTCTGGCGTTGCAGCACCTCTTGCAGCGCCCGAATCTGGTCGCGGATGCGGGCAGCCCGCTCGAACTCCAGCGCGTCGGCAGCGGCTTCCATCTGCTCGGTAAGCTGGCGGATCAGCGCGTCGCCTTTGCCCTGCAGAAAAAGGGCGACCTGCTGCACAATCTGGCGGTACTGCTCGGCGTCGGCAAGCCCTGCGCAGGGCGCCAGACACCGCCCCATCTGATAATAGAGGCACGGTCGCTGCACCGCCTCGCCCGACCAGACCTTGCCACAGGGAATCAGCGGGAAGGTGCGATGCAACAGGCGATGCGTCTCCCACACCGCGCCCGAATTCGCAAAGGGACCAAAATAGCGGTTGCCATCGCGGCGCACGCGGCGTGTCACCAGCAGGCGCGGGAACTTCTCGGTGACAGTCAAGCAGAGGTAGGGGTAGGATTTATCATCCCGCATCAGCACATTGTAGGGTGGGCGGTGCTTTTTGATGAGGTTGCACTCCAAGATAAGCGCTTCCAGCTCGCTATCGGTGACTATCCATTCGAGGTCGGCGATTTTGCGCACCATGCGAGCGGTTTTGGGGCTGTGCTGTGCCGATTTCTGGAAATAGGAGCGCACCCGCTGGCGCAGGTTGACCGCTTTGCCCACATAAAGCACGGTTCCCTGCGCATCTTTAAAGAGATAACAGCCCGGCTGCGCGGGTAGGCTCCTCAATCGGGCGTGCAGGTCAGCATGCATCGCCTTTAAGCATACCGCAGATGCCCTCAAGTGATGCGGAATGCACCATCCACGATGGAACCCAGCCGACACATATCCCATCAGTCTATCAGATAGAACACAGTTTCCTTCGTGATGAGTGGTGGCGCGTCCGAGGTGGGCGGCTCTTGGCTAAAGGTGAGCCGATAGGTTGCGCCTGGACGAAATAAAAAGTGATTCGTGCAAGGAGTAGCGATTCCTGCTTAAACTGTGCCGTTCATTAGCGCGTTATCTGGAGGATTGTGATGGAGAGTGGGGGTAATTCCAAGCGCAGCGGGCTGTCCCGCACCTCAATCTTGCGAATGGTGGGCGACTTGCGCTGCTGATCATGCAAGATGCCATACTGGTGGAGCAATGCCTCGCGAGCCGTGGGCGCATTAAGCAGCCAAATATCGGCACGGATAATGAGCGAACGCGCCTTGTTGATGATTAATAAACGGGGACGCCCAACGCTGGCACTCTTGACCGCGTAGACACTCACCAGCGGATGGGTGCTGCTCGCTTGCACCAGCACATCGCCCGGCGAAGCGAACCGACGCAACAAATCGAAAGCGTGAAAGGTAGGATAGGGCGTGTTGAGCGGATCACCGACCCCCGATGCAGGACCCGCCGATAGCACCCCATAATCGCCCCAGTTGCGCCAGCCATAAAGCACTGGGCTGTTGTTGCCCGTCGTTTCGGTGCTGTTGTGCAAATCCCACCATACAAAGGAATCGCCACCGACGGTACAAGCCTGACCCCACGAATCGGCAAGGTAGAGCGCATTAATCAGGCTGGTCGTCTGCTTACCCGGATTGGTAGAGACAGAGTTATTCTCCATAATCATTATCTGCACATTGTTGCCCGCCGTTCCCAGATAGTCGAGCAGCATTTGACGGGCGCTACTGATAATGTCTGCCCAATCGCGCGTGGAGTGCAGCAGGTTCGCATCGTCCTCATGCCCCCTGTTTTGGGGGTAGTAGTGGAGGTCGTAGAAATCGGGGATGACATTCAGCTCGCGCAGGCGCGTGAGCAGCACAGCAGACCAGCCGTTGACCACCTGCCCCGTGCGCGGGTTGGTCACTGTAAAGCGTTGCGGGAAGTCGGTTTCGCTCCAAGTGCCCACCACGCCCACCTTGATGGTGGGATCCACCGCCTTCATCAGCTGGATAGCGTCGCGGGCGAATCGGGCGTAGGTATCCGCATCGTGTCGGAAAGGATGCGTGTCATACTCCCACCAGCCGTAGCATTCGTTGCCGATAATCCAGTAGCGCACATTGCCTCCCCGCGTGATGTTGGCGTACTGCACCCAGTCGCGTGCCTCCTCTGGCGTGCCGGAGCCGTAGTTCACCGTGATAATCTTCTCCGCACCCAACTGGTTCGCCACATTCAAAAACTGATCTGTGTTGGTGCCGTAAGTGGTGCCGTCGCGCCGGTTGCGATTGTTGCGCCAATCATACTCGTTGCTAATGGAGCCGCCCGGATAGCGCAGCGCGAGAAACTTCGCACGCTTCATCATGTTCACCGTGCTGGTGCTTGCTAATTGCCAGTCCCACGCCGCCACATTGATGCCAAAATGCAGAGGCGTGAGCGTGCGTAGGGGGCTACTCATATTCGCTGTCAGGGTAGCGACGCTGGGCACTGAGGCGCGAATCAAGCGGATATCGTCCAGATAGAAGGTAGGCACGGTCTGCCCGCGCCGCTCGATAAAATAGATGTCGGTGAGCCGAGCGCCTGATGCCACGCCCAGATGGGCAAGCGGCACCTGCACCCGCACCCACTGGTTCGCTGGGATGGAGCTAATATAGTTGGTGACGGGCACATGGGGACGGTCGCTGCCATTCACCGCTGCCATAATGGAGAACTGCTGCCCGCCGGTTGAGCCGCCATGTACCCAGAACTCCAAGTGGCTGAAGCCCGTGGTGTCAAACCCGTCTCTGTGATGAAAGCGTATGGCGGTCCAGGGACTCAAATTTGCCCGAATCGAGTATTGATGCGAGCGCACAGGGTTCGTGTTGCGCATCTCGCGCGTTGCCCACGACCAGTCTTCCCATTTGCCAGCAGGGTAGTCCAGATAAATCGGCAGATGGGCGTGATCATCTGCCCAGCCGATAACGCCCAGTATCATGCCTGCCAAAGAGAGTATGAACCTTCTCATCGCCGTTCTCCGATGGCTTGAAGCGTTTCAAGCCCAGTGAACCTATTATACTCCATTTTGCCCCACAGGAACGGCGTCCGTTTTGCCGAAAATCGAAAGTGAGATGAGCCTCGTGACCCTTGAGATGGTGCGCAACGACCCGACCGTACGCGCCTACATTCGGGCAGCGAACGAAGCGCTTTATGCGATGGGCTATACGGAGCATGGGCTGCGCCATGCGGGCATCGTAGCGAACAATGCCCGTCGCCTCTGTCTCAAACTGGGCTATAGCGAGCGTCAGGCGGAGCTGTCGGCTATTGCGGGTTTCCTGCACGATGTGGGGAATGTGGTGGCGCGCGATTACCATGCGCAGACGGGAGCAGTGATTGCTTTCCACCTGCTGACCCAGATGGGCATGCCCCCCGAAGAGATTGCGATTATTGTCAGCGCAATTGGCAACCACGAGGAGGCATCAGGCTTCCCCGTGAATTACGCTGCCGCCACCGTCATTCTGGCAGATAAGTCGGATGTGCATTTCTCGCGCGTGCAGAATCCGCATCGGGAGCATTTCGATATTCACGATCGGGTCAATTTCGCCACACAGCGGTCGCGCCTGCGCGTGCTGCCAAAGGAGCGGATTATCGAACTCAATTTGGAGATCGACACCACCGTTGCCAGTCTAATGGAATATTTCGAGATTTTTCTGGAGCGGATGGTGATGTGTCGGCGTGCCGCCGAAGCCCTCGAATGCCGCTTCCACCTAATGGTTAACGGTTCTCCCATCGGGTAGCAACGAACATTGGCTTACGCCTTGCGTCTTAGTCCCTTGGCAGGGATATCCTGTGCCTTCAGACAGGAGTTCCTGACTATTGGAAGGAGGGCTGTATGATGCGTAAACTGTGGTTGCTGGCGTTAATGGCGCTGACCAGCGCCATGGTGATGGCACAGAGCTGTTTCGTGGAAGGCGCGTTCGGAGGTGGTGCTGCTGGGACACCCGATTCAACCGAACCGAACGCCTTCTTCGGGCTGAATGTGATCCATGCGCAGTGCGGGGATCGCGAGTTCCAAGCGGGTGCCTTCCGCTTCGCCACACGCCAGGAGAATCGCCTCATCGAAATTCGGATGGTTCGTCTGGCGCGACTGGAAGTGGATGCGCAGAACCGCGTGGCAACCTTCGCTGGTCCGGCGGTGATGACCGTGCGGACGCGCGAGGGCGTGCGCTATGTGCGCGGGGTGGTGCGCGTGCGGGTGCGCGATAATCGCCCGCGCGGCAGCGAGGAAGGCGAACCCGACACTATCGCGGTGCAGTTCTTCGTGCCAGACCGAGAAGACCCCGTGTTCGCCTATCGGGGTGTAGTCAAAAGAGGCGACATCTTGGTGTTCCGTCGCGAACGCTAAGTGTCTCTTCGAAGCGCACAAGCCCCTCTTCTGCCGATGCAGGGGAGGGGCTTAAATTTTTTGGCGGAGGGGGAGGGATTCGAACCCCCGTCCCACACGAGGTGGGATGCGGTTTTCAAGACCGCCGCCTTCAACCACTCGGCCACCCCTCCGCGTTAATATATAATACCCGCT
>OGCH01000945.1_pt1 | contig 12540 bp, 7 predicted proteins | sample 1570111 | NCBI WGS metagenome assembly OGCH01 (sample SAMN03436243, study PRJEB24508) | hot springs metagenome | biome: Desert Springs; feature: Hot Springs; material: Water | place: USA: Great Boiling Spring, Nevada | collected 2008-12-01 | depth 0 m m | reverse complement strand
GCTTGGAAAAACTAAATTCTTCCATTCGGGGTCCAAAGGAAAATCCCCATATACGAGGTAGTTTCTATGCCCAGCACCAAAACCATCCTGAGCAAGCTTCCATAAAGGACCTGTTCCAAAATAAATCACATCCTTTATATAAACCTCTTCTATAAAACGTTTCTGTTCATCGAGCATCTCTTTGAACTTCTTAACCTCCTCAACGGTGGGATAAGAAGTGACGCCTCCTACTACTATGTTTTGATAATGAGGAGTCCTACCTCCCCAAATAGCCCCCATGTTTCTCGCTTTGGCATGCATCTTTAGAGCATCAAGATAATGTTTAACAGCCGTCAACACTACCTCCGGATCTCTTACACAGTATTCATCTGGCTTATAAGCTGGAAGAAGAGGATGAGGATCTCCGGCTCGAACCAACGCTTTTATCTTATCCCTTAAAGCCAAAAGCTCTTTGTCCTTCCCTCGGTAATTTAATACAGCAGTTATATCTATATAATCCAAAGCCGAGAGTTGATAAAAATGAAGCGGGTGATCATAGATATATTGGGCTCCCATCACCAAATTCCTTATCAAATCCCCACCCCAAGGCACTTTAGCGCCAAAAGCCATGTCCAAAGCCCTGGCCGAACAAAGCTGATGTACACTATAACACACCCCACAAAAACGACTTGTCACATAAGAAGCGTCCCTCGGATCTCGACCTATCAAAAGGGCCTCAAAGCCCCGGGCCATCGTCCCCGAACTCCACGCCTCTTTAACCTTACCGTTCTCTATCTCAACCTCAATCCTTAAATGTCCTTCTATCCTCGTTACGGGATCGACAACTATTTTTTTCCCCATTTTTAACCTCCTTTTAAAAAACCTTTAACCTTTAACAAAACCCTTTTCCAAAACTAAAGAAGCTGTATAAAGAGGCGACATTTCACTGTAAAAACCTGGTTCACTACACGCCATACAAGGAGCCCCACAACCTATACACCAATTAACCCCATGATTCCATTTCCTCGTTGGACAATCTGAATAGGCCGAGGGCCCCTTACATCCCTTCTCAAAAAGACACCATTCCTTCTGAGAGGGATCGTTCCAATCTTGGAGGAAATTCCCCGCATCAAAGTGCTCCTTCCTGGGACATTTATCATGAACAAGTTGCCCGAAGAACATGGTTGGTCTCTTATAATCGTCAAGCTCAGGAAGCTTCCCCTTCATGAGAATGTGTAAGATTGTACCCACAAGATGCTCAGGATGAACCGGACAAAGCGGAAGGTTTATAAGGGGTTTGCCCGAAATCACCTCACCCACTCCAACACCCTTAGAAGGAGTGGCTTTGGGAATCCCTCCAAAAGAAGCACATGCCCCAACAGCTATTACGCATTTGGCATTTTTGGAGGCTTCAATCACTATCTCCCTAAAAGGCCTCCCTCCGACCATACAAAACCTATCATCGGCCTTCGGAATAGACCCTTCTACTAACAATATGTATCCCCCTTCCTTCACTGTCTCATGATAGACCTTTTCCGCCAAATCCCCCGCTGAAGCCATAAGCGTCTCATGATACCTTAAAGAGAGCTTGTCAAGGATTAAAGAAGCCACACTGGGAGAAAGCAAACCTGAAAACGAAATCGTACATCCCGCACAATCCTGCCCCTCAAGCCATATAACTGGAGGTTTCTTCTTGGCCTTCTCCAAAGCATAAGCTAAACTTTTAGTAAACTCCACTTGAGAAACCCCCAATAAAGCCGCAAAAAAAGCACAACTTCTCAAAAAATCCCTTCGAGAAATTCCATAAAACTCTAACTCCCTTTCCATTTCTTCTTTCATACTCTTCCTCCTTAATTTAACTTTAAAACAAATTACAAAAAACTTTCTGTTACTTCAATACCCTATATTATGACCTTCACGCCTATGGCATTAGATGAACGTCTTATAAAGCCCCTTTTTTGGGCTACCACTTCAAGAGGCAGGCTTATTATGTCAATTAAATTTGGATCTCCATACTTCTGATAGGTTTCCTCTCGGAAACTTTTGCTGTAGGAATTACACTCCCTACAAAGTTCAACCCTTATCTCGTCTTCATCGACCAAAAGATCGATAGTTTCAGAACTTCTTTTAAGACAATACATGCACCCTATCCTAAAAGTTCTTCCTTCATATCCACACAAAGGACAAACTATATATCTTTTGTTCTCAAAATCAATTCGACTCAAAGAAACGTACTCCCCACATATCGGACATCGGTTGCTCTCCGAAAAAGGTTCTCTTATGCTTTTGAGTCTCAAGGTTTTAAAAAAGGGTTTGCTTAATATGAAAAGCATCCTCTTGAGGTCTTCCTCGTGTCCTTCTTGATAGGGAAGCTCAAGGTCTAATAAACACCAAGGATCTTCAAAGGGATTCTTCCCTTTTAAAGAGATCTTTTCCTTTAGAAGATCTCCCCATTCTGAGGGTAAGGAGAATACTTCGGTAAAGGCGTCAATTATTTGAAGAGTTTCTTCGCCTTTCTTCTCACTCAAAACCGAATTTGCCCTCTCCTCAAATCGAAGAACCTTTTCGTAAAGTTCAAGGGGATCTTTTAGATGAGGCCTTTCTTCTTTTACTCGGCGTATGGTCTCAAATATATTCATTTACCTAAGTCCAAAAAATTCAAAGGGAGGGGAATATCCCCCTCCCTCTAAGACAAAAACCCCTTTAGGCGAAAAGCCTTTTTATGATGGACTTGGTGATTGGAACCTTCTTTGCCACCAGTACCCTTAGGATCTGTCCGAGCGCAATAAGATCCTCTCTTACCACCGGTCTCTCCACGAGCTCATAATACTTGGGCTCATGACTCAAAGCAAACATGACCCCAAGCCCACCGAGTTCTTTTTCTCCATGGATGACCTTATACCCCTCTTCCTTCGCCCAATTCAACAGTTCTTCCCTCTTTCCAAACCTTATAGCACCTGTAGGACAAGTCTTAGCACAAGCCGGCACAAGCCCCGCCTTAACCCTATCTATGCACATATGGCATTTGCTTACCTTCCCTTCCTTATCGTACCTGGGGATTTTAAAGGGACAAGCTTGATTGCACGCCTGACAACCTATACAAGTCTTCTTGTCGTAAAAGACAATACCCGTTGACTCCTCCTTTTGCATAGCCCCTACTGGACAAACCGCTACACAAGCTGGTTCTCCACAATGTCTACACCTCTGGGATACAAAAAGCCATTGAACTTCACCTTTGGGTATAACTTTTTCTATAAACCTTACCCGGTTATAGGTATACCCCGTCAGATCCAGCGGGTTTTCATGAGTCCCTCGGTTGCTGGTCTTCTCCGCAGGAAGGCCATTCCAAGATTTACAAGCCACCTGACAAGCCCTACACCCTATGCAAAGATCTGGTACAATAAGAAGCCCATACCTCATCGTTAGCCTCCTATTTTGCTTTGACGATGTTCACCATAAAACACTTAGTCTCTTGGATCACCGTATTAGGATCATGAGCCGGAGGTGTGAGGAGATTAGCATTATCGCCGCCACTTCCATCTTCAGGCCATCTCCATCCGTAATGCCAAGGCAATCCCACAATATGACAAGTTTTCCCCATAATCTTTAAAGGTTTAATTCTTTCAGTAACTACTGCTATTGCCCAAATCTTTCCTCTTGGAGAAGAGACAATTACCTTATCTCCACTCTTAATACCAAGTTCCTTGGCTAACTCTTTACTCATTTCTACAAACATCTGAGGTTCAAGCTCAAGTAACCAAGGCATATTTCTTGTCATAAGTCCTGTCTGCCAATGCTCCGTTACTCTATACGTAGTTGCTACATAAGGATATTTTGGATCAGCACCAATAATAATCTTATCAAGAGGTGTATCTTTAAAAATTCTCGCAACTGGATTGAACCTGACTTTTGGATAAATAAGATTTTCAAAAGGCGATTCAATTGGCTCATAATAAGTAGGGAATGGACCATCTGCAAGACCTGCTCCAAATATAATTCCAGTACCTGTTGGTTTCATAATAAAGGGCAGTATACCTCCTTCCATGGCAAGTGGTGGCTGTGGCCCATCAGGAACATCTCCAACCCACTTCTTAGCTTCAGCATCCCATTTAATAACCGGTCTTTGAGGATCCCAAGGATTACCATTAGGATCAACACTTGCTCTATTATAAAGAATCCTTCTATTAACTGGCCAACACCATGCCCACTTTGGATAAAGCCCAAGGCCAGCTACGTCAACCTTTTCCCTTCTTGCCATCATATTCCCTTCTTCGGTATAGCTTCCTGAATACAGCCAGTTTCCACATGCAGTCGATCCATCATCCTGTAAAAATACAAAACTAGGAACTTGCTGCCCTTTCTTAAATGTCTTATCCTTTATAGTCACATCCTTAGTAAAGTATCCATTATATTCCTTAGCTATAAGCTTTGTATCAACATGTTTATCTCCATAATTCCAATTGAGCTTAAGTATAGGATCAGGAAAAGCTCCACCTTCTTTTGCATAAAGAGCTTTTATTCTCTTATATAACTCATTTATAATTTCTGCATCAGGTCTTGCCTCACCAGGAGGATTTACTGCCTTATATCTCCACTGTAGCCACCTTCCAGAATTAGTAATACTTCCTTCTTTCTCAATGGATGCTGCAACTGGAAGTAAAAATACCTCTGTTTTTATCTTTTTAGGATTCATACCAGGTCCTTTCCAGAAGGAGGCTGTCTCACTATCCCAAAGATTTACACAAACTAACCAATCAAGCTTAGAAAGGGCTACTCTTACTTTATTTGCATTTGCAGAAGAACATGCTGGATTCTGTCCCCAAGCAAAAAATCCCTTAATCTTACCTTTATACATAGCATCAAAAAGATCATACCAAGAATACTGTTTATCATCGTCAAGCTTAGGTAAATAACTATAACAGAAATCATTTTCAGGAGTTGCATTGTCACCGTAAAAAGCTTTAAGTAAGCTTACAATGTATTTGGATCTATTTTTCCACCAATTTAAGCTCTTTGGCTCCTTAGTTTGAGGAGTAGTCTTTTCTATATAAGTCTTTAAATCTACCCAAGAAGCCTTTGGAGTGGGTAAGTATCCTGGTAAAATATGGAAAAGAAGTGCCATATCTGTTGAACCCTGAACATTTGATTCTCCTCTTAAGGCATTAACTCCACCACCTGCCATTCCAACGTTCCCAAGAAGAAGCTGAACAATTGCCATGGTTCTTATAGTTTGAGTCCCCACAGTGTGCTGAGTCCATCCCATTGCATAACACTCAGTTGCCACTTTATTTGGCTTTCCTGTTGAAGCATAAATCTCATAAGCCTTAAGTATCTTCTCTTTAGGTGCACCTGTTATCTCAGAAACGACATCTAAAGTATATCTTGAAAAATGTTTCTTTAAGAGTTGAAATACACAATTTGGATCTTTTAAGGTGGGATCCTTCTTTATAACTCCATTTTCATCAACTTGATATTTCCAAGTTGCTTTATCGTACTTTCTCTTCTCAGGATCATATCCAGAGAATACACCGTCTAAGTCTTCAGTATCTTTGAAATTGGGATCAACTAAGAAACTTGCATCCGTATAATTGACTACATAATCTTTGAAATAAAGCTCATTATCAATGATGTATTTGATTAAACCACCAAGAAAAGCTATATCACTTCCTGGACGGATCTGAATAAATAAGTCAGCTTTAGAAGCTGTTCTTGTAAATTTAGGATCGACGACTATTAATTTTGCACCTCTTTCTTTTTTAGCCTTAAGGATCCATTTCATAGAGATAGGATGGTTTTCCGCAGGATTTCCACCCATAACCAAAATCACATCAGCATTTTTGAGATCGATGTAATGGTTGGTCATTGCGCCTCTTCCGAACGACTCTGCCAGAGCCGCCACGGTCGCGCTGTGTCAGATACGGGCTTGATGTTCTATGTAAACAAGACCAAGTGCTCTCATAAATTTCTGCAAGATATAACATTCCTCATTATCAAGGGCAGCTGAACCAACGTGGGCAATCGCTTCAACCCTGTTTACAATTTGACCTTTTTCATTTTTTGTAATGAAGTATTTATCCCTTGTGAACTTTACCAATTTTGCAATTCTATCAAGGGCCCAATCCCAGGAGACCTCTTCCCACTTATCCGAATAAGGTGCCCTATATAAGGGCTTTAAAAGCCTTGTCGGATTGTTTGCCAATTGATAAAGAGAGGCGCCTTTTGGGCAAAGAGACCCTTCATTAATGGGATGATCGGGATCTCCCTCCGTATTTACCACCTTTCCCTCTTTAGAGTAAACGATGATTCCACATCCGACGGAGCAATAGGGGCAAATGGTCGTGGTCTCCTTTGCTCCCTTTATCTTCAGTTCTTCTTCGGCATAGGCTTTAACGGGTTTAAGATCGATCCCTATTCCCGTTAAGACCAAGGTACCCAAAGAAAGCTTAAAAAACTCCCTTCGCGTTATCCCCCCCATCTCCTCCTCCTTCAAATTTGTTGCATGGCGTAGCTTATTTTTTTTTACAAACATTTGTCAAGCAAAATTATCGCCTTAAAGGTCCTTTTTTTCCCTGTACTGCCTGACCTGATGCATAAAGGCCTCAAGTCGTACGAGCACATCGCCCCCTTCTTGGCCATCGTAAGCGATGTTGAGGACTGGAAAGTGTCCGTTTTCCTCACGGTAGCGTTTAAGGAGGGCGGTGGTAATGGTACCGGGCATACAGGTAAAGGGCATCACATTTACAACCCCACAAGCCCCCTTTAAGGCATAATCTATGGTCTTACCAATCGTTAATATGGCCTCTCCCTCAAAGGAATCGTGCACATAGGGCTCAGCGAGCTTCAGCAAGCGTTCGGTTGGGGGCTCCTCAGGCTCTTCGATCGAACCGTAAAAAGCCTGAGCCAGTTGTCTCTCGTCCTTCCTTTGGAAATATTCCTTAATAAGGACTCCTAAAAGGTTCCGCAAATGCCCCCTTCTTTTGGCCCTCCTTTTGGCCATCTTGTTTATATAATGAACCCACTCAACAAGCGGAGCCAATCGAACCTCACCTCCGAGCATCTCTATTTTTCTTATCACGTCCTCGTTGGCAAAACGGTTAAGCCTCACGTAAATCTCCCCTACAACTCCTACCTTCGGCTTTGAACCCTTCTGTTTGGTGGGAATGGAGTCAAGGCGTTTTCTTGCTTGAAGGAGAAAATGAATCACCTCTTCTATTTTTGGATCCTTTCTTATCACGTCACAAAAATCCCATAGACATTCCCAATAAACTCGATCGGTCTCCCCCGGATTGACCTCATAAGGCCTTGTCTCAAGGAGCTTTTTATATAAAAGGTCAACCCCTACTATGGCCCACCATCCAAGCCTGGTGAACTTAGAACCCAAAATCCCCAAATCCCTATAAAGTGTCTCGTCTTGGTTGGGTGAATAGATGGGCACCTCATGGAGTCCTAGCTCGTCCAAAACCTTTCGGTGGAATCGATGATATTGACCAAAACGGCAGGGACCATTCCCCGAAGGCATGAAGAAGGCCGTTTTCTTGGGGTCAAAATCGGGCCTTTTGATGACCTTTATCATATCGCCTGTTGTCAAAACACAGGGATAGCACTCCTTCCCCGAAGTATATTTCCTTCCCCAATAAAGGGTCTCTTCGTCCGACTCGGGAAATACTTCAGCTCTAACCCCACAAGCCTCAAAGGCGGCCTTAAAGGCATGGGCGTGATCGCACATGTAAGGAATCCATATGACCCTTTCCACATCTCCCCCTATACGACCTCGTTTCACTACGGGAGGAAGGGACTTGGGGGCATTTTTTAAGCTGTCCAGATAGGCCTCAAGTCTTGTTACAATCCCCGCATCGGCGCTGTGTTCGTCTATCTCCAAGATAAGAGCGGGCTTATCGCCCATTATCTCTTTGAAGAAATGAATGATAAAGGAATCAGGCCCACAACCGAAGTTGGAAATGTAAACGGGATAAAGCCTCTCATCCTCTCTTATCAAATGGGCCGCGAGCAATATCTTCTGACCATATCGCCAGTACATCTCCCTTATGCCTTCCCGGTCAATGGCTTTTTCCAGAGGCAAAAAGTCCATGGGGATCGCCAAAACGCCAAGGTCCCTTAATTTTTCCGGTATATCCAGGTTCACCTCAGGATCACACGTATTGTAAGGCCTTCCCACTATTACAAGGGCCTTCTCCCCGCGGAACAGTTCCTCAAGGGCCCAACGCCCCATCACCTTAAGACCCTGCTCAAACCTTCTCTGAAATTCCCAGGCACACTTTAAGGCCCACCTGACTTCAGAGGGGCTTTTCCCAAGCTGTTTTCCGAAATCGATGAGATACTTCTCAACCTCCTCTTCTCCCCACCCGAAAGGAACCACGGGGGCAAGTAGTTGAGCCCCGTAGTCTTCGAACCTTATGGCCGATCTTATCACATAAGGAAGGGCCTGAGCATAGGGACAGGACTGGGAGTGTTCGAAATCCTCCTTCAACTTGGGGACTCCCACAATTGAAGGCAGAAAAATCAGCCTTATGCCCTTTTGAATCAGATTAAGCACATGTCCATGAGCCACTTTTATAGGAAAACAGGTCTCAGCCACCACCGCCTCAACGCCTTGGCGGATTAATTCTTTATTGGTACGATCGGAGAAAACCACTCGAAAACCAAGCTCTGTAAAGAATGCCCTCCAAAATGGCAAAAACTCGTGAAGGTAAAGACATACAGGAATACCAATCTGAGGAGCATCCTCTGGAAGCTTTTCTTCGCCCGGATAAGCCATAAAGAGAAGCCTTTCCCTCTCCTTAAAAAGGTTTGGAATCTCCGATCTTCTTCTCCGCCTCAAGACATCATATTTTTCACACCTTGAACCGTAAAACAGTGGCTCCTTCTCACCTTCGATGGTCACCTTTCGGATCAAGCAATGGTTTGGACAAGACTTACATTCGAAGGTCTTTATCTCGTAACGCCTTTGGGAGAGGTCAAAACCTTTGAAATTGGATTTCTCCCATGACCTCTCCCTCATGGCCAAAAGGGCAGCTCCTATGGCTCCGGTGACCTCATGGTTCTCGGGGACGGTGATGGGACGCCCCAAGAGCCTCTCAAAGGCCGCCACCACTCCCTTGTTAAAAGCCGTCCCTCCTTGGAAGAAAATCCTCTCTCCTATCTTCCTATCGCCTACGACCCGGTTAAGGTAGTTCAAAGCGATGGAGTAACATAAGCCGGCTACAAGGTCGTCAATCCTGGCCCCTTGCTGTTGGTGATGCACAAGATCAGATTCTATGAAAACCGTGCAACGTTCGCCCATCTTTACGGGGTTTTTGGCCTTTAAGGCCAATTCCTGAAAGTCCGATTTTATGTCAAGTCCTAACCTTTCGGCTTGTTCCTCTAAGAAACTACCTGTTCCAGCGGCACAGACCTTGTTCATCTCGAAATCTACAATTACCCCTCGATCCACCCTTATGTACTTGGAATCCTGACCTCCGATCTCAAAAATTGTGTCCACTTCCGGATCTATGTGAATGGCGGCAGTTGCCTGAGCGGTTATCTCGTTTCGAACCACGTCTGCCCCCACAAAATCTCCGGTCAAATACCGCCCCGAACCCGTAGTGCCAACCCCCTGAATATCAACCAAATGCCCTATCTCCTCGCCTATCTCCTTTAAGCCCTGCCTTATGGCCTCAATGGGCCTTCCGGCGGTCATGAGATACCTTTTGGCGAGAACCCTTCCCTCGGAGTCTATCACCACCAAATTGGTGGAAATAGAACCCACATCGATCCCCAGATAGGCTTGGATCTTTTTAAGGGGAGGGATTTTCGGAATATAAACTTTTGATTTATTCTCCAAATGTTCGGGCCTTAAACTCAAAGGCTCCCAGGAAGCGGGTTCGTATTTCAGCGTCTTCAAATATTCCTCAAGGCCCGAAAGACCCTTAAAGCGGTTGACCTTATTTTCCTTCAAAGCCAAAAGAACCGCCCCAATGGCACCCATTGAGGCAAAATGCTTAGGCACCAAAAACTCCTCATCCTTAAGCTCTAACACCTCTTTCAGCGCCTTCCTCATGCCCAAATTGGCTGCCACTCCTCCAATGAAAGCCACAACTGGCTTAAGATGAGCCCCTTTGGCTATATTGCCCTTGAAGTTGCGGGCCAAGGCATAGCATAAACCTGCCACAATGTCGTAATCAGGAGTAGCTATCTGCTGTAAATGGATCATGTCGCTTTTAGCGAAGACACTACACCGTCCGGCGATCCTCGGTGGATTTTCCGATTTCAAGGCTAACTGGGAGAACTCCTCAATGGTAAGTTTCAAACGACTCGCCTGTTGATCGAGAAAACTCCCCGTACCTGCCGCACATAGGGTGTTCATACCAAAATCCCGTATCCTCAACTTACTCCCTTCTTTCTCAAGCAGTATAAACTTTGAATCCTGACCACCTATGTCGATGATGGTCCGAACTTGAGGATAAAGCTTTGTCATAGCCTCACTTTGGGCTATAACCTCATTGTAAAAGGGAGCTTCAAAGAGCTCACTTAATAGCTTCGCCCCTTTTCCGGTAAAGGCAATGCCCTTAATGGTTTCAGTCCCTACTCTTTTCAATATGTCTTCTATTCTCTCTTTAACTACCCTTAGGGGTTGTCCCTTCACCCGGTCATAATGTTCCTCGATCACGTTTCCTTCTTGGTCCATCAAGACGGTATTAGCGCTTATGGACCCTACATCAACTCCTAAGAACAAGTCCTTCATCTTCTTCCTCCTTTATGGGATTATTTAAACTCAATTCATTTCCCAGTTTCAACTGTTGTCAAAGCCCAAAAGGAGTGATATCTCTTTTGAAAAACCACTAAAGGAGGTTTAAAATTGGAACTTTATGAGGAGGTTTTAAGGATAGCCAAGGCCGCAAAGACGGTGGCTCCCCGTTTGGCAAATTTAAGCTCTACCCAAAAGGATGAGGCCCTCCTGGAGATGGCGGAGGGCTTAATAAGGGAAATGGATTATTTGATCTCGGAAAATCAGAAGGATCTCCAATACGCCCAACAAAAGGGGCTCTCTCGAGCGATGATAGATAGGTTGACCTTGAACGAAAAGGTCATAAGGGATATGGCCCAAAGCCTCAGGGAGATCGCTTCTCAACCCGATCCAGTGGGGGAGATCGTGAGAATGTGGCGAAGACCAAACGGGCTTCTGGTTGGAAAGATGCGAATCCCCTTGGGGGTCATAGGCGTCATTTACGAATCAAGGCCTAATGTAACTTCGGATGCCGCCGGTTTGTGTCTTAAGGCAGGAAATGCGGTAATCCTAAGAGGGGGGTCAGAAGCCATAAATTCCAATCTGGCCATTGTGAAGATCATCCAAGAAGCCCTTAAAAAGGCTCATATCCCTCAGGAAGCCGTCCAAATGATCCCCACCACCTCTCGAGAAGCAGTACTTCATATGCTTAAAATGGACGAATACATAGACCTCATAATACCCAGGGGAGGGGAGGAGTTAATAAGGTTTGTGGTGGAAAACTCCAGGATCCCCGTAATAAAGCATTACAAAGGGGTATGCCACATATTTGTGGATGCCTCAGCCGATATCCAGATGGCCATTGAAGTGTGCTTTAATGCCAAGGTTCAAAGGCCGGGCGTCTGTAACGCCATGGAAACCCTTCTAGTCCATAAGGACATAGCGCCTCGCTTCCTGCCCTTAATGGCAGAAAGGTACAGAGAAGCGGGGGTCGAACTGAGGGGTTGTTCGAGAACCAAGGAGATAATTCCTTGGGTAAAGGAGGCCACCGAAGAGGATTGGTATGCGGAGTATTTGGACCTCATTTTGGCCGTGAAAATAGTGGACAATATCGATGAGGCCATTGAACACATCTTGAAATACGGTTCCAAGCACACCGATGCGATAATCACCTCCGATTACCGAAATGCCCAGCGTTTCTTGCGTGAGGTGGATTCCTCAACAGTCTTGGTGAACGCCTCAACTCGTTTCAGTGACGGTTACCAATTTGGCCTTGGAGCCGAAATAGGGATAAGCACCACCAAACTTCATGCCTTTGGTCCGATGGGGGCAGAGGATCTGACCACCACTAAATACATCGTTTATGGCGATGGACAGATCCGAACCTAAAATAGGGGTCTTCGGGGGCACGTTCGATCCGGTTCATTTAGGTCACCTTAGGGTAGCCGAAGAAGTGAGGGAATCCTTAGGGCTTGAAGAGGTTTGGTTTGTCCTTTCTGCCCGTCCTCCTCACAAGGGTGGATTCGCCTATGCTCAAGCTGAAGACCGATGGGAGATGCTCAAAATGGCCCTCGAAAATAATCCCCACTTTAAACCTTGTGACATCGAGTTAAAAAGGGAAGGCCCTTCCTATTCCATTGACACCATAAGGGAACTTCAAAAAAAACTTGAGGGCCAACTTTTTTTCATAATCGGAGAAGATGCCTTCCTGGAGATCAGAACTTGGAAGGAGTGGGAAAGACTGCTGGAAAGCTGTAACTTTGCGGTAATGAAAAGAACTTCGCGAGACCTTACCGGATTTCTTCAGGAACTTGGATACGAAAAAATCACCTCCTCCG
>OGCH01000944.1_pt1 | contig 12545 bp, 9 predicted proteins | sample 1570111 | NCBI WGS metagenome assembly OGCH01 (sample SAMN03436243, study PRJEB24508) | hot springs metagenome | biome: Desert Springs; feature: Hot Springs; material: Water | place: USA: Great Boiling Spring, Nevada | collected 2008-12-01 | depth 0 m m | reverse complement strand
GTGGGGGCCCCAGAAAAGCCCTCCCACAGCCCCGACTTGGGCATCCCATGTTGCGAAACCAAGGCGCGGGCACTTAGTAGACGTCCTCCGGGGCTTTGTAGACCTCCCCGGTGAGCCAGTAGATGACCCTTTCGGCGATGTTTTCCAGGTGGTCCCCGAGCCTTTCGTAGCTCCGGGCCACCCGCATCAGGGTCAGGGCCTTGGTGATGGTGCGGGGGTCTTCCATCATGTAGGTGATGAGCTCCCGGCTCACCTCCTCGTAGAGGGCGTCCACCTGGTCGTCCATGGTGATGATCCTCCGGGCTAGCCCGGGGTCCCGCTCCGCCACCGCCTTGGCGAGGGTGTCCATCATCTCCAAAAGCCTCCGGCCCATCTCCGGCAAGGTCACGTAGCGCTTGAGGGGAGGCTCCTGGGCCAGGGTGAAGGCGTCCTCGGCCACGTGCATGGCGTAGTCCCCGGCCCGCTCCAGGTCGGTGAGGGCCTTGATCACGGTGAAGATAAGCCGGAGGTCCGAGGCCACGGGCTGGTGCCGGGCGATGAGGGTGATGGCCTCGTTCTCCACCTTGAGCTCCAGGGCGTCCACCTCTTGGTCCTTGGAGATGACCTCCTCGGCCTTGGCCCGGTCGCCTTCCACCAGGGCCTCGGTGGCCTTCTGGGTCATCTCCCGCACCAGGGAGAGCATCCTGAGACTTTCTTCAATGAGCTGGTTTAGGGCCTTGTCCAGGGCTTCGCGCATAAAGCCTCCTTTCCCTAGTTTACGGGTAAGCTGACCCCAAAGACGTTCTCCTCCCCCTCCCGCCTGGCGTAGGCCTCCCCGCCCAGGGCCCGGGCCAGGCGGCGCACCAGGTGAAGGCCGAGCCCCTGGCCTGGCTCCCCCCGCCTTCCCCGCCTGCCCGGCAGGAAGAGGTTCTCGTACTCGGGAAGGGCCTCCCCCCGGTCCCGCACCTCCAGATGGAGGCGCCCCCCCTCCAGGCGGGAGAGGAGGCGGATGGGGTCTTGGCCGTACTTGAGGGCGTTGTCCAGGAGGTTGAGGAGGATCTGGAGGAGGGCCTCGGGGTCGGTGGTGAGGGTGTGGGGGAGGTGGACTTCCACCCGCCTTCCCTTGAGCCTTTCGGCCAGGAGCTTTTCCAGGCGGGACCAGACCTCTTCCAGGGCCACGGGGCGCTGGGGCCCGGGCCGGATGGGGGAGAGGCCCTCCACCAGGCGGGCAAGCCGGGCTACCTCCGCCTTGAGGAGGTCCAGGATTTCCTTCTCTTGCCTAGTCCTGGGGGTCAGGGCCTCGAGGAGGGGGCCCATGCCGGAAAGGGGGGTGCGGAGCTCGTGGGCCAGGGTTTCCGCGGCCTCCTCCAGGTCCTTGAGGCGTCTTTGGGTCTCGGTCTGGTCCAGGAGGAAAAGCCGGCCCGGGAGGGCCTTGGCCAGGAGGATCTGGCCCCGCACCTCCAGAAGCCTCTCTCCCCCGTGGAGGGCCAGGGCCTCCAAGCGGTGGTCCCGGAGGGCTAGGATCAGGGGGCGGCCCAGCACCTTCTCCCGGTTGACGCCAAGAAGCTGGGCCGCCTTGGGGTTCAGGTAGACCACCTGCCTATCCTGGTGGGCCAGGAACCCTTCCAGGGCCTCCTCCCAGGCCTCTTCCAGAAGGCTCACGCCCCCTCCTTGAAGCGGTAGCCCACGCCCCGCACCGTCTCCAGGAAGCGGGGGGCCTTGGGGTCCTCTCCCAGTTTCTCCCGGAGTTGCAGGACGTGCTGGTCCACGGTCCTGGGGGTGCCCAGGTAGTCCTGGCCCCAGACGGCCTCCAGAAGCTCCTCCCGGGTGTAGACCTTGCCGGGCCTTTCTGCCAGGAAGGCCAGAAGCGCAAACTCCCGGCGGCTTAGGGGAAGAGGCCTGCCTTCCAAGGTGGCCTCCATCCGCTCCAGGTCCAGGAGGAGGGGGCCCCGCTTCAGGACCTTGCGCCGGCCCGCCCGGCGGAGGAGGGCCTCGAGGCGGGCTAAAAGCTCCTCGGTGGCGAAGGGCTTGACCAGGTAATCGTCCGCTCCCCGGGAGAGGCCTTCCACCCGGTCCCGCACCTCGGCCCGGGCGGTGAGCATGAGGACGGGCAGGGAGGGGTATGGGCCCTGGCGCATCCTCTCCAGGAGCTTGGTGCCGGGCTCATCGGGAAGCATCCAGTCCAGGACCACGGCCTCGGCCTCCTTCAAAAGGGGCCAGGCGGCCTGGGCGGTTTCCGCCTCCAGGACCCTGTGCCCTGCCCGCTCCAGGGCCAGGCGCACCCCCAGGCGCACCGCGGGCTCGTCCTCCACCAGAAGCACCGTGGCCACGTCCTCAGTCTAGCCACGCTTTTGTCAGGCTTTGGTCAAAGCCCTTGCTTGACAGGCCCAAAGGCCCCGTGCTACCCTTCTAAAGGCCGGGGGCGGCTAGCTCAGCGGAAGAGCGCTCGCCTCACACGCGAGAGGTCGTAGGTTCAAGTCCTACGCCGCCCACCAGCTCCGAGACCCCCCACGGAAGCGTGGGGGGAAGCGCTTTGTTCCGAGAGCCGGTCTATATGGCGGGGCTTTGCCTTTGACTGAGAGGCCCTCTGGATACGCCTTCTTCGGCGGGCTCGCGCTTTCTGATGGCGGGCTGCGTGGCCTTCCCCTGGACCTTGGCCCGGGAGAGCGGGTAGGCTAAAGGGCATGTACGAGGGGAAGATCCTCTACGAGGGCCTCACCTTTGACGATGTGCTCCTCCTGCCCGGCTACTCGGAGGTCCTGCCCAAGGAGGTCTCGGTCAGGACCCGGCTCACCAAGAGGCTTTGGCTCAACATCCCCATCCTCTCCGCGGCCATGGACACGGTGACCGAGGCCGACATGGCCATCGCCATGGCCCGGGAGGGGGGGCTTGGGGTCATCCACAAGAACCTGTCCATAGAAGCCCAGGCGGCCATGGTGCGCAAGGTGAAGCGCTCCGAGGCGGGCATGATCCAAGACCCTGTGACCTTGCCCCCCACGGCCACCCTCGAGGACGCCGAGCGCCTCATGCGGGAGTACCGCATCGGCGGCCTTCCCGTGGTGGACCTCTACGGGAAGCTTCTGGGCCTGGTCACCAACCGGGACCTCCGCTTTGAGCGGGACCTGAAGCGCCCCGTGACCGAGGTCATGACCCCCAGGGAGCGCCTCGTCACCGCCCCCCCGGGCACCACCTTGGAGGAGGCCGAGGAGATTTTGAGGCGGCACAAGGTGGAGAAGCTCCCCCTGGTGGACGAGGCCGGGCGGCTACGGGGCCTCCTCACCCTCAAGGACCTGGTGAAGCGCAAGCAGTACCCGAACGCCGCCAAGGACGCCCTGGGCCGCCTCCTGGTGGGGGCGGCGGTGGGGGCCTCCAAAGACCTCCCCGAAAGGGCAGGGGCTCTGGTGGAAGCGGGGGTGGACGTCTTGGTCCTGGACTCGGCCCACGGCCACTCCAAGGGCATCCTGGAGGCCCTCGCCTACCTGAAGGAGACCTTCGGGGAGAAGGTGGAGGTCATCGCCGGGAACGTGGCCACCCGGGAGGGGGCGAGGGCTTTGGCGGAGCGGGGGGCGGACGCGGTGAAGGTGGGCATCGGCCCCGGCTCCATCTGCACCACCCGGGTGGTCACGGGGGTGGGGGTGCCCCAGATCTCCGCCATCCTCGAGGCCGTGGCCGGGGTGGAGGGGCTGGACGTGCCCATCATCGCCGATGGGGGCATCAAGTACACCGGGGACGTGGCCAAGGCCATCGCCGCCGGGGCCCACACGGTGATGCTGGGGAGCATGCTGGCGGGCACCGACGAGGCCCCCGGGGAGGAGGTCCTAAAAGACGGCAGGCGGTACAAGCTCTACCGGGGCATGGGCTCTTTGGGGGCCATGAAGCAGGGCTCCGCCGACCGCTACTTCCAGGACCCGGGCAAGGGCGGGGATACCGAGGCCAAGAAGCTGGTCCCCGAGGGCATTGAGGGGATGGTGCCCTACAAGGGGCCGGTGGCGGACGTGCTCTACCAGATCGTGGGAGGCCTGAGGAGCGCCATGGGCTACGTGGGGGCCCCCGATATAGAAACCTTCCGGAAGAAGGCCCGCTTCGTGCGCATGACCATGGCGGGGCTCATTGAGAGCCACCCCCACGACGTGGTGGTCATCAAGGAGGCCCCCAACTACTCCCGCTAGGCCCCGTCATTCGCCAAAGAGCTTCTTGAAGGCCTCCCCGCTCCCCTTTTTGCGGGCCAGGCGGTAGGTGCCTTCCTTTTCCTCCAGTTTTCCTTCCTCTACCAGGGCCTTCAGGGTGTCCATGAGCTCTTTTTTGGAAAAAGGCTCCCCTTCCTCGTCCAGGTAGCGCTCTATGTCCTTGAGGCTGGCGAAGCGGAGGGCCTCCACCGCCCGCATGACCCAGGCCTTGCGGTCCATGGCACCATCCTACCCCGGGGGCTTTGGCATCCTTGAGGGGTGGACCCTTACCGGGAGTACCAGGACTACGTGATGGCCTCGAGGCTCCTCATCGCCCTGGGCCTTTCCCGGGAGGTCCTCACCCTCTCCCAGTACGCCCGCCTGCGGCTTAGGCGCATGGAGCTTGCCAGGAAGGGGGCGTGGGGGGCTTTGGAGGGCCTGGACGAGCGCCTCCGCTACGGATTTTGGACCAACCCCTTGAGGCTCAGGGAGTTCCTGAAAAGGGCCCCCGCCACCCCCTACCTGGCCTCCCCGGAGGCCTTTGAGGCCCTCCTCTTCCCCGAGGAAAGGGCGAGGCTCCTCTACCCCAGGCAGGCGGGGGAGTACTACCTGGGCTTCCTGCGCCTTCCCCACCTCCTCATGGACCCCGAGGGCTTTGAGGAAGCCCTAAGGGAGCAGGAGGCGAGGGCTTTGGCCCTGCCCCTTTTCCTCCAGGCCTTTCACCGGGTCCAGGGGCCTTAGTGGCCCTTTTCCCATTGACCCCGCTTTGGGCGTGGCGTATAATCGTGGGAACGACGCGCATATCTTTGCCTCCCCTAAACCCCTTGTCCAAAGAAGGAGCCCGAAGATGACCTGGAAGGAAGCCTACCCGGACATCCCCCTAGGCCAGGAGGCCTGCGGCATCATCGCCGTGGTGGAGAAGAGCGGCAGACCCTCCCATCGCGTCGTGCGGCGCACCCTGGAAAGTCTCTACCGTATGGCCCACCGCGCGGGGGCCATCCGCGGCGAGGGGGACGGAACGGGAATCCAGACCGACATCCCCCGGGAGCTATGGGCGGCCTTCCTGGAGCGGGCGGGGCACGACCCCAGGCTCGCCTTCAACCCCCGCTTCTTCGTGGGGCACTTCTTCGTGCCCAAGGGGGAGGAAGGCCGCTTAGGGGAGTTCTTTGAGCTCCTTAAGCGGGAGGGGCAGCGGCTTGGCGTGCGCCCCATCCACTTCCAGAGGGGCGAGGTGGTGAGCGAGGTCCTGGGCCCCGTGGGGCGGCGCACGGAGCCCCTTTTCCTCCAGGTGGCGGGGCTTTCCCCGGACGGGGACGCGCCCCTTTGGGAGCTGGGGCTCAAGCTGGAGGCCCAGTTCCCCGTGCACGTGGTCTCCCTCTCCACCTACAGCGTGGTCTACAAGGTGCGGGGGGCGGCGGAGCTTCTAAAGCGCTACTACCCCGAGCTCTCCCGCCCCGAGTTCAAGAGCGCCATCGCCCTGGGCCACAACCGCTACTCCACCAACACCCTCTCCACCTTTGAGCAGGTCCAGCCCTTTGGCCTTTTGGGCCACAACGGGGAGATCAACACCATTGAGCGCCTGAGGCGGGAGCTGGACTACCTGGGCATCCCCCGCACCGGGGGGTCGGACTCCCAGGACCTGAACCGCATGCTGGAGGGCCTCATCTACCGCTATGGCCTCACCCTGCCCGAGGCCATGGACCTGGTCTTCCCCCCCATCCTGGGGGAGATCAAGGGCCTGGCCCCGGAGCTTCAGGACCTTTACATGGCTCTCCGCCAGCGCTTCGGCCCCCTGGCCCAGGGCCCGGCCGCCATCGTGAGCCGCCACCAGGACGAGGCCGTCTTCGCCACGGACGCCATGGGCCTGAGGCCCCTATGGCAGTTTGAAACCCCCTACGAGATCGTCTTCTCCTCGGAAAGGGGGGTCTTCAGCGCCGAGGAGTTCGTCTCCGAGCCCAAGCCCCTGGCCCCCGGGGAGAAGGTCTACCTCCGCCTCACCAAGGAAGGAGCCCAGGTCCTTCCCTTTGACCGCCACCAGCGCCTGGTGCTGGAGCGCCTTTCCGCCAGGGCTCCTCTAGCGGGATACCGGGCCCACCTCCAGGGCCCCCTGCGCCAGACCCCGCCCCCCGTGGCCGGGGGGAGCGAGGCCCAGGTGGAGGAGAAACCCGCCCCGCCCCCCTTGGGCCTGGAGCGGGCCTTCGGCTGGGACCGCTGGGACGGGGCTTACCTCGAGGCCCTGGCCAAGACGGGCAACGAGCCCATCGGCTCCCTGGGCTACGACGGCCCCCTGGCCGCCCTCAACCCAGAAAAGCCCAACCTCTCCGAGTTCTTCAAGGAGACGGTGGCGGTGGTGACCAACCCCGCCATTGACCGGGAGCGGGAGATTGAGCACTTCTCCACCCGCACCCTCCTGGGCCGCCGCCCCCTGCCCCATGGCCGGGGCGGGGGTAGGGTGGAGGAGCTCCTTATCCCCATCGTCCTGGAAAGCGACCAGGCTCTGGCCGAGGCCTTCGGCACCCTCACCCTGGAGGAGGTGAAGGCCCGCTTCCAGACCGCCACCCTCGTCCCCCAGTTCGCCGTGGAGGAGGGGCTCCTCGTGGGGCTAAAGCGCCTGGAGGAGGCGGCCATAAGGGCGGTGGAGGCGGGGGCCGAGGTCCTCATCCTCTCCGACCGGGAGGCCTTCCAGGGGGGGGTCTGGATTGACATCGGCCTGGCGGTGGCCGCGGTGAACCGGGCCCTCCTGAAGCGGGGGCCGGACGGGGTGGCCTTGAGGCGCAAGACTTCCCTTCTGGTCCACTCCGGCGGGGTGCGGAACCTGCACGACGTGGCCTTCCTCCTGGGCCTGGGGGCGGAGGCCGTGGCCCCCTGGCTCATGGAGGAGAAGGCCCGGGCCCTGGAGGGGAGGAAGGGGGTGGCGGGCGTCCTCGAGGCCCTGAGGAAGGGTCTGGAGAAGGTCATCTCCACCATGGGCATCCACGAGCTCAGGGGCTACGGGAAGATCTTCAGCTCTTTGGGCCTCAAGCCGGAGCTGGCGGAGTACTTCGGCACCCGGAACTTCCTGGGCTCGGAAAGCGGGGGGTACGGCTTCTTGGAGCTGGAGCGGACCCTTCTGGAGCGGGAGGGCTTCTTCCGGGCGGAGAAGGTCATGCCCGCCAAGGACTTCCGCTTCAACCCCAGGATCTACAAGGCGGCCCAGGAGGTGGCCACGGGCCAGGCCCCCTACAGCCACTTCCAGGAGAAGGTGCGCTCCCTGGAAAGGGAAAGCCCCGTGGCCGCCAGGCAGCTACTGGAGGTGCGCTTCCCCGAGAGGAGCGAGGTGGCTCCGGAGGAGGTGGACCTCTCCGTGAAGGGGCACTCCCTGCCCTTTGTCATCAGCGCCATGAGCTTCGGTTCCCAGGGGGAGGCGGCCTTCCGGGCCTACGCCGAGGCGGCCAGGCGCCTCAACATGCTCTGCATGAACGGCGAGGGTGGGGAGATCCCCGACATGCTGGGCAAGTACACCCACTGGCGGGGGCAGCAGGTGGCCTCCGGGCGCTTCGGGGTCCACGCCTACATGCTGAACTCCGCCAGCGTCATTGAGATCAAGATCGGCCAGGGGGCGAAGCCCGGGGAGGGGGGGCACCTTCCCGGGAAGAAGGTCTCCGCCAAGGTGGCCGCCGCCCGGAACGCCGTGCCGGGCGTGGACCTCATCAGCCCCTCCAACAACCACGACCTCTACTCCATTGAGGACCTGGCCCAGCTCATTGAGGAGCTGAAGACGGTGAACCCCAAGGCCCTGGTCTCGGTGAAGGTGCCCGTGATCCCCGGCATCGGCACCATCGCCGTGGGCATCGCCAAAGCGGGGGCCGACATCATCACCCTCTCGGGGTTTGAAGGGGGCACAGGGGCGGCCCGGCTCCACGCCCTCAAGTACGCCGGCCTTCCCGTGGAGCTCGGGGTGCGCCGGGCCCACCGGGCCTTGGTGCGGGCTGGGCTTCGCGACCGGGTGGAGATCTGGGCCGACGGGGGCCTGAAAACCGCCTACGACGTGCTCCGCATGGTCCTTTTGGGGGCGGACCGGGTAGGTATGGCCACCATGGCCATGGTGGCCATCGGCTGCACCATCTGCCGGGGCTGCCAGCTGGACACCTGCCACGTGGGCATCACCACCCAGATAGAAACCGTGGAGGAGGCCCTGGCCCACGGCCTGAAGCGCTTCGTCCCCCAGGACCTGGACCGGGCCGTGGAGCAGCTCACCCGCTTCTTTGAGGCCAAGGCCGAGGCCCTGAGGGAGCTGGTGGCCGCCCTGGGGGCCCGCTCCCTAAGGGAGCTAAGGGGCCGGGTGGACCTCCTCTACCAGCGGGACCGGCAGGAGGAGCTGGACCTCGGCTACTTCTTCCTCCCCGTGGAGGAGCCCGAGTGGCTCAAGGACACCTCGGCCCACGTCCTGAGGAAGCCTCTCAACCAGCTCACCCGCACCGTCACCGAGGTGGTCATGGCCGCCTACGGGGAGGGGAGCAAGCGCATGGTCTTCCAGGAGGGCCCCGTGGACTCCACGGACCGGGCCCTGGGGGCCCATCTGGCGGGGGAGATCGCTCGCAGGAGGCTTTACGGCAAGGGCTTTGACGCCGAGGTGGAGCTCCGCTTTGACGCCGGGAGCGTGGCCGGGAACGGCCTCGCCGCCTTCAACGTGGAGGGGGTTAAGGTGGTGGTGGAAGGCGGAGCCCAGGACGGGGTGGCCAAGAGCGCCTTCGGGGGCACGGTGGCCATTCTCAAGGGCCGGAACCCCTACGGGGCCTACGTGGACGGCTCCGTGGGTAAGAGCTTCGCCTACGGGGCCATCGGCGGGCTTTTGATCGTGGAGGGGGTGGCGGACAGCCGCTTCTGCATCCGCCTTTCGGGGGCGGACGTGGTCCTGGGCGGGGAGCCCGAGCGCCCCTTGCGAGACGACCTGGGCAACCTGGCGGCCCGGGCCCAGGCCAAGGGCTTCGCCTTTGAGTACATGACCCGGGGCCGGGCCCTGGTCCTGGGGGACCCGGGCCCCTGGATCTGCTCGGGGATGACGGGGGGGCGGGTCTACCTGCGCCACTGGCCGGAGATGGGCCTCACGGAGGAGGCCATGCGCCGCCGCCTGGCCAAGGGGGCCAAGGTGGCGGTGAAGCCCCTGGATGCCCGGGGGGTGGAGGACGTGCGGGAACTCCTTTCCGCCTACATCCGCATCCTCAGGGAGAACAAGCGGGAGGAGAAGGCCGCCCGTCTGGAAAAGCTTTTGGCCGATCCCGCCCAGCACTTCCGCATGGTGGAGCCCGTGAGCCAGCAGGTGGACCAGGGGGTGAGCACCGAGTAGCGCCTTAGGCCTAGACGCCGGGGGGACGGGCAAGGTACATTTGTCCCGTGGACCCCGGCGAGCTTCTGGACCTCCTCAAGCGGCGCACGGGCTTTACCGAGGCCCACGCGGCCATCCTGAGGGAGCTTCTGGGGGTGATGGGGCCCATCGCCCACGAGGTGGCCCTGGCCTTTTACGATTACCTGGGGAGGGACGAGGAGCTTGCCGCCATCCTGCATGCGGTGCCGGGGCGGGTGGAGAGGCTTTACGGGACCTTCGCCCAGTGGTACGGGGAGCTCTTTTCCGGGGTCTACGACTCCGCCTATGCGGAAAGGCGCAGGCGCATCGGGCTGGTCCACGCCCGCCTGGGCATCGGTCCCAAGGCCATGATCCCCGCCATGGGCCTGGTGCAGGAGCTTTCCCTGGAGCACCTGCGCACGGCCCTTCGGGGCCCCGAGGTTTTCAGCGCCGTGGAGGCCTTTGAGAAGATCATCGCCATAGAGGTGGCCCTGGTGGAGGAGAGCTACCTCGAGGCCCTTTCCTTCGGCCTCCTCCTGGGGCACCGGGACCTGGGTGAGGCCCTCAGGGAAGGGGCCAAGGCCCTCCTTTCCCCCTAGGCGTCCCGGGCCAGGTCGTTGAAGCGGACGTGGCTGGCGTGGAACTGGAGCTCCACGGTGCCCGTGGGGCCGTTCCTCTGTTTGCCCACGATGATCTCGGCGATGCCCGCCTTCTCGGAGTGGGGGTTGTAGTACTCGTCCCGGTAGATGAACATGACCAGATCGGCGTCCTGCTCAATGCTGCCCGACTCCCGGAGGTCTGAGAGCATGGGGCGTTTGTTGGGCCTGGCCTCCACCGCCCGGGAGAGCTGGCTTAGGGCGATCACGGGCACGTTGAGCTCCCGGGCCAGGGCCTTGAGGCCCCGGGAGATGGCGGCGATCTCCTGCTGGCGGTTTTCCCCGTTTCTGCCCCCTCCTGGTCCGGACATGAGCTGGAGGTAGTCTATAATAATCAGGCCCACCCGGTTCTGGCTCACCAGCCTGCGGGCCCGGGCGCGGAGTTCCATCAGGGTGAGGTCCGGGGTGTCGTCAATGAAGATGGGGGCTTCGGAGAGGCGGCCCGCCACGTCCACCAGCCGGGAGAAGTCCCGGTCCGTGAGCTGGCCCAGGCGGACGCGGTTCATGTCAATGCGGGCCTCGGAGCACATGAGGCGGAGGGTGAGCTGGGCGGCGGGCATCTCCAGGGAGTAGATCCCCACCCCCACCCCCTCCTTCAGGGCGGCGTTCTGGGCGATGGTGAGGGCGAAGGCGGTCTTGCCCATGGCGGGGCGGGCGGCGATGATGTTTAGTGACCCCGGGCTCAGGGTGCCGATGAGCTGGTCCAGCTCCTTGAAGCCGGTGCGGACCCCGGCCACCTCCCCTTTGTTCTGGAAGAGGGCCTCAATGTGTTCAAAGGTCTCGTGGACCAGCTCCCGCATGGGCCTGGCCTCTATCTCGGTCTTGGTGAGGGCCACCTCGAGGATCTTCTTCCCGGCGGTGTCCAGGATCTCGTCCAGGCTCCCCGCCTCCTCGTAGGCCAGGCGCATGGCCTCCCCCGCCGCCTGGATGAGCCTTCTCAGGGTCCACTTCTCCGCCACGATGCGGGCGTAGTGCTCCGCGTAGGCGGCGGTGGGGGTGGCCTCGGAGAGCTGGAGGAGGTAGGCGGTCCCGCCCACCTCTTCCAGCTGCCCCTTGCGGGAAAGCTCCTCGGAGAGGGTCACCAGGTCCACGGGCTTGTTTTCGGCCCTTAGGGCCTGCATGGCGGCGTAGATCTTGCGGTGGGCCTCCATGTAGAAGGCCTCGGGGGAGGGGAGGAGGCCTTCTATGTCGTCCATGACATCGGAATCCAGGAGAATGGAGCCCAAGACGCTTTGCTCCGCCTCGAGGCTGTGGGGGGGAATACGGCCTTCCATAAGCCCTACCAGGCTACGCCCTCCCCCCCTTCCGGCGAAAGGGGGCTATCCCTGAGGGAAGGATTGCCTGGGGATAGCCCCTCCTCGCCTCCCCCCTCGCGGGATGCGCCAGGGAGGCCTGGTAGGGTAAGGGTGTGTGGAGGCTGGGGTTGCTTCTCCTTTTCCTTGCCGCCTGCCGGGCCCAGGAGCTGCCCGGGGCCTACGCCCTCTTGGAGCGGGGGGAGCCCCAGGCCCTGCGCCAGGTGGCCCTTGGGGGGGAAGGGTACGCCGCCTTGCTTGCGGGCTTTCGCCTGGTGGACAGGGAAGAGGTTCCCTTGGCCGAGCGGGCGGAGTACGCCTGGCGCTACGCCCTCTTCCTGGAGGGGGTGAGGGCCTTTGAGCCCGGCTGGGAGGCCAAGGGGGCCTGGCGGGTGGCGGCCCCCCTTCTGGAGAAGGCCCAGGACCCCCGGGCCTTCTCCGCCTGGGAAAGGCTTCTGCCCGAGCCCGAGGCCGTGGCCGCCCTCCTCCGCCTGGGGGAGGGGGAGAGGCTTTGGGAGGCCCTTTTCCGGGGGAGGGCCCTCGAGGGCCTGCTCCAGGTTCTTCCCCAAGAGAAAAGACCCGACCTCCGGGCCCAGGCCCTCTACCGCCTGGGGCGGTACCGGGAGGCCCTGCCCTTCTACCGAGCCTGGGCGGAGGCGGACCCCAGGGGGCACCTGGGCCTGGGCTACGCCCTATGGCGGCTCGGCCGGCGGGAGGAGGCCCTCAGGGCCCTCGCCCAATACCCCCATCCCGAGGCCCGCTACGCCCAGGGCCGGGTTCTGGAGGAGATGGGGCTTTGGCGGGAGGCGGTGGAGGCCTACCGGGAAAGCACCCCCGAGGGCCTGTGGCGGGCCACGGGGATTCTGGAGCGCCTGGGGCTTGGGAAGGAGGCCCTGAGGCTTTACCTCAAGCTGGCCCAAGGGAATAGCCTCTACGCCGACGACGCCGCCTTAAGGGCCTACTTCCTGGCGGGGGAGCTGGGCCTAGCGGAGGCCAGGGAAGAGGCCTACGCCCGGCTTGGGGGAGGGCTTGGCCTCCTCCTGGGCAAGGTTCCCCCTCCGCCCCCACCCGCCCCGGAAGGCCCTCCGCCCCCGGAGGCCCCCCTGACGGCGGCCCCGGCGAAGGCCGG
>OGCH01000943.1_pt1 | contig 12549 bp, 10 predicted proteins | sample 1570111 | NCBI WGS metagenome assembly OGCH01 (sample SAMN03436243, study PRJEB24508) | hot springs metagenome | biome: Desert Springs; feature: Hot Springs; material: Water | place: USA: Great Boiling Spring, Nevada | collected 2008-12-01 | depth 0 m m | reverse complement strand
AGGCGAGTGTCCATCGGCTCTGGGGCAATGAGGCAGCCATCATGTGCGGTGACCACCTTTACGCCCGCGCCTTCTCCCTCTTGGCGGAAGATGGCGACATTGAAATCATCCGAACGATGGCAGCGGCGTCCAGCCGCATCTGCGAGGGTGAAATCTTGGAGTTGCAACTCGCTTTTAACCCTGACATCACGCCAGAGCAATGCCTTGAAATCGCCCGCCTAAAAACCGCTGAGTTGATGGCGGCAGCCTGTCGGGTCGGGGCAATGGCGACGGGAGCGGACGGGACGGTCGCTGAAGCGCTGGAGACCTACGGGCGTTATTTGGGCATCGCTTTCCAAATCGTGGATGACTTGCTGGACTTGGAAGGGTCAACGGAAGAGGTCGGCAAACCCGTCGGCAGCGATTTGTTGGAGGGCAAAATCACCCTTCCCGTTTGGCACACCCTTGCGGCACTGCCAGCGGAAGAGCACACCCGTTGGCGAACCCTGATCGCCCAACGGGCGATCACTTCTGAGCATGTGGAGGAGCTGTCAAGGCGGGCGCGCCAACTGGGCGTATTGACGATGGTTCGGGAGATTGCTGACGCTTACGCCCAAAAAGCCATCCTTGCCCTGCGCACCGTTGAGGGCAAATCCCAATGGGCGCGGCGGATGTTAGAACGCGCCGCCCATTTCATCGTCCATCGGAGAGCGTGAGGGCGAAAAGTTGCTTTCATCCCTGCGGGTCAAGGATGTGGACGGTTGTCAAGTTCGCCACCAATTGGGCGAACCGCTCCGCATCGGCACGGCTGCCGATGATGCTCCCCCAATGCATCGGGACGACATGGGCGGGACGAATTTTCTTGACGGCTTCTGCCGCTTCCTGAGCGTCCATCACATAAGTTCCACTGACGGGTAACAACGCCACATCCACTTGCCCCAACTCACCCATCTCCTCAATGACATCGGTGTCGCCCGCATGGTAAATGACCTTGCTCGCTAAGGTGATGAGATAGCCGACACCACCGTAAGCCTTCGGATGAAAGCGTTGGCGGTCGGTTCGGACATTGTAGGCGGGCACGACTTTCACCGTCACGCCCTTCTCCGTGAGGACATCTCCCGCCTTGACGACCCGCACCGTCCCGATGCCTTGCAGTTTCGCCGCCGCACCTTGAGGCGCTAAGATGACCGCATCGGGTTTGGCGATTTGCCGAACGGCGTCGGGTTCGCAGTGGTCATAGTGGTCGTGGGTGACAAGCACCAAATCGGCTCGCTCAGGCACTTTGGTCAGTTGGTAAGGGTCAATGGCGACGGTGACACCTTGCCCCTTGAGCAAAAAGGCATCGTGCTTGAGCCAAAGGATTTCCACGCCGTTGACCGTCAACGCCATCGCCTTTCACCTCCATCGCATCAAGTTTGTGCCTTCCTTTCTGCCCCCACTTCCCTGCCCCCTGCCATGCGCCCATCCCCATCCGACCAACAACAATGCTATCGCTACGAAAGGCAAGTCGCCGATTCGGTGATAGGGCGATGGCTTCGCCATCAACGGCAAAGAGGCGACGAGGGCAGTTCGTTTTTGCCAACCTGCCCGATCAAGAACCTGCCCCGTCGGCAGCGTTAGCAGGCTGATGCCCGTGCCCGCACAGCGAGCGACCGCCCGCCGACTTTCCACCGCCCGCAGCAAAGCGACCCGGGCGTGATGGTAAGGCGCTAAGGTGTCGCCAAACCAATCGTCGTTGGTGATGATGACGAGCAAAGACGGCGTTTGCCCATCGGGAGAGTAAAGCAGTTGCCGCACATGGAAAGGGAAGAGGGACTCAAAGCAAATGGCAATAGCAGCGGCAAAACGACGCGGGAAAGAAATGGGCATGGCGGTGAGAAGTTCTCCAGGCGAGGTTTCGTCGGGACGCTGAGGCAGCCAACGCGCCAGCCAAGGCAATTGCTCCCGCCAAGGGGTGTATTCGCCGAAAGGCACTAACCGCGCTTTTCGGTAAACGCCGATAAATTCGGCTCCGCCTTGTGTCGGCGCAAAGACAAAACAAGCGTTGTAACTGTGCCCCTTTTGCCATTCACCCGCACCAACGAGCAAGACAACCTGACGCTGGCGGACGAAATCCTGCAACGCTGCGTAGCCCCATTGCCATCGCCCGTCCACTCGCAATGCCCAAGGCAATGCCGTTTCAGACCAGACGATGACTTTCGCCCCGCGTCGGGCGGCAAGGTCGCTTAGGCGCAAATGCTCTCTGAGGATTGTGCGCCGTCGGTTTTCGTCGGCATCAGGACGCCATCGGCTCATCCCGAAGTTGCCCTGAACGACGGCGACGGTCAAATGGGGGGCTTGACGGATTTGTTTTTGCATCCGCCATCCGTCCCACCAACCGAAGGCAATAGCGACGCAAAGCAACCCGACTGCCCAAAGTGCCCACGCCCATCGGCGTTGCCACCATGCCATCGCCAGCAAAGCGTTGACGGTGACGAGCAACGCCCCTAACCCGTAACTGCCAACCCAAGCGACGAGTTGCAGGAGGGGCAAAAAGGCGACTTGCGTGGAAGCCAGCAGCGCCCAAGGATAACCGAGGGTGCCAAGGCTGCGAAGCCATTCTGTCAAGAGCCAACCGCCACCGAGGGCAACCGCCCGCCAACCGCTGCAAGGTCGGCGTAAGAGTGCCCAAGCCAGCATCCCGAACAGGACAACGAACAGCGTCTGCCAAAGGAGCGCGCCAAGGAAAGCGAGGATGCTCCAACCCAACATCGCCGTCGGTGAAAGCCCTGTGAAGGGCGAAAGGCGAGCGACGGTCGGGACGAGCCAATAGTTGGCGGCGCCGTGAAAAGTAACGCCAAACAGCAAGGCACAAAAGAGCGCCCTTCGCCAACTTTTGCCTTTCAGCGCCGCAAGCAAAAAAGTCAAGCCTACCCAAGCGAGGGGGAAAGCGAGAGGGGCGAACAAAGGGAGGGCACAAAGCCCTGCCGACCAAAGGCTTAACGCTGCGTCGGTGAGAGGAGAGGCGGTGGGGAGAGCGGGCGATGGCGTTGGGGCGGTGAGGGTTGCGCGTTTTGCCATTCTTCCAAGCCCCCTGGCAGCAACTCCACGATGTCGGCGAAGGGTGTCACCCCATCCAAAACGAAGAGACGCTCACCGCCTTGGGCGATGCCTTGAAGGCGGTGGGCAAAGCGAATCCCGTCGGGCGTGTGCAGGTAGCGGAGTTTGTTTTCCAAAAGGCGCACCTGTCGTCGTAAAGTAGCGACTTCCCGCTCGGCTTGCAAGCGGCGCTCCCGCAGTTGGCAATACAAACGCACTTCGTCGCCCAAACGCGCCGTCAACCCCATGACTAAAGCGAACCAGACCACTTTCGTCAGCCACATTCGTTCATCCCTATCCTCTCGTCGCATGGCTGTCAACCGCCTCCGTCAAACTGAAGGCATCAATCGGCGAAGGTCGGGGCACTGGCGTTGACTGCCACTTGCCAAAGTCGTCGCGTCGGCAAGTGTGCCAACCAAAGTTGCGTCGGTTCTTCCGAACGCGCCCGATAGGTGTAAGCCAGCCATTGTCCATCGGCTGACCATGCCAAGTCGGAAAAGATGCCTGCCCGTTCGTCCAGTGTCGTTGCGCCTTGCCATTGCCGTCCGTCCCATTGACCGACCCAAAGGTGACCGTCCCGCACGACAGCGAGGGACTTGCCCCGCACGGCGAAAGTGACGACGCCTTGCAAGACAGGTTGCGTTTGCGCCCGCTCCCCATCAAGCCGCACCTGCGAAAGGGCGTTGCCTGTCAGCACCCACAAAGGTGGTCCGAAGGCGAACTGCGTGGGCGAGGGCGTTAAGCCCATGACTTCCATCAGGCGCACCGCGTTGCCTGGTGTGATCGTCACTATCGTCACCGTCCCAAATCGCCCCGTCAGCAAAAGAAGCGTCCCGTCATCAGCCCAAGTGCAAGCGAGGGGTGTGCCTATTGGCGTGCGACCTGTGACGGGGAGTTCGCGCCCATCGGCATCAAAGACCTTGACAAAGGTGTGCCCCTTTTCCTGCGCTAAAACCACCAACCGTCGCCCATCGGGGGAGCGGGCGAAGTGGCTAACGACATCGGCGTAAAGGGAGGTCAAAAAGCGGGTGGCTTGTCCCTGTTGCCAACGCGCCAAATGCACCAAAGCGCTTTTGTCGTCCCGAACGAGCAACCAAACTTGCCGCCCATCAGGGCTGACTTGCACTCGCTCCACCGATCGCCTCTCCAATTGCCAGAGCCGCTCAGGCGTTGACGCTTTGGGGGCGAGGCGATAAAGCGCTCCATCTCGCACAAAGAGCAACGCCGTAGGACGGGAGGGCAAACCTTCCAAATTCGCTGAACCTGACTTGGGCAAGGGTTGCAGGGTGTTGGGGTCAACGCCCAGCATCTCGCCGATGCGTTGGATGCGTTCGGGCACATCGGGATGGGTCGCAAACCACTTGTTGATGCCCCGATAACGCTCCATCCCCAGTTTCTTCAGCGCCGTGATGGCAGCGATGGGGTTGTAACCTGCCGCTTTCATGTAGCGGACACCCCGCGCATCAGCGTCTCGCTCATGTTGGCGGCTGTAGCCGCGCTGATAAAGGGCGAACATCAAGTCCGTGCCGATCTGCACCCATCGGCTCGCCCCGCCCGTCAGCAAATCCAGCAGCAACGAACCCGCCATCGCTTGGCTGAGTTGCTTGCGGATGTGGTCACCACACACATGCCCGATTTCGTGTCCCAGAACAAACGCTAACTCGTCGTCACTGTCCAGTGCTTCCAGCAACGCCCGCGTGATGTAGATGAAACCGCCTGGCGCCGTGACAGCGTTCAGTTCCTTTCGCTCGTTGAGGATTTTGAAGGTGTAGGGCATGTCTTTGCGGTCGCAGACAGCGACGAGACTTCGCCCGATGCGCTCCACTCGGCGACTTTGTTGCGGGTCATCCCAGACGCCATATTGTCGCTCCAACTCTTTGGCGACTTCCTTGCCGATCTCAATCTCCTGATTGCGGCTGATGAGGATTAACTGCGCCCAACCGACGGTAAGCGACAGCGCCAACATCCATCCGACGAGTGCGCTGCGATGTCGCACGGGCAATCACCTCGCCCGACAGGCTTGCTGAGCCGAACGGCTGCAAGCAAAGACGCATCTTTCGGTCATGGTGTTTCCTCGTGACGGGAGGCAGAAAGCAGCGGAGGTGGCTCTTGTCGCATCGGGGCTTTAGAGGCGGGACGACGCCGAACCCACGCAACGATGGGAAGGCTAATAACGAGGACGGCGGCTAACCACCTTGACCATCGCCCGCCCCACGCCATCAGAAGGGCAAGCCCCAAAAACATCGCTACTCCCCAGCGCCAAAAGCGTCGCGGGAAAAATGTCGGTTTCTCGGAGGGGAGGGACGGCGAAGGTGGCGGCGAACCTTCGGGCTTTGGGCTCGCCATTTCCTGCGAAAAGCGGATAGCAAGGGACGCTACCTGCGGTTTGGGATGCTGGGTCAACCGTTCCAAAATCGTTCTCGCTTCGGGGTTGGGCAAACGCGTCAGCCGACGCAGCAAACTCTCCCAACAAGGCAAATCGCCTTGCTCTTCCATCAGGACATCGCCCACCGCTTGCAACGCCTCTGTCGTCCCGATGCGGATGAGCGCCTGAAGGGCAGCCAAGCGAACGGAGCGCTCTTCGTCCCTCAGCAGCACCTTCAAGGCAGGCACTGCTTCTGTCGCCCGCAGTTCGCCTAACGCTTGCGCTGCCGCTGCCCGAACGAACAACGGTTCGCCCGTCAGTGAGTCCGTGCCGACTGGGGGCATCTCATCAAAAAGGGCGTGAAGAAGCGGGCGAATGGCACGACGGTCCTTCAATTTCGCCAATGCCAACGCCGCTTGATAACGCACGGCTTTGTCGGGGTCACGCAACGCTGCGATGAGCGGTTCTACCGCCCGCCTGTCGCCCAATTGCCCCAAAGTCGCCGCAATCATCGGGCGGGCGGGTTGGCGGGGATTTTGAAGGGCGTCAATGAGCGGGCGCACCGCCGCCGACCCCATTTGCAAAAGCAACTCCCCTGCTTGCACCCGCACGACTTCATCGTCGGACGCCAGTTGTTCAATCAATCGGGCGATCAAATCCATCGGCGTCACCTCACTGCGGGCACCTATGATGCTAACCCACCTGCTTGAAAAAGGCAAGGGTGATGGCAACGCGTGGCAAAATCGTTGGCGTGGTGATGAGCGGATGGTGAGTGATAGTCAACGGAGGGCTTTGACGGTCACCCCCCGATGGCAACATTGGCAACGCAACTTTTGGCTGGGTGTTATCAACGGCATCTTGTTCAAAGTCGGCATCACTTTCGCCCACCCATCCACAGTGCTGGCGGTCTTTCTGACCAAACTGACGGGCAACGAACTTTTTGCGGGATTGTTGACGGCGGTAGCGGGATTGGGTTGGTTTTTGCCACCGATGTTCGTCGCTGGTTATGTGGAAGCCCTGCCCCGCAAATTTCCCCTTTACGCCCGCATGGCGTTGGGACGAGCGTTGGGTTGGCTTTGGATGATCGCTGTCGTCGTCTTCCTCGCCCCCCATGCCCCTTTTCTCGCTGCCGTCCTGTTTTTGCTCGGCTATGCCATCTTCACGGTCACGGGCGGCATCGGCACTTTGGCGTTCATGGACATTTTTGCCCGCACCGTTCCCTTCCGCCGACGGGGCGCGTTTTGGGGCTTGCGGATGTTTTTCGGCAACCTGCTCAGCATCGCCGTCGGCATCTTCGTCCGCCATGTCCTCCGCCAAGAGTGGGGCTTGACTTTTCCCCACAACTACGCCGTCCTGATGGCGTGCTCCTTTTGCGCCTTCGGGTTGGCGTGGCTGACTTTCTTCCTCGTCCATGAGCCGCCTCCTGAATGGACGCCACTGCCCAGATCATGGCGGGAGCAATGGATGACGATGAAGCAACTTTGGCGAGAACGGCGCGACTTTCGCCAACTCATCCTAACCCGCTTGCTGTTGGATTTTGAACTCATCGCCCTGCCTTATTACAGCACTTACGCCGTCACCGTCTTGGGCGCCAAGCCCTCTTTGCTGGGTGCTTTCATCGTCGCCGAAACCATCGGCGGCATGTTCGCCAACGCCCTTTGGAGCACCCTCGCCGACCGAAAAAGCAACTTGTTCGTCTTGCAAAGCGCGGCGTTGTTAGCGGCGTTGCCATCAGGTTGGGTGTTGCTGTTGAGCGCTTGCCACTTCCTGCTCGGCTTGCCCGTCCTCCCGCTTTACCCGCTGACTTACTTTTTCTTGGCGCTGGCGATGACAGGCATCAGCATCGCCTTCACCAACTATGTGCTGGAACTTGCTGACGATGCCCATCGCCCTACCTACTTGGCATTGAGCAACGCCAGCGAGAGCGGGATGATGATGTTGCCCGTCTTGGGCGGCATCTTGCTGAAGTTCGTCCCCCATCCTTTCTTGTTCGCCATCGCTTTCACGGGTGCGCTCATCGCTGCCCACCAATCGCGCCGATTGCGCCCCGCCTTTGTTGCCCCTCCACCCCGCCGCTCCCCTGTCGCCCCTTGACGCATCGCAGGTTCGCTGCCAAAAAGAAAGCGATTAGCGAATAGCGACTGGCGGGATGATGGCGAGTGGCAATGGGATGGCAATGAAAACCAGTCGCTAATCGCCTGTCGCCAATCGCTCGTTTGCAGGTGAGACGATGGCACGGGTGTTTTTCTCCGTCGGTGATGCCTCGGGGGACTTGTATGCCGCTGCCGTCGCCCGTTGCTTGCGGAAGTTGCGTCCCGATTGGCAATTGGAGGGCATTGGCGGCGCCCACATGCATCAATCTGGCATCCGCCTCTTTGCCCTCACTCCTGCCTTCAGCGCCTTCGGAGCATGGTCAGCATTTCGCATGGGCTTTGCGCTTTGGACACTTTTTCAACGGCTCTCCCGCCAGTTGCGCGCTGACCCGCCTGACCTCTTTTTGCCCGTAGATTTCGGGGCGTTCAACCGACGCTTGCTGTTGCCGATGGCGCAAAGGGGCGTTCGGGTTTTTTACTTCGTCCCGCCCAGTTTCTGGGGCGTCCCACCCGAACGCTTGCGCCCCTATGCCCACCCCAACATCCTCTTTGCGCCCATTTATCCTTGGCAGCGAGAAAAGTTGCTCCAAGCAGGGGTGCAAGTGCGCGAGTTCGGTCACCCCCTCGTGGACATCTTGCATCCTCTCCGCCAACTTTCCTCCCTTCAAGCCCGTCAGCGCTTGAATTTGCCTTTTGACCGTCGCCTCGTTGGGCTTTTCCCCGGCAGCCGCTTAACAACGGTGCAAGAGAACCTGCCCATCCTTCTCCAAGTCGCCCGAAGGTTGCACGAACGCGACAAAGCGTTGCAGTTCGCCATCGGCTTGCCGCCCGATTGGTGTCCTGAATGGCTCGCTCCCTTGCTCACCCGCGATGGCGCTGATTTGCCTCTCTCCGTCCACATCGGTAACTCTCACCTTCTTTTGCGCGCTTGCGATGGGGCACTGCTCGTTGCCGGCACCATCACGCTGGAAGCCGCCTGTTTGGAAGTCCCAGCCATCGCCCTCTTTTGGACGGGCTTACTCAACCGCCTGCAAGTGCATTGGCTTTGGTGGCAAGGTGTCAAGGTCACCCACCTTGGTCCCTTCGCCTTGCCCAACCGTTTGCTCGGTGAAATCGTCATGCCCGAATTCATCGGTTGGTCTGTGGATGTGCCCCGCATCGCCGAAACGCTCTGGCAATTGTTGACTGATGAAGCGACAACCGATGCCATGCGTCAACGCTTCCGACAAGTTTGGGAGCGATTGGGCGAACTCGGCGCTTGCGAGCGCGTGGCAAAGTTTTTGTCGGATTGGCGGTAACGGCAGCGAGTAGCCAGTGGCGAGTAGCGAGTTGATTTGGAAAGCGCTTGACTTTCCTTTGCGTCGTGGCTGATAGCCACTCCAACATTTGCCTGCCTCGTTGGAGCGCCTATCAGGCGCGACTAAATCAGGCACGATCAAATCAGGCGCAATCAAACGGCAGAGCGAACGATGGGGGCGACGAAATGCGTCGCGATGCCTTCTTTCGTTTGCTGGGTTTCTTCCGACCGTTTTTCAAGCGCGTCATCCTTTGCGCCCTGCTCATCGGGGCGGCAGAAGGTTTGCGCTTTTACTTCGTCTGGCTCACCCAACACCTTTTGCGCCCGTTAATTGAGCAAGGCGTGACGACCGTTTCCGACCCGCTCGTCGGCATTGTGCAGCGGGGTTTGCAGGGTTTATTCCACGCCAACCCTTCTCGCCTGACCTTGCTGGCTGCCGTTTGCCTCGTCGGCATTGTCGTGGCGGCGATGCGTTCCTTCCTGTCCTTTGCCCATTCCTTCCTCGCCAACGGCATCGCCCAAAAAGTCGTCCTGCATGTCCGTCGCCACCTTTACGCCCACTTGCAACAAATGCCGCCCAGTTTCTTTGAGCGGGAAACTTCGGGGCGATTGCTCGCCCGTGTCATCAACGATGTCGCCGTCCTGCAAAACCTCGTCACCGTCGGGATTGAAGACCTCGTTTCCACGCCGACCTTGCTCATCGGCAGTCTCCTCTTGATGCTTGTGTTAAGCCCGACCCTCACCCTCATCGCCCTTCTGTTGCTGCCGCTGATTGGTTGGCTGCTTTGGCTGGCGGGACGACGGCTTCGGCGCGCCTCTTACGAAACGCAAGTGGCTTTGAGCCACCTGACGGCGTTGCTGCGGGAGAGCCTGAGCGCCATCAAACTCATCCAAGCCTTCACCGCCGAAGAGCAAGCCCTCCACCAATTTGACCGGCGCAACCGCCAAGTTTATGACCACACCCTTCGGGGCATTCGGGTTCGGACGATGCTGGCGCCCGCCGTGGAACTCATCGGCACGATTGGCGTCATCTTCGGTGTGTTTCTGGGCGGATGGTTTGTCGTGCAAGGTTTTTTGCGTCCCGAAAGCCTCGTCGCCTTCATGGTCTACTTCTACACGCTGGCAAGCAGTTTGCGTCGCCTGACCCACATCCAATCGGTGCGGGAGCAAGTGGCAGGGGCAGCCGAACGCCTCTTTCAAATCTTGGACACTCAACCCGAAATCCACGACGCACCCGACGCTATTGACTTGACCGAAGTGCGAGGGCCCATCGTCTTTGACGATGTCTGGTTCCGCTACGAACGGGGCGATGATGTCTTGCGGGGCGTTCGCTTCACCATCCGTCCCGGCGAGCGGGTGGCACTCGTCGGACCGTCAGGCGCGGGCAAAACGACCATCGCCATGCTGCTGGCTCGCTTCTACGACCCAACGGAAGGGCGCATCCTTTTGGACGGCATAGATTTGCGCCGCATCCGATTGCGCAGTTTGCGCCGCCACATCGGCTTGGTCTTGCAAGACACCTTCGTCGTGGAAGGGACAGTGCGCGATAACATCGCTTTGGGCAAACCCGATGCGACCGACGAGGAAATCGTGGCAGCCGCGCAATTGGCGAACGCCCACGAATTTATTGAACGCCTGCCACAAGGTTACGACACTTGGGTCGGGGAAGGGGGTGCGTTGCTTTCCGTCGGGCAACGCCAACGCATTGCCCTCGCCCGCGCCTTGTTGCGCCAACCCGCCATCCTCATCTTGGACGAAGTGACTTCCCACCTTGATGCCGAAAGTGAAGCCGCCGTCCAGCAAGCCATTGAGCGGGCAATGGAAGGGCGCACCGTTTTAATCATCGCCCATCGCCTCAGCACCGTCAAAAACGCTGACCGCATCCTCGTCCTTCAAGATGGACGCATCGTGGAAGAAGGCACCCACGAACAACTCCTCGCTAAAGGCACCCTCTACCGCCGCCTCTACGAGTTACAGCGGGGCTAATGGTCGCCAATCATAGATGGCTTGATATGCCCCCTGAGCGCTAAAATGGTGACGGCTACCGACAGGGTGGCGAAATGTAACTTTGGGATGCCGCACAATGTTTGGGAAGCCGCTATAGCGAGTAAGGGTGCGATTCTGATGACCCGACGAGACTGGTTGCGGATGGCGGCAATGATGGCGATAGGGAAAGGAGTGAAGGCGATGGCAACGGAGCCATCCCGACGACCGCCCAACTTGTTGTTCGTCCTGACAGATGACCAAGCGCAATGGGCAGTGGGTGCTTACGGCAACCCTGACATCCACACACCAAACATGGACAGGCTCGCCCGTGAAGGGATGAAGTTCACTTTGGCGATGACCTGCCCCGTTTGTTCGCCTTCTCGCGGGATGATTTTGTCTGGGCTTTATCCGCACCAGATTGGGCTTGACGACTACATCGGCGACGAGGACGAAGGGATTGACCCAAAAGTCCCATTGCTTTCGGAAGTCCTCAAACAAGCGGGATATGTGACGGATCTTTTCGGCAAGTGGCATCTCGGTCACAAGCGACCTGAGCATCATCCCAACCGCCGCGGCTTTGATGTTTTCATCGGTTCTCGTGGCGGCGGGTTCGCCAATAAAGACCCGAAGTTGGAAGTGAATGGCGAGGTGCAGCAGTTTGCAGGTTTCGCCATTGATGTCTTGACAGAACATGCCTTGAATTTCATGCGCCAAAATCGTGAACGCCCGTTTGCGCTCTTCTTTCACACCCGCGAACCGCATTTGCCTTACTTGCCAGTTCCTGAGGAAGCCATGAAGCCTTACGAGGGCAAAAAGTTGAAAGTGCCGAAAGTTGAGGGTGTGCCCGAAGAAAGGATGCAGCAGGAGTATCGCGCTTACTATGCTGCTATAACGGCAGTGGACATCGCTTTGGGGCGATTACTTGACGAATTAGAGACGCTCGGAATTGCTGACGACACCATCGTTGTCTTCATGGGCGACAACGGCTACATGATTGGGCAGCATGGTTTGGAGACGAAAGGGAACGCTTGGCGAATTGTGCCACAAGGCGGGACGGTGATTGGGACGAAGATTTTGGGCGACCCAAAATTGCGCCGACCAAACATGTTTGACCTGTCCATACTCGTCCCGCTGATTATCCGATGGCGCGGAGTTGTGCCAGCAAATTCGGTTTGCGACGAATTGGTGGTCTCAACCGACCTGATGCCGACATTCATTGACATCCTGAGGCGATTTGGTTGTCAAGTTCCAGAAAACATGCACTTTGAGGGGCAAAGTTTGCTGCCGCTTCTGCGTGGAGAGAAAGTGTCTTGGCGAGATGCAGCTTTTTTGCTTTACGACATGCATCACGGTGCCGTCGCCCACATGCGAATGATGCGGACGAAGCGATGGAAGTTAGTTTTGCATCTGCGGGAGGGCGAGGCTCCTGCCGAGCCAAGTTTCGGCGAACTTTATGACCTGCAAAATGACCCTGAAGAAGAACGCAACCTTTACGGTGACTCGTCCGTCCGAAATGTTCAGGACGAACTGACGGAACGGTTGCGCCAATGGCAAAAGCAAGTCGGCGACCCGTTAGCGATGAGGTGAACAAGGGTGCTCAGCGAGCGACAGGGCAATTTCATCCCGAAGGCGCTGCTGGAAATGGACGAAGCACCAACCGCCCAAATGCCTCCTGCGTTCCACATCATGCTCAAGCCCCGTGGTCCTATCTGCAACTTGGATTGCACTTACTGCTTCTACCTGCGCAAGGA
>OGCH01000942.1_pt1 | contig 12551 bp, 6 predicted proteins | sample 1570111 | NCBI WGS metagenome assembly OGCH01 (sample SAMN03436243, study PRJEB24508) | hot springs metagenome | biome: Desert Springs; feature: Hot Springs; material: Water | place: USA: Great Boiling Spring, Nevada | collected 2008-12-01 | depth 0 m m | reverse complement strand
CTAAAAAAAATTAAAAACGATTAGATAATTGATTAAATCCTAAAAACATTAAACAGGGGCACGCTGCCATGAAGCTGGAAAACAGGCGGTCACGCTGCACGGCCAGGTTTGCAGAAGGTCAGGTTAGGGAAAAACTCTATCGAAGGAAGCGGTTCTGCTGCTGGATAAGGTTAGCCAGTCTGTTCTTCCTCCTGTTTAGAAGCGCTGAAGTTTGGGCCCAGCATCAGGTGTCGGGTACGGTGCGCGATGCTGGCAGTGGCGAACCGCTGCCGGGGGTGAACGTGGTGGTTAAGGGAACCACGCTGGGTACTGCCACGGACTTAGATGGGCGCTACAGGCTGGTGGTCCCCTCGCCGCAAGATACGCTGGTGTTTTCGTTTGTGGGCTATGAAACCCGTGAAGAGCCCATCGCGGGGCGCAGTGTGGTGGAGGTAGGGTTGACGCCTGCTGTGATCCGGGGCGAAGAGGTAGTGGTTATTGGCTATGGCACCCAGCGGCGCGTGGATCTGACAGGAGCAGTAGCTATCGCCGAGCCAGATGAACTGAAAAAGCTTGCCACACCGACCATTGAAGGCGCGCTGCAGGGACAGTTGGCAGGCGTGGCTGTCACTTCCAGCGGAGCTCCAGGCGAAACGCCGGAGGTGCGCATTCGCGGCATCACTTCTTTCGGGAATAACGATCCACTCTACATCGTGGATGGTGTGCCGGTAGATCGCATTATCGATCTTAACATCAGCGACATTGAATCAATACAAGTGCTCAAAGATGCAGCGGCTGCTGCTATTTATGGCACCCGTGCCGCCAACGGGGTTGTGATCATTACGACCCGGCGAGGGCAGCGCGGACTGAAAGTGGAATACGATGGCTCCATTGGAGCGGCTAACATCTACCAGCGCTGGGATGTGATGGGACGAGAAGAATATCAGGCACTGATGAACGAAATGCTGGCCAACGCTGGACAGCCCCCGGCACCCGGTAACGACCCGAATTCTCCCTTGTATATCGATGATGTGGATACGGACTGGCAAGAAGAGGCGCTGAAGCCCGGACTGATTATGGCCCACAATCTGGCTGTCTCTGGAGGTAATGAGGTGAGCACCTACAGCGTTTCTGCAGGATACCTGCGGCAAGAGCCTACTATGGTAGGGAAGGCTCCCTCATTTGAGCGATTGTCGCTAAGGGTAAACTCTGACCATCGGCGTGGACGGTTTTCGTTTGGTGAGTCGGTTTATTTGGTACATTCCAAGACGATGCGTCAGGAATCCCGGCACGAAGAGTCACTTTTTGAAAACCTGATTCGTGCTATTCCTACCATGCCGGTCTATGATCCCAATCGGAAAGGGGGGTATGGTGGAACAGATGCCAACATCGAGCGGGCTATCTCGCTCAATGTAATTGGAGTAAATAACCTGCTGGAGTCGCCCGTGGATGCCTACCGGGGGCTTCTGAATCTCTACGGTCAGTTTGAGTTGGTTAAGGGGCTCAGCTATAAGGTTAATGCCGCTGTCGATGTGACTGAATCAGAAGATTACCTTTTTGTCCCTCAGTTCGATTTAGGATTCTTTTTTACCGAACAGAACGGTACGCTGGACTACTTCAAACGGCGTTGGGTCTACTGGATCCTGGAGCATACGCTTACCTACGAGCGCTCCTTTGGACGGCATCAAGTTAACCTGCTGGTGGGGGCCACATGGGAAAAAGGAAACTACGAGCACACCGGTGGTCATGCCCAGGGGTATCCTACCAGCCAATTCAAGACCTTGGAAGCTGGGGCAGATCCTAATAAGACCGTTTTTCACTGGAAATCGGCCAACGCGCTTCAGTCTATCCTGGGGCGGTTTAATTACAATTATGCCGATCGCTATTTATTTTCAGCCACTGTTCGCCGGGATGGCTCATCTCGCTTTGGACGCAACAATCGGTATGGAGTGTTTCCATCTGTTTCTGCCGGTTGGCGTGTGAGTAATGAACCCTTCTTTAAGGTTTCTTTTATCAACGATCTGAAAATACGAGGAAGTTGGGGGCGACTGGGTAACCAGAATATCGATGATTATGCGACGGTTGCCGTTGTTAATACCTATGCGAACTATAATTTCAATGACAATTTGGCTCCGGGTGCCATTCAGGTTACCCTCGTCAATCCTTACCTAAAGTGGGAGAGCACGACCTCGTGGGATGTGGGCATCGATGCGACGCTGTTGGACGCCCATCTGCAGCTAACCGTTGACTATTACGACAAAACGACAGACGGTATTCTAATCCGAGTGCCAATCCCGCTTTCGATGGGTTCTACGGAAAATCCACTGGTCAATGCTGCTTCGCTGAGAAACTGGGGCTGGGAGTTTTCGGCTACCTACCGGAGGCAGCGCGGTAACCTAAACTATGAAGTTTGGGGTAACCTAACCACGTGGAACAACAAAGTGCTGTCGCTGGGCTATGGAGAAGAGCCTATCTACGGAGCGGCCAGCATCACCAAGAAAGGAGGGGAGGTAGGAGCTCTGTATGGATGGGTAACGGATGGGCTGTTCCAGAGTGAGGATGAAATCTGCCGGGATGTCACAGGAGTAACCTGTCGCGAACGGGGGCTGGCTTATCAGACACCTGGGACAGCGCCTGGCGACATTCGCTTCAAAGACCTTAACGGAGATGGGCTGATTACAGCTGATGATCGCACCGTACTGGGAAGTGCCATCCCGGACTTCTTCTACGGCTTGGGCATCCGGATGGATTACCGGCAGTGGGACGCTTCGATTTTTGCGCAGGGTTCCTACGGAAATAAGATCTTCAACCATCCGCGGCGCATTGTAGAGTGTGGCTTTCAGAACGACTACGGCAACGCAGCAAGAACGGTCAAAAACCACTGGACGCCCGATAATCGGGATGCCAAAATCCCCCGCGTGATTTATTTGGATCCCAACGGAAACTGTCGGGATTCGGACCGCTGGGTGGAAGACGGTTCTTATCTCCGCCTGCAGAATCTCACCTTGGGATATACACTACCCCGTCGTATAGCTGATCGACTAGGCATTACTAATTTGCGCCTTTATGTCAGCGTGGACAATCTTTTCACCATCACCGGCTATAGCGGTTGGGATCCGGATCTAGGCGACGACGGCGACGAGGTGGAAAACGATGCGCTTTTCAGTAGAGGATTGGATGGAGGGGGCTGGCCGCATCCGCGGATTGTCCGCGCAGGCGTACAGCTGAGCTTCTAACAGCGAATAGAGAGAGCATCAGGAGTAGAAAAATTCAACCGGGAATGGACCATGAAAGCTGCGCAAACATTGTTGCTGGTGTTGTGGGGAATGATAATGATGGTTGGGTGTGACGGGGACTTTCTGGAGCTGACCAACCCCAACCTTCCCACTACAGACAGTTTCTGGAAAACCGCTGAAGATGCAATTAAGGCGGTGAATGCCTGTTACGAACCGCTGACCTTCGACGGTATGTACGGGCGTTTTATGCACATCTTACAAGATCTCCGGGCTGACGATGCAGCAGGGGATAGTCCCTGGGGTGAAATCCAGAATGTGGGGCGCTTCAACTTGAACGCCGCTTCATTCGGACCTTTTCTAGCCTGGCGAGATGCCTACAACGGAATCTATCGTACTAACCAGGTGCTAAAATATGTTTCTAATATTGAAATGGACGCTGAGCTCAAGGCTCGTCTTTTGGGTGAAGCTAAGTTTTTGCGCGCGTTTTACTACTTCCACCTTGTCAAGATGTTTAACAATGTTCCACTTATTTTAGAACCTGCCGAAAGTGAAGAACAGTATCGTCAGCCACAAGCTCCTCCTGAACAAGTTTGGGCCCAGATCATCCAGGATCTGAAGGAGGCTCAGGCAGTGTTGCCGCGGCGTTATACGAATGCAGCGGATATCGGACGTGCTACATGGGGTGCTGCGACAGCTTACTTGGGAGTGGCTTATCTATTTACAGGTCGTATTGGGGAGGCTGATGCCGAATTCAAAAAAATCATCGACTCGGGACTCTATCAGCTTGTAGACGATCCGCGTTTGAATGGTGGATACGAGGGGGAAAACAATTCAGAATCCATTTTCGAGATTCAGTTCTCTCGGAACGTGGGTGGGACGGTACCAGGATGGGGAGGCACACCTAATCCCAGCTGGGGAGAAACCCACGCTCGTTCGATTACCTACTCCCCCCCAGGTTTTGGCTGGGCCGATACGGTACCTACGCGTTGCTTGTATGAGACCTTCAAGCAGGAAAAAACTATAGATGGGCAGGATGATCCGCGCCTTTATGCTACCATGTTCTACTACCGGCCCGGGATGACAGTCTATGGAAGACCGTGGGAGGAACTTTACGGCAACGATACCCTGTCTGTTTATTGGCGTAAATATCAAAGTGATATTCCGGGTGGAAATGAATTCGATATGCGTTCGGGTATTAACATCCGCGTCATGCGCTATGCGGATGTATTGCTCATGTATGCTGAAACACGTAACCGCCTGGGTGATCGGGCAACTGCCGCGCATTATCTCCAGATGGTACGTAATCGGGCACGCTTGCCCAATCGTGAAGCTGAGTTTGCAGCCATGTCAGAAGAGGCCTTGCACGAAGCAATTGCGCGTGAACGCTTCCTGGAGTTAGCAGGAGAAGGCAAGCGTTTTGATGACATTCGCCGATGGGGATGGCTGCAGCGTCCGGAAAAGTTAGCTGAGCTGAAGACCTGCGATCCAGAATTCAACGGCTATGCCCCAGGCCGGGAATGGCTGCCCATCCCACAGGCAGAGATAGATGCAAACCCGCTAGTGCAGCAGAATCCGGGTTATTAAGAAGTGGCAGTGCGAAGGGCGGGGCACGTTGGTTCCGGCTGCCCAGCGTGCTCTGCCTTTCCGCTAATTGCTAGGACCTTAGCCTTTAACCATAAACGCCAATAGACCATGCTTCGAGTTCGCCTATTTCTGTTAACGTTCATCGGATTGTTAGGAGGAATATTTTTTCATGAGGTGCAAGCGCAGCAGGCTCGCATTAAGATCGATCCAGATCGCACGATTGATGAGGTTAGTCCTTTGATTTACGGAAGTTTTGTAGAACACTTAGGCCGCTGCGTCTACGGAGGGATCTACGAACCGGGTTCGCCGCTGGCCGATGAAGACGGCCTGCGCAAGGATGTGCTGCAAGCTGTGCGCGAGCTGGGGGTGACCATTCTGCGTTATCCAGGCGGCAATTTTGTTTCCAACTACCACTGGCTCGATGGAGTAGGCCCTGAGCGCAAACCCCGCTTGGATCTGGCCTGGCATGTGCTTGAGCCCAATACCTTTGGAACGAACGAGTTCATGAAGTTCATTCGCAAGGTGGGTGCCGAGCCCTATTTCACAGTCAACATGGGTACGGGTACTATCGAGGAGGCGCAGTGGTGGGTGGAATACACTAACGTAAAAGAGGGGCCTTACTACGCCGAACTGCGCAAGCAACATGGTTTTCCGGAGCCCTATGGCATCAAATTCTGGAGCCTGGGGAACGAAATGGATGGCTTTTGGCAGCTTGGGCACCTCAATGCGGAAGACTATGCCAAAAAGGCTAGGGAAGCAGCCAAGCTGATGAAAGCCACCGATCCATCGATCCGACTGATTGCAGCCGGATCGTCCGACTTTCGTCCGGGTGCCGATCCTCAGCACTGGAATCGTGTCGTGCTGGAAGAGCTAAAGGATTATATCGACTATATCGCATTGCATATGTACGTCGGTAACCCCGACGACAATTACTACAACTTTGTGGCGACGCCGCTAGAAATGGAGCGGCGCACAGCAGTAGTGAAAGGATTAATTCAACAGGTTCTCTGGGGTTCGCGCCGTGAGCGACCCATTTACATTGCCTGGGATGAGTACAACGTCTGGTACCGGGCACGGGCTGGCGAAGCGTTGCGCGGCCGTCGCGCGCTTGAAGAACGCTACAACCTGGAAGACGCGCTGGTTATTGCGGGCTTTCTGAACGGCTTCATTCGGAATGCCGATATTGTAAAGATGGCTAATCTGGCGCAGCTCGTCAATGTGATTGCACCCATCTTCACGAACGAACAGGGAATGTTCAAACAGACGATCTATTATCCCTTCCAGCTTTTTGCCCGCAATGCACATGGGGTGGCGCTCGACGCGTTTGTGGATGGCCCGACCTACGACACCGAAGAGTTTTTTGTTGGACTCGGTGAGCGTACGACCAAGCTGAAAGATGTGCCTTACTTGGACGTTTCGGTTGTCTATGAGCCAAAGAGTGGCCGGATTGTGATCAATGTCGTCAATCGGCATAAAGACCGGACGTTAACGGCCGAACTGGTGGCGCAGGAAGGGCGCTTCCAGGGACCCTTTGAGGTGTACGAGGTGAATGGTCCTGATATCAAAGCGGAGAACGATTTTGGAATGGAACGGGTCAAGACGGTGCGCAAGCCCGATGTCCAGGTAAATAACGCGCGTTTCTCGTATGCCTTTCCTCCCCATTCGTTCACACAGCTGATCGGACGCCTGGTGCGCTGACGGTGCCTGCATTGAGACGGAAGAGTACAGGGATGGTGCTACAGCCCTCAAGCCGTAAACACCGAAAAAAAATGAAAACTTCTCTTGCTTTTTTCTGTCTGATTGTGGGGATAGGAGCAATGGGGAGGATCGGGGCACAGCCGATCGACATCCGCGTGCACGATCCAGTCCTAATTCGGCACGATTCCGTTTACTATCTCTTCCACACCGGGTTTGGCATTGCGCAATGGCGCTCAGCGGATCTGCGTCACTGGGAACGTTTGGAGCCGGTTTTTCCAGAAGCTCCTGCCTGGACCGAACGGGTGGTCCCCGGCTTTCGACAGCGCAATCACATCTGGGCTCCTGATATCCTCTTTTTCCGGGATCGCTACTATCTCTTCTACTCCGTGTCGGCGTTCGCGAAAAATACCTCAGCCATTGGCGTAGCCACGAACCGCACCCTGGATCCGTCAGATTCGGCCTATAGGTGGGAAGATCACGGGCCGATTGTGCGCTCCATTCCGGGAAGGGACATGTGGAATGCCATCGATCCAAACGTCGTATTTGACGAGCAGGGGCATGGATGGCTTAGCTTCGGATCCTTCTGGCTGGGGATTAAGCTGGTGCGGTTGGATAGTACGCTGCTTCGCCTGGCAGAGCCGCAGGAGTGGTACACCATCGCGGCACGTCCGCGTACCATGACGCTGGACGAGCGCGACCCAGGTGATGGTGCTATTGAGGCTCCATTCATTTTCAGAAAGAACGGCTTTTACTATCTGTTTGTGTCGTGGGACTACTGTTGTCGGGGCGTTAGGAGTAACTACAAAATCATGGTTGGCCGTGCTCGTGATATTCGGGGTCCTTACGTAGATCGCTTGGGTCGGGACCTCCGCCAGGGTGGCGGAACCCTGGTGCTTGAGGGAAACGAACGCTGGCCAGGCGTAGGCCACTGTGCTGTCTATACCTTTGACGGCGTCGATTATCTCATCTTTCATGGCTACGATCGCGAGGACGGAGGCCGTCCCAAACTCTGGATACTCCCCCTGCGATGGGATGAAGAAGGGTGGCCGGTTGCTTCTCTGGAATGAATCAATGCCATGAAGTATCCGAAAGTGAAATCCTGGATGCTTAGGAGTCAGACAGCCGTACTGGTATGGCTGCTGGTATATGTGCTTGGATGTGCAGACGCTGCTGTTGATGCAAATGACAAAAGGGCTGAAACGTGCACGCGGAGCGTGCCGGACTACACGCCACTGGTGCAGACAGGCGATATAGCAGCGCATGACCCAGCGGCCATCTGGGTAGATGACGCGGTGTACCTGTTTTCTACAGGGCACCGCATACCAATACGTCGTTCCACCGATCTGATTAACTGGCAGTTGATCGGTTTTGTCTTTGCTAGTGATGTTCCCGAATGGGCCCCCCAGATAATTCCTGGCGTTGAATTTCCGTGGGCTCCAGACATCCAGTTCTTCAATGACCGCTATCACCTCTATTACGCCCTCTCCTCCGCATTCGGCGGCCAGCGCTCTGCTATCGCGCTGACCACTAATGTGACGCTGGATCCCAGCAGTCCCGACTACCGGTGGGAAGACCAGGGTGTCGTAATTGAATCGCGACCCAATCAGGATCCCTATAATGCTATTGATCCGAATGTAGCCTTCGACGAAGCAGGTAATCCCTGGTTGGTATGGGGATCTTATTGGGAGGGTATTTTCCTTCGGCGACTGGATGCGGCGACGGGTAAACCCTCTACGGAAGATCCTACCCTTTATCATTTGGCGGAGCGTCCGGTAGAGCGGGCGATTGAGGCGCCGTTTATTGTTCGGGAAGGGGGGTATTACTATTTGTTTGTGTCGTTTGACGCGTGTTGTCAGGGGGCAGAGAGCACCTATCGCGTGATGGTGGGGCGTTCGGAGTCGATCACGGGGCCCTATGTAGACCATACAGGGCGGTTGATGCTGGAGGGAGGAGGCACGCTGGTGTTACAGAGCTACGGGCGGATTCGAGGGCCTGGCCACAACGGGGTATTTCGGGATGGGGAAGGCCGCTGGTTTTTGGCACATCATTTTTACGATAGGTTGGACGGGGGGCGTATCAAAATGCAAGTGCGGCCATTGCTTTGGCGGTCTGGTTGGCCAGTGGTGGGAGAAGCATATGATGGGACCTATCCTGGAGAGGCATTAAGAGAGGGGGTAGTTTTGGAGGGGGAGTGGGGCTATTCGGTGGATTATGGTCAGGGGGTTCGGGTACGGTTAGGGTCTGGAGGAGGTTTTCAGGTTTGTGGAGGGGATGGTCGTTGGCAGGAGCAAGGGCGTTGGCATTTGGAGGATTCGGAGCTGGTGTTGGTGCGGGGTGAAATGGAGGAGCGCTTGGTGTTGGAGCCTAAGGGGCGTTGGGCTGTGGGACGGAGTGCACAGGGACGGATTGTTCGTCTCTGGAAAACTACAGGATAAAGCCGGAAGCGATATGCAGGGATTGAGCTGGCTCGTGGGTGGAATGACCGCATTGCTTGTGTTCGGCTTGGGATGCAGGTCGCAGGACGTCCATTTCGTATTACGTGGACCGGAGGAAACCGGACTCGCTTTTGTTAATGCAATCCGGGAAGACTCCTTACATAACCTGATGACGTTCTTCTATCTCTATAACGGAGGTGGCGTAGCCGTTGGGGACATTAACAAAGATGGGTTGCCGGATCTCTACTTCAGCGGCAATATGGTGCCCGGTCGATTGTATCTGAACCGTGGAAATTTACATTTCGAAGACATCACGGAGAAGGCGGGTGTTGTGGTGGAAGGATGGGCTACCGGTGTCACGTTTGTGGATGTTAACGGTGACGGATGGCTGGATCTCTACGTATGCCGGTCCGGGAATTATCCCCCTGCGCAGCGGGCCAATTTGCTTTTTATCAACCATGGCGATCTGACTTTTTCAGAACAGGCTGCACGTTACGGATTGGCCGATACAAGCTACTCTACACAGGCCGTCTTTTTTGATTACGACCGGGATGGTGATCTGGATGTTTACGTGCTTAACCATTCAATGCTGGATTTGCAGCCCAATCGGATTCGCCCCATCGACTCGACCGGGCGCGGCATCGGAAATGACCGGCTCTATCGGAACGAAAACGGCACGTTTCGAGAGGTTACACGGGAAGCGGGGATCCGCTATCCCGGCATGGGGCTCGATGTCGTAGTAGGAGACGTTAACCGGGACGGCTGGGACGACATCTACGTGGCCAACGACTTCATGGCCAGCGACTATCTCTACCTGAATCAGGGTGATGGAACCTTTCGTGAGGTGGGGAAACAGGTTTTTAAGCATTTCAGCTACTCAGCGATGGGAGCCGATCTGGCCGATGTGAATAACGATGGTTGGCCGGATCTGGTCGTGGTCGAAATGCTTCCACCCGATCATGAACAGCGTCAGCGGATGGCCTTTCCCCTGACGACGTTCGCCTATTACCAGGCCGCCCTTTCGGCTGGCTATCGTTACCAGTATTGGCGAAACACGCTCCAGCGCAACAATGGCCTCAATGCCCACGGCCAGCTTACGTTCAGTGAAATCGGTCAATTGGCCGGCATCGATGCCACCGATTGGAGCTGGGCACCCCTGCTGGCCGACTTTGATCAGGATGGCTATCGGGACCTCTGGATTACCAATGGCTATCGCCGGGCTGTCACAGACATGGATTTTATAAAAGACCGAATGATCCCTGTTGTGCAACAGGAGCGACGTATAGGGACCGATTCTGTGCAGCGCCAGCTGATAGTGATGGTCCGCGAACTCTATGATTTAGCCCGGCCAGATTACGTGTTTCGTAATCGCGGCAATGGCACGTTCGAGAACGTCAGTCAACGCTGGGGGGTGAAGGATCACTCTTTTTCTAACGGCGCTGCTTATGCCGATCTGGACGGCGACGGCGATCTGGACGTAGTGGTCAACCGAATTGATCAACCGGTAGCCCTCTACGAAAATGTAGGGGCACGGGGGCATTATCTACAGCTCGATCTCTACGGACAACCTCCCAACACACAGGGGCTGGGGGCTAAAGTTGCTGTCTATTGCGACACACTTCACTGGTGGCACGAGCATCAGGTCGTCCGGGGCTATCAATCATCTGTGGATTACCGGATGCACTTCGGTTTGGGAGATTGTACCCGTATTGATTCGCTTCGGATTGAATGGCCCGATGGAGCCGTTAGCCGTCTCGTCAATGTGCCCGTTGATACGTTACTGGTTGTCCGGCAGACGGAACAGAAGACGCCTTCTCCGCCTGCACCGCCTCCGCTACCCCAGGGCCTCCTTACAGAACGAGGTGATCGCTTGCCGCCGTTTCGTCACGTTGAGGATGAATACAGCGACTTTTTGCGACAACCCCTACTTCCTCGCACGTTTTCTCAGCTTGGGCCTGGTCTGGCTGTAGGTGACGTAGACGGCGATGGGTTGGAGGACTTTTTTGTGGGTGGCACGTATGCCCGAGCAGGATGGCTTTTTCTGCAGAGACCGGATGGTTCGTTTACGGCCGGTCCTATCGATCCGACAGCCACGCTCGAAGATCAGGGTGTGTTGTTTTTCGATGCCGATGGTGATGGAGACCTGGACCTACTGGTAGCCGGAGGCAGCGGCGAATTTCCTGAGGGTTCTCCCTATCTGTTGGATCGGCTCTATCGAAATGATGGGAGCGGAAAGCTGGCCTGGGATCCCTCTGCTTTGCCCGACCTGCGCACGAGCAGTTCCGTCGTGCGGGCAGCCGATTTCGACCGGGACGGCGACCTGGATTTGTTTATTGGGGGACGCTTGCAGCCCCAGCGTTATCCGTTGCCTGGCCGCAGCTACTTGCTGCGTAGCGAGCAGGGCCGTTTTGTCAAAGTCCCCCATTCCGTAGCACCAGGGCTTCAAGAAGCTGGTATGGTCACCGATGCGCTCTGGACAGATTACAACAACGATGGCTGGCCGGACTTAATCGTGGTGGGCGAGTTCATGCCCATTCGTGTATGGCGAAACAACAAAGGACGGCTTGAAGAAGTCACGGAACTCCTCGGACTTGCCGACACGAACGGTTGGTGGAACAGCATCGCGGGGGGAGACTTCGACCAAGATGGTGATATTGATTATGTGCTCGGCAATACCGGGCTAAACAGTCGCTTTCGGGTCTCGCCCGAAGAACCGGTGCGTATTTATGCTGCTGATTTTGATGGTAACGGCCTGTATGACCCGCTGTTGACTTATTACCTCCAGGGCAGGGAAGGATTGGCAATTCGCATGGATGAGCTGTTCTCCCAGGTGCTGCTGCCCCGGGCACTTCACATTCAGACTTATGAAGCCTACGCTCGTGCTCGCGTTGCCGACCTGGTCTATGAAGCGCAGCTTGAGAGCGCTTACGTGGCCGAAGCCTACATCCTGGAAAGCAGCTGGCTGGAAAATCAAGGGGACCGCTTTGTGCGGCACCCATTGCCGCTGGAAGCCCAGGTGGCGCCGATTTTTGGGCTTTTGGTCGAGGATGTAGACGGCGATGGCGCGCTGGATGTACTGGCCGTCGGCAATGACTATGCCAGCGATGTGCTAACCGGCAGCTATGATGCTTTTATCGGGCTATGGCTTCGGGGAGATGGGCGTGGCCACTTCTACCCAGTCCCACACGTAACGAGCGGCTTTTTTGTGGGCGGCGATGCTAAAGCACTGGTGCGATTGCTGATAAACGGTCGGGTTGCTTATCTGGCCTCGGAGAATCAGGGCTCCCTACGCCTGTTTCAGTACCGGGAGACCGATCCTTTGGTATGCAGACCCTGGCCCGCTGCGGCTGCCTATGCCCTAATCACGAACCACAACGGACGTACCTGGCGACAGGAGCGCTACTTTGGGAGCGGTTATCTTTCCCAATCCAGCCCAACACTCTGCTTCTCACGGACGGCCACCCGTCAGGTTGTGCTGTATAATCACTCGGCTCAGGAAGTGAATCACTGGACAACAGAATTGTCTGGTTCACCAAACCATCGTTGAGGCGACGCTATGCCTGTTCGAAGCTACTGGATCCTGCTCTTAGGACTACTGCTCAGCTCCGCGCTGCAGGCG
>OGCH01000939.1_pt1 | contig 12563 bp, 10 predicted proteins | sample 1570111 | NCBI WGS metagenome assembly OGCH01 (sample SAMN03436243, study PRJEB24508) | hot springs metagenome | biome: Desert Springs; feature: Hot Springs; material: Water | place: USA: Great Boiling Spring, Nevada | collected 2008-12-01 | depth 0 m m | reverse complement strand
AAAAAACCCACAGAAAGAGAAGAAAATAAAGTTGAAAGAGTAGAAATTGAAAATGTTAAATATGTGACCAGTGATTATTTTTTAGAAAATGAAAAATTAAATCAAGAAAAAATTTATCTTAAAGAAAAAGAAATAGCAACCTTAAATTTTAAAGCTTTAGATAAAGATTATGAAATTTTTATAGAAGGTTATAATCTTTTTCATCAAATAAAAAAAGGAGAAACAAAAATATTTCAATTTCAAGCAGTTAAAAGGGGAAGTTTTGATATTATTTGTCAAAATTGTAAAAATAAAAAAATTGGTGTTATAATTATAGAAAATGAAATTTAGAAAGATTTTCATTCTCTCCCTTTTTCTTTCTCTTTTGTTTAACTTTTTAATTTACTTCTTTTTTGAAAATAAAGAAGCTATTGGACAAGGAGCTTATTGCCAACCCTTCCCTTATCTTATTTTTGGTGAAGATTGGCCAATAGCAGGTTCTTTGGTAATGACCTCATCAACCCCAAATGTATTAATTAAATATTCTGGAAGTTTAATAACTGGTTCAGGATCTTCTGGTCGAATAGCTTTTTGGACAGGATCAAATACTTTAAGTAGTGATAATAATCTCTTTTGGGATAATACCAACAAAAGATTAGGTTTGGGAACAACTGCTCCATCAGAACGCCTTCATGTTATCGGAAATGCAATTATTTCAGGAACACTTACTGCTACTAACATTTCAGGAACTTATGCAGGAACAATAAACGCTGCCAATGTTTCTTCAGGACAATTTGGAGCTAGCACAGGAGGAGGAGATTATTATTTTATGGGCAACGTCGGCATCGGGACGACGACACCAGCAGCAAGATTGCAAGTTGTAGGTGGCGCTATTATGCCTGCAGTGGGCAATGCAGCTACTGCCGGTCTTTATTGGCCTACTAATCCTGGCGGAGGAAGTGGTGATGAAGCATTCATTAGATATTATGTTGAAAGCGGTGAAAATACAAAACTTCTTATTGGTATCAACAATGATTCTAATGATGATATTAGTTTTTATCAGGCGGGAGCAGAAAGAATGACAATTGTTGGTGGCAACGTCGGCATCGGGACGACGACACCAGATTATAAATTAACTGTAGCAGGACCTATTTACACTACACAATTAGGGGGTTTCCGAATAGGAATTTCAGGTGCTAGTCCAGAATATGGTATCCGACTAGACACAACAAACACAGGTGGTTGGGCAAGAGAATTAAGCTGGTCTCATACTGGATCAAAAGTAGCGAGCATAGGAGCTTTGGGATCGGCATCAAGTACGACATATCTTTATTTTAATGCTAACCAACAAGGGGCAGCAACAGGATATGTTTCTCCTCACATGGTAATTACCTCAGCAGGCAACGTCGGCATCGGGACGACGGCACCTGCTAATGCAAGACTTCACTTAGCTGGGACTGATACGTCTGGTTTTGCAGCAACGATAAGATTGCAAAATCAAAATAGCGGTGGTGCAGATGCTTTTATTACAGCCTCAGATTCATATTGGACTGCAGGCGCAAATAAATTACTTTTTGGTATTGGTGGTGCACCTGCTTCAGCCAATGTTAAAATGACTATTCAAGCAGATGGTAACGTCGGCATCGGGACGACGAATCCGGGGGCGAAGTTACATGTGGTTGGAGGAGACATTAGGTTGAATAATATTTGGATGAGAGAGTATGATTCAGGAACAGCAATAGGTTTTGGTTATGGTTCTTCTGGTGCTCAAGTATACGCTGGAAGGCTATCAGTTGGTTATAATTATGGGATGGCAGCTCCTAGTGGTGGCTTGATAGTAGCTGGCAACGTCGGCATCGGGACGACGAATCCAAATTATAAATTAGTAGTAAACTCCAACGCCTCTAATGACGTAATTGTAGCTTTATCAGGTAGTGGCTCTAATTATGGAGCAATTGCTTTAGGAAGAACTGCTCAAGAAGTAAGACTAGGAATAGCCGCTTCAGCTGGTCATTACTCAATAAGCGCTGCAGCGGGTGATGCTGTTTTAAGAGTAGAGAATCCTTCTAATAAACTCCACCTCCAGGCAGGAAGCGGAGAAGCTGTTATCACTGTTACAAACAACAACGTTGGCATCGGGACGACAGATCCGGGAAGTTATAGATTGTATGTAAATGGTAGTATGTATGCATCATCTTTTTATTGTTCTTCAGACATAAGATTGAAAAAAGATATTAAAAAATTAAGTAATACTTTAGAGAAAATTATGAATTTAAATCCTATATCTTTTACTTGGAATGAAAAAAGTTCTTCTCCTGGTAAAAAAGATATAGGAATTCCAGGACAAGAAATAGAAAAGTATTTTCCAGAACTTGTAAATAAAGATAATGAGGGTTATATAACTGTAGATTATAGTAAACTTAGCGTAATTGCCATTTCTGCCATTAAAGAACAACAAAAAATTATTGAAGAGCAAGCACAAAAAATTAAAACCTTAGAAGAAAAGATAAATAAATTAGAAGAAATGATAAATAAAAAATGAAAGAATTAAAAGTCATTTTGATAAAATTATTATTTTTATTTTTAATTTCAAAAATAACTTTTGCGGGTTGTAATGTAGGTGTTTTATATCAAGTTAGTTGGTGTCAAGTAGGTCAACAAAGAGGTTGTTCAGACGGAGCTTGGTGCGCAAGTTGTGCTCAAGGTGTTTATTATTGCATCCGCTGTGACTCTACTGGTGGTTCAACCTGTGCTGTCGTTTGTCCAGGGGGAGAAGTGCCGACATGTCAAGAAATAAGTGGTGGTGGAGGTGGAGGTGGACATCCTTGTGGTTCTTGTATTCCATCTTCTTGTGGAGGAGGAAGAGTAAGTTTACCATCAAATTATTTAGCTTCAAATGATTTTGAAAATAATAAAAATAAAGAAAATCAAGGAATAAGTTTTAATAACTATTTTTCAATTCTAAAAAATATCCTTACAAGCTTCATAAAATTTAAAATAACAGATACAAAAATTTTCAATTGAAATTATTTATATTTAAAAATTTGAGGTTGACTTTGTGATATAATGTGAATGATGAAAAATCAGGAAATTGCTAAGCTTTTGAGGATGATGGGAATTTATTTAGAAATGAAAGGAGTTCAGTTTAAACCTCAAGCTTATGAAAAAGCTGCTTATTCAATTGAAGCTTTAGATGAAGATATCGAAGAGTTTGTAAGAAAAAAAGGAAAAGTTGGTCTTATGAATCTACCTGGAGTTGGAGAATCAATCGCTGAAAAGATTATTGAATATTTAAAGACTGGAAAAATTAAAGAACTTGAAGAACTTAAAAGAGAAGTTCCTGTTGATGTAGAGACTTTAACAAATATTGAAGGCGTTGGTCCAAAAACTGTTTATAAACTTTATAAAGCTTTAGGAATAAAAACTTTAGAAGATCTTGAAAGAGCTTGTAAGGAACATAAAATTAGAAGATTACCTGGTTTTGGAGCTAAGAGTGAAGAAAAAATTTTAAAAGGAATTGAATTTTTTAAACAAAGTGGAAAGAGATTTATTTTAGGTTTTATCTTTCCTATTGTTGAAGAACTCACAAATTATTTAAAAGAAAGCGGTTTAGCTAAAGAAGTTGTAACTGCTGGTTCTTATCGAAGAAAAAAGGAAACAGTGGGCGATATTGATATTTTAGCTATTTCTGACAAACCTGAAAAATTAATGAATTATTTTGTAAGTTTTCCTGAAGTAGATTACATTTATGGGCAAGGACCTACAAAAACAATGGTGAGACTTAAAAATGGACTTGATGTTGATTTAAGAGTAGTACCTGAAGAAAGTTTTGGTGCAGCGCTTGCTTATTTTACCGGATCTAAAGAGCATAACATTCAAATGAGAGAGTTGGCTATAAAAAGGGGGTGGAAACTTAATGAATATGGGCTTTTTGATAAAAACGAAAAAATGATTGCTGGAAGAACTGAGGAAGAAATTTATTCTGCTTTAGATTTAGAATGGATACCACCAGAAATGAGAGAAAATAAAGGGGAAATTGAACTTGCTAAACAAAGAAAAATTCCTAAACTTATAGAATATGGATCAATTAAAGGAGATCTTCAAATACAAACAAATTGGAGCGATGGTCAAAATTCAATTGAAGAGATGATAGAAATGGCGATTAAACTGGGTTTAGAATATATCTGCATTACTGATCATACTAAGTCTTTACAAGTAGCTGGTGGATTGGATGAAAAAAGATTTTTAAAACAATTCGAAGAAATTGAAAGATTAAATAAAAAATATAAAGGAAAAATAACAATTCTTAAAGGAGCAGAAGTAAATATTAATAAAGATGGAAGTTTAGATCTTAGTGATGAAATTTTAGCTAAAATGGATTTTGTTGGTGCTGCTATTCATTCACATTTTGATCTTCCCCGTTCAGTACAAACAGAAAGAATAAAAAAAGCCATGTTAAATCCTTATGTTGATTGTATTTTTCATCCTACAGGAAGAATAATTAACAAACGTCCAGCTTATGAAATTGAAATTGATGAAATTATAGATTTTGCTAAAAAAACAGAAACAATTTTAGAAATTGATGCTTATCCAGATAGATTAGATTTAAAAGATGATCATATTAGAAAATGTGTTGAAAAAGGAGTTAAAATGGTAATTAATAGTGATGCTCATTCTGTTTTACATCTAAAGTTTTTAGATTTAGGCGTGGCTCAAGCAAGAAGAGGTTGGGCAAAAAAAGAAGATATTTTAAATACCTTACCACTTAGAGACTTTTTAAAAAATTTAAAGAGAAATAAAAAATGATTATTGTTGATGGAAAAAGTTTAGCCGAAGAAATTTTAGAAAATTTAAAAGAAAAAAGAAAAAATTATGAGAAGCTAAGAATTGTAGCTTTTTTAATTGGCAAAGATAAAGAAAAAGAAAGTTTTTTAAAAATTAAACAAAAATTTGCTCAAAAATTGGATATAGATTTTAGAATTTATGAAATTGAAAATTACGAAGATTTTTCTAGAAAAAAATTAAGAAAATATATTAGTCAAATAGTTAAAAGCAAATTAGTCCATGGAGCTTTAATTCAGCTTCCTTTGCCAGAAAAATTTAAAACCCAATATTTTTTAAATTCTATACCCCCTAAAAAAGATATTGATTGTCTTTCCTCAAAAATGTTAGGAAGGTTTTTTACTGGAACTTATATTATTAGACCTCCAGCAGTTGAAACCTTAGATTTTATTAAAAAAAAATATAATTTAGAGTTTGCTGGAAAAATTGCTTTAGTTGTTGGCTATGGAAGACTTATAGGTAAACCAATTTCTCATTATTTAGCTACAGAAGGGGCTACGGTAATTATTTCTCAAAGTAAAACAAAAGATTTAGATTTCTTTTTAAAAGAAGCAGACATTATTGTTTCTGGAGTAGGTAAAGCAAATTTAATTGAAGAATGCAAAGAAGGTGCTATTTTAATTGATTTTGGTTATGAAAATTTAAATGGAAAAATATATGGTGATATAAATTTTGAAAAACTTAAAAATAAAGCTTATCTTATAACACCTACTCCTGGTGGTACAGGACCTATTTTAGTAGCTAAACTTTTTGAAAATCTTTTTAAACTTTTAGAGACTAAAATTATAATTTAAATTTTTGTGCCCCGGGAGGGATTCGAACCCCCAACCTTGAGCTTAGAACGCTCCTGCTCTTCCAATTGAGCTACCGGGGCTTAGTTTGCCGCGGGTGGGAATCGAACCCACGACCTGGCGCTTATGAGACGCCCGCTCTAACCGCTGAGCTACCGCGGCAACTATATTATTTATTATAACATAACAACATTAAAGAATTTTTCTAAGATGCCTTTGACGCCATTTATCAATTAATTTATGATTACCTGAAACTAAAACTTTGGGTACTTTTAAAATTTTATTTTTTACTTTTATTATTGGAGGACGCGTATAAACAGGTAAAGAATAAAGTTTTCCAAATCTTTTTTCTTCTTGAGATAAGGGATTATGTAAAACACCCGGCAAAAATCTAGAAACAGCATCTATAATAGCCATGGCTGGTATTTCTCCACCACTTAGCATAAATTTGCCCAAAGAAATTTTTAAATCAACAAATTTCTCTATTCTTGCATCAATTCCTTCATAATGACCACAAATAATAATAATTTGCTTTTCTTGACTAAGTTTCTTGGCTAAATTTTGATTAAATATTTTTCCTGCAGGAGAAGTAAGAATAATTTTTCTTTTCTTTGTTTTATATTCTTTTTTTGCTTGTTCTAAAGCTAAATATACGGGTTCAAATTTAATAACCATACCTGGACCACCACCATAAGGACGATCATCAACAGTTTTATGCTTATCAAAAGTAAAATCTCTCGGATTCCAAAATTTTATTTTTATAATTCCTTTTTCTTGAGCTTTTTTTATAATTGAAGTTTGCAGATAAGAAAAAGCTTCTGGAAAAAGAGTAATAATATCAAATTGCATTAAGATTCTTCTTTAAGTTTTTTAATAATTTCTTCAGATTTTAAAAGCGAAGTTTGTCTTTCTAAGGGGCTTGGTTCTTCAACTTTAATGTTAACCCTAGCAAAATGTCTTTTACCAATTGCCTTGATTATTTTTTTTATAGCATTAATATTTTCTCCGTTTCGACCTATAATAAGAGCCATATCTTGAGGATGAAGTTTTATACTTAAGAGAACGCCCATTTCATCGACTTTTCTAGTGATCACTATGTTTTCTGGATGATTAACCAATGACCTTAAAATTTCCTCTAAAACTTTTTGATAAACAGGAATTTCGTTTGTCATCTTTCATTTCTTTCTTACTTCGACCAAAAATGACTATAATTAAAATTTTAACATAAATTTCATTCAAAAATAACCTCTATTCTTTTAGGATCAGACGGTAGTTTATCTCGCCAATAAGGCCAGATTTTAAAGTTAATGCTTTTTATACCTTCAAGTTTATGGAAGGTTTCGTTTAAATCTTTTAATGGCTTTCCTTTAATCATATTTTTTAAAATTTCCTCATTTAAATTAGGTTTTAAATAAGCTTTCGCTTTCATTAAAACTTTCATAGTTCCTTTTTTAAAATCAAAATCAAGAAGATTAAGAGAAAGGATTTCGATATTTTCGATAATGAATTTATTTTTATCTTCGCCTAAAGATTTAAAAACTATATTTTTAGCTAAATCTTCAACTTCTTTTTTATTTAAAACATAAGTTTCTAACTTACCCTCAACAAGACCTGAAAGTTTATCAGTTTTTTCTCCAAGGGAATGAGAAATATTGGAAATTTTAAAAGAAATAAGATATTCATCAAAAATAGGATAGCTTTGTGGATAACGAAAATAAAGCTCACTTTGAAGATCTTTTTTAATCTTTTCTTCTAAACTTATTCTTAAATTAGTCAAATCATCTTGAGTAACAACCTTAACTTCAGAAATTTTTTCAGAAATTTTATAGTCTTCCGCTGTTTCTGCATAAATATAATCTGACCAAAGCCTACCATCATTCATTTTTTTGCCTTCAAGAGCTATTAAAGAAAGTCTTGTACCCTTGGGAATGTTTAAATTTTGGTTTTTTAATTCAAAGGGGAAAGCTTCAACTTCTGTTTTACTTGGATTGGTTTCATCCCCTTCTGGAAGATTAACTCTTTGAATAGTTTTAAAAACATTTCCTTCAAAACCAAGCCTAGTGCCTGCTACTAAAGGAAAACTAGAAGGAAGTTTATTATAAATATAAACCTTAAGATTAGATAAAAATTCAGAAACCTCTCTCCCGGTGGGTTCTATACTTTCAGTTAAATTTTTTTCAATCTTTACCTTCTGACCAGGTAAAACTTTATTTTCATAATCAGGTAAAGCAGAATTTTCATTTATAGTGATAACCTCCTCTAAGCTGATTTCTTTTTTATCTAAAACAATTGTAAGTTTAGCTTTTGTTTGAATAAATCCTAAAACAAAATTAAGGAAAAAATAAGAAACAAAAAACAAAATTCCAATGATAAATATTTTTTTAAGGACTTTAAGAAAAGAAAAATTAAAAGAAGGTTTAAAAGAGAAGGTTTTTTGCGAAATAACTTCTTTATCCTCATCTTTAAAGGTTACTTTTAATTTTCTTTTTTCTTCTTTTTTTTGTGGAGGCTTAATATCAAAAACACGTTTTTCTTCCTCATAATCCCTCAAAAAAATTTCTAAACCTAAAGATTCACAAAGGCTTAAAAATTCATTATCTTCAGAATCAAAATAAACTTTTTTTCTGCAAGCAGTGATTTCTTTTTTTAAGATTTCTAAGTTTCTTAAATTTTTTAAAACTTTAAAATCACTAGGAACAACTAAAACAATTTCATCGTTTTTATTTTCGCAAATTAAATAAACAATATCTCCAAGTTCTTCCCTTCCTTCTAAATAAATATAAGTTTTTGATTTAGCCATGATTTTCTCCTTTAGAAATTTGACGATGTTTTTCAAAAAGTTCTTTAAAAACCCTCTCCGCTCTTTCTGAAAATATTATACCTTTTTCTTTTAAAAGTTCTTTGCTTATTTCGTAAGGTAAGCCATAAGAAGTGTAGAGATAAAAAACTTTTTCTCCTAAAACCTCATCGCTGTCATTTTCTTTAATTCTTTTTTCAAACTCTCTAAGACTATTTTTTAAAGTTTCTTCGAAGGCATTTAGCTCATCAAAAATAACTTTTTTAATTTTTTCAAAATTTCTGAGTTCTGGATAAAATTCTTGATATTTTTCTATTACTTTTTTTATCATTTCTTCAATTTTTTCAAAGGAAAGATTTAAGAATTTAGAATGAAGCAATATTCTTCTTAAAATTCTTCTTAAAATATAACCTCTTTCTAAATTGCTCGGGTAAAGACCATCTGCTACTAAAAAAACGCTTCCTCTTAAATGATCCATAATAATTCTTTTTCTTCTTATTTCACCTTGAATTTCTTCTAAAACTTCATAAAGAGGCATAAAAAGATCTGTTTCAAAAATAGTTTCTGTTTTTTGTAAAACTTTCATAAGTCTTTCAAAACCCATACCTGTATCAACACCAGGAAATTCAAGCTTTTTTAAGTTTTTATTTTTATCTTGATAATACTCGTTAAAAACAAGATTCCAAACTTCTATTCCTTCTAAATAAATTTCTGTTGTTGGTCCACAAGGACCTTCATCTCCTGTTGGACCCCAAAAATTATCTTCCCTACCCCTTTTTTCTATTTTATTGATTCCAATCTCTTGCCAAATTTTTAAAGAATCCTCATCTAAAGGAACATCCTTTTCGCCTCCAAAAATAGTTACATAATCAATGTTTAAAGAAAGTTCTTTGGTTAAAAATTCATAAGCCCAATAAATGGCTGATTTTTTAAAATAACCAGAAGTTCCGAAATCTAAAGGATTATCTTCGCCTACAGGACCAAAAGAAAAATTTCCTAACATTTCAAAAAAAGTAAGATGTCTTTCATCGCCAACTTCATCAATATCAGTAGTTCGAAAACATTTTTGAATAGAAACAGTTCTTTGAGTGCCAAAATCCTTATTGGGGTCTTTTTCTCTTGTATAATATTTTTTAAATTGTTGCATACCAGCGGTTGTAAGAAGAACCGAAGGATCATCATAGGGAATCAAAGAAGAAGAAGATACTATTTTATGTCCTCTTTTCTCAAAAAAATTTAAAAATAATTTTCTTACTTCTTCTGAATTAATCATTTTCTCTTTTAACAAAAGGAAAATAAATGACATCTTTAATATTTTGTTTATTTAAAATGATAGTAAAAAGTCTATCTAAACCTATACCAAGTCCTGCTGTTGGCGGCATACCATACTCCAGTGCTTCAATAAAAGTTTCATCATAAGGATGAGCTTCAAGATTTCCTTTTTTAAGTTCTTCAATCTCTTTTAAAAATCTTTCTTTTTGATCAAGGGGATCATTAAGCTCTGCAAAGGCATTAGCAATTTCAAAACCAAAAAGATAAAATTGAAATCTTAAAGTAATTTCTTGATTTTCGGGATGAGATTTAGCTAAAGGAGAAATATCTTTAGGATGATCGATTAAAAAGGTAGGTTCTATTAATGTTGGTCTTATAAGCTTTTTAAAAATTTCATCTACTATTTTTCCTTTAGTTATTATTTTGGGATTGAATTCTATTTTTTCTTTTTTCGCTAATTTCAAAAAATCTTCTAAAGTATTTTTAAAATAATCTAATCCGGTTCTTTCTTTTAAAAGCTCAACATAATTAAAAACTTTCCATTTTCTAGCCAAGTTTATTTTTTTACCTTGATATTCAATTTCTAAACTTTTTTTCCCTCTCATTTTATTGTATCTTCTTACAAGTTCTTTTAATATTTCTTCAGTAAATTTTATAAGACCTTCTCTATCTTGATAAGCAAAATAAAGTTCTATCATAGTAAATTCTGGATTATGCTCTCTGTCAATACCTTCATTTCTAAAATTTTTTCCTATTTCAAAAATCTTTTCAAAACCACCAACTATCATTTTTTTAAGATAAAGTTCTGGGGCTATTCTAAGATAAAGTTTTTCTTTAAGAGCTTCAAGATAAGTAATAAAGGGTCTTGCTAAAGCTCCTCCATAATGGGTTTGAAGTATTGGTGTTTCTACCTCAATAAAACCTCTTTCCCATAAAATTTTTCTTAATTCTTCTAAAAGCCTAAACCGGTAATAAAAAGTTTCTTTTTCTTCATCATAAAAAATTGTTTTAAGATAAGGATTTCTTACTAAAAGTTCTTCATCTCTAACTTTATAATATTCTTTCGGGAAATTTTTTATAGACTTAGAAAGTAAAATCCATTTTTTAGCCAAAAGACTTTTTTCTTTACTTGATGGTAAAAAAGCAAAACCATAAAAACCAAAAAAATCACCTATATCAGCTATTTTGAGAAAATTTTCGAAATCTTGGGTTGTTTCTCTTTTTAAAATAACCTGTAATCTACCTGAAAAATCTTTGAGATCTATAAAAACGATTTTACCATGATCTCTAAAAGCCATAATTCTTCCACAAATCCAAAAATTTTTTTTGCTTTTCAAATTTTTATTAAAATTATCTAAAAATTCCTTAATATCAGTTTTTTTAGGGGAAGTAGGAGGATAAGGATCATAACCTAATTTTTTAATAATTTTAAGTTTTTCTTCTTTTGTCATTTTAAAAAATTATATCAAAAATTAATTTAAAAACCACCGCCAAATCCTGAAGGTGATTGAAGTTGAGTGGAAATCTGTTGGTAGATAGGAACTAAAACAGCAATTGCTACAAATCCAACAATAAAACCAACAAAAATAAGAAGCATCGGTTGAAGAAGTGTTAAGAAATTATTTACTAAGTTTCTAAATTCTTGCCTGTAATGTTCTTCCATAATTTCTAAAGTTTCTTCTAACCTTCCTGTTTCTGAAGCTACGCCTAAAATGTTAGCTAAAATAGAAGGAAATAAGGGTTCTTCTGATAAAGCTTCGCCAAATCTTTTTCCTGCAATAATTTTTTTTTCTATATTCAAAATAGCTTCTCTTACTCCTGGATAATTTACACTTCTATAACTAAGCCTTAAAGCCTGAGGAAGAGAGATGCCAGCTTTAAGAAGAGAAGCTAAAATAAATAAAAAATCACTTAAGGCAAGATAAAGATAAATTTTGGAAATCAAAGGAAGTTTCATAAAAATTTGAGTAAATATTTTTCTGGTACTTCTAAGTAAGATTAAAGTAATTAAAAAAATTAAAAGTAAAAAGGAAAAAAGAATTATTTGAAAAAGATAAGCATTAGTAAATTCTGAAAGAAAAAGAAGGACTCTTGTAAGTAAGGGTGGGTTTTTAGTTAATTCTTTTATCAAAATACCTATCTTAGGCATCACAAAAGTAATAAGAAGAAAAATAACACCTAAAGACATTAAAAAAACTATAGATGGATAAAGTAAGTTGCCTATAATTTCACTTCTTATTTGTCTTTTCTTTTCTAAATTTTCTACCCATCGAAGCAAATTATCCGCTAAATTCCCTGAAATTTCCCCAGCTTTTATAGTTTCTATTTCTACTTCTGAAAAAATGTGTGGAAAAGAAGCTAAGGTTTTATAAAGGGGCTCTCCTTTTTGCAAATTGTAGTTCAAATAATAAAGAAAATCAAGCAAACTTCCCTTAGATTCTCTAAGCAAGATACTTAGTCCTCGATTAATATCAAGACCTGATTTTAAAATTAAATATAAGCTTCTAATTAGATATAATTTTTGAGAAAAAGTGATACGGAAAAATATACGGAAAAAAAGTTTATTTATTAAACTTTGAGGAAGTAGTTTAACTTCAATAGGCGTCAAATTATTTCTTAATAAAAAAGCTATGGCTTCTTCCTCGCTAGTGACAAACAAATTACCAGTATGTAATTTTCCTTTATAATCATAAGCTTTATACCGATAAACAATCATTTTATTCTCTAATAACTCTTAATGCTTCTTCAATTGTTGTGATACCTACAGAAATTTTGTCTAAGGCATCTTCAAACATTGTTCGATAACCATTTTTCCTAGCAATTTCTTTAATTTTTTCTAAACTTAATTCTTTACTAGCCACCAAGTATCTCAATTCATCATT
>OGCH01000938.1_pt1 | contig 12578 bp, 9 predicted proteins | sample 1570111 | NCBI WGS metagenome assembly OGCH01 (sample SAMN03436243, study PRJEB24508) | hot springs metagenome | biome: Desert Springs; feature: Hot Springs; material: Water | place: USA: Great Boiling Spring, Nevada | collected 2008-12-01 | depth 0 m m | reverse complement strand
AATGTATGGAAGAGCCTCAACCAGCAGTTCCACATTCTTCATGCCCCTTAATTCAGGTTGAGGTACTTAAGAATTATTAGGTTGTAGCTGTGGGATGTTATGCATGGAGTGATGCAGTTGTGATGGTTAAGATAAGGAAAGGCAGCTCTTGTATTCCCCTCAAGACTCTCAAGACCGTTTTTCATGGAATTTTTCGCCCTAAAAAGCCTTTTACTTACCCAATGATGTGTTTTGGGTAATTACTATTTCTCCCCATGCCAAAAGGGAATATCTTCACTCTCCTAAAAAGCGTGGCGAGGGATTCCATTCAACACTATGCCTTAGCATCCGTGAAGGTTTCCCCGGTCTCGCGGAAATAAAAGCGGACCCGGCGGGATTTGAACCCGCGATCTACGGCTTAGAAGGCCGTCGCAAGGTTTTAGAGGCTGAGAAATCCAAAAAACCGGCTGAGGAGGAGGCTGAGAAAAAACCGGCTGAGGAGATAACCTTTGATTTCAAAGAATTTTATGATAAATATAAAGCTGAATTTGAAAAATGGCTCGAAAAAAGAGTTGAAGAAAAAACTATGAAAGATTACTTAAGTGCAATTGATAGGTATTTGGTTAAAGGAGTTAAAGAGCCAAAGGACATGGACGACGTAATACAAAGTAAAGCAACAGCAAAAGGCTTAAGGAACTTCCTTAATTTCCTTGAAGACCAGCATTATATCACTGAACTTGGTGGTTACAGCCTTGATTTATGGAGGAATCACATGCCAATAGAGGCATCTTATGAACGTAAGGATACGATTTTCTTAACAAATGAGCAAGTAGCAGAAGCCTATGAGCTGATAAAGGAAAAATGGAAAGATGAAGCCACGGAGATTTTATTTAAGCTTGTAGTGTTCTCAGGCATTAGATTCGAGCATGCTCATAGGTTGATCAATACCTTCGATAAAAGGAAGCTGATAATCGAGGATAACATTGCTTATTATCCAATTCTGGATCTGACAAAAGGAAAGAAGCAGGGTTATTTTGCTTTCATGCCTGTAGAATTTGCAAAAAAGCTTAGGAAATTCGATAAACTACTGAAAAGTAATAGTTATGAAAATAGATTACAACCTACAAGATGGAAGCCTCCAAGGGATAACCCTACCTGCGTAGTAAGGCTAAGGTCGTGGTTCCAGAACTTCGCAATTGACAACGGATTAAGAACCGAGGCAGTCCGGTTTATCGTAGGACATAGCCCGGCAACTGTAGGGGAAGCCCATTATTACGACATGCTTAAAATCGCCAGGGAAGAATATAAGAAAATAGTTGACAAATTCCCGATTCCGTCTTAGCACAACAAAAACCGCTTAAGATTTTTATCAGACTTCTTATTTTTTATTTAACGTATCTTTCCGAAATAACAGGAATAACAGGGTGTAGGTTAGAGTAGATAAAAGTAAAGAGGATAGAAATGTTGCTAAGTAATCAGCAATTGCGTTTGCATTATTTGCATTGGCTATCTGTGTGCAAACGTCTTACTATTTCCTACCACATATTTTGCAAACTCCATTCTCCATATCCCAACAATTTTTACAAACCCATTCAAGACAAGATGGGCATTGGGCTAAGAATTCCTTGGCTTTTTCCAATTCCTTTTGTTTTACTCTTGGTAAAAAACCTAAATTTATCTCTACTAATGGTTCTCCGAGAATAAATGAAGCTAGTCCTGTTGTTCCTCCTAAGATTACAAATGGTATATTGGCTCCAGGAGAAAATTTATCAGCAATAAATGATGCTGCCCATGATGCTTTTGCAGTCGTTCCCAGAATCTTCTTCCATTTTTTCTTATCCACTGGACCGTATTCTCTTTTACAGATTGTGCAAATAAAGTATATCTCCTCCTTTAATAGCTTCTTTTCAACTCTTATTTCTGGATGTTTAAAACTTCCAAACGTTTTCTTTCTTATTTCTTCAACTATTTTATCAATATCTTCTATAAATTCAAAAGGATGCCTAAAGGTCATAAATTTATAGAGAATTTACAAACTTTTAAGCCTTTCTATTTAGATAAATCTTTTGTCCTAAAGTGCTAAAGTCGGACTTCTTTTAACGAAAGAAAGTTTCTATTGCTTGTGATTCATGAGAACAGCATTTAAGTTATCTGAACAAATATCCGACCAAGAAGAAATTTTTAAAACAGCCAAAACCTTTAAAAAAATTTTCTTTATATTTTGCAAAAACTTAGGGAAAAAATTTCCACTTTTTCCAGCAAAAAAATAACCTTTTCCATTATGCTTCTTTCAATCTCCTCAATCTCCTTTTCCGAGTAAAATTTCTTCATTTCTTCAAGGAAAAGGCTTCCGTGGTTTAAGTCTTTTACCTTAAGGTGCACGAGTTCATGCCTTATGATGTATCTTAGCTCCTCTTCGCTTAAAGACTCATGATCACGACCGTTCTGAAGAAGTTACAGAATCCTTGAATATCTTGTAATATCTTGTTCCTTTCAGTCTTTCTTTTATAAATTCGGCTGTATTATTTTTAATTAAGACTTCATGAAATATTCTTTCTTCCTCTTTAAAGACAAACGCATTATGTATAGCTCTATTAAAAAATGTGTTGGAATTAGAATTGTCCAAAGCATTCTTTCTTTCACTTACTGATTTGTCGATACAGATTGGACATTTGCATTTTTCAAGTAAATAATCTTCTTCAAGTTGTCTTCTACCATTTTTAGGAGATATGAACCTATCACCAGTTCCGGGAAGTTGGATTGCTCCGTAAGCTGCTTTTATTCTCCAGCTCATAGAATCAACAGAATCTACACCCAAACTGAACATTAAGTGCATTGTAGTAACACTACCTACGCCGAAAACGTGCAAGAAAGCGTCAGGAAATTCTCTTCTAATAATTGAAATTGCATCTATCATAAATTTAATCGTGTTCATTCCATTTAGTTTTGAGAGCTCAGATGTTTTCATACATCTAAGTATAGGGACTAGACTACCTACACCTACAAATTTTGGGTAGGCAATATCCTTTAATTCATTGCAAGCCCTTCTTATTTCTTCTAACGTGTATCCATGGATAACAGGCATTAGGACTATATCATGCGAATTACTAAGCATGAACTTCGTATTTTCAAGAGTCTTTTTCCATCTTTTTATTCTGCTTTCTAGATCCAATGGGTTAAAGGGAAAGTCTAGAACGACTCCAATATCTGGTTTTGCTTGTTTGTATATCTCGAGGAGTTTTGTAGGAGTGATGTGAACGTTTTTCTTCATAAGTTGAAAACCTCCGGAATCCATCATTACCATTCCATTGATGTTTAGGAGGTCATGAATTGTTCTATTAATATTAATCTCTTCCTCGATGATTCCGTAAGCATTTACCATCACTGCATTCACGTCAAAATATTCCCAAGGACGAGGTTTATTTTTAATCATGCAGCCAAGCCATAAGACAGGCGTTTTTATTTTTTTACTATTGAGATATAATATACCCATACGAGCTTTTGTTGTTTTATCTTTCTTGATGACCCTAAATTTCATGCGCCACCTCTTTCAAAATTTCTAAAAGTACTGGAAGTCTATATACATTATATGACACAACAATAGGATGAGCTAGACCATCTATACTCTCAAGAATGATTCTTTTGTGATGGTTTGGGGCGAAAACTATAAAGAAGTTATGCATTTTGACAGCTTTTTTGAAAAATAGGTTTAGCCTATTGATAAATACTTTTCTACCGCTCTCGGTCATTTTCTCTGGCGGAAAATCGTAGTGAGTTGCAGGGTATTTTGTTTCCCACTCCCGTGGTACGGCTATCAGTGGCTCACCAATTATATACTCCTGAACTTTGGAATCTAAGCTATGTTTCCTCAGCATTCCAATAACTTTCTTATGCATAAATGATCTTGAGTACGGTTTATGTTTTGTACAACCTAGCAGTAATGCTATCTTTTTCTCACTTTTCCATTCCTCAATTACTGAATAATAGAAGGTCAGAACATCTGGATGGAAAAAGAGTTCGTCTCCACCACTCAAAGTTTTTTCTGACATCTTATCCCCCCTAAACAGCTAAAGATACACCTAACTTCAGATACCCTTCTCTCACAAGTTTTAACAATATCTCGTCAATTTTGCTAGGATCTGCTTTACCTTCAATACTCTTAAGTACTTTTTCAACCCATATTATTTCAGAACTTTTGCTTAACTTGATTATAGTCTCCAATATAACTATTTCTTCCTCATTTAGTAAAGCTCCAATCAGTTCGTAGAATTTATTTCTAATATTTATTTTTTTATTTTCAATTTCACTTAATTTTATAGCCATTGTAATGAATTCTCGATCTACTCTACCTTCTAGCACTTCTATTTCCCCAAGTAAAGTCGCAAAACCAGAAGATAACTCTTTATGCCTTTTCTCAATTACGCTGATAGTTTTTTTCAAGTGCTTTAGATAGTCTAAAGTCTTGTGTTTGTATTCATCCCAAATTTCTTCTATCTCGTCTTTAATTTGAGTAAATTCAAATGTTAAATTTTTTAAGCAACCAACCAAATCCTTCTTGGTTACGTATTCTAAGAATTCTTTTGGGTCTTTAGGCTCTTTTGACGAAAAAATCTCATTTGTTAACGAATTTAGCTTATATCGTATAGTATTGAAGTTTTTTTCCACTTCTTCAACTTTTGATATATATTCTTCTAAATCAAAGATCTCTTTGGCTCTATCTATAGAGTTTCTAGTTTTTGAGATTCCTTGAAGTAACTCTTTTTCTTCATTATATAAGTCATTTATATACTCAACTAATTTTCTTATCGAATATATGTTTTCCTTAATAGGCTCTATGTAATCTTTAACTATGCTCTCCAATTTATCGATTGTCTCAACATGAACTTTAGTTTCTTCTAAACTTGGCATAAGATTCCCGACTTCTAAACAATTCCTGAGATAGTCATGTAACTTAGAGGATAAAACATACTCTTTGCTAATTTCTTTTGACCTAATTTCTTGTGAAATTTTTAGAATATCTTCATCAATTTTATCGAATTCTTTGTTTATGCCATCTAACTTACTCGACGCTTTTTCTAATATTTCACTGAATTCTTTGACCAAAGAATCGACAATAAATAATTTTACATTGAAATACGGATACTTGCTGACCTCTCTGCTATGATCAAAAATCTCGTCACCTTTATACTTCTTGTAATACTCTTCAAAAATGTTCTTAAGCCCCTCATAACTGCTACAGTTGTCAATCTCCTTAATCTTGTTATTTAATTTCATAATTTCCCTATATTCTTTTATATAATTTAAATCGATAATAATTTTCAGCCATATATTAAAATTGTTGCACACTTTTTCCGCTTTCGTTCTGAATTTTTCCAATTTTTCGTCTATCCCTCTGATTATTTTTTCAGCTTCATTTTTTGCTTCATTTATAGCTTTTAACCATGTTTCTGAAAAGTGATTTACTAATTCACTTAGTAAAAGCATTCTTTGTAAACGAACATTGGCGTCAGTTATTCTATCAAGCTCTCCATATTCCTTGAATGCAAAATCTAAGAAATCGTCTAAGATAATAGCTTTCTCATCATACTTTTTCTTCTCGAAGCAAAATCCATACCTTTTATGTTTGTCGTCTAGCTCTCTTAAGTTATTATACAAGAGATCTAATTTATTTTTTAGATCTTTTTCGCTCGACAGTTCAATTGTGTTTTTGGTGATTACTATTTTGCCTTTATGTTCTAAAATATTCAGGAAAAGATCTTCCAATATCCTCCTGTTTGAGCTTGTAATAATGAAGTGATCCTTTAAGCTCATAACATCGAGCTTACCCTTTGATAATTCCAAAAGTTTTAATATTCTTCCCTCCACAGGATGTTCAACAACTTTATACCTTCCAATACTACTTTCTCTTTCTAAGAATCCATTATTTACAAGATCAATAGACCTTTCCTCTAAAGTTTTGACACTCTCTATGTCAGGGAATAGTCCATGTTTTGAACCATATTTGATAAATTTTCCCAATCCTCTATTCTTATCAAATGCTTCTTTTGGTGTTAAGATTTCTCCGATAAAGTTTATGTAGAACTTTAAGAGATCTCCAAGATCTTTTGCACTTTTAACATGCTCAAGCTTCGGATCAGAAATCACTATTCCAATAGATTCTTGATCTTTAAGCCAATTTTCTAACTTTCTATCGAGCTCGATATCTTGTATGATTCTCTCCGATTCTGTACGGAATAACTTCCACTCAAGTTTGTCAGTATATTCAACGTACATTTTGTGCATAATTATTATTCTCTTAGTTAATGTTGGATGCAGTTTAACCGGCATAATTATATTTTCTCCATTTTTACCAAGTTCTTTCTCTTCGATTTTTTCTTCAGCTTTTTTCGTTATCTCCGCTGTGTATAAAGCTAGAACGAGGTGTATTGGTGGCTTCCACCCTTTAATATAGCTATGAATTTTGTCGATATCCTCACCTTTAAGATCGCCATCTACAGCAAAAAATAGTATATTAATTCCAGTATCACCTATATAAACCCTAGCAAAGGTTACGCCTCTTTCTTCCCTTATCCTTTCAATTTTGAATTTTTCAGAAATCTCAAGAATTGTTAATAAAGCATTTGGAATGTGTTTCCTATACTGTTCTGCCAAATTCCTTGTGGTCTCTCTCCATAATTTTAACTTTAGTTCCCGGTCTTTAATAAATTCTAATTCTTTAGGAACTGGTGTTGGAAAAACTTGCAGAATTAGTTCATCACTAACTATATAATATTTTTCATCGCTACATAACTTTCTAAACTTATTTCTGATCTCGATTGCTCTATCTTCGCTTACACCCTCAAAAAATGAGATAATGCTCCTCTCATCTATAGGTAAGTAAATTTCTTTGATTAGTTTATTTTCTGATATGTCATAAAAAGTTATTCTATCTACAAAATTATCAAACGTTTCTATGTAATTATCAATTCTTATAACATCTTTATCTTTTTCTCTAACTATAAATTCCGATAACCTATCCCTTATGCCATTAACAGTTATTCCTTCTTTCGCCTTCGCAACACTTAAAATGGCTTTTTGAATACCCAGCCGTTGCAGGTTGTCATTGATTATATTAATAATATTGGGCGCATTTTCTACTTTTGTTCTTTTCTCTATTTCATATGACGAAAATGGCTTACATTCACCCAAAAGTAAATTTAATACATTTGCGCATTTCTCCCCAAGTTCAACTCTTTTTTGATCTTTAACTATGTCTAAAATTTTATTATAGTTACTAATTTCAATGCAAGGGGTGGAGCCTCCATATACAAAGATATTCTCACCTTTGAAAAAATCTAAGAAGAGTAGATAATCCACTATACGCATTTTGTCGGGATCATCCACCTCTCTTGCTGCCCTACTCATCAGTTTTGTAAATTTGCTTACCATATTACCCAAGTTTCCTCGTGTTATTCTATAGATTCCATTTAGAATTCCGATGCTTTTTATTGGTAGGGGCTCTGGCAAATTATAATCAAAACAGTAATTTAACAATTCCCATAGAAAAAGTAAACCCTCATCTCTCTTAATTTCAGGTAGCTCTATCTTTCCTATCCTTCTTCCCAAGCCTCCGAAAATCAGTGATGTTTCTTCACTAACTTCGAGTTTGTAGAATGCATCTGGTGTCGCAGCGATTATAAAATGAAGACAACCTTCAAACTCTCCTCCTTCATAGATTAGGTTAAACTGCCCATTAATCGTTTCTTTAATACCAGAGATTATTTTCTTTAGAATATCGGGATTCAAAAGCAGTTCTTCAAATTCGTCAATAAAGACAATTAATTTCTCTCCATACGTTCTTAATCTTCGTATAGTTTCTTCAACAAATTCATTTGGATCGGAAAAACTAGCTGGATCTGGTAGGTCCGACATTCGGGATTCAGCTTTAATACTAACAAATAAAGCAACTAAGAACCGAAGAGAAGAGTTTGGAGTTGCATTCATCAGTCTTTTTACATCCGGCAATTCAAAAGAATTTGAAAGGGTAGATGCTGAAACAAAAAATGCCCGATAACCAATTTCCTCAGCTTTGGGTTTAATATATCTATAGAATGCATCTGTTTTACCTTCACCCCATTCTCCAATAATAACTCTTGCCGCAGGTTTTCTTTCGAACCTTACAATATTTATAAAGTCTTCTAGCTTCTCTTTAACACTTCTTCTACTTTCAATTGTAATTTTCTCAAATCCCTCAAAAACGACACCGGCATCACTTGGTAACTTATTAAATTTCTTTGTTGTATCCATGGACATCACCTCACAAGTTATCTACAACATTAGTTTCACCAACTGTTGGTTTAACCTTCCTCTCTTCTTTAGGAACTCTTACTACTAGAGGAAATGGTACCGTAACCATTTGCCCAGTCACAATTAATTCACCCGTGTCTAACGTTGTAAGCCTTGTAGCAAGTGATTGAGGCAAACCTCCAGTCACACTTTTCACAAAACTAACATCTTCTGGAGAAATTCTATGAATTAAGAAAGTATTACACATTGAAAGAACTATTCTGTCAACAAAAGAAGGTCTCTGAGATATTAAACATAGTGATAAACCAAATTTTCTACCTTGTGTAGCTATTGCAGAAAGCTTTGAATGAGCTAAACTTGAAGCAACTGGATAAGATCTGTCAGGACAGAAATTCTGAGCTTCCTCAATAATGAACAGTAAGTATTTCTGAATTCCCTTCAACTTATATTCTGTGAATTTGTTAAACAAAAGTGTAGCAAGATATGTCATTACAAGCTGTTTTGTCTTTAAATCTACTCCTGGCGCACCTTCTGCAGAGAAATCAATTATTGCTATACCCCTCTCATTTGTTATGTTGTCCACGAACTCTTCACTTTTTAATGGTGAATCTACGGACAATAATCCATATTTGTCTTCTAAATTATAAAATTCATTCAGTTGATTATTTATAGCTCTAATAGTTTGTTGGAAAAATCCTTCATTTTTTAATTCGTCTACGTACTTTGACAAAGTATCTCTATCTCTACAGAAAAGATTGTGCAAAGATGAATATCCTTTATCACGAATCAGTTCAAAAGTTCTAATCAACCCACTAATTTGTTGTTCTGCCCCTTCAGTAGTTCCCTTGAAATATGTTACTATGATTTCCGCCAATTCTGTGTAATCAAGCAAGTCAAGATTGATGCCTATAGGTTTCACGATTTTACTTGTCCTAAATTTTGGTTTTAAGGAAATTTTAGGAAAAACGTATCTGTAAATCCAACCAGCCTTTATCCAGTCCAAGTTATGTAGTCCATTTTCTTCTACATAATTAACATAGTCTAAATAATCGCCATGTGCATCAATAATTATCATCGGGTAAGATGCACGCTCAGATTCGCTCTTCGGTATATTTACAAGTTTTTCAATTAGATATCCTGTGTTAAAAGACTTACCACTCCCTGTCACTCCTAAAACAGCTAGATGCATCGGTATCTTCTCGACATCGAGAGGTATGGGCAAGCTGTCATATCCACTCAATGAACCAAATTTTATAATTCCTTTATAAATACCATCTGATAGTCTTCTATTCTCCGAAACACCGAACAAATCCTCTTCATAATTTTTATACATTTTCGGATCAACCTTCACAACAATATCTCCTGGTCTTGGTGGATACTCAATTTCTTTTTTGGGAACTTCTATAAGCAACTCTAATCTACATATTTCGTACTGTCGAGCAACGGATTCTGGAATTGGTCTTCCTTCTCTTCTTGCTTCACTCCATGGATCACCTTCGGTATAAAACGTGTTGTAAGGCAAAATCTGAGAAACTCTACAAAGTATTTTTCTTTCTCCTGATTTAATTATCAGAAGCATACCTTCTTTTATCTTTCCCCCTTCAGCTTCTTTGAATAGTTGGCATGTAGCCTCTCTTGTTGTTGCACCACTTAAGATTATTCCAACGGCATTTTCTGTGGTCATTCTAATCACCTCATTCTACTTGCTACAAGTTGATCAAAGAAGTCTAAACTTCTACTTTTTGTTAGTATTTCTTCATACAAAATTTCAGCAGCACCCCTTCTAATGTTACATTTTTCATGTGCAAGTAAAACTGGTAATGGATCTTGTCCGGGATATGTCCAATAGTCAAGTATATTGACGACTTTACTAATCGTGGAGTTAACTAAATCTACATTTTCAGATGGCGGAATAGTAAATGGAACGTCAATTCGTAGTATTTTTGACTTTACGTCTCTTTCATAGAAAAATGACACTACATAAACACCATTTTCTTTATATTTTTTGTAAAGATGAGCATCTACTTCGCTTAAATCAACCCATTTTGTATATAATGAACCTGACGAAATATTTTGTCTTAATTTTGTAAAAAGTAATAACATCAAATGTTGATCAGATGGAAAGTGCTCTACTTCCTTAATGTTAAACTTGTCAGCTATATAGTTAATAAAAAATTTATCACGTATCCTCTTAACACATCCAATTAGGATTGAATTTTTTAGGCATACTCTAAAAGCTTCACATCTGTAATTTACATACTCTTCATTGTTCCGAATTGGGAATGGCGGATCAACGATGGGGCCATCTATAAAAACAGCTGATTTAATACCTTTACTACCCCAATTTAGAATAGCTTTGGATTCGGCTGTCAACATTCTTTCTTCAGCGACTGACCCAATGTTTGGATAGTATTGTTCATCGATTTCGTCTATATCTGCCCAGAAAACCTCAACTTCCGGTTCAGATTCAAAACTGTTTTTGAATAGTATTCTAGTAACGCTCAGAAACAGATACCATTTGCCTCCAATGCCTCCGACAATTTGAAAACTTCCATCTATACCAACTGCACACTTTTCCACTTCATTTTCATTTATTTTATTGTTTACGAAAAAGAAGCCCTTATCTTGTAGAGTATCAACAATTTTTTCAGTCAAAGACCTTAAATTTTTTAATTCTCTTTGAGCTCTCTCACCCTTTACTTGCGCAGATTCGATAAGTTTAATAAGCACTTCAGGTTCAGTTTTGTTAAATTCTATTCTTTTAAGAAATTCTTTTAACTCTTCATATTTCATTTTAAAAATAAATATGTAGATAGTTCTATTTAAACATTTTGGTCAATGGTTTTTTCAACATAAAAAACTTTCTCTGGTCGCTACAAACTGAAATTACTGTCCCAACTTCTCAAATAACAGATGTAAGCCTGAATTTTAATGAAGTATTCTTACAACTGAAAAACCTCGTCTCCCAAAACAAGGGAGGTCATAACTTAATCAGATCTCCAGGAAGAAGTATTATTAAGTTAGCTTCCTATGACACTCTACGTTCTTGAGCATTTTCAACCTCCGCTTCTTTAGGAAGACTTCCACCTGCCCTATTTTTTCAAAGAAATTTCGAGTTCTTCTATTTTTTCTTCTTCTCATTTTCTTCTTCGACTTTCTTTATTATTCTTCTCCTTTCTTCCATATCTGAACTTCTTCTTTCACCTCTTCTTCCAATTTATTCGACTTCCATTTCTGTTTTCCACAGTTATTCGGATTCGACAGTGGACTCTTTCTTTCTCATATATGCAGAAATTTTGCCAAAAATTAAGAATCTGAACGACCTTCTTAGAAGTGATACGATCTTAATGGGCTACTACCACGACCCCACTACTCCTATCTCAGAAAAGTGATTGAGTATGGAATTGATCTGCCAGATTGCGGTCTCTGATTTAAAAGCAAAAATCTTTCATTTTTTCTTCAATTTATTCCAGAAACTATTTAATCTATCAAAGAGAAAACCTATGGATGTGATATGTACAGTTGAAAGTGTCAAGTAACCTCAAATGCATCCTTTCCTTTCCAAGAAAAGCTTGAATTAACAAAATTTTTAAGAGTTTTTGACTAACAGAATTATGGAACGAAAACTGCGATATGAACTAAAAGTCATTCACAAAATCCTGCGTAGAAAAATGGAGGAATTTAACCTTCCGGAACCAGATATTCCTAGAAACTCTAAGATTTTGGATTCCAGAAGTTGCGACTGGTTTCAGGCGGATGGGAATAAAAGAGGAGAACATAGAATACCATCCTGCATGGGAAAAGGATGGAATAAAAATCGTGGATAATGATTGATATAGAATGTACCTGCAGAAACAGCTATCTCCTGAGTTAGGGGAAGATGGGAACTGGACTGAAGGATACTGGGGTGCATGGGGAATTGTGTTTGCGGACTGCTTAGTCGTACCTAAGGATTTTAGCTCTAACTGGGTTATCGAGATTAAAGAAAGGCTTAACTATGAAGCCATTGGCCAAATTCTCGTTTACAGGGATCTTCTGGAAGAAGACTATCCCTGGCTTGGAAGCTTGAAGATGGGAATGGCTTGTCTATATGGAGATAATCGATTGGAGCCGACATGCGAAAAGTATGGAATCGAAGTTTTTGCTTTGAGAAAATTCTGAGGAAGAACATAAAACCCGATGACTTCATCGAAATCCCTTAATCCGAGCTTAGCCTTAAGCTCAATTAATTCAAGACAGTTGTCATAACTTACTCTGACCGTTTTATAGCTCATTGCAAAATTGTAAATTTACACTTCGATAAAGGAATCGAT
>OGCH01000935.1_pt1 | contig 12617 bp, 9 predicted proteins | sample 1570111 | NCBI WGS metagenome assembly OGCH01 (sample SAMN03436243, study PRJEB24508) | hot springs metagenome | biome: Desert Springs; feature: Hot Springs; material: Water | place: USA: Great Boiling Spring, Nevada | collected 2008-12-01 | depth 0 m m | reverse complement strand
ATTTCGTTTCCGAACCACGCTTCTGAGAGTGAAATTGCCCTATATAAATGCCCAAGTCCTGTTTTGGAATCAGCAACAAGTACAAATTTTATTTGCAGTCTTCTAAGGAGGCTGGTTGCTAGATACCAGTCCATAGGATTATCAATGTCTAGGCTTTCTTCCCGGGGGACCTCAAAAATGCCTATATATCCTCCTATTCTTTTACCGTCATTCAACAAGCTTCTTTTGCTGATAACAAATGCTCCCGTTTCTTTGTACCTTTTTTCAAGCCATTGTCTGTTAACCCTTTCCTTATAATCTGGAAGGAGACTCCCATCAACTTCTTTCCAAAAAAGGTGAGTCTCATCCACAACGCTTATCATGGAATCAAAGTTACCATTCAAAAAACTACTGATTGCATTGTCTAGAGTTTGAACACTAAGCAGTGGGGAAGTTGGTTGTATGGTTATAACTATGTCCACTTTATTCTGTGTGGTCTGCTCAAACCAGAGACATGCATCAGTTACAACCGGATCGAGAGTAACGTGGTCCTGTCCGAGATTGCAAGGTCTCCTTCTAACCTTAGCGCCAAGTTGCTGAGCTATCCTTGAAATTTCCTCATCATCAGTTGTAACTACAACTGCGTCAATGTACTTACTACTCTTGGCAGTTTGAATTACGTATGCAATCAATGGCTTTCCGTTTAGTAATCTTATGTTCTTCCTAGGTATACCTTTTGAACCACCTCGAGCAGGGATCACTACTAAAACCACCGTTCTACCTCCCTTTCGTCTTCAGATTGCTCTTAATAAAGCTCTTTAAGACTGCAGTACTCGTGTTTTCACGTGACAGATGATGCAGTAAGAGAAAACTTAGCTCAAGCGTACACACCGCATTCTGCACCAAACATTCTCCTGTTTTGAGGACGGTAAGTTGAAAGGTACACCTTGCACAAAATCCGCGCCCTCGTTTATAAAATAGTTGCGACGAATATACTAATCAATCTCTATATTCCTAACTCACGTTCCAAAAAGCTGAGGTAGTTCTCCTTCCAATTTTCGTTCCAAAAATAGTTCAAATCGTAAATATTATCTGCTCTCTTATCGTTTTTTATAAGTTCCAGCAGTTCCTCAGCGTCGCTGAACCACAGCCCCAGATTTTCGGGAATATTCAGTTCGGACAAAGGATGCCTATAAATGTATACTGGCTTTCCAAAAGATGCTGCCTCGAATATTGTAGTAGAATAAACACTAACCACGTAATCAGAAGAATGTATTAATTCGTAAATATCTCCTGAACTGTTCACCTCAATGCTCTTATAGTCAAGCAGCTCTTGGTACCTTTCTTTGAAAGCGACTTCTCCAGGATGTAAACGAAACACAATTTTGTAGTTACTATTTAACATCCCTGATAGCTTCTTTGCCAAGTCAACATTTATATCAGTTACTGTTCCTTGAGAAACAATAAGAATCTTCTTAGTTTTCTCACCTTTAGTTTTTACCGCAGCGTTGGTTTTAAAACTATTGTAATTAAACCAAAAATGTGGATTCCCAATCGTAACTTTTTTCGACGGGATTGTTACTTGCTCGTTCCAAAAATCACCGTATGTGAGCAAATAATCAGGCAAGTACTCTTTATACCCCTCATTGTTAAAAACAGCTGCACCATAGTTATATGCAGGATGAAGTTTTGTAATAACTCCGTGCTGAAACTCCCCCACCTTTATTCCCATTTGTTTTGCTGCTTTTATTATCACAGCGTTCATTCCTCCATAGGATGCACAATTCAAGAATATTATCTTGGGCTGAATCTTTTCAAACAACCTTTTGTAGCATTGCATCGCATAATCTATCCTTTTTGTTGATGAGTTCAAAATGTGATGTGTTTTGTCAGTTTCTAAAGGAACCCCTATTGAGTTTGAGATTTTACGAAGCTCTGTCATAAAGTTCTGTATTACTTCAGTATCCCTTCTATTTAAATGACCAAACAACTTGCTCTTTATATAATAAACAGCCCTAACGTAATCGTGAGAATATAAATTCGGAAAATATATTGGTTCTTTATAATACATTTGCCATGAATTTTCGATCTCGACCGTTTCCTCCGCTCGTAACAAAGCAAAGTAATCATGTACTCGATTGAAGTACTTTCCATCTTTTTGAAACGTTCTGTCTACGTTCTCTGTAAAGAAGACCAATTTATAGCTCCTGTCAATTTTATACGGGTTTTTTTGTAACAAAGAAAGGGTGTATTTAAGCGAATTTTTAACAGTTCTTACCTTTCCATCAGCTCCGTGGGGTGTTAAAAGATGATATTTATGTTTAATTATGTTAGACAAGATGTTATATCTCACAAATGGCCAGATGTAATGTGCACCTAAAATAGTATATTTAGAATCCGTAAAAACTTCGTCCAGCTCTTGTATGATATTCCTTACATCTTGTTTGTTCATTAGCTTTCCTCCTAAAGTCAAAAGAATGCTTTTAGCTAAGAGCTCTTTCAGTTGGGAAATCTTATAAACACACATAGCCCTAGTATCAATTAAAACAGCCCAACAAAAAGTAATTTCGAGCTTTTGGCTGAATATATGTCATTGCCGAATTTTTAATAGAAGGTTCTTAAGTCCAAAGTAAAAAGACCTTATTACTGAGAGTTGAATAGAAAAACAATCAACTATATGATTGCGTGAAACTGATACAATGTTCTCCGTGAACTGAGCATTTCCAATTCTTCTTGATAAATTTTAAGATTCCTTCTTCCAAAAAATATCGAAACTTCCTTTCTAATAATGCTGAGTTAGCTTTTTTAAAACGAATCATTTGCCAAAACCAACTTTTCTTTAAGAAATGTAAGCAGCTTTTCCATACTTATTTTGTTATTAGATTCCGACGTACTAATAAGAACAAACGCCGACAGTAACAAACTTCTTTCCATTACCTTTCTTTCAAGCATAAATATAACCTTATTAATGGGTTTTTGTACTTGTATATCCTAAAATATGGAACTTGGACTGCTCCGAAAGTCCTGAAATATTTTTCTATCTCTTTGACCATACTTCCTTCAAAATCAAATTCCCTTCCTGTCTCAAGTGCGAATTTTATACCCTCGAACATAACTAAGTTCATAGCTCCCATGTTTTTCTTTGCTGGATCTATTCCACCTACAAGGTAATAAACAGTGTTTTTATCGTATACAAATAGTCCTCCAGCAATTTTATTACCTTCCGTATCATCAGCAAAATAAATCTTGCAGGAATTATTCTGCGTACAAGCTTGAATTAGATTGTTTAGTAAATCATAACTATAGGGAACTTCCATTTCCTTTCTTCCAAAAGTCATACTGGCAAGTTTATATAATTCTTTTGCGTCATATTCCTCATGTGCTTTTATACCTAATTCTTTCAGCCTCAATAATCTTCTTCTAGTATCATTTGAGCAATTTTTTAGAACTTCGTCAAAACTCATTCCTTTTGGAATAACGTATGAATACCTCGTTGTCTGGTGAAAACCACTCCAGTAGAATGGTAACCAATTAGTTATGCTTTTGTGAAAATTCACACTAAAAATACTAAAAGAGGGTAGTTTATCTATGAAATACTCCATTACTTCTTGTTCCCAAGTAAGTTTGGCTTCATATTTTTGCCCTGCAGGGTATTTTATATATGGTCCCATCGTCTGCGTTAACAGAGGCATTCCAACAGTGGTAAAGCCTAATTTTTTCTTTACATAGTATGGCATACTTGCCCATAATGTCCCACCCTTTTCAAACAACAATACATCCCAGTTGTCTGGACCACAGACAACATCTAACCACCAAGGTTGAGAAAATATAGGAACCGGCTCAGATTCGCAAAATTTCCTGTACTTCTCCTTTTCTTCGAGTCCCATATGCTACCTCCATTACACACTCATTGCTGTGTCTAATACTTTTTCGTAAAACCGTTTTTGACCGTCCGTTATCAGCATAGTATTATGCCATAATAAAACAAAATCCCCATTAAACATCTTAACACGGTTAGCCAAGATTTTGATATAGTTCAAAGCCTCTTCGTAACCTAAGTTCATATATTTTTCATCAAGCAGGGTGCCATCCATTACCATTAGTGGTTTTTCTTTTATCTTTAGTGGCTTCCTTTGTTCCAAATCATATACCGTATATTCGTAGCAGGTACCTGTTCTAAACCCAACATGTTGAGCAAAAGTCATCGTGCTATCGTAATCAACACCCACTTGGTCCAGAACGCGCCACGTTGTGGGTACTTCGAATCGAAGAAAATGTTGCCTGTTTCCAATCTTATCTTGCTTAATGCCGAGTTTGTTCATTTTCAAAACTAACCGTTCAAATTCTATCTTCATCCTGTCCAAGTCCTTGTATGTATTATAACTCGCATGCAGGCCTATTCTGTGACCTCGTTGATAAATCATTTTCAACGCTTCAATAACATGTTCACCGTTCAAGTTGTAAAAAGTGTCAAATCTTGGATGGGAATGACCTGTCATGAAGTAGAATTCAGAGATAAGACCATGTTTTTCACTTGTTTTCAAAATAAAATCAAATGTATAAGCAGGGTCCACATCAAACTTTCCAAGCTTTGCTTGGATTCTTTTAAACATTATGCTCAGACTTTTTCTCTTTAAAATGTCTCCAGCAGCTCCCTTAACAACTCTTTTCCAAGGGGATTTATAAGCAATCGCTGGAGAATCTATATCATGTGTTGGTATTACCCTGTACATTTTTTCATTTCTTTTCAAACCTGGCCATAATCTGTTCATAGCAGCCCAAAGAACTTCAACGTACTCATTCACAATAGGTCTCAGAAGGAACCCTTCTTTTAACGCAAGAGACTCACTTGCCGGAAAGCGATCATGTATGTCTCTTGCTTTGATGACATACTCTTCGTAGCGGGTTAACATAAAGAATACAGAACCAAATATGTCTAATCCAAGAGTTATACCTGTGTCATCCTGTCGAATGTAGTTTCTATTCTGGAGCTTTTGACCATAGATAACAGGTATGGAATCCTCACACACCAAAGCTTCTGGCAAGTCATTTTTTACATTCCACTTTTCCAGCGGAATTTTTGGCAAACTACTTAAACTGCACCAATCTTTTTCTGGAAGAGAAAACAGGTTGGCTTTGACTTTTAATGTTTTATTAGAATTGCCCAAAGTAACAATTATTTCATTCTCCTCGCTATCCAACAATTCGAAATCAAGCCCCAAAAATTCAAAGAAAACAACCCTACAAATATATTCAATCTCTTGTTTATATTTTCTCGGTGCGAATACCTTTAACTTTTCCATTTCCCCACTCCTTTATCAGTTAGGATTATTTATTAAATCTTCTGAAAAACAGCTTCGCTCCTTAAATCGGAAACACACTCGCACAAAGACCTTTCCCAAAACCTCATCACAAGGTAAACGACCAAATTCTATTTTGCCCTAATCATGGTGCTGACAATGTTCACAAGAGATGATCAGCATAAATGAAGTATCCAATAATTACTTTGCAAAAACCCTAAAGCACTCTTCCGAGATTTGTCATTCCAAAAAAGCATAAATTCTTTCTCCTTCGTGTTCAAAACGCATTTGAGTAAACAATTTGCACGCTAAGCGTTTTTATACTTAAATATTTGTTTTTTCCAGATTCCATAAATACGTAATTTGAACCTTTTTAAAGCTAAATTTGTTTCCCTACAATTAGGACTTTGCCCTTATGTCCACTAACAGAGAAACACCGCAAGTTATTCCTTCACCCCACGCTCCTGAAAATTTCACATTTTCCTTTTTCTTTTCTCTTAATTACGCCTTTTACCAACCTTCTCTTTCTCATCAAGAAGTCTATTTATCTCATCTATCACGGGCTTTAACTTTGCTTCCCAGCTTAGATTCTTTTCAGCATAGTCTCTCATTTCTTTTACAGTATCCTTTTCTTTTATTCTATCATAAAACTCCAGTATTGATTCTATATCAACCGGGCTTTCGTCCGCCGGTACTTTTAGCATATATGGAAAATCATTTGGAAAATCAACATCATCGTATGAGATAACGAACGGTATACCTCGTGCACAGTATTCTCTTGTTTTAAGGTCTGCAGATACACGGAGTCCCTTACGATGATTTCCAAGACTACCAATAGCAACATGTGCTTCGTCAAATAGACGGTCCAGTTCTTCACCATGCTTTGGACCATGAAATATCACAAATTCCGATAGTCCAAGAGACTCAGTCAGCTTTTTCAAGTTTTCAAGCTCTGCACCGGCTCCAACAATATGGAAGTAAACATTAATGCTTGGATCGGTTTTATAGTATTCGAATAATCCCTTTATCACTCTGTCGTAGCCATGCCAAAAACTTACGTTTGCAACACCGATGAGATTAAATATGTCACTATTTCGATTTATCTTTGAAACATTTCGTAGGGGGATGCTTGACACGCTAATTCCGTTCCCAGTAACAATCGCTGGACGACCAAGTACTCTGCACTCAGTAGGTGTGAAAATAATCTTCGCCATATTAAGCATTTTTAATGACCGGGCTCTAAATAATTTCCGCCTAACAAAAAGTAGCGAGGTATGGTTACCCTTGAAGGTTTCCTCCTCAACGGCATCCAAACAAGTAGGTACTTCCAGTACCACAAGATGTGCCCCTAGGAGTTTTAAGGCTAACCTGATGAACAAGTTAGGAGCCAAAAATCTAATAATTAACACATCCAAACCTTTCAAAGAAAGCGTGCTTAAGTAAAGTGTTACAAGTTTTTTTATCCTGAGGAGTGTTTTCTTCAAACCATATCCTTTCAGTAAGACTTTAGAGCTTCTCTTGAGAATATTTTCAATTTCTATTCCAGCCTCTTCAAGTTTTAGTATGCGCACTTTGTCATCATAAAACATGGTAATGTATACTGTAAAATATTTGTTAAACACTTCAGCTTGTCCTATGACCTTTTTTAAAACACCTGCAACTTCAGGATTATCTACGTTATCTAAGAAAAAATATAGCATTTTATCTCTCACAGTAGGTCCCTCCCCTTTCTTGACTTTATCTTAAGTGTTTGCAACCTAGTTCTTGATTTGCTGTTCTTTCATTGATGCTGGCTCACTCCTCATTAAAGTAGAAGGCACCCCTTTTGCATAGTGAGCCAACTATAATTAGTATCATATACACTGAATGTTACTAAACTATCTAAGGAATCATGTATTTGCAGCCATTCTTTGCGATCCATGTACCCCCGCTGAGGTAAGAGTGGTAAAATAAGTATGGACTGTTTTGACCACAGTTAGAAACCAACTTTATGAATCTCAGTTTTTTAACCTATAGAAAAACGTGCGCAATGATTTAAAATCATATTCACAAGTGTTATAGTTTGCCAGCATCTTTCCACATAAATTTGAGAACGTCCTAAGTTTTGCTTGGTAATTACTTTTTGCTAGTCAAAGCCGGCTTTCATCGCATCTGATTTTGTACCTTGTATGTCATCGCAAGTAGCTATAAACTAAAATTATTCCGTAATAAAAGGGCTTTCAATTACTATTTTCAAGCACCCAGACCCTTACAAACTCTAGTATAAACCTTTTACATCTCTATGATATTTTCTGATTACTGCAAGCACTTATAAATATGCTGATTATCTGTCTTGCGGATTCTTCCCAAGAAAATCTTTTTGCATTTTCCAATCCCGCTTGCCTGAGTTTTTCACGAAGTAAGTGGTCATCTAACACCAACTGGATTTTTTCAGCTATGTCATCAACGTCGTATGGGTCGCAATACAATGCTGTGTTTCCATAAACTTCGGGAAGGCTCGCTGCGTTCGAAAGTATGACAGGACAACCAGAAGCCTGTGCCTCGAGAGGGGGTAATCCAAACCCTTCGTAAAGCGAAGGAAAAACCAAAGCTAAGGCAAGCCTGTAAAAATTTGGTAAATCCTCCTGTTTAACAACACCTGTAAAAAGGACCTTATCACGCTTCCGCATCTGAGAGAGGACTTTGCCAACTTGATTATCACCTGTTATAAAGCCATCTTTCCTGCCAACAATCACTAAATGGGGAGCGTTGGACGACAATTTATCAAACGCTTTCAAAAGTCTTACAACATTTTTATGAGGTTTAACATTGCCAACATAGAGCAAAAACCTCTCTGGCAGCCCATATGCAAAACGTAATCTCGCTATCTCGTCACTGGAAAGCTTTCTATCACTGAAGATTTGCAAGTCAACACCCGGATAGACAACGTGTATCTTTTCCTCTTCAACACTTGAAAATCTTAATATTTCCTGTTTCGAAAAGTTTGAAACCGTGAGTACGACATCACTTCTCTTGAGAGCCTGCATAAATAGAAGCTTAAACAGTTTGACAGTAGATCTTTTAAAGAATTCTGGGTGTGAGAGGTGCAGTACATCGTGAACGGTAACAATCATATGTCTCGCCCGGATCGGTAACATCGGCACGTTCACGTTTGGCACCCAATAGATATCAGAAGGTGGTATAATGAGCGGAAGCAATAATTGTTCAGAAACTGAAAACACCTTGGCACTTGTCTTCATAACACTTGGTTTCTTAAAAACCCATTTCCTCAGTTCGTTTGCTGCATTAGCTTCATTTAATATCAGCAAAAGTTGAATATCAGGATAAAGTTTACCTATTCTGAAAAGCAAGTTACGGATATAAGTACCTATTCCTGAAGCTTTTATCATTCTCGCATCAACAACCACCTTCACTGAAATTCCTCCCCACATTGTTCATTGGTTTTTGCTGTGAATTAGAAATAATGCATCACTTATGTATTCCAAAAAAATCGCGCGGGCTCTCCTGGCGGAAAAACTGAGACATGTTCAAAGACATTGTTACCGTTCTTGCAGAATACTTTTGTGCCCTACTTATGTCTTTCTAAGATTTATACTCACAAAAATCTCGCCGTGCTTTTCTGCATTACAAGGTTTTCTCTCTGACTACTAAGCAAATCTATCGAGTAGACCGTAATGGCAAATATAAGTAACGTATCCATACTCCAGTTGGGTTGACCAATGTTGGCTAAAAACAGACTGACTAGTGAAATCTTTGTCGACCTTTTTTTGGCACTCAGAATAAGGTATATCCAAAGAGCCAAGTACAAAATAAACCCTATCAGTCCAGATTCGATAAACACGGTAAATATTGATACCGCATTGGAATACTTATTGAAGCGCCACGGGTAAAGTCTTTCAACATAGCTGCCATAGTTGTATGGCCCAATCCCCAGTAGAAATGAAGTTGTTCTGTTTCCGATGTTTTGAAAGAATATGCTGATATGAAACAATCTTTCACCAATAGAGTCAGCCTCTAAGCCACTTGCTTGAATATTTTCGAGTGACTCACTATAGGGCTTGAGCATCAAGAAGAAAAAAAGAGTAAAGAGGAGGAGTGTTAAGAGAGCTCTAATAATTAGGCTTTTAAATCTCTTTTCTGGGCAATAACTCCAGACAAGATAGAATGCAAGAGCCGGAATAACTGTCTTTGCAAATGTAAGAACAATTAAAAGGGGAATAATTCGCCCGTAGAAATCTACGAAACCCGCAAGGTTAATCTTGTGTTCCCTTAGAGTTTTATAGGCGATGTACGAACCAAATAGGTGAAGTGCCATAGCTTGCGTTTCTGGAAAGAATCCTCCAAATTTTGGCAGAAATCCTCGAATATTAGCGACCCTGACCCACGACTGGCTTAAGATCTGACTGTTAACCAGCTCCTGTACTGGTAACAGATTCAGGTCTGTTAAAAAACCAGTTACGCCAATTAGTACAAAAACCGTGTTAACTAAGCTCAATACCAGGTTATACCTTAAAAATGCGAAGGACAAGCGCTGATAGTTTTGTAGCAAAATAAGGACAGTGAATAAAAGGAATAAGTACTGAATCAATATCCTAGATAAACCTTGAACAGAGAAGAACGGTTCAGCTGAGCTATGAAGATTAAAAAAACACGAAGATGTGTAAACGACGGAAAAAAAGAAGCTAATAGCTAGAATGTTTAGCGAACGCTTGGTAAAACTTATACTACTTCCTTTCACTCCGACCATCGCTATTGCTATTATCGCCAAAACACCATAGTGCGGATAAAACCAGGTAATCTTTAAGCCGGTTAGGTACTTTATCTGCTTAGGTTCGAGCATCGAGAGTAAGACAAAAACAAAAGCAAGTTTATCAAGAGTTAAGGAACTTTTATCGCTGAACTTTCTCATCTTTAAATTGTCTGAACCCTCCCCATCTTCCGGCCAATACTTTACAGTAGAACTTTGCACCTTTTAGATTTCCCTTGAGCAGGTTATATAGAATTCCTCCAAATGCCCTCAAAAGCAGTCTGGTTAGCACTATAAGGAATCTTTTGTCTTCAATATGTTTCTTAAACAATGCTCCCATACCCATTGAATAGTAAAACGCTCTCTGAATTGTTTGTTCGCTATACTCCACAATTTTCTCAGGATGGTATACGTAAACCTCAGGGTCGTAGATTCCCCTACAACCTAATTGTATCAGCTGGTATATGAAATCCGTCTCCTCCGCAGATTGAAATGGCGTTCCAGAACCCACACCTAGTCTTTCATCAAATCTTACTTTGTTAGAAATTACGCAACAAGCTTTTACAAAGATGGTATAAGATATACAGGTTTCAAGTAAAACCATCTTAGTCAGCTTTGTTTTCTTTTTTTTCCACCTTACATTACTTTCACTACCCGTTGTATCATCTATAGATCTGCCTGTTAAGATATCAATGTCTTCACTTTCAAACTTTTCATTGACCTTCATCAAAAGATCCTCGGGGTACTTACAGTCATCGTCCGGAAAAGCAAGGATGTCTCCTTCTGCATGCTGCAGACCAAAGTTTCTTGCCCGTGACAAACCTTTAAAGTCTACCTTGAAATACTTTATTTGTGTCAACTTTTCGCTGTATCTCTCAACAAGTTCCTTGATCCTGTCGTGGGAATTCTGATCAACTACTATGAGCTCATAGTTCTTGAACTGTTGCATTGATAAACTGGCAAAGAAATCTTCAACTTCTTTGTACCTACCTACCGTGCATAATATTAAGCTGAACTTCATTTTCATTTTTGACCTCCTTCTCGGATTATGTTCCCCAGCGTGTTCACTATAGCTGAAAACGTGTAAGTTTAGGATGCTTCACTATTGCATTGTTGAATGGAAACTTCCTATTCCACAAATCAGCGCACGTTTCCTAGAGACATAGAAATGAAATCAGTAAAGCTTTTTTCCAAAGTAATTGTCTAGCCATCTTATTTGTCAGTGCCTTCTGAAAAGTACAGCTCGTGAAGCTGCGCTAGAGTGACTCTTGAATCAAACATCGAATGGAACCTTTCAAGCGCTCCTCTCGACAGACGATTATACAGCTCCTCGTTGAAATAAAGTTCTTCAATTGCTCTTGCGAGCTGAACTGCGTCTCCGGGTTCCACAGTTAGTCCTGACACATTATGCAAACTAACCCATGGAACACCTGTTGGAAGATTTGTGTTAATAACAGGCTTACCGTAAACCATAGCCTCAAGCTGTACAATTCCGAAGGCCTCTGATGGCATCGTAGATGGAAAAACCAAAAACTTTGAACGTTGAATGAGAATTTTTTTTTCTTCTTCGGAAATTATCCTATTTATAAAGTAAACTTGTCTGCGAGATTCTCGCAACTTTTTTCTAACTATCTCTTCCATTTCCCCGGTTCCAGCAATTACAAAAGGTATGTTTTTCTCTATACCATCTATCGCTCTCAGCAAAACATCAAGACCTTTGTAATACGAAAGTCTTCCGAAAAAGAGAACATAACCTTCTGGCAAGTTCAATATGTCCTCTCCTACGACCTCCTTGGAAGATGTACTTTTGTATTTCTCGGAGTCTATCGATAGAGGTATTACCGTCACCTTATGCTTAAATTTCTTCAAAATTCTTGAATATTCAACAATTCTTTCAGATGTTGCTATGAGTTTGTCCGCCCTTTTGCAAAGCCTTACCTGAAAGAATTCGGCAACTCTTCTAAAAAGCTTTTGTCTTACAATATCACTGTGCCATGTAACTATTATTCTCCTTCTTTTTGGCACCAGAAAACTCCCTATGCTAGCAAGGGGAAAGGGTTCATGGAAATGTATAACTCTGGCTTTTCTCGAGAGTTTAAAGAGGTACCAGAAAAAACTTAACGATAATGGCATTGACATAAAGGTCCCCAAAGAGGAACACCGGTAAACTGTTACACCGTTTATATGCTGAACTTTTGTTTTGAAAGTTGCGGATTTGTGAATACAAAGTACTACAACGTTCTCAAAACGTGAAAGATATTCTGAATAATATTGTACAGTTGTTTCTATACCACCAACGTCTGGATAGTACATTTTACTTACCTGTAGTATCAAGTCGATCCCTCCCAACAGTGTTAAAAGCCACTCCCAAACTACTGTCTGCTCTGTTCAAATTTCTTGATTACCCCAAGAAAGCTCTCTTATAAGTCCTACTTCGCCCCTTTTCTGAATATCAATGTCTCCAGCGTTAACAAGAGTATCTTCAAATCCATAAACACCGTTCTGTTCTTGAAGTAATACAAATCATAGCTCAGCTTTATCGCTGTTTCTTCAACGCTGGAGGAATACTGGTAGCATATCTGTGCCCAGCC
>OGCH01000933.1_pt1 | contig 12639 bp, 11 predicted proteins | sample 1570111 | NCBI WGS metagenome assembly OGCH01 (sample SAMN03436243, study PRJEB24508) | hot springs metagenome | biome: Desert Springs; feature: Hot Springs; material: Water | place: USA: Great Boiling Spring, Nevada | collected 2008-12-01 | depth 0 m m | reverse complement strand
CTCATAATCGTGGTGTCGTGGGTTCGAGTCCCACCGCCGCCACCAGGGGGGCCTCCCGCCGTGGGGAGGCCTTTTTGCTACACTGAAAGGACGGGCCCGGGATCCCCCCGGTCGCCCAGGAGGAAAGATGCGCGCCCACATCATCACCTTCGGATGCCAGATGAACGAGTACGACTCCCACCTTGTGGCCAGCGAGCTGGTGAGCCTGGGGTGGGAGCTGGTGGACTCCGTGGAGGAGGCGGACTTCGTCCTGGTGAACACCTGCGCCGTGCGGGGTAAGCCCGTGGAGAAGGTCCGCTCCCTTTTGGGCCAGCTTCGCAAGGAGAAGGAGAGGCGGGGCCTCCTCATCGGCATGATGGGGTGCCTGGCCCAGCTGGACGAGGGCCAGCAGATGGCCAGGAAGTTCGGGGTGGACATCCTCCTGGGGCCCGGCGCCCTCACTTCCTTGCCCGAGGCCCTGAAGCAGAATGAGAAGTTCTGGGACCTCACCTTCCGCCAGGACGTTTTTGACTACATACCCCCGCCCCCTAAGGGGGCCCTTTCCGCCCACGTGACCATCATCCGGGGGTGCAACCACCACTGCACCTACTGCATCGTCCCCACCACCCGGGGGCCCGAGGTCTCCCGCCACCCCGACCTCATCCTGAAGGAGATTGAGATGCTGAAGGAGGCGGGGGTGGTGGAGATCACCCTCCTGGGCCAGAACGTGAACTCCTACGGCAAGGACCAGCCGGGCTTTCCCTCCTTCGCCGAGCTCCTGCGGCTGGTGGGGAGGATGGGGATCCCCAGGGTGCGCTTCCTCACCAGCCACCCCGTGAACTTCACCGACGACATCATAGAGGCCATCGCCGAGACCCCAGCCATCACCCGCTACATCCACCTTCCCGTGCAGTCGGGCTCGGACCGGGTCCTAAGGCGCATGGCCCGGGAGTACCGCCGGGCCCACTACCTGGAGAGGATCAAGAGGATCCGCGAGGCCTTGCCCGACGTGGTCCTTTCCACCGACATCATCGTAGGCTTCCCCGGGGAGACCGAGGAAGATTTCCAGGAAACTCTCTCCCTCTACGACGAGGTAGGGTACGACCAGGCCTACATGTTCATCTACTCCCCCCGGCCCGGCACCCCCGCCTACAAGCACTTCCAGGACCTGCCCCGGGAGGTGAAGGTGGAGCGCCTCCAGAGGCTCATTGAGAAGCAGAAGGAGTGGAGCTACCGCCGGAACCTGGAGTGGGTGGGGAAGAGGGTGGAGGTCTTGGTGCGGGGGGCGGCCAAGGAGGAGGGGTACGTGCAGGGGCACGACCGGGGGAACCACCCGGTCCTGATCCCCGCCCACCAGGCCCCCACCCCCGGGCTTTACCAGGTGGAGGTCAAGCAGGCCACGCCCCACCTCCTCTTCGGCGAGGTGGTGGGGGCCGCGGTCCCCGGCCCTATCCCCCTGCCCGTGGCCTAGGAGGAGAAGGTGCGGGCCCTTCTGCCTTTGGCCGCCGCTTTGGCCCTTTTCCTGCTCCTTTTTGCCACTTTCCACTTCACAGGGCTGGGGGCGCTTCTGGCCCTTTTGGCCTCGAGCCTCCTCTACCTGGGCGTGGCCTCCTGGCAGAGGCGGGTGCTCTCTTCGGGGCTCTCGAGGGCCGCCCTGGAGCGGCTGGCCATGAAGGAGGCCTGGCGGCGGGGCGGGTTTCTTGAGCCTACGCATCTATCCCCCTTCCTCTCCGAGGAGGCGGCCAGGGACCTCCTGGAGGGCCTGGCGGCCCGGGGGCTCTGCCGGAAGGAGGGGGAAGGCTACCGGTTTTAAGGGCCTTTGGGCATGGCGGGAAGCGCGGGCGGCATCCTCCTGGTGGGGGCCGGGGTGGCGGGGGCGGTTTTGGCCTTGGCCCTAAGGGAGGCGGGCCTGCCCTTTCTCTGGGTGGCGGAGAGGGTGGGGGAGGCGAGCCGGGTCCCCGTGGCCCTGGTGAACCCGGTGCGGGGGAAAAGGGGGGTCCTGGTGCCCGAGGGCGTGGAGGCTCTGGAGGCCGCCCGGGAGCTCTATGGCCGCTACCTTCCCCTTCACCTGGGCCTTCTCCGCCCGGTGCCGGAAGGGGAGCGGGAGGGGTGGGAAAGGCGCCTTGCCAATAGCGGCCTCCGCTACCTCTGGCGAGGAGAGGGGCTTTACCTCCCCGGGGCCTTCTGGCTGGAGCCCAGGCTTTTTCTGGAAAGGGTTTGGGCCGAGTTGGGCGGGATCAGGGCGAAGGTGGTGGCCTACGCCCCGGGGGAGGTGGTCCTGGAAGGGGGGAGGCGCCTCAGGCCGGAGGTGGTCCTCTACGCCGGGGGGGCTAAGGGGGCGGGGGTCTTTGGCCTCGAGGGCCGCTTTGTAGCGGGCCTGGAACTCCTCCTCTGGGAGTACCGGGAGGAGGCCTTGAGCTACAGGGTCTTCCTGGCGGGAACGGCCCTGGGGGGAAGCTACCTGGACCTCCCCGGCTACGGGGAGCCCGAGCCGGAGGAGGGGGAGGTGGAGTGGCTGCTAAAGGGGGCGGAGGACCTTCTCGGTTACCGGCCCAAGGTGGCCGGGGTCTGGCGGGGGGTGCGCTTCCGCAGGGCCTCTCCCCTAAGCCCCATCCCCGGGGGGTACGCTCTCACGGGCTTTGGCTCCACGGGCTTCCTTCTTGCCCCCCTCTGGGCCAGGCGGCTGGTCCAGGCCTTAGGCTAGGGGTATGGGCTACGCGGGCGCCGTCTTGGCGGGGGGGGCCTCGAGGCGGTTCGGGGAGGACAAGGCCCTCTTCCCCTACCGGGGGAAGCCCCTCCTCCTTTGGGTCTTGGAAAGCCTTTTGGGGGCGGAGGAGCGCTTTGTCGTGGCTAATCGGCCCTACGAGGGCTTCGGGGTCCCCGTCTACCCGGACCTCCTCCCGGGGGCGGACAGCCTCTCCGGCCTCCACTCCGCCCTCGCCCACGCCCGCCATCCCTGGGTGGCGGTGGCCGCCTGCGACCTCCCCTTCCTCACCCGGGATTACTGGGATTTCCTCTATGAAAAGGCCCTGGCCTCCCCCTACCCCGTGGTGGTGGCCCACTCCCGGGAGGGGCACCTGGAGCCCCTGGCCGCCCTGTACCACAAGGACTGCCTGCCCCAGGTGGAGGGGCAGATTCGGGCGGGGGACTTCCTCCTGCGCCGCATCCCCGAAGCCCTGGGGGCCACCTACGTGCCCTTTCCCGAGGTGGCGGCGAGGTTTGGGGAAGGGATCTTCCTCAACGCCAATAGGAAGGAGGAGCTTCCCTAGGCCTAGTCTCGTACCCGGAGCCGGGCGGTGGCGATCCTTTCCCCGTCAGCCCAGAGCTCCACCTCGTAAAGGCCTGGGGTTTTGGGGGCGGGCAACTGTCCGGTGAACGTCAGGAGATCCAGGCCCTCGAGGGGGATCCGCACGCCCTCAAGCCGTAGCTCCACCCTTGCGAACCGCTTGAGGAGCCGGGCCTCTGCCCGGATCACCTCCCCCGGATCCACTAGGGCGGGGCTCAGGGTAAGGAAGCCCAGGGGGCCGGGACGGATGAGGAGCAAAGCTGTAACTTCGGCCTTCTCCCCGCCCTTTTCCGCCCGCACCAGGATTTCCAGGGTCTGGCCCTGAGGCACGGGGAGGTAGCCTTGGTACAGGCCTTCCTCCACCTCCTCCAGGGCTGTGGTCCTTTCCCCGGCCAGGGCTACCACCCTTTCCGGATTTCCCTGGACCCGGGCCTTAAGGAGGAGCTCGGCTCCCGGGGGGAGGGTGGTGGGCAGAGGTTCCAGGTAGAGGGCCAGGGTTTCCTCGGTGAGGGTCTTGACCACCTCCCGGACCGCCTCCTGTATCCCCAGGCGTAACCGGGGCAGGGGACCTGGTTTCAGGTCCACTTGGAGGGGGGGTTGGGCGGGCTCGTGGAAGCGGGGGAGGCTTTCCGGGTCCAGCCTCAAGGTGTAACGTCCAGGGAGGAGGCCGCCAAAGAGGAAGACGCCATGCCCGTCCGCGTAGGTGATCCGTCGCTCCTGGCCTTCCAGGACCACCCGGGCGAAGGGGACAGGAGGCTCGGCCTCCTCCCACTCCCCGTTTCGGTTGACGTCCAGGTAGACCAGGCCCGTGAGGCCTACCACCGTTTCCACCGGAAGGTCCAGGCTGGCCTTCTGTCCTTTTTCCACCCGAACCTCCACCTGGCGGCGCAGGGCCAGGCTGGCCTCGAGGCCCCCCACCTCCAGGCGGTAGACCCCGGGGTAAAGCTCCAAGCGGTAGCGGCCTTCCGGGTCCGCCTGGGCCTCCAGGGCCCCCACGCGCACCTTGGCCCCGGGCAGGAAGGGCTCCCCAGGGTTGCGCTGGCCGTCCCGGTTCTGGTCATGGAAAACCTGGCCCTCCACCACGCCTGTGGCCCGGCCCCCGAAGGCCTGGACCACCTCCTCAGGGGTGTTGAACCCGCCCTTGACTTCCACCACGCCCAGCGCCTGCAGGCTCCAGGCCCCTTCCTGATAGCGGGCGGAAACCCCCAGGCCCAAGCCCTCGAGGGCCTTGTAGAGGAGGCCCGCCTGGGCGCTGGGCTTCATGGCCAGAAGGTCGTAGGAGAACAGGAGGCTTCCCTCTAAGTCCCCCAGGCGGCCCTCTCCCCCGAGGAGAAGACTACGCGAGGTGGCGGTGACGCTGAGGGCCGTCCTCACGCTGAAGTCCCGTTCCCGGTAGCCCACGTAGGCCCCGTAAGCCAAGGCCCCCGCCTGATAAGCCAGGCTCCCGCCGGCCTCGAGGCCGTCCAGGCGCACCCTTCCTCCAAGGTCCCAGACCAGCCCGCTTTGGTAGCCCAGGCCCGCCCGCAGGCTAAGGGGCAGGCTCAGGGGGCGGTAATCCAGGCCGAGGCGCACGGAGAAGCCTTGCCCCCCGCTCAGGACGAGGCTTCCCCGTACCTCTTCGCTCAGGGCCTGGCTGGCCTGGAGGCTTCCCTGCCAGCTTCTGTTCTGGTAGGCCACCTCCCCCTTGAGCCCGAAGGGTTCCTGGGACCGGGTAGCCCCGCCCATCCTCAGGCTCACCCCTTCCAGGTACTCCAGCCGACCCGCCAGGCTGAACCCCTGTTCCTCCCACCTGGCCTCGAGCCCCCCTCCCGCCCGGACTTCCTCAGGCGAGGCCCGTCGCCTCAGGGCCAGGTAGGGGGTGAGGGTGAGGGTGCCCTCCCTCAGGCTGTAGCCCAGGTCCAGGCGCTGGCTTTGGGCGCTCAGGCTGAATGAGAACCGCGCTGGCCCCTCCTGGTAGAGGAGGCCCAGGGTGGAGGGCACACTCCCGAAGGCGTAGTAGGCCTGCCAGGGCCCCCATTCCCCTTCCAGGCGCAGGTAGCCCCCGTAGCCCCGGAACCCAAGGGCGAAATCGTCCCCCATCAACCGGGCCTCCCCCTTGAGGACGCTTCCGTCCCACTCCAGGCTGGAATGAAGACCCGCGTAGTCCGAGAGGCTACCCCCGAGACCAAGGGCCAGGGCGTAGCCCAACCCCTGACCCAAGGAGGCCCGGAGCCCAAAGCGGTAGCGCAGGGCGTTCCGGCCCAAGGCCTCTGCACCGGAGAAGGGGAGGATGACCGTTTCTATAACCCCGTAGGCCCGCACCTTGGGGTCCAGGCCCGAGTAGGCGAAGAGGGTGGCCGTGTCCCGGTTGCGCCCTAGAAGCCTCACTTCCAGGAAAAGGGAGCGGCTTTCCCCCGGGGCCAGCTCCACCAGGGCGGTTTCTAGGCGGTAGGGGAGGAGGCTTCGCACCTCCAGGCGCACCCGGTCGGGGGCGTTGCCGGTGTTTTGCACCACGAAGGTATAGGTTAAGGTTTCCCCCTCCACCCCTGTGCCTCCAGGGGGGACGCGGAGGCTCAAGCCCGCCTCAGGGAGGATCCGGACCCGGACCTGCCGCTCCTCTCGGGCATCCCTGAGGCGGATAAGGTACTCCCCGGCGGGGGTGTCCGGCTGGACGAGGAAGTTGAGGAGCCCCTCCCCAACCACTTCCCCAGTGAGGGGCAGGAAGTGGTCCGGAGCCTCGGCGGTGATGCGGCCTTCTCCCCGGACGGGAAGGCTCAGGAAGCCTCCCCGCTTGCCCTCGAGGACCTCCGGCGCCTCGAGGGCCAAGGCCATCCCCAGGGAGAAGAGCCAAAGAGCCCGCATGACTTTAGAGACGGCTTAGGGAAAAGACCAGGCTTCCCCGGTACACCCCAGGAGCCTCCTGCCCGGTGAGGACCAGCCGGAACTCCAGGAGGTGGCGCTGGTACCCGGCCGTGGGCCCGTTTCCCGTGAGCAGCACCATCCTGGGGCCCAGGGGCATCCAGGGCCCCCCGTTCACCCGCACCTCCAGCTGGCTGGGGCTTAGGAGCTTCCCCCCTTCGGCCACCAGGGGATCCGCCAGGACCTCAAGAGCCCAGCCCCCCTCCACGTTGCTGAAGAGGCTCAGGGTGAGGGGGCCGCTGGGGCTTGTGGGGCTGTAGGCGTAAGGGAAGGAGGGGGGTGGGAAGGGGGCCTGGGCTAGGTTGAAGAGGACCTCCTCGGCGCTGAGGCTTAGGGCGCTCCCCTCGGGGAGGTTGACCCCGATGGGCACCTGGGCCAGAGCCAGAAAGCTCCACATGAAGAGGACCAGAATTCGCTTCAAGGAAACCTCCGTTCAGCGCACCTCCAGCCTGGCCTCCCCGGCGATGAGGCTGGCGGCCCCGTAGTCCAAGACCGCCAGGACCACGTACCGCCCCGGGGGCAGGGGGTCCTTGAGGGGGACGGGAATCTCGTGGGTGGCCCCGGGGAGGCTGGCCGTCTCCGGCACCTCGGCCTGCTGAACCGGCTTTCCCGAGGCGTCCCGCACCTCCACCCTGCCCTTGAGGCGCAGGACCCCGTTGCCCGTGTTCTGGAAGACCACCCGAAGCTCGGGTTCTCCCCGGCCCACGGAGGGCTGGTAGCGCACCCCCTGGATCCGGCCCGAGCGGGTTACCCGGCCCACGTCCACGTAGACCACGTGGCCCACCCGGGTCCGGACCCGGATGCCCACCCCCTGCCCCCCGGGCCTTTCCTGGGCCGGGCCCGACTCAAAGAAGACGATGCCCCAGTAGGTGCCGTCCTTAGCCTCAGGGGGGACTTGGACCGTGTACCGGACCTCCTGGCTTCCCTGGGGTGGGAGGAGGAACTCCAGAGGGGAGAGGGAAAGCCAGCGGGCGAGGCTCCTGGGGTGGCTCCCGGGTTCCAGGTAGAGGGGGCCGCCGTCGGGCTTGAGGAGAACGTCCGCCAGAAGGGCGTTCACCCGCAGGGTGCCCTGGCGGCCAGGGTGGTCCACCACCACCGTTTGGGTGGCGCTCCCTCCCGGGGCCAGACTGAAGAGGGTCCGGGGGGGGCTCACCCCCACCCCGGTCTGGGCCTGGGCGAGGCCGAGGAGGAGGGCTAGGGCGAGGAGGGTTCTCATGGCTGGAGTTTAGTTTAAGCCCCCCGGGGACCGCACCCCGGGGGGCGCTTGGGCCTAGAGGGCCGCCAACTGGAAGAGGAAGTTGAACTCGTAGGTGCCCGCCACCTCGGTGCCGTCAAACCAGAAGGCCTCTATGATGGTGTCGTCCAGCCAGCCGGGGAGGCGCTCGCCTACCTTCTTGAGAAGTTCCAGGGGGTCGCCGTCGTCGTTCACGCCGGGGACGATCTGCACAAACCGGCTGTGACCAATGGCAGGAGCCTCATCCACCACGCCGAGCTGGCCGTAGGTGGGGCCGCCCAGGGTCCGGGTCACCTTGAGGTCCAGCTCGCACCCTTCCTGGTTGTTGCAGAACTTCTGCAGGACCTTCTGGTTCAGGCAGATGAGGGTGCCCTTCTCCTCGTCCGAAAGCTTTCCGTCCCCATTGTAGTCCTTGGCGGCGGGGTAGGTGTCTATGGGCCTGAAGTTTCCACCCAAGGCGTCGTTGATGGCGTCTTCCAGGTCGCCGCCGTAGCCCTTGGGCACCAGGAAGCAACCCTCGCCACCGCCGCCTGGGGTGGGGTTGGTCAGGTCCACGATCCACTCGTCCTCGGTGAGGTGGAGGGCCACCTTCTGGGGGATGGTGAGGTTGATGCGCTGGGTGACGGTGGCCTCGCTCTCGTCCACGTCCACCACCTCACCCGCCAGCACCAGGCCCAGGGCCGAGAGAACCGTCAGGATGAGGAAAAGGCGCTTCATGATCTACCTCCTTAGAGTCCCGCCAGGGTGAAGGTCACCTCGAGGGTGTAGCTGCCATCCAGCTCGGATCCATCAAACCAGAAGGCCTCCACGATGAGGTCGTCCAGCCAGCCGCCCGTGGTGCCGTTGCCGGAGGCCACCACCTGGGGGCCAAAGGGCAGGGTGTTGGTGGCGAAGCGCCCCATGGGCATTCCGGAGGCGAAGTCCGCCAGGCCGAAGTAGCCGAAGCCGGAAGAAGGCGTGCCCGTGACGGTGACGGAGAGCTTCCAGCCATCAGGGTCGTTGGAGAACTTCTGCAGGATCTTGGTGTTCACGCAGATGAGGGTGCCCTTCTCTTTGTCCGAAAGCTTTCCGTCCCCATTGTAGTCCTTGGCGGCGGGGTAGGTGTCGATGGGCCGGAGCGGCTCACCAGTAGACAGGTAGTCCTCGAGCTCTTCAAGCGTCTTCACCGCCTTGGGCACCAGGTAGCACCCTTCGGCGGGGGGCTTAGTGGGGTTGTAAACGTAGTCTCCGGGAGCCGCAGGGGGGTTGCTCAGGTTCAGGTTCCACTCGTCCTCCGTGAGGTGAAGGGCGTAGCGGGGCGGGATGATGACCCTAACCTTCTCCTTCACCGCCGCCTGGTCGGCGTTGGCATCGTAGAGCTCCTCCACGTTGCCGTCCAGGTCCCCTTCAGAGGGGAAGCCCACTTGGGCCAGGGCCACGCCGGTGGCCAGGGCCAGGGCCAGGAGCCAGATGAGGTGCTTCTTCATGATTTCCTCCTTCCGCATCTATCCGCTGGGTGCCCGGTCTTAGCGCCTTTTGCCTACAGGAGGGTCAGGGTGTAGACCAGCTGACCCTCGTACTCTCCCGGTACCTCGGAGCCGTCCAGGCGGAGCTTGATCCCCAGGGTGACCGACTGCCAGCCGCCCGGGTGGTCCAGGACCTCCTCCAGGAGCACCCCCCCCTGGGGTCCGGTGGGCGCGGGGCAGATGTGGGAAGGCGGCCGGTCCCAGTCCGGGTGGTAGGCCAAGCACTTCCACTGGGGTGTGGGCGGGAGGCCGCCCCGCCCGGTGAGGATGGAGTGCACGGCGAAGTGGCTGGCGTCCAGGACCTCACCCTCTAGGCTCCTGGGCTCCGCCTCAAAGGCCACCTCCAGGGCCCAGCGCTGGCTTTGGGTGAAGACGTGGAGGCGCATGGAGGGGTGCACGAAAAACTGAGGGAAGCGCTTGGACCCGGGGATGATCCGGCCCTCCCCGTCCACCAAGTAGGGGGGGTAAGGCCGGCCCTCTTCGTCCAGGAAGCGCCCTTCCCCTCCGTAGAGGTCAGCGCAGTGGGGTGGAACAGGGCCGAGGGTGGCGCAACGGAGGTCAAAGACCACCACGGGGTCCCGCAGGCAGAGGCTGGGGTCCAAGGGGTCCCTGGGGCAGTAGGGGGGCTGGGTCGGGCTTCCCCCGCCCCTTCCCGCCCAGAGGAGCCCCCGGAGGCTTCCGCCTGCCCTGGGGTCCGGGGCCTCGAGCCAGAGAACCGCTCTTTCGGGAATGGCAACCTCTATCCGCACCGAGGCTTGGGGGCTCAAAGCCCCAAGGAGCAGGGGGATGACGAAGAGAAGGACCTTGGGTTTGGAGTAGCCCGCAAGCCTCACACCTCTCACCTCCTTTCGCCCAGGAGGGTAAGGGGTGGGGCGTTAAGGCTCCGTTAAGGGGGAGGTGATTGTATGGAAGCTGGCAAGGGGTTGCGGCGTGAAGGTGAAACACCTAGAATAAAGCTAACTTAACGCCGCCTTCACGCTCCCGGTTAACCTCTCTTTTGGGGAGGGCCTATGGCACGCACTCATGGATACCCTGGGATGCCTTTCCGGCTTCCCCTCTTTGGCCCCGCCCGGCTGGAGCGGGGGGGGGCACCGGTTCGGCTTCGGAAGAAGGCCTTGGCCATCCTCTACTACCTGGCCCTCGAGGGGCCCACCCGCAGAGCCTTGCTGGCGGACCTCCTCTGGGGCCACGGGGCCGCCTTGCAGAACCTGCGGTCCGAGCTCCACCACCTCCACCAGGTGCTGGGGGTGGAGGCCTTCAAGGGCCAGGATCCCCTGGTCCTCCCTCCTTTCGTGGTCTTGGACCGGACGGCGGGGGAGGGCCTGTCCATGGAGGGCCTGGAGGGACTCTCCCCCTCCTGGGAGGAGTGGCTCCAAGGGGTCCGGGCCCGTTTGGAGCCCGCTGAGGAAGCCCTGCCTGAGGCCTTGAAGGGCGTGGCCCCACCCTTTTTCCTGGTGCTGGTGGCTCCCCCCGGGGCTGAGCCTAAGGGGGTGGCCCGGGCCCTCGCGCAAGAGACGGGGCTACCCTTTCGTGTGGGCTTCGGACGGGGTCCGGGGGTCTTCTACCTGGCCTCTCCGTTGCCTAGGCCCGAGCTGGTGAGCCAGGCCCTAGCCAACCACCAGGGGGTGTACGTGCTGGAGAGAAGCCCTTTTGGCGAGGATCCCCCCTTCCTCCTCGCCGCCCGGGCCCAGTACCCCCCGGAGCGCTTTCGGGTTTTCCCCCTTCCTCCGCTCTCCTGGGAAGAAGCCCGGGAGGGGCCCTTAAGGGGCCTCCCCTTTGAGGAGGCCGCCCGGTACTACCTGCGAAGCGGGGGTTGGCCCGGCTTCCTCCGGGAGCTTCTGGCCCTCAAGACCCCGGAAGCCCTTCCCCGCCGCCTTCAGGCCCAGGTGCGCCTGGAAGCCCAGTCCCTTTCCCTCAATGCCCGGCTGGCCCTGGAGCGCCTTTCCGTCCACCCCTTGCCCGTTCCTGAGGAGGTGGCTTGGGCTTTGGTGGGGGAGGAGGCCTTGGAAGAGCTGGAAAGGCAGGGCTGGCTCCTTTGTCTCGGGGGGCAGTACCGTTTTCGGGAGGAGCCCCTGAGGCGGGTCTTCTACCTGGATTTGGAGGAAGGGCGCCGCCGCCACTACCACCGGGACATGGCGGTTCAGCTGGCCCGTGCTGGTCTGCGCTTGGGGGAGCTCTACCACCGTCATCTCGCCGGGGAGATAAGCCTGGAGGAGGTGGAGGGTTCCAAGCCCCCTTGGACTCCTTGGCGGGCAAGGGTAAGGGAGGGCTGGACCCCAGTGCTGGTGGCCCCAGGGCCGAGGAAGGCGCCGGAGCTGGAGGTCTATGGGAGCGGAGTCCAGCTGGGCCGGAAGACCCTCTGCTTTCATCGGCGGGACCTCGAGGGGGGCGGGGTAAGGTTCTCCTTGGAAGAGCCCACCCTTCTCCTCCTGGAGGGCCGCTTCTACCTGGAAAACCCTCTAGGCGTGGGCACTTCCGGCAAGGCCTTTCCCCTCCTCCTGGCGGGGGTGGGCCGCCTCCTTTTTCTGGAAGGGTCGGGCCCTGGCCTCAGCCCTTGGGGGGCGGTGCTCCCTCTGGAATGGGGATTTTGGCGTCTCCTCCTGGAGCCCGGGGTCTATCGGCTGGAAAGCTTGGCCGAGAAAGGAGTGGGAGAGTTCCGGCTTACCTTCCATCGCCTTGGGGAGGGGGCGGAGGTTCCGGCCTTCAAACCCCCGCGCTGGGCTGGGCCCGTCCCGGCTGAGGAGCGGGAGGAGGGGCGGGAGGAAGGAGCAGAAGCCGCAAGACCTCCCCCACCTCCTCCACGAGGGTGATCTCCAGGTCCTTGAGGATCTCCTCCGGCACCTCCTTGAGCTCGGGGGCGTTCTCCTTGGGGAGGATCACCTTGTAGATCCCCGCCTGGTGGGCGGCCAAGAGCTTCTCCTTCACCCCGCCGATGGGGAGGACCTTGCCCCTTAGGGTGATCTCCCCGGTCATGGCCACGTCCATGCGCACGGGGCGGCCCGTGAGGGCGCTGGCCAGGGCGGTGGCCATGGTGATGCCCGCCGAGGGGCCGTCCTTGGGCGTGGCCCCTTCGGGGACGTGGATGTGGAGGTCGTAGTCCTTGTGGAAGCCCTCAGGAAGGCCCCACTCCTCCCGGTGGGCCCTCAGGTAGGTGAGGGCCGCCTGGGCGGACTCCTTCATGACCTCGCCCAGGTTCCCCGTGAGGTTCACCTTGCCGGTGCCGGGCACGGCCATGGCCTCTATGGTGAGGAGGGCGCCCCCGTAAGGGGTCCAGGCCAGGCCCTGGGCCAGGCCCACCTGGGGTTCCTTCTCCGCCTTATCGGGGCGGTACTTGGGCACGCCCAGGTAGTGCTCCAGGTCAGGGGCGTCCACCACCCGCACCCCTTCCCAGGGGGCTTCCAGGTACTCCTTGGCCGCCTTGCGGGCCACCTTGGAGAGCTCCCGGTCCAGGTTCCTCACCCCCGCCTCCCGGGTGTACTCCTGGACGATGCGTTCAATGGCCCGGTCCGTGATCTCCAGCCTGCCCTCGAGGCCCGCCTCCTTCACCTGGAAGGGCCAGCGGAAGTGGCGGGCGATGGCCCGCTTCTCGGGGAGGGTGTAGCCGGGGATCTCAATGACCTCCATCCGGTCCAGAAGGGGCCTAGGGATGGTGGCGAGGGAGTTGGCCGTGGTGATGAAGAAGACCTTGGAGAGGTCGTAGGGCACGTCCAGGTAGTGGTCGGTGAAGGTGTGGTTCT
>OGCH01000928.1_pt1 | contig 12688 bp, 10 predicted proteins | sample 1570111 | NCBI WGS metagenome assembly OGCH01 (sample SAMN03436243, study PRJEB24508) | hot springs metagenome | biome: Desert Springs; feature: Hot Springs; material: Water | place: USA: Great Boiling Spring, Nevada | collected 2008-12-01 | depth 0 m m | reverse complement strand
CCGCCAGGCTGGCCATCGCCGCCCCCGTGCGCACGATACCCGTCTACGGATCGATGGACTCGCATGCCAGGCCCCCGTCCAGGGGCGCGCGCCGCACCACCTCCAGGATCCCCGGGTCGGGATCGGTGAGCAGGCGATTGGCCAGGTCGAAGACCCCCGGGAAGGGGAAATGGGGCGAGCCCGGCCCGCCGACAGGGCCGGGGAAGAAATAGGGGTTCGCCGGCGAGGCCAGCCAGCGCACCGTGTTCCGGTAAACCGGGTCCTCCGGATCGCAGAACCCATAGCAGGCCAGCAGGCGCAGGCTCCCGGGGGGGCTCCTCCCGCAGCTCCCACCGACCGCGGCGATCCCGCGCCCAGGCCCACATCGGCCCTTCCGGTCCCTCCACGATCCCATGCCGGCGGATCGCCTCGGCCAGCCGCTCCGCCTCCCAGCACACCCCCTCCGCATCGGCTCCCCGGCCCCGGAGGAGATCCGCCGCCGCCCGGAAGGCTGCCCAGACCAGGACGTTGTCGTAGATGACCAGGGGATAATCCGTGGGATCATCCGTCGGGAGCAGGAAGGTTTCATACAGCCCGGTCTCCGGATCCCGATGGGCCGCGATCTCTTGCAGGAGGACAGGGACGGCCTCCGCGATCGCCGGCTCACGGAGGAGGCTCACATCCTCTGTCTTATGCAGGAGACCGTTGAGATGCTCGTGAAGCACGCCCAGGCGTCACAGGCTCCCATCCCGCCGATCGACGAGCGAGAGGGAGATCCAGAGGTTCCCGGTGGGCAGGAACGGCGGGGGCTCCTTCAGGACAGGGGGGCGGGTGATCAGCGGGGGCGCGCTCATCCCTTCATGCCCTCGATGATCTGGCGTTGTAGCAGGAAGAACACCACCCGCATCAGGAGAGCGGCGATCAGCGCCCCCGCCATTTGTCAGCGAATTGGGTTATGCATCGCAAAATCTCAAATTGTCCAAATCCACATATGAGAAGACCTAAAAATACAGAAAAAGATTCTAAATATCCTTAAAAATGAGAAAAAGAAATCCGTGGGGTTAGATGTTTTGCCCAGATCAGCGCCGTAGCGGGCATGGAGCTCCATCCCTGGAGCAATCCGCCGCGAGGATACGGGGGCGAATAATACTCCACGGGAGTCAACCACCCTTTATCTAGACTATAGGTCCACCAGCGGGTCAACACATACTCCCAGTCCGGATCCTCCCGCTGAAGCAACAGCCACCCGTAGATTCCATCCCAATACGGCCAATCCGCTCCATTGTGATAACAATAAGGGTGTGCGGACTTCCCAAAAATATCTTTTTGATTTCGATAAAGAGGATAAACACACATCGTTCCCCAATCTCCATATGGTTGATCGGGATTATATCTTGTTTGGAGACGGCGGGCGGCATCTAAAACGCGCCGAGCATCTTCTTCCTCGGCCAGTCCATATAACAAGACGATCAATGTATCGATCGAGAAATGATCTTCTAAATAGCCGGGTCGTCGGTAATTCACATAATATCCAGAACTTGAGTTCCACAGGACGGACTTCAAGGCCCGGTGAGCGGCCGCAGCCTTGGTCTTCAAAGCGCTGGCTATGACGACCTCCCCTCGAGCCTGGGCGATCTCGGAGGCCGCACGCAAAGCGGCAATGTAAAGCGCCTGGTCGTACGTCACCCAGATCCCCCGGCGCACATTATCTGCCCAATCGTTCGGAGCATTGGGCTTCTCAATCAAGCCATCTTCATCACTATCTTGAGCAATTAGATACCTTACAGCTGACCAAATAATGGTCCATAAAGAACGTTCTACGCCATCATGCAACGAAGAAATGGGTTCCTTTAAGACCTCCCAATCCTCTGTGGCACGAAGATAATCCCGCACCAAAAGGACAAAGAACGCCGGTGCGTCTAGGTGTTTGGGAAGCCAATCCGGGAGCCCTCCGAACATCGCCTCTTTGAATTTCAAAAGATGGGGAGCGAAAACGCCGCTGGGGCATTCCCCGCTTTCATGCACCCCTCGGGCGATCGAGAGCAGATGCTGGCGCACGAGATCCGGCCGAAAAGCCAGAAGGATCTGTGCCGTCCAATATCCATCTCGGAAATACAATCGCGGCGGGTAGGCATAATCCGGTCCGGCGACGAGGCCGGCAAATCCTTCCGGAAAGATCTTAAACATCGCCATCGCAGTGTTTAAACCCGCCACGAAGAGGGACTTCAGAAGCGGATCTCCCCCTGGATATCCCTGGGAAAGCCAGGCGGCATACCGGATCGCTTCGTCGTAGGCTTTCTCCACCCTCGTGATCGGGTCCTCCCCCAACCCCGCCGCCAACGCCCATCGCAGACGCCGTGTTTCGCCCGGCGAGAGCCGAAACTGCCATTCGATATTTGCTTCCTTTCCACGGACGCTCATCGCATGCGGTGGGACATCCGTGACCCATTGGAGTGGTCGAATCCCTTTCGCTTGGACCGCTCCCCCGGGATGAAGGGTTACATGCCGGGGAGCCGGGGGGAGCAACAGCTTGGCCCATCCCTCCGACCACCAGTGGGGTTGCCTAAGGATCGCCGGAATCCATCGGACCAGGGCCGATTGCGCACGCTGATGCCAGAGAACAGGGAGCGAAAATCGTATCACAATCCTTATCTTCACAAGTTTTTGATGAGATCGAGAGCTTAAAACCAGATTTTGAAACACAAATGGGGAAGAGTCTCCGATAAAGCTATCCAATCGAACTTCAAGACCCTCTTCCTCTCCCCAGAGCTTCCACAACCGGCCGATCCCATGGCCTTCACGAAATTGAAAAGGCCGTCCGTCTACTATTAAACGAAATGACCAAGCACCTCCATAAAAACCTTCGGCGAAAAACGCATGAACGAGATTTCCTTCGCCATCAAAACGAACAAAAAGATGCGGATTTCCCATATCATACAAGCAATAATTTTGTGGGTTTTTGACCAGCAGAGAGCCGTCGTGTTGGGGAATCACGTTCATCGGCAAACCAACCTCCTCATGTTTAGCGGGGGCTGGAAAGCTGATAATGTTCAAGCAACCACCGATGGGCGGGATCAACGGAGACCTCAAGGGCTCGACGTTCCCCCGCCATCGCCCATAAGTAATAGAGGGTATAGCCGGGCGGAGCCACTACAGGATGATATCCGCATGGAATGATCACGATATCATCTGAACGTATAACAAACAAGTGATCAATATTATGATGTGAAGAGTAAATCCATTGCAACGCAAAGCCCGATGGGGGATGGATCTTGTAAAGATAAACTTCCTCGAGGGCTGCTTCCTCTCCCGGACGTTCCTCGTCATGTTTATGTGGAGGATAACTCGACCAATTCCCCCCAAATGTTAAGGTTTCTCCAACCAAAAGATGTCGTGCTGGAAAATCGGGGCCCAGGATCTCTACGATTTGACGACGGAAGCCTTCCCCTCCTACGACGCGAGGGTGAAGGGTCCCCGGCGTAATCAGCCGAGGGGGGAGATCGGGGTCGCCCAGAGCGTGGATCGCTGCCCACTCCGTCTCCTCTTCCGCCTTTAGGCGTACGGACATCCCAGAGGGAAGATAAAGGGCGGTGGCGAGCTCCCGGAAGACATCGGGACGATCCACCTTCACCGAGCCCTCCGGCCACTCTAAATCGCCTTTTCCCCGGAGCAAGACCAGGACCGTCTCCCAATCCGGGAACGTCAACCGGATCTCAGATCCGGGGCTCAGGCGCACTGTCCCGATCCGGAGATGGCGTAACGGTGTCAGCCCAGGCTCGGCGATCCGAGCGTAGCCGAGCGGATAAGGGCCACGAACGTGGAGCATTCCCATCGCCTTGTCTCCGCTTAAATTAGTGATCGAAGACGTTCTTGCATCCGGCGCGCATCCTCTCCAACGTATCGGCTCCCCCAGAAAGCGGCTGTGCTGCCCACCAGAGCGATGAGAGGTGCCAGGATCACCCCGATCCGAAGGTCTCCGATCTGATCCGAAACCCAACCGACCAGAGCCGGCGCAGGCGCGCTTCCCAAAATATGCACAAGAAAGAGATAAAAGCCGAAGACGGCAGCCCGCATGGTGGGCAACGTCACTTGATGCATCAAGGGCCCCATACACGGAAAGTAGAACGTATAAAAATAGAGAGCCAGGGCTGAAAACCACACGAAAGCACGAAAGTCCGGTATGAGGATCGCCCCCATGGCCGGAAGGGAGCCCAGCGCAAAGCCCAACCCAACCGTCCGCAGCCGTCCGCCTGGATTTCGTTTCCACCATCGGTCGGCCAGGAAACCACCGGAGAGCACACCGAGGGAACCGGTGAGGACGGTCAACGCCCCGATCAGCAAACCCGCGTGCCCAGGAGAGAGCCCGTGAACCCGAACCGCAAAACTCGGCAGCCAATATGCTAAAGCTCCCGTTGCGAAGGAAATCAAAATGCCCGTGACGAAGGTCCAGCGGAGAGTGGCAATCCGAAGGAAGGTCCGGATCGTTTCCAGGGGTGGAAGAACGGGCATGGAGGCAGGGGTCGTCTCCGCGTGCAGAGCCTCCAGATCGCTCTGACCCTTTACCGACTCTCGCATCCGTCCGATGAGGACGGCGAGCGGGAAGCCCGGGAGAGCCGCGATCCAGAGGGCGAGCCGCCAGCCCAGGGCTTGACCCAGGAGGCCGCCGACCCCGTAGCCCGCTGCGGCCCCCAGCAGCACCCCCAGATCATGAAATCCAACCGCCCGGGAGCGGTAGGCCGGTGGGAATACATCGCTGATCCAGGCCAGGGCGGAAGGACCATATCCAGCCTGTCCGAACCCAAGCCCAGCCCGCCCCAGCAGCAACATCCCATAGGAAAGCGCCGACCCGCTCCAGGCCATCGCCGCACTCCATATCCCTACGGCCAAGGCGACGACGCGAGACCGCAGCCAGCGATCCGCCAGATAGGCGATTGGGAACGGCGCCAAGGCGTAGACCACCCCGAAGGCCGTGTGCAGCAAGCCCAACTGAAAATCGCTGAGCTCCCACTCCCTTTGGAGAAGAGGAGCCAGAGCCGCGATAATCTGTCGATCCATGAAGTTTAAAAAGTTGGCTAAAAACAACAAAAATAAAGTCAAATAAACAGATTTCATCATTTTAATTGGGCTCTAATACTAATATTGAATAAACATCTAAGACAAAAGCCAGGTAGCTTCCTTCAAAGGGGGCGACGGGCTCGTAGGGGGAGAGCCGCACGCCCCGCCGAGGCGCCTCGAAGTATATCGTAACCTCCTGAGGGGTTTCCGCGTAGTTCACGAGATGGATCTGTTCCTCCGCTCCACGGCGCCACACCTCAATGAGAACCGGATGGGCGGCCGCCACCCGGGGAAAGACGGGGCCTATCGTGCCGATGAGCGTCTCCCTTGCGGAAGCCGAGGGCAATCGAAAATATGGAGACTGCAGAAAGAAATGGACCAGCCCCAGCCGATCGATCCACCGCCGCGTCCATCGAGAGCGGAAATAAGAGCGATAGAGGCGCAACGCGAAGCCCTCCCACAACGCAGCCACCGAGAGGGGAAGCGCCGCGCCAGCCCTGATCCCGCTTCGCCATCCCCGCAGCTCCTGCAGAACCACGCGGCGCCCCGGGAAGCCCATGGCCGGCGAAAGCGGCTCCAAGCTGACCAGCACCGCGGCCTTCGCGGCCTCCTCGGGGGAACGGACCACTCGCCAGGGGATGCCCGCTGCCAGCAGCGTCTGAGCCGCTCCGAAGTAGAGGGGCGCCATCCGAGGCCATTCGATCCAGAGGGCATCCCCTGGGTATAGCAACACCACCGGTGCGGCGTTCTCCCTTCCGAGGAACAGATCCGCATGTTCGGCCAGCCAACGATGATAATCGCCGATGGCCTTTCGCTCCCGGGAGTAAGCCGGAGCCGTCAGGACGGTGAATACCCCTTTGGAGACGAACTCGGTTCCCTTGATCACCGGGATGGCCCCACAGGCAACCGCTTCGGCGATAAATTGCTGGAAACGGCGCGGCGGATACACCTCGTCGAAGCCGATCCCCCGATCATAGGCGATGGTGCTGATCGGAGTGTTCCCAGCGAGCGCCCGGGCCGTTCGCACGGTCACCGCATTGTTCACCAAGCGGACTCCTTCCCAGCGGGGAAGGCCGAAACTCTCAATCATCAGGACGTCCTGGATCCGGGCCAGGCTGGCCAAATCGATGCCATAGATCAAGAAGCTCGGACGCATGACAGCATCGAAATCGTTCGCGCTGATCACCACATCTGGCTTCAGAGAACGGGCTTCCTCCGCCAGGGCCGCAAGGACATGACTCACCGTCTGCGCGCGCCATCGGAGATAGAGACGCACCCCTTCGTCCCGCTGCGGATGTATCCGGCGAGGGATCTCCAGGCCCCAGGCTTGGCGGAAAGCCGCGCGACAACGTGGACAGTAACAACCCGCGGGCCCCAACCACCGGCCATCGAGATAGAGCGGCTGGGCCCCATACCAGGGGTTATCAAAAAAGATCCCATCCGCCCCATAGCGGATCGCCTCGCGAATCCGCTCCCGCAGGTGGGCCTGCCACTCCGGATGAAGCCAGCAAGTCATATAGCGGCCTGTGTAATAGTAAATCAAGCGCCCGGCCGGATCCCGGGCATACCACTCTCGGGAACGATGGCTTCCTGCAAAGACCGCATTGGAAGTTTGAATATAAGCGAAAACCCGAACTCCATGTTTGTGGTAGATCTCCGCTGCTTTTTGGAAAACGATCCAATCCGCTTCCTCGATCTCAGGAGGGAAACCCCAATTATAAGTTAAATAAGCCCAATTGCATCCCATCTCGGAGGCCACCCGATCGGCTCCCTCTTCCGTATAAGCCTCCAGATGAGCCGCCTCGTCCACCGGCGCACCCATGAACTTCAGCCGGTTCATACGGATCGTTCCCGGCCCAGCCCAAAGATAAACAGGACGGTGATTTCCTATAAAAATATGGCTTTTGTGGATCATTGTGCTATTTCATCAATTAAAAGAAATAATTCTGGTGGCTCATGTCCCTCCATGATCGGAGGGGGGCAGGGCCAACCATCCCCACCTCTCGTTGCGCCATCGGCTCAAAAAGTAGGGCAACTGCGCGCTGTTGCCATTGGAAGGGAAGAGCCACGTTGGCTTTCAACCTTTCACAGCACCTGCGGTGAGACCAGCCAATAGATAGCGCTGGAAAAAGATTGCCAGGAGGACCGGTGGGAGGCTGGCCAGAACCCCTGCCGCGCTGATCAACCCATATTCCGTATAATGGCGTCCCACAAACATCGCAATCGCAACAGTGACTGTCCGCTTTGTTTCGGTGGATGTGAAGATCAATGGGATCATAAAAGCGTTCCAGCTTTGCATGAAGGTGTAGACAGCTGCCGCAAACAATCCCGGTATGGCGACCGGGAGGACCACGTGACGGATCACCTGGAGACGGCTCGCGCCGTCCACCAGGGCCGCCTCCTCCAGCTCAACGGGGATGCTCAGAAAATAGCTCCGCAGGATCCAGATGACGAAGGGGAGATGGAAGGCCGTCAACAAAAGGATCACCATCTCCAGGCGGTCCAGCAGGCCGAGGCGGGTGACGACCAGGAACATCGGGATCAGCAGCACAACGACCGGCACCATCTGCACGAGCAGGAAGAGATAGAGCAACCGCTGGCCCAAGGGCATCCGAAGCCGGGCGAACGCATAGCCGGCCGAGGTCCCTAGGGCGAGGCACATCAGCGTCACCCCGCTGGCCACGATCATGCTGTTGCGCAGAGAGAATCGAAAGGCGCGCAGGGTGAAGGCGGTCAGCGTCGTTCCCTGCTCGCCACTCCCCAAAAGGAGCTGATAGTAGTTGGAGAGATCCAGCGGCCACGGGAGCCAGCGGGGCGGCCTCGCCAGCAGGTCCTTTGGGGGCGCGACGCTGCTGAGCACCAGCCATGCGATCGGGGACAGGATGAAGATCACCACCAGGCTCACAAGGGCCGCCTGGGTCATCGCCGCCGTCACCCGGCGGAGAAGTGCTTGCTGGGATCGAACGGAAACCATGAGGACGCTCCTCGGAGCTCAGGAGGTTGCCTCGCCGACGCGAGTGAGCCGACTGTAAATTCCCGTCAGGCCCAGGGCCATCAGGGCGATCAGCCAAGCCAGCGCCGAGGCGTAACCATATTCCAGGCGCTGAAAGGCCGCATCATAGAGATAATACCCGATCACCTGGGTGGCGTTGGCCGGACCCCCTCCGGTCAGCACGTAAACCAGATCGAAAAGCATCAGGGCGTCGATGGTCTTCAGGATCAAGTTGATGAGGGTGATGGGCATCAGCAAGGGAAAGGTGATGTGAACGAACCGCGCCCACGGCCCTGCCCCATCCACCTGGGCCGCCTCATAGAGCTCCTCCGGGATGCTCTGCAGGCCCGCCAGATAGAGAAGCGTCATCATCGGGACCGTGGCCCAGATGTTCGCCAACGCCACCAGCAACAACGCGCGCCGGGGCTCCAGAAGCCACGGAACGTAATCCGGAATGATCCCCACCTGATAAAGCAGCCCGTTGAGGGCCCCGTAGTGGGGATCATAGATCCGAGCCCAGAGCAAACCCTGGACGGTGCCCGGGATGATCCATGGGACGATCAGAAGCCCTCGCACCAAGCCCCGCAGCGGAAAGGGCCGGTTCAGGATGAGGGCGAAGGCCATCGAGATGGGGATGCCCAGGCCGATCCCCAACGCCGCCAGGTAAAGCGAACGGCCCGCCGCGGCCCGAACATCTGGAGAGGTCAACGCCCGGATGTAGTTGGCCGCGCCCACGAACTGCGGCCCGATCCAAGGCGCCCGGACGTTCAGGTCATACAGGCTGATCGCCATGGAATGAAGGAGGGGATAAAACAAAAGGCCCACCACCACGATCCCGCCGGGCATCACCATCAGAAGACCCAGGAGCCGGGGATCGTGGCGGCGGATCCATCGCCTCCGCTTCATGGCGGTTATGGCTTGCTCCGCGCGAACCATCGCTTCGCCCATGGAGGCCTCCGGAAGCAGAGGGCCGGCGCTGCGGGCCCTGCCGCGCGGTCGCGCCGGCCCTCCGACCCCTCACCGGATCACCGGCCGTATTTGGCCTTCAGCTCGCGGGTGTAGGCCGCGACTTCGTCCAGGGCCTGCTGGGGCGTCTTCTGCTTGGTCAGCACCTCATGGACGGCCTTCTGAATCGCGGCGGACCATTCGTGATAATAAGGCAGGGCGGGACGGACGGCCAGGAAAGCCGTTTGCTGCAGCATCACGTCGCCGCCTGCCTCCTTCAGCTTCATGGAGACCTCCGGGTCGTTCAGAACGCTCCTCCACCCGGGCGGGGCGCCCTCCTGGAGGAACATGAACCGCTCCCCCTCAGGCCCAGCGATGCACTTCACGAACTCCCAGGCGGCCTCGGGGTTCTTAGAATAGGCCGAGATGGCCCAGCCCATCGGGCCCGCAACAGAATAAGGGCCGCCCGGACCGGCCGGGGCCAGGGCGATGTCAAACTCCCCGGCCCGCGGCGATTTCTTCGGGTCGTTCATCACCAGCAGGGGGGTCCCCCACAGGAAGACGAACGCCCCCTGACCGGCCATCATGATGTCCCGCCGCTTGCCTCCACCCCTGAGGGTCAGAGCGGCCGGGTCGATGATCTCATAGGTGTGCATCATGTCGTACATCAGCTGCAGCGCCTGGACCCCGGCGCCCTGATTGAAAACCGGATTCCCCTGAGCATCGAACAGCTCGCCGCCGAGGCTCTTCACCAGCATGACATAGTCCACGGTGATCTGTTCGTAGTTGGCGGCCCAGCTGAACACCATCGGATACCTGACGATCCCTTTGCGCTTCAGGGTCAGGCTCATCTCGATGAGCTCATCCCAGGTGCGGGGCGGGCGATCGTATCCGGCATCCTGCAGCATCTTCTTGTTGTAAACGAAGGACATCCACTCCGCCTTCCAGGGAAGGCCCATCCACTTTCCTTCGTAGACCACCCCCTTCTCCGCGAAGGGCAGGATGTCCGCCCTCATTTCCGGGGTAATGAATTGATCGATGGGGTAAACGTAGCCCGCCGCGGCGTATTGGGGCAGATCGATGATGTCGATGTAGAAGATGTCATAGGTGGGCAGTTTGGCGGACAGGGCGGCGAACAGCTTGGGGCGCACCTGATCGTGGGGGACGACTTCCACGTTCAGCCGAACGCCGGTCCGCTCCTCGCAACGCTTCTGAAGGGCGATCATCGCTTCGGTTTGCCCCTCCGGGTTGTCGATCAATGTCAAGGTGACGCCTGCAAAGCGCGGAGTCGGAGTGGGGACGGGGGTGGGGACAACCTCGACAATGCGGGTGACCTCCACCACCCGCTCCACCGGCGTTGGCGTGGCCGGCGGGGCGCACGCGGCCAGCACAAGCCCTAGGACCACCCATACCATCCATATACGAGTTCGGGTCTTCATGGCAACTCCTCCTGAATGAATTTGGGGGGACTGGAGCGACGGATCATCAGGGGCATCGGCAACACCACCTCAGGGGGCTGAGGCCTCTCTCCACTGATCAGCCGCAACAACATCTCCACCGCATGCACGCCGAGCTCGAATTTAGGAGGCCGGACAGCGGTCAGGGGGACCTCCTGATAGGGAGCGGCCTCGCTCTCGTCCAGGCTCACCAAGGCGATGTCCTCGGGGACGCGCAAGCCCATCTCCCTTAGGATGGCCAACGTCACAAGATCCCGATCGGTTAGCAGGGCATCAGGAGGAGGGTCCGCGTTCAGGATCCGAGACACCTCTTGTGGGGAGGGATCATCTCGGGGCTGGTCCGGGATGCTCACCAGGGAGGGATCCTCCACGAGGCCGGCCTCCTCCAGGGCACGCCGATAGCCCCGCAGGCGCTCCAGGCCGTAGCTGAACTGAAGGGCCTGACCTAGAAAACCGATCCGACGGTAACCTCGCTCGATCAGATGACGGGTCGCCTCATACGCGCTTTGTTCATAATTCTGATAGACAAAATATCCGGTGAAACCGGGGATCCGACGCGCGATGAGAACAGATGGGAACTCTTTAGACCATAACTCCAAAATAAAGTCGTCCGGGATCGAGCTTCCTAACAACAAGACACCGTCTACAACGGAAGATTTTAATATAATACGAATAAAATAACGGTCCATATATCGGGGATTCGTGAACAACATAATGTTATATCCATGCATTTCTGCAGCGTAGCTGATTCCGCGGATATACTCAAGGAAGTAGGGGGTGGAGAAATTGGAGTCGGCCAAGCCGGCCAGGAGCAGCCCGATGCAGTGCGTGCGTCGGGAGGCCAAGCGTCGAGCGGACACATTGGGATGGTAATCCAGCTCCTCCATGGCCCGCAGCACCCGCTCACGAGTCTCCGGGGCGACCGGGCGCGGGCCCCCATTGATCACATAGGAGACCGTGGCCACCGAAACCCCCGCCCGACGAGCCACATCCCGAATCGTGGCCACGCCACACCTCCTCGTCAGGAGCGGATCTTGATCTAACCGTTTAGACTAACCGCTTAGATTATAGAGGAGACGGTGTATTTTGTCAAGAGGGGTCACCGAGGTTCGGACACCAGTTGCGACAGAGCGAGGGTGACCTCTCGACCAGGTAGATTCGGGTCCTGAAGCCCCTGTTGGGATGGAGGCACCGGATGAGCCGGTCCCATGAGCAGAGAGAATAAGGGCATTGCAGCTGCGGGTGGATCCATTGGGCGGTTGGCGGAAGGGCCGCGGAGGGACTTTCGAGATGGGACACCGCCGGAGGGAGAGAAACGGCCTCGGCGTGGGAGAACCCCTATCGGTCCAGACGGAAGCGGAAATGGGAATGCTATTCCGACTTGTTTGTTCTAAACCTTTGGGGTGGCCTAAGGTTCGGATAGTGGGGGAGAGCGAGAGCCGAGAAGGCGGCCGAAGTCCCCCCGACAAGGGCCGGCCATTCCCAGAAAGCTTACATGGGGATCTGCATTCAGAGCGATCCACGAAGCTTCCTCCATAGATCTCATAAGGCCCATCCCCACACAGGTTCGCACGGCCTGATCTCCAAGCGCCAATGATGCAGATCCGCATCTGCCTCCTTTTCCCAACCCCCTGCCAAGGATGTTGGGGCCACGGCCCATATCCAGTGCTACTCTCCAACCTTCCATGCCGAAGCTTCGGGGGACGACCCCCGGATTCCGGCAAATCACGGAAGCTATCCAATCCGCATGCCCTCGTAGGGGGCGTCCAGAGGGGTCTTAGGGGCTCCTGGGCTTGGCCTCGAGGGCGATCTGGACCGCCTGGGCGCGGATGATGAGCTCCGGGCCCAGCATGCCCTGCATCAGGGGGGTGATCAGCGGCATCGTGTAGATCACCGTCACGGTGATGGGATCCCCCTCATAAATCACCGGGGTGGCCGAAGATCCCTGGTTCGGCTCCACGACCACCGCAATCCGGCTGGGATCCACCAGGGAGAAGGGGATCCAGCGGGTTTCGCTCAGGGCTCGGGTGTAGGCCCGATACTGCACGTTGTTCGGATCCGTGCACTGGACGTCCGGGTCCGCGTCCGGCGGGAGCGGATCGTTGGGGTTCCGGCAGTAGGGGTTCACCGCCGCGTAGAGGGCCCCCTCCGCGGCAGCGTCGTGGATGGCCAGCCAGGCCACGAAGGCCCGCCCCAGATCGATCAGCCCCATGGCCAGCAGCAGCAACACCGTCAGGCTGAGCGCCAGCTCCACCAGCCC
>OGCH01000925.1_pt1 | contig 12711 bp, 10 predicted proteins | sample 1570111 | NCBI WGS metagenome assembly OGCH01 (sample SAMN03436243, study PRJEB24508) | hot springs metagenome | biome: Desert Springs; feature: Hot Springs; material: Water | place: USA: Great Boiling Spring, Nevada | collected 2008-12-01 | depth 0 m m | reverse complement strand
AAAGGATCTAATAATGATAAAAACCCATCGCCAAAAGAAAAAATTCATGAAATTACAAGAAGAGAATTTTTGAAAGGAATTTTAGCATTAGTTTTATCAGTTCTTTTATTAAAAGGAGAAAAAAGAGGTGATAAACAAAAAGAAGAAAATTGGGTTGAACTAGGTGAAGAATATATAAAAAGCAAGGCTTATAGTATCGATGACATCTTTAAAGATGTCGGTGGTCCTGAAACTTTAGGTGATTATTACGACGAAATTACTAATTATACTCCTACACCTACACCAGCATCTACTCCTACAAATACTCCTACTCCTACAAATACTCCTACTCCAAAACCAACACCTACTTTTACCCCTACTTCTACTCCTAAACCTACTTCTACTCCTATACCTACTCCTATACCTACTCCTACTTCTCAAACAGAATTTTTAGAAGAAGAACAAATAACGACAGAAGTAATTTATAGAGGAAAACCAGGAACAAAAAAAATTGCTATTACTTTTGATGATAGCGCTAATAAAGAAATGTTAAGAAAGCTTTTAGAGATAGCTAAAAAACATAATATAAAAATGGTGTGGTTTTTAATTGGAAGGACTGTAAATAAAGATGTTGAAGAAATAATAAGGGAAGCTTTAGAGACAGGTCTTATAAGAATAGGAAATCATTCCCATTCCCATGATATCTCTAAATTTGCTTCGATGAACACAGATTATATAGAAAAAGAAAAAAATGATTGGCTTAATAAATTTAAAAATTTAAACTTTTCTGAAGATCAACTAAAACTTTATTTTAGACCACCTGGTGGTGCTGGTGGTTATAGGGGAGGAGATGAAAGACTCCTTAAAGTCTTATCTAAAAATGGTTATCAATATCTTTGTATGTGGGATGTAGAGTTTATTTATACTATAAGAACACAATACAATAATGAATATACCGTAGAAAATGTTGTAAGAATTTTAAGATCAAGAATATATAGCACTCAAGGAGGAAATCTCGTTCTTTTTCATTTTAATAGAATAGATATTTCTGCATTTGAAAGAGTAATAGATGAATTAAAAAACAATGGATATGAATTTGTTTATCCTGAAGAACTCCTTAATTAAAACTCTTCTTCTTCAATATCCGTATCATGTTCTTCTAATTTTTCTCCTTCTCTTTCTTTTTTTTCTGGAAGCTCAGAAACAACAGCTTCAGTAATAAGAAGAAGGCTAGCTACTGAATGAGCGTTTTCAAGAGCTACACGAGTTACTTTTGTAGGATCAATGACACCTGCTTGAAAAAGGTCTTCATAAGTTAAAGTTAAAGCATTTAAACCAAAACCTTCTTTTCCGTTTTTTACTTTATCAACAACAATAGAAGGATCTAAACCAGCATTTTTAGCAATTTGTCTTAATGGTGCTTCAACTGCTTTTTTGACAATACTGGCACCAATATATTCAGCGATATTTTCTTTGGCTAATTTTTCAATAAGCTCTTCAAGTTTAGGAAGGGTTCTTACTAAAGCAACACCACCTCCAGGAACAATACCTTCTTCTAAAGCTGCTTTAGTTGCTGAAATAGCATCTTCAATCCTGTGTTGCTTTTCTTTTTGTTCCACTTCAGTAGGAGCACCAACTTTAATAACAGCTACTCCGCCAGAAAGTTTTGCTAATCTTTCTTGAAGTTTTTCTCTATCATATTCAGAAGTTGTTTTTTCAAGTTGAGCTTTTATTTGTTGAATTCTTTTTTCAATCTCTTCTTTTCTTCCCTTACCTCCTACAATAGTAGTAGTATCTTTAGTAACAATAACTTTGTCAGCTTCTCCTAACATATGAATATCAGCATGTTCAAGCTTATAACCCAATTCTTCAGAAATAACTTGACCTCCTGTCAAAATAGCAATATCCTGAAGCATTTCTTTTCTTCTGTCACCAAAACCAGGAGCTTTAACCGCTACAGAAATAAGTGTTCCTTTTAATTTATTAACAACTAAAGTAGCTAAGGCTTCTCCTTCAATATCTTCCGCAATAATCAAAATTTGTTTTCTTCCGGATTGTAAAACTTTTTCTAAAAGAGATACGAGTTCATGAATAGAACTTAGTTTTTTATCAGTGATTAAAATAAGAGGTTTTTCTAAAACCGCTTCCATTTTTTCTGGATTGGTAATCATATATGGACTTACATAACCTCTATCAAACTGAAGTCCTTCAACAATTTCATAAGAAAGACCAATTGTTTGCGATTCTTCAACTGTAACTACACCATCTTTACCAACTTTATCGATAACTTCAGCAATAAGTTTTCCAATTTCCTCATCTCTTGAAGAAATAGTAGCAACATGCATTGTATCTTCTTTGCCTTTTACTGGTTTGGAAATTCTTTTGAGTTCTTCAATAACTACTTTAACTGCTTTTTCCATTCCTTTTTGCATGCCAATAACATCAACTCCAGCAGTAGCATTTTTAAAACCTTCATTAATTAAAACCTTAGCTAAAAGTGTGGCTGTGGTAGTACCATCTCCAGCAATATCATTTGTTTTTTCAGCAACTTCTTTTACAAGCTCAGCACCAATTTTTTCTATAGGATCTTTAAGCTCAATTTCTTTAGCAATAGTAACACCGTCTCTTGTAATAATAGGTGTGCCATAACCTTTGTCAATAACTACCGCTCTTCCCTTGGGTCCTAAAGTAACAATAACCGCATTAGCTAATTTATTGATTCCTTGAAGAAGTTTTTTTCTAGCAATATTTTTAAAATTCACTTGTTTGGCCATTTTTTAAAAATAAAATTCAAACTTCGACCTTATTCTTCAATAATAGCCATAATATCATCGTCCCTAACAAAATAATATTCTTTATCATTAATTTTAATTTCATCTGGAGCATATTTCTTAAAAATAACTATTTGTCCGGGTTTTACAGAAACAGGTGTTCTTTCTCCTTTCTCATTCAATTTTCCTGGACCTACAGCAATAACCTTGCCCTTCATAGATCTTTCTTCTTGAGCAGAAGGAGGAATATAAATGCCACCCTTGGTTACTTCTTCTTGTTTTATAGGCTCAATTAAAATAAAGTCATGAAGGGGTGTGATTTTCATTTTAAGATAATTTAAAAATATTTAAGGCGACCTAATTTTCTAAAAACATTAAATTAACTAAATCTAAAGATTAAAAGAAAAAATTCTATAACAATATATATTATAATTATATTATACCATAAAAGCCGGCGTAGCTCAGTGGTAGAGCGACCGCCTTGTAAGCGGTAGGTCGTGGGTTCGAATCCCACCGCCGGCTCAACTTTAAATGAAAAAAGGTTTTACTTATATTGAGCTCACTATAGTTCTTTTTCTTTTACTTATCATTGGTAGTATAGTTTTTTCTGTTATCAGAGTTCAAGAATATTTTTCCAAAGCAAGAGATTTGAAAAGAATAAACGATTTAGAGGTTTTATTTAATGCTTTAAAATCTTACTCACAATCTACTTCTGAACCTGATTTAGATGGACCTTATCTTGATTTTAGAGGCATTGATGAAACTTGGGCAACTATATTTATTTCCGTTCCTTTAGAGTTAGAATCTTTTCCTAGTTCAGCTTGTGTTTATGAAGAAAAAAGTTATGCTATTTTTCAAGCAGATAAAAATAATTATTTAAGGATTGACGGCAAAGGGTGGATTCCTGTTGAATTTAGTAAAATTAATCCAACTCCTTTTTCCTCATTACCAATTGATCCTTTAAATAATTACTCAAAGGGTTTTTATTATCTATATGCTTTTAGAAGAAATCCTTTACAATTTGAAGTTTCTTCTGCGTTAGAATCTAAAGATTTAAGATATGGAGGTAAAGGAGATAAGGTTAGTAATGATAATGGTAATGATCCTTATAGATTAGAATTGGGGACAAATTTAGATTTAATTCCTCCTTTCCCTCCTCCTTCTTTTTAATTTTTTGAAGTAAAATAAATAAAAGTGGAGGGGTGCCGGAGTGGACTAACGGGACGGCCTGGAGAGCCGTGGCCCCTTTCGGGGTCTCGTGGGTTCGAATCCCACCCCCTCCGCCATTTAATTTTTATACTTTTATCTTTTTAAATAAAGGCTCCAAAGAATCTACTTTTATTCTTTCTACTTCTTCAAAATTAAAAAGATATTTATCCTTTCCTGTTTCATAATTTATTTCTTCAAGTCCTATTCTTTTTCTCATCTCAGAAGAGAAATTTGGTAAAAAGGGATTTAAAAGATAAGTAAGATTAGAGATTAAAAGAAGTGAATTAAAAATAATTTTCTCAGCAAATTCTTTTTCTTTTTTCCATGGTTCATTTTTTTCTAAATATTTATTCCCTTCTCTAACAAGATCTAAAATTAAATTAAAAGATTTTGTCTCTTCTCCAAGAAAAATTATTTTTTTAATCTCCTCATAAACATTTTTAATTTTTTCTATAATTTCGTTATCATATTCTTTATTATTTATTTCGTTTCCAAGTTTTTCTTTATAAAAAGCAAAAACTCTTTGAAAAAAATTTCCTAAGTTGTCATTAAGTTCACTATTTATTTTTTCCTCAAAATCTTTCCATCTAAAATCAGCATCTTTGTTTTCTGGTAAAATAGAAATTATATAAAATCTTACATAATCAGGACCATATTTTTCTCCAAGCTCTACTGAATCAATAATAATACCTCTACTTTTAGAAAATTTTTGTCCTTCAAGAAAAAGAAAATTATTTACCCAAGGAAAATAAGGTAAATTAAAATTCATATGCTGGCCAATCAGTTGACCTGGCCAAAAGAGAGTGTGAAAACTAAGATTGTCTTTACCCATAAAGTAATAATGAAGACAATCTTCATTTTGCCAAAACTCTCTAAAATCCTTGTTATTTTTATTAGCCCATTCAACCGAAGCTGAAAAATAACCAATAACCGCTTCAAACCAAACATAAAAACGTTTATGTTCAAAAGATTCTAATTTCATTTCTTCTGGAATTTCTTTTTCAGGAATTTCTATGCCCCAGTCAAGATCTCTAGTAATAGCTCGAGGTTTTAAACCCTCTTTAAGCCAAGCAAGAGACTCTTCATAAACCCATTTTCGCCAATGCTTTTGCTTTTTAACATAATCCTCAATAAAAGGTTGAAGTTTAGCATAATCTAAAAAATAGTGTTCTGTTTCTTTTAAAATAACAGGTTTTTTAGTTAATTTACTTACAGGATTTATAAGCTCTCCGGGGTTTAAAACTCTACCACATTTTTCACATTGATCTCCTCTTTGTTCCTCGCCTCCGCAAAAAGAACATTTTCCTTCGACATATCTGTCTGGCAAAAATCTATTCTCTTCAGGTGAAAAATATTGAGGTTGTTTAGCTTTAAAAATATAACCATTCTTTAAAAGTCTTAAAAAAAATTCTTGAGTTATTTTTTTATGATTTTCCGTAGTAGTTGAAGTAAAAATATCAAAAGTTAAGTTATAAAGCTTTAAAAGATAATGAATTTTAGGCGTATATTCATTCACAATATCTTCTGGTTTAACACCTCTTTTATCAGCTTCAACAGTAATAGGTGTGCCATGGCAATCTGTTCCAGAAACCATAAGAGTTTCATAACCACATAAACGACAAAAACGAGAAAAAATGTCAGCAGGAAGAAGATAACCAGCTAAATGACCTATATGTAAATCTCCATTTACGTATGGCCAAGCAGCTCCTATAAAAATCTTTTTCATGAAAAATTATTTTATCACAAATTAATCAGAAATTCTATAAATTTCAGCTCCTACTTTTGAAAGTTTTTCTTCAATTTTTTCATAACCTCTATCAATTTTTTCTGCTTCATGAATAATTGTTTCTCCTTGAGCTACAAGACCAGCAATAATTAAACTTATTCCTGATCTAATATCTAAAGATTTAACTTCTTTTCCATAAAGAGCTGTGGGGCCAATAATAATAGCTCGATGTGGATCTAAAAGTTCTGTATTAGCACCCATAAAATTAAGCTCATTCAAATAAGAGAATCTATTTTCATACATCCAATCATGAATCAAGGTAACACCTTCTGCTTGAGTAGCTAAAACACCAAATGGCGGTTGGGCATCAGTAGGAAATTTAGGATGATAACCAACTTGAATTTTTGTTCCTTTAAGTTTTGAAGGTTTAACTATCACACTATTCTTTTTAATTTCAAAATTAACATTCATTTCTTTAGCTATCAAAAAAACAGAGTCTAAATCTTCTAAGGGAACATTTTCTATAATAAGATGACTTCTAGTAGCTGAAGCTAAGGCTAAAAAGGTAGCTGCTTCGATATAATCATAGGGAATTTCAAAAGCTATTTCTTTTTTTATATTATTTTTAACTCTCGAAATAGTGACAAAGTGTGTTCCTAAACCCTTAACTCTATATCCTAATTTTTGTATAAATTTTTCTAAATAAACAACATGTGGCTCTAAGGCTAAAAGCTTAAGCCTGACAGGTTTAGGGGAAAACACACTTGCCATTAAAACTACTTCGCTAGCGGTAACGCTTATTTCTTTCAAAATAACTTCAAAAGATTTAAATTTTTTAAATTCACCTTCAATAATGCCATTTTTAACTTCAATTTCTGCTCCTAAAGTTTTTAAAGCTTCCAGATGAGCGGTTATTGGCCTAGCTCCAATAATATCTCCCCCAGGAAGAGACATTTTTATTTTTCCAAAACGAAATAAGATAGGAGCTAAAAATAAAATAGAAGCCCTTAATTTAGAAACAAGAGGTGTTAAAAGATCAACATATTCTAAGTTTTTAGTATTTATGATTACCATAGAATCATCTCTTTCAATTTCTGCACCCAACATTTTTAAAATTTCAAGCATAACTTCAACATCGTTTATTTGGGGGACGTTTTTTAAAATAACTCTACCTGAAACCAAAAGAGAAGCTGAAATTAATGGAAGAGCTGCGTTTTTAGAACCACTAATTTTGATTTTACCTTCAAGTTTTTTTCCTCCTTTTATTAAAAACTTAGCCATTTTACCTTAGAGATTTTAAAAAGAGATAAATTAAAAGACCTATCAAGATACCCACAGAGTTTAAAATCCAAAACCTAACTACAATTTTGGGTTCTTTTATTCCGATAGCTTTAAAATGATTATGAACAGGAGAAGAAAGAAAAATTTTTCTTTTAAAAACTTTTTTAGAAAAAATCTGAAGAATTACTGAACCAGATTCAACTACTAAAGTTATGCCTATAAACGGCCAAAGAAGATAGGTACCTGTAAGAAAAGAAATAATAGCCAAAGATGAGCCTACAGAAAAAGATCCATTATTTCCATCAAAAAAAAGAGCTGGATAACTATTAAACCAAAGATAAAGAGTTAAAGAACCTAAAAGAGCTGAAAGATATGAAGCTAAATTATATTTTTCTTCTAAAAAGGAAACAAAAAGAAAGAATAAAATAATAGAAATAGCTGTACCAGCAAAAAGTCCATCTAAACCATCTATTTCATTAAAAGAAAGTGTTACTGCTAAAAAAATGAAAATAAAAATAAGAAAAAAAAGAAAGTATTCAATGTAAAATCTAAAATTTACCAATTCAATGAATTTATAATTAAGTTTTACTAAAAACCACCAAGCAAAAAAAATTCCCAAAGCAGAATAAATTAAAAGTTTTTCTTTAACACCTAATTTAACTCTAAACCTCAATCTTCCTAAAATATCATCTAAAAGTCCTAAAACACCTCCTAAAAATAAAGCAAAAATCGGAAGATAGGTTTCTTTTCTTTCTAAAAAATTAAGATATTCAAAGAAACCTCCAAATTTTATTTTAAAAAAATAAAAAAGCAGGGCTAATATAATAGGAGGAAGCCAAATAATTATTCCAGCCATTGTTGGAATATTTTCCTTTTCTTTTAAAATTGAAGAAGCTATGGGAGCTTTTTTTTCTCTTTCTTTATCTGCAAACTTATCTCCTAATTTAAATTTAAAAGCTAATTTAAGATAAATGGGAACTAAAAGCAAAGAAAGAATAAAACTTAAAAGAGCGTGGGTAATGATCTTAATAATTTGAAAATAAATTTCATAAGTCATAATGATAATAATTAGCTAAAGATTTAATAATAATTTCCGCATCTTTAAAACGATCTTGAGATTTAAAAATAACAAGAGAAATAAAAGGAGATTGAGGAAATTTAATAATAAGAGCTAGGTTCTCACCAACTTCGGGAAGATAACCTGTTTTTCCTCCTACAATTATTTTAGAATATTTTCTTAAAAGAATGTTTGTTGTCCACAATCTTTTTCCGTTAATATCTACATATTCTTTTCTACTTATTTCAAAAATTTCTGGTTTTTTTAAATAAAGCTTTAAAAGAATTTGAGAAAATTCATAAGGTGTTGATAAATTTTCTAAAGAAATGCCTGTAGGTTCATAAATTTTAGTATTTTTAAAGCCCCAGTTTTTTAAAGCTTTATTAATCTTTTCAACAAAATTTTGAATCCCATAATATTCAGCTAAAAGATAAATAGAATCATTACTTGAGGCAATAAGAGAAGCATGAAGAAGTTCGCTTAAGGTTAATTTTTCTCCTTTTTTAAAACCACCAACTTCTCCAGGTGCTTCCAAGGCAGAAGATGTAAAAGAAAAAATTTGATTTTCATTATAAACTTCCAAAGCAATGTAAGCACTTAAAAGTTTTGTTAAGGAAGCTAAAGAAAAATTTTGATTTATATTTTTCCCATAAATAATTTTTCCCTGATCATCCAAAATAATTACACCCTCAGCAGAAATTTCGTCTTTTAAAGAAAAAACTTTTTCATCAATTTTTTTGAATTCTCTAACTTCAAAAAGCGAGAAGGTTGTTTTTTCGGGAATTTTATTTATTTTATTTGTCGAAAATAAAATAGGGCTTATAAAAAAAAGCCAGATAATAAACATTTAAATATTATTTTAAATCTTGAAAATTTAGCTTCTTGGAGTGTTAACCTTAATAGATAAAGCAGCTCCAACTGAAGCACCAATAACTTTACCAATTCTTCTTACAGCATTTATTGTTGCACCCTTTCTTCCTATAATCATAGCTAAAACTTCTCTAGGACCAGTAATTTCCATAAGTACCCCTCTTTCATCAACTTTAAAATTAAAAACAAGTTGATTTACTTTTGAATGATCGACCCAAAGAGAAAAAAGAGAGCGAAATTTTTCTTCTAAAAGCTTGAGTTTTTCTGATGACATTTTTTTTACCTGCTAAATATCCGCAGTTTCTTCAAATTAATATATGACCTTTAAATAGCCGACGGCGGGATTCGAACCCGCGACCCCCGCATTACCAGAGCGGTGCTCTGCCACTGAGCTACGCCGGCAATAAATTAATTATAAACTAAAATTATGTTCTTTTAAAACTTCTAAAATCGTTTTTGTTTCTTCTTCTTTACTTTTCAAAATTTTTTGCCAAAGCTCTTTACATTTTTTACATCTGCCAGCATCTTTTAAGTAAAATTTTTTAATTCTATATATACTTCTTCTATTTTGAACTAATTGACTGAAAAGATTATAAAGATGATTTTCCATTGCTTTAACTTAAAATTAATTCCGACCTAATTTTATTTTAACTTTTTTCTAAAAATTTTTTTAAATTCTCTGCCCTTTTTCTTATCATCTCTTCTTCTCCTCTACGAGCAAACTCATATTCATTAAAATCAACAAATAAATACTTTGAAATTAAAGGATAAATTTTTTTAATAATTCTTGCTTTTTCCTGTTCTACTTTTCTATAATCAGGATGACCCTGAGGAGTTGTCCTTAATTCCACTTCCCAAAAAAATTCTCGAAGGTTTTGGTATTGAAGAAATCTAATTTTATGTAAAAATAAAACAGCATATTGAGAAACAAAGATATTAATTTTTCTTAATTTATCATAAAGATTTTCAGAAAGCAAAATAATCCTTTCCGCTTCTTTTTCAAGACCTATTTCTCTATAAAATTCTGGCATATCAAAACCATCTTCAATGCTAAAAATTTTATTTATAAGTGTTTGCATTCTATGTCTTTGTAAATCTCTCCAGGCCCCTATATTTATTTTTATTTCAAATTTTAGATAAACAAGTTCTAAAACTCTTGGCATTTTTTGCCAGCGATATTTCCTATCCCTTAAAACTTCTTCTAAAATTTCTTCCTTTTCTTTAAAAGAAAGCCTTCTTACCTTACTTAAAACAAGATCAAAGGGTTCTTTAACTAAAGGATAAATAAGGCCAGCAATGATTTTATTTTCGCCGTCTTGATCATAAGCTAAAAGAAGGATATTTTCATTTAGATTAACCTTTTCTTCTTTCCAATTAATTTTTTCTAAAACTTTAAGCAATCTTAAATTTCTTTCGCCTAAATATCTTTGATAACTTATTGATTCTTCTTTTTCTATTCTTCTTAAAAATGCAGGGATAACTTTACTTAATTCTTCATAAGCTCTTTTACCAGCCCATTTTATTTCTTCTAAAGGATGAGATAAAGATCTATTAATTAAATATTCAAAGGCCTGACCATTTCCAAAAAAAGAAACTTGACCTAAAGTAGCAAGAGGAAGAATTCTTCTGCATTCATCCAAGGTTTTTGTTTTTAAAACCCTTTCTTTTTCTTCAGGGTATTTCTCTTTGAGATAATTAAAATATTTTTCTTTTGAAGAAATATAAAATTCAAAAATAGCATCCATTACTTTTTCATAATCATTTTTTAAACCAGCCTTTTCTACTTCGGGAGGTAAAAAGTAAAGATAATGATTATTTACTTTTTCGCCAAAGTCTACATATCTTGTTGATTTTTCTATAGGAGCTATACCTATTCTTTGATTCTCAAAGTGTTTAATAGCTATTTGAGAAAGAGAGGAAAAAACAAGATGAGTGCCAGCCATTTGAGCTATAGAATCATCTCCATATTCAGCTAACCATTTTATATAAAAATCTCTTGCTTTAGGGTTAGCAAATAAAATTTCATAACTATAGTTATGAAGAAAATCGATAAAACTTTTCCATGCTTTTCCATATTCTGATTCTAAAAATGGTTTAACAAATTCATTTAAAAAAACAACTCTTAAATCATCTTTACTTCTTGAAGCTCGAGAAGATAAGGCTCCAATAACCTCAGGAGGAAGCAAAACTACTGCATAAACTGATTTATCTAAATTAGTAAAAAAAGGCTCTAAGTAGTATTTTTCTTCTTCAGTAAATTCAGGTGTTTTAAAAAGAATTTCTTCCATTTTCTAAAAACTTTTCATAATAAATATACATTATTTTTTTAAACAAAGGAAGAGAAGCAACTGAACCATAGGGCACCTCTTCTATAAGCAAAGTAGCGCAAAATTGAGGTTTCTCATAAGGACCAAATCCAGAAAAAATAGCATTAAGTTTTTGTTTTCCTAAAACTTGTGGAGAACCGCTTTTACCGGCTAAAGAAAAAGGAAGATCATTTAAAATCTTAGCTGTACCTTGAGTAACTGTCATTCTCATACCTTTTCTAACTACCTCAAGGCTTTCTTGAGAAATTATATTTTCTCTTAAAATTTTGGGGGTTTTTTCTTCTTTTTTATTTTTTTCTAAAGAAACAATTTTTTTAACTAAAAAAGGTTTATAGATTTTACCATAAGCAAAATAACAGTTCCAAAGATTTATCTGAAGAAGAGTTGCCGAAAGATTTCCTTGACCGATAGAAACGTTATAGGTATCACCAAGTCTCCAAGAAGAAAGATCTTTGTTTTTATCAAGAGGAAGAAGTCCCATCTTTTCTCCTGGAAAATCAATACCTGTTTTTTCACCTAAACCAAATTTTCTAAAATAAAAATTAATTTTTTCAATGCCCAAACCTTTTTTTATAGGAATTTCTTCAGAGGGATAAGGATAGCCTCCACCTACAGCATAAAAATAAATATTAACAGAATCAGAAATAGCTTTATAAACATCTGTCCAGCCATGAACTTTATTATCTTTAAAGATAGAATAAACTCCAGGAAAATAGGGATGGGGAATTTTTAATTCTCCTGAAGAATAAATTTTTGTTTGCGGTGTAACTATTTTTTCTTCAAGAGCAGCTGAAGCTATAATGGTTTTAATAGTTGAACCGGGTAAGTAAAGACCAGAAACAACTCTATTAAAAAATGGTTTTCGAGGATCATTTAAAATTTTTGCAAATTCTTCTTTTCTTTCTAAAAGAGTATTAGGATCAAAAGATGGATAAGAAATAAAAGCCAAAACTTCACCATTTCGAGGATCAGTTAAAATAAAAGCACCATTTTTATATCCATTTTCCTCAAAATAATTTTTAATTTCTTCATAAACTTTTTCTTGAAAATCTTTATCTATAGTAAGATAGATATCTTGACCAGAAATTGGTTCTTCTTCGTAAACCTTTACTAAACCATTTTTTGTTTTTTTAAAAACTATTTTTCCTAATTTACCTTTCAAAATTTCATCATAATAAGCTTCAATACCTTCTTTTCCTTCAAATTCTAAGCTATTTTTTTCTGACAAGGCTACATAACCTAAAACATTACCCCACCCTTCTTTTACATAATAAACTCTTTTATAACTTGGAATTATAAAAATATGGGGGTAGTCTTCTTTTCTTGCTAAAATTTTGTTTACTTTATCTAAATCTAAAAATCTGATAATAATTTCATCTCCCCAATAAAAATAAAGCGGATTTTCTTTTTTTATAATCTCTTCTAAAATTTCTTTTTCATGGTTTTCTAAATTTTTAAGATGGGCATAGATATCATAAGATTTTTTTGAAT
>OGCH01000922.1_pt1 | contig 12738 bp, 10 predicted proteins | sample 1570111 | NCBI WGS metagenome assembly OGCH01 (sample SAMN03436243, study PRJEB24508) | hot springs metagenome | biome: Desert Springs; feature: Hot Springs; material: Water | place: USA: Great Boiling Spring, Nevada | collected 2008-12-01 | depth 0 m m | reverse complement strand
TATAATACTTGATTATGCTATTAATTAAGAAAAATTTCTCTCTTAACCACCTGATACTTGCCTAACACATCAGCTAAATTAAATAAACGCTTATATAGCCTAGAAACGGAATGACAGCCGGCGAGTAATAATGTCAAGAAGCTATATAATACGAGACCCGCTAGCCCTACACAGGGAAGGCGTTTATAGAAGCCGGGGAATAAATACGTGGAAAGACAACATTCACGTCGCTGAGCACATTTCCGAGATGCTAAAACCGTGTTTGGGTCCCAGAGGGATGTATAAACTAATCATAAACAAGTTTGGAGACACTGTGGTCACTAAAGACGGCGCCGTCATCCTTGATAAGATGGATCTTCACCACCCAGTCGGTAAAATTCTACGAGACTCGGCAAAAACAATCGAAAAAACTGTCGGCGACGGCGCTAAGACAGCCGTCATCATCATAGGGGAATTACTGAGGAGGGCTGAGAGACTATCAGACATGAAAATCAAGGTCAGCAAAATCATAGAAGGTTATAGTATAGCATATAATATAGCTTTAAAACAATTGGAGCAAAATAAAATTGAAATAAGGAATATGCAGTCTGATACCTTAAAAAAACTTTTTCTCACCTTTCTATTTAGCAGAAATATAGATAACGCGCAACACTTGGCTGAATTGACCTCAGAGGCCTTCATTCATAATATAAAAACACTTGATACAAGAACCTTCTTTGAAGGAGACAACATAGTGATAACGAAGAAATTCGGAAAAAGTCTGGACGACAGCAAACTAATAAATGGAGTGATCATAAACAAAAGAATAGCCCACCCATCGATGCCCCGTGTCGTAAAAAACGCCAAAATAGCTCTACTGAACTTAGCACTCAAAATAGATGAGTTCAGACATCTACAGCCCTACAAGTATCATATAACGATAAAGAATCCTAAGGACCTCGAGACATTTCTCGAGACAGAGGAGGAAGTAGTGGGAGAAATGGTTAGAAAGATAGTAGCAGTAGGAGCCAACGTGGTAATATGTCGGAAAAAGATCGATCCAACCGCAGGTCAGTTACTTGCAGACAAAGGCGTCATGGCTATAGGCAGGGTTCTCAAGGAAGAAGACTTCAAAGCCATAGCTGCTATAACTGGTGCCCGAATAGTTTCAAGCCTTGATGACTTGAGAGTCGACGACCTTGGGTCTGCTGATGTGGTCAGAGTAGAGAAATACGGTGATGAGGAGGTAGTGGTTATTGAAGGCTGTAAGAATAGGAGCGGGTATACAATTCTTTTGAGAGGAGAGTCAGAGAGATTGTTGGATGAGGCTGAGCACGCGATACAGGACGCACTAAGATGCATGTCGCTACTAGTTGAGAAACCTGCTCTTGTGGCGGGAGGCGGGGCCATAGAGGAAGAGTTGGCGATAGTCATCAGAAACGAGTCATTAAAGTACCCTGGCAAGGAGCAGATCGCGATGCATGCTTTTGCTAATTCTATCGAGAAAATTACGCAATTGTTGATAAGTAATGGTGGTCAAGACCCACATAAGGTCCTTTCTGAGCTGAGGGCAAAACACCTAAACGGTGAATCCTATTATGGTTTCGATCAGTATAGCGGTCGAGTTGCTAACATGATTGAGTTGTCTATCCTGGAGCCTTATAAGGTTAAGGAGCAGGTTCTCAAAACAGCCTTTGAAACTGCTGTCATGTTGCTAAGGGTAGACGATGTTGTTGATAGGCGATACGCCAAAAGGCATGCGGGGGAACTTGGTGGGCAATAAGACAGCGTAGTAAAGGTCGTTACTCTAAATGTATTTAAACGTCGCCTATCTAAAAGGTTAAGGGACATGTGTGCCAATTATTTCTTAGGCGTAGATATCGGAACCGCCGGCACAAAAGCCGCACTCTTTGACCGCGACGGAAAACAACTAGCAGTGGCCTATGAGGAGTCCAAACTTTACTTCCCGCGAGTCGGCTGGGTCGAGCAGGAGCCAGAAGATTTTTATGCTTCAGCGATCAACACTATCAAAAGAGTAATTGAGACGGCTCAAATAGATCCAAGGGAGGTTGCTTCAATAGCTTTTAGCGGACAGATGGCCGGAATCTTAGCAATTGACAGGGACTGGAAACCGGTCATGCCTTACGATTCCTGGCTAGACATAAGAAGCAGAGATTACATTGACTATCTTAAAAATAATTACGAAGACCTTCTGATACGGACAACCGGCTCTCCACCTACAGTAAACCATCTGCCAAAAATGATGTGGTGGCAAAAAGAGAGGCCTGAGGTATTCTCCCGTATATGTAAATTTACGGTACCTGCTGTATATGTGGCCGGTAAGCTTGCCGGTTTAAAAGGAGAAGATGCATTTTACGACTATACTTACATAACTTTTACCGGACTCTTTGACGTGCATAAGATGAATTGGTCAGAAGAGTTGGCCGCGATCTTTAAGATCCCCCTAGATAAGATGCCTACCGTTGTTGAGCCTTGGCGGATAATAGGTGAGTTAACCTCAGAGGAGGCGAAAAAGACGGGGCTTGTAAAGGGGATACCCATAGTGGCTGGGGCGGGGGATGGTATGGCTTGCGTATTCGGAGCGGGATTAACCCGACCAGGGTTGTGCCTCGACATCGCTGGTACGGCATCCGCGTTCTATGTTTCAACCGACACGATTGTACCAGATACCAAATACAGAACGCTACTCTATTTGAAATCCGTAGTTCCTGGCCTGTGGAGCGTGGGTGCTTACATAAACGGCGGCGGATTGTGCATTAGGTGGTTTCGGGATGAGGTCGCAGTTGAGATTAAGAAAAGAGCACAAGAACAAGGATTAGACGCATACAAGTTACTGGATGCTGAGGCCGCAAAGATCACTCCCGGTAGCGAAGGAGTACTATTCATACCCCACATGGGAGGAAGGGCATACCCCTACAACCCGAAATTGAGAGGTACTTGGGTTGGTTTCACTTGGAGGCACACGTTAGCCCATCTTTACAGATCGATCCTCGAGGCGATAGCCTACGAATACAACCACTATCTAAGAATAATTATTGAATCGTTTAGCGGTTTTCAGGCCGATGAGGTGAGAGGCATCGGTGGCGGGAGCAAAAGTGATGTCTGGAATAAGATAAAGGCAAATGTGCTCGGGATCCCCTATAGCTTGCTCAACCGAGAAGAATACGCCGTCACAGCCTTAGCAGTGATAGGAGGCTACGGTGTCGGAGAAATAAAAGACCTCGTTGGAGAGATAAACAAATGGGTCAGACCCGTCAGAAGATTTTACCCTGATCCCGAGACGCATAGTCTCTACACGAAATACGTAGACTTTTACGAAAAATTGTTGTCCAGTCTCGACAGTTTATACGAGGGGCATGAGTCACTACTTGATATGAGTTAAGCCTTTTCGTGGGATCAGTCAAAACATATATAGAGATTCATCAACATAGTGTATGAATCGAGAACTTATGCTTCCGGAGAGAATAATTATAGACTGGGAGCATAGAGCTGTAAGACCATTTACGCGTAAAAAAGAGGTCAGGCTAAGCGAGATGCGGGATTATTTTCTCGACACTGAAGAAGTAATGCGTATCTTATCTAGGGGTGAGGACCCCTTGGTGTACGAGTATTACGAGTACTCACCATCTGAATCTCCAGGGAACCTCAATTTTGGACTCACCACGATATATCCCGGCAAAGTCGGTAAAGAATTTTACATGACGAAGGGGCATTATCACGAAAAAGACGCGGCCGAGCTATATTACTGCTTACGGGGATACGGAGTTCTCCTGATGCAGACCACTGATGGTGAAGTACGCTCAATACAGCTAGAGCCAGGATCGGTGGGGTATGTGCCAGTAGGATGGGGCCACAGAACAATTAATACAGGTAACGAAGAATTCGTGTTCTTCTTCGCTTATCCCTCAGACGCTGGCCACGATTATGCCATTGTCAAGGAGAGAGGGTTCGCAAAGATCGTCGTTTATGAAAATGGGCGTGTAGAGTTTGTCGACAATCCCAAATATAAGAGGGCTGATTTAGGGGATTAAAGCAATTTTTAGCCCTTCCCCTCTAATAGAAAGGTTAAACGCTTCTAATCCTTCTGCTAAACTAAACCTATGTGTTATTAAGGGTTTTAGTTTTATGATTCCTGACGAGACTAGATCGAGCGCCTTTGCAAACTCGGCCGGAGTATGCATCGAGGTCCCGATAACTGTTAATTGCTTGTAATGAATCAGATTCGTGTTGATTGGGACTTCTTCCGGGGGCGTAGCTAAGCCAGCAAAGAAGTTTATCCTACCACCTTTACGTACTATTCTCAATGCATCTCGTTGTGCTTGGGGAGAGTCGACCGCAACTATGACCACATCGCTTCCACGTCCTGAGGTAAGGCTGTGAATCGCCTTATCTACATCCTCCCTCGCAGAATTGATTATATACTCGACCCCAAGTCTTTTCGCCATCTCAATTCTTTTTTCGTTAGTCCCCGTCATAATCACCTTGGAGGCCCCGGAATTCTTAGCCAAGAGAAAGTGCATCAACCCTATCGGGCCACATCCCATAATAGTCACAACGTCTCCCAGCCTAATGTTTAGCTTAGACTGCCCCCTTACACAGGCGGAAAGAGGCTCTACTAGCGAGGCCTCCTCATAGCTCAACTCATCAGGTATCTCTAGCACACCGCCGACCTGAAAGGCCTGTCTAGGTATCTCAACATACTCCGCAAACGACCCATCAACATCGAAACCTATAGCATATCTATTAGGACAGAAAACGTGCTCACCCGCGAGGCAGTATTCGCAGCTTCCATCAAATACGTCGGGATTTACAATAACCCTCTTGCCAACATAGCTCTCAAGTTGCTCCGAGGCTTCGACAATGTCTCCCGCGAACTCATGCCCTAGGGTAACAGGTATCTTAGTCCTAGTACCGGTTGCGTATGCCTTGATATCACTGGCACAGATAGTTGTAGCACGAACTCTGAGAACGGCATTGAAACGTTTGGTTTCCGGTTTGGGATACTCTACAAGTCTTAAATCCTCTTTACCGTAAAGCCTCATAGCGAGCATGTCTCGCTACTTCTATTATCCCGAGCTTATATAAGTTTTGATTTACTAAAGAAGTCACCCTCGAATAATGCAGACACCAATAGGTGGTTTTGCCGTCAGTAACGGTGCCGTTCTAAGCAACTACTCGTCCTTTTTTAATAATAACGTTGCTCGAATAGTAATAAGGCGTTCAGGAATGCCGTCACGGTCTAATATATGCTGATTTGATTTCTGTGAAGAAATCAATAGCCTTCCTCCCTTGCTCCTTCATACCGAAGCCGGACATTTTTATTCCCCCAAACGGCATGTGTGGCTCGTTGTAGTTCGTGTGCATGTTAACGAGTGTGATCCCGACTTTTGCGTCGCGTATAAAACTCATCGCTTTTGAAAGATTGTTAGTAAATATAGACGCTGACAGACCATATTTACAATTATTGACGGCCTCTACGGCCTCATCATAGTTTTCAACCGTCATGACTGTTAATACAGGACCGAATATTTCCTCTTGGAAAATCTCCATGTCTGGAGCCGCGTCGTCGAATACTGTAGGCGCGATGAAAAAACCTTTGTCGTATTCTGGGCCAGTTAGTCTCGCCCCTCCCGTTACAACTTTAGCACCCTCTCTCTTTCCAGACTCAATAAATTTTAAAACCGTCTCCATCTGTGCACTGCTTACCACGGGTCCTACGTCTATATCATCCCTCAGACCATTACCTACTTTGATTTTTTTGCATAAGTTGATGATACGGTCTAGGACACGCTCTTTTATGTTTTTCGTTACAATCAACCTACTAGTAGCTGTGCATTTCTGTCCCGCCACTCCGAAAGTCGCAGAAAGGAAGCCGTCCATGAATACGTCTAGGTTGGCGTCGTCTAAAACTACACAGGCGTTCTTTCCACCCATTTCCAGCTGAACCCTAGCAAGGTGTTGGGAAGCCAATGCGGCAATCCTTTGCCCTACCTCCGTCGAGCCAGTAAATGTTATGGCTTGCACTCTCTTGTCTTTCACCAAAAGGTCTCCCGTCGCACTCCCACTGGCTGTAACACAGTTTATCGCACCGTTTGGTAGACCTGCCTGATGCAGTATCTCGACAAGCTTTAAACCTATGATCGGCGTGTAACTTGCGGGTTTGAAGACAACTGTATTACCGGCGACAAGAGCTGGAGCGATTTTCCAAGCAGGTATTGATAAGGGATAATTCCATGGTGTGAGAACTAAAACCACGCCCAGCGGCTCTCTCGTATAGAATGTTACTAAATCTTTCCTGTCAGCTTCATCAAATTCTCCTGTGAGCCTTCCCACCTCGCTGGCGAAAAACTCGAACATCCGGATGGCTACATCAACTTCTTTTTTCGACTCGCTCAGAGTTTTCCCCTGTTCTATCGTGAGCAGCCTAGCAAGTTCGTCTTTCCTGTTCTTTAAAATTTGGGAAGCCCTAGAAAGCACCGCTACACGCTCTGTAAAAGATTTACGGCTCCAGATCTCGAAAGCCTTCTCCGCCGATTCTAAAGCATATTTCACCTCATCAACAGATGCACGCTGAATATATCCTATGACTTCTGAGGTGGCTGGATTGATGTCTTCATAATAATCAGCGCCTTCGGAAGCGATGTATCCACCGTTTATGAAGCTACTATACATTGGGACCTGCGAAGGGGCGGCGCCCACATTTTAAAATTCTGCTCAGCGTTATATTAACCTAGTCTAGAGCTTAGAATGATTTCCAAAAAGGCGTTTTTATACCCTCTCGACGGCCACAACCGTCATACCTCCGTCTACTACAAGTCTCTGACCTGTAACATATGCCGAGTCATCGCTCGCAAGATATAGCGCTGCAGCCGCTATGTCGTCGGGTTTAGCCAGTCTCCGTAATGGCGCGCGCTGAGCCATTCTCTTTCTATCCTCCTCAGTAGTTGCGGCATACAGTAGATCTGTTTCTGTTGGCCCTGGACAAATGGTGTTGACTCTAATATTATATGGAGCCAGATCAACAGACATTGCTAACGTTAAGGAAATTATAGCGCCTTTAAGTGCGCTATATGCGGCATGTCCAGGCTCGCCCGTAATGGCAGCCTTAGATGATATATTTATGATAGAGCCACCTCCACTCCTGATCATATGTGGGACAACGTATTGGGAAGGGATTACAGTACCCAACACATTGACTTTGAATTGCTTCTCCCAATACTCCAGTGGTTCCTCATGAAACGGCTTGCCTAAGTGAATCGCCGCGTTGTTGACTAGGATGTCTATGCGGCCGTACCTCTGGACGACTTTTTCTACCGCCTCTTTTACAGAGGCTGTATCGCTCACATCGACTTGTAGTGGAATAACGTCTGTGTTAGGGGCTTCTTTCTTAATTTGCTCGACGGCTCCGACAGCCCTCTGCCAATCAATATCAAAGATTGCTACTTTCGCGCCCTCTTTCGCAAACCTCAAAGCAATCGCAAAACCTATCCCACGCCCTCCCCCAGTAATTATAGCGACTTTATCTTTAAGGCGCACGTTTTTTATAACTGAATGCAGTTATATAAATTTTATCCCTTCCCAAGATATAAGAAAGTTTATAATATCACGTCGGAGATAAGCGATATGAGTAAGCAACTTCCCTCCAATCAACCATTAGGAGTTTGAAGGATATAGAGAAATCCAAATCTCTGTTTCTCTTTAGTCCAACGAGTTTAATGACAAAGGCACCGTAGTATTTAATGAGTGTGTAAAAAAATTTAAATAATAAGTTTTTATTCATCGTAGGCATGAGGTAAACAATATATATCACCCTTATTGCTGTATATTATCGAAGAAACTATGAGCAAGGAGAAAAAATTCAAGAAGGAGGAAAAAATCTCGAGAAGGGCTGCGGTAGGCGCCGCAGCAAAAGTCGCTGGTGCCGCAGCGGCCGGGTTAGTAATAGGGGGCGTTGCGGGGTACTTGTTGAAACCAGAGGCTCCCCCGACGGTCACCACCGTGAGGGAAGTTGTCACTTCGACTGTTGTGAGGACTCAGACAGTCACCGCAACACCCACACCCGCTGCCCCGGGGCTCGCCGAGTTAAGACGCGAGCTTGCCCAGAGGTATGCTACGGGTAAGCCGGGAGATAAGTTCCTTGTTGGATACGTCACTTGGACGTTAGCTCAAGAGGCGCCAAAATATGACTATCAGGGTGCAGACCAAGCCGCGAAACAGTTAGGCCTCGACTTCAAAGGGATAGAGATTGGTGCAGAGGCTCTTAAGGCGGTCGAAGCTACAGACTCTCTAATAGCGGCGGGAGCTAAGGGGATTGTTTATTGGGCACCAGCTATCGCGGCGATGCAAGAGATCGTTAGAATATGTGAGCAGAATAAAGTGTTTGCAGCAACATCATGGACCAGAGACCCCGAGCTATTGCCAGGAGACAAGGGGCCCTACTGGTTCCTCGAGTTCAGCACCATGTCCGACGAGATGAGTTTTCACTGTATGACGTTATTATTCGAGAAAATGAAAAAGTATAACAGAAGTAAGGTTCTACACGTGCAGTCCTCCAAGACCATAGCACCCGACTCTACTGCCCTCATTAATCAAGGAATATCTATCGCATGGAGGAGATACCCATTCATACAGCTGTTAGGGCACTACTGGGGTGAATGGGCATACCCGGGAGGAAGGAAAGCTGGGGAGGACGCGCTAGCCGTCAGAACCGACTACGAAGCAGTTTGGGGACATAACGATGACCAAGCGATGGGGACCGTATCAGTTTTCAAGGAGAGGGGAATAAACATTGGCCCCTTTGCAGCTGCCAGAGACGCAATCGTAGCGGCCTTGGAAGAAATCGTTAAGGGAGACTGGTTTGTAACCTCGTTAACGGAGTTCCAGTATTTCGGGGGCAAACGTGTAGCAGACACATACGATGCGGTTACAGGAGCTTCCTACCCCTTGAGAGACGAGATGGTTCAATCGCCATGGGTAACGACAGTCCTGAACCTATCTACACCAGGGATTAAGGAAGAAAACGAGGAACTCATTAAATCTTCGGGACTGGTATGGCACCCCAACTTTGTAACGGTTGATGCAGCAGCACTTCTAGACTTTGCAAAGATCAGCGAGGTTTATCCGACCAAAACATACCCATATGACTTCCGAACTTTATCGGTCGGCAAGGTACGGGAACTAAACCTGACTTACGACAGGCACGCTAAGAACTATCTAACAGCAAACAACTTCTACTACGTCCCGTTGATGAGAAGAATGAAAGTCTCCGAGGATAGAACAAGGGGACAGAATCTAGAATCCTTCAGGCGACAATTTGCGTTAACTATGAAGTATTTCCTCGACTTAAATTGGGACTCATTCAGCGACAACGAGGCTAAGATACGTGCAGCCGAGACCGAGGGACTAAAGCTGGAACCCTTCTGGGGAGCGATAGATTAATATCTCGGGCTTCAGGGCCACCATAATATTTTTTAGTTCCTAAAAAACCCCTGTATGTGGAATTATTTTCATGTCGGGGGAACGGGTGCTTTTAGAAGTAAGGAATGTCTGTAAGACCTTCGACAACACGGTAAAAGCTCTTGATGGTGTTAGTATAACTGTTCATAAGAATGAAGTCCTCAGCGTGGTCGGTGAAAATGGTGCAGGGAAATCAACGTTGATGAAGACGCTAGTGGGGGTCCATCAGCCGGACAGCGGAGAACTTTATTTCATGGGCCAGAGAATCCCGTTCCCAAAAAATCCATTAGAAGCCTTAAAACTCGGCATTTCAATCGTGTATCAGGAACGGGGCGTAATACCACATCTTAAGGTTTATCAGTTTTTACTCCTTGGCCTTGAGTCTAAATTCACGCGGCTAGGGAGGCTTCAGCTCAAAAAAATCTTCGAGGTTTCAAGGTCAGTTTTCGAAGAGCTCGGTATAAAAGTGAGTATGGATGCTTACATGTATGAACTCCAGCTTTCTACTCAGAAAATGATCGAAATAGCGAGAGCCATACTGAGTATAAGGCTAGCTGTCGGTAATGGACACAATAAAGACATAACACCCCTGATAATTCTTGATGAGCCGACAGCACCACTTTCAATGGAAGAGAGAGACGAGCTTTTCAAATACATACTGGATTTGAAGGAGAACAACTCGTTCATATTCGTTTCACATATAATTCCGGAAGTTCTAAAGTTCAGCGACAGGGTCTATGTTTTGAGAGACGGCAAAATAGTTGCGCATCATGAGCTATCTTCAGAGAATGTCACGGAGGACTTGTTATTCAGGGAGATTGTCGGTCGAGTTTCTTACTATGAACTTTACTCTAAATATCAGTATGGAGTCGCTGAAGCCAAGGAAAAACCGATCGTATTATCGGTCAGACAAATGACAAAGAAAGGGTTTTTCCAAGACGTATCTTTTGATCTTCATGAAGGTGAGTGTATTGGATTATTCGGGCCTGCCGGATGTGGGAAAAGCGAGGTAGCCAAGGCTCTATTCGGAATAATCCATGCGGACAGCGAAAAGATATATGTGGGAGGTATAGAAATTAAACCTAAAAGCGATCCATATGAGAGAATGAGAAGAGGAATAGGATACTTCTCAGGAGATACCGGAAAAGAGCTCTTCCTTCACTGGCCTATCAGAAAAAACCTCTCAATAGTAAATTTTGAAAAAATAACTAGGAGACTATTGAAGATTGTCTCTATCATAAACTTTAACATTGAGAAAGAGCTTGCTGAAAAAATAATGAAGAGGCTTAGAATCAGGGCGCCCAGCGTCAATACAGAGTGTCATTCACTAAGCGGCGGAAATAAACAAAAGGTGTCAGTTGGGAAATGGCTTGAGAAAAGCCCTAAAATATTGATCCTCGAGGACCCAACGATAGGTATCGATGTAGGAGCTAGAGAAGACATTTACGAGGCTTTGTTAGAAATGAAGCGTAATGGCATTTCGATGATTCTGGTCAGCGACGACCCAAAGGAATATGTTATACTATGTGATAAGGTCTTAACAATGAGAGAAGGGAAAATACAAAAGGTCTATTCAAATGAGGAGTTTAGGAGAGTGATGGAGGCCTGAGCAGAAATATTAAGGTGCAACAAACTTTGCTTGTTTTTAACTATGGCTGGAGATTATTGAGGGGGAATCCTGCATTATGGGCTATTATGGGGCTGATATTGATTTTCTCGGCTATCGTTCCAGATAAGTTCCTGTCGACCAGTAATCTGGTGGCGATACTGAGAAATTTCGCAGTGACTTCCATGCTTGCCGTAGGACCCACTTTTGTTATTCTTTTAGGATCTATTGATTTATCATATATGGGTATTTGGATGTTCGGTGGGGCGTTAGTGTGGCTTGCATACCCCTACCTTGGCCTCTACTCAATCTTTCTATACCCTCTCTTCGGTCTCTTAATCGGCTTATTTAACGGCGTTGTTCACGTTAAAGCAAAGGTCCCCTCCTTTATCCTGACACTCGCTATGACCGCCATCCTAGCCTTCTTAACGACATATGTGAGGAACATATCTGGTGTCTTAACATTAACAGTTCCTGCTTACGACTTCTTACGTGCCTCACCTATTCCATACATACCTTCTCCGTTTCTCCTCGCACTACCCACCATCATTTTATCTATTTTCTTGATGTTCTTTACAAAAATAGGCACTTATATTTGTGCGATTGGGTCGAACGAAGAGGGGGCAAGATTAGCGGGCATAAATGTTGAGAGATATAAGGTTCTAGCTTTCATGATAAGCGGGCTTCTAGTAGGACTAGGGTCAATAGCTATATTCGTCCATCTCGGCAATCAAACGAGAGTAGACTTTGATCCTAGCGAACTTATCAGGGGCCTTGCCGCTATAGTGCTGGGTGGAACTCCGCTCGCAGGAGGTTTAGGGGGGCCGCACCGAACTCTCCTTGGCGCCATGATCTATGTTTTGATATTCAATGGCCTGTTCCTTCTACCGGGAGTAGACCCAAACCATTTGAAGCTATATATAGGCACATTGCTGTTGAGCGCAGTTATCATAGCTTCCAAAGCTCTTAAAGGGGCGTTAATTGCTTAAGAGGTGTGGCAGAGATGTCAGGGAACCTGTTCACACGTGAACAGATTTATAGAAACCTAAGCACGATAATACCGATTACTGGTTTAATCCTCTTAATAGCTTCTCTGAGGCTTGCTAATCCTTTTTTCTTAGCCAGCTGGGACAGCGCAGTTACTCTTGTTTATGGCATGTCCTTTTTCCTTATTGCAGCATGCGGCTTGACTCTCGTTATATTGATGGGGTCCTTCGACTTCTCGGTTCCAAGCGTGTTGAAATTAACCGCGATTATATTTGCGGTTCTCTATCCCTCAATTGGCTTTTTATCAATCCCTGCAGCGTTATCCGTGAGCCTCGTTTTCGGATTCGTCAACGGACTGCTTCTTAGCAAATTTAACATACCTTCCTTCATGGCTACGTTAGCGACCTCCATGCTTGCAGAGGGATTAGCCCAGATCATATCGGGCGGATACACAAGAATAATTACCGATCCGGCTTTTCGCGCGATATCCACGACCATGATCGGCCCTCTGCCCTCAATTTTCTACCTATCCATCGCGATATGGGCCTTCTACGTCTTTTTTGTACTTGCCACACCATTTGGTAGAACCATATATGCGGTAGGAAGCAACTTAGAGGCGGCACGTCTAGCAGGCATTAACATTCGGCTAGTCAGGACTTCGGTCTTCATGTTATGCGCACTATCAGCCG
>OGCH01000921.1_pt1 | contig 12767 bp, 14 predicted proteins | sample 1570111 | NCBI WGS metagenome assembly OGCH01 (sample SAMN03436243, study PRJEB24508) | hot springs metagenome | biome: Desert Springs; feature: Hot Springs; material: Water | place: USA: Great Boiling Spring, Nevada | collected 2008-12-01 | depth 0 m m | reverse complement strand
CAGGGCGGCGCAGAACATGATGCTTGCGGCACACATCCTTGGAGTTGGTTCATGTCCTATCACTCTCCACGACGAGGCAGGCGCCAAATCATTCCTCAAAATACCTGATAAGCTGAGGTTAGCAGTCTGCATTGCTTTTGGATATAGCGCCGAGGGAAAGCCGCGGGGCAAGGTTGCGCGGAAGGATTTGCGGGAAATCTTACACCTTGAGGAGTATGGAAAACACTACAACCCGGGGTTTTGACCACCCCCCGCACGCTTGGCTGGTTTATGCTGTAAGGCCCATTTGTAGCCCCACTGCCTCATACCATCTATCACAGGCTTAAGCTCCCTCCCGGCGGGGGTCAGGGAGTATCTGACGGCGAAGGGCTGGAGGCTCACCACTTCTCGCGTTACAAGCCCCTTGTCCCGCAGGGATTTCAAAGTCCGTGAAAGCGTCTTTGAGTTGAGGCCTGGTACCTGGCGAAGGAGCTCGTTAAACCCCATGGGCCCGTTCATGAGATAGCTCACGACAACCAAGGACCAGATACTTCCCAGAAGCTTAGCCGTAGAGGCTACAGGGCAGACCTCCACCCTCTCAAGCTCTGTCATCTACTTACTCTCACGCCACCAACCAACTAAAATACTTGCCTTCCTTCACTAGATGGCGAAAGGTGAGTAATGTGGTGTTGCTAGACCTTTCAGCACAGACGGACCTAGGACTTTTGGTGCTACGCGTCATCTTCGGCTTCATAATGGTCGTCCACGGTATGCCTAAGCTCTTTGGCCCCACGAGACAGCCGATGAGAAGCAGTATGTCCCAGATGGGGATTCCCGCGGCACTCTTTGACATGGTTGGCCTACTCGAGTTCATTGGCGGCATAGCTTTGGTTTTAGGTGTATTGACAAGGGTCGCGGCATTACTCTTCGCCTTGGAGATGATCGGCACAATAGCTCTTTACCTTGGGAAGCTCGGCAGGTTCACCCCACCGCCGGAGATGCTGCAGCAGATGGTCGCAAACTCGAGAAGAGTTATGCGCGGTTTCATTGCAGGGGTCGGTGGTTGGGAGTTCGACTTACTGATACTCGGGGCCGCGTTGATACTGCTGACAGCTGGCGCCGGCGCCTTGTCCGTTGACGCCTTATTAAACCTGTAAATCCTCAATTTTTTTATTCGTTGGACTGGGTTTGTGCGCAGCCTTTGCGGTTATCTCAATAGAGCAGGCGTGATGGGTTCTGCAGAATTCCTCACACCGCCTAGCCGTCTCAAGCTCGTGGTAAATGAACCCGCATTCCTCACACACATAGTCTTCAAGGCCGCAGACACTAACCTTTGACACCATTAATCAAAACATACCGCTTCCGGGTAATAAGCTTGCGGGGGAGGGGATTCGAACCCCTGAACCCCTACGGGAGCAGGTCTCCCTTCATGTAAGACCTTAAGCCTGCCGCGTCCACGGCCCTTGAGGCCTCTTTGACCAGGCTTGGCTACCCCCGCCAAAACATGGAAACAACCGCCTTCATATTAACATACATCATCTTTTCTTGGGGTTTATCCAGTTATAGCTCCTCCATTTCGGGGATGGGTATCCGCAGCTGGCGCACCTCCTCTTGGACTTGTGGAAGGACCTCCGCCCACACCTCCTGCAACGTATGTGGACTGGCTTGTTATACTTCCCCATCGAAGGCGTACCCTTAACCATCGGCTTTCCCCAACGCCCTGTTCAAAGCCGTATTAAAACATACCTACGGAGGGGATATCATAACGATGCTGTCCCCTCTCACCACAATTGTGCCAAGCCTGTTCTGTGTGTTTTCGCCGACGATTTCATCGGTTTCCTCGAGGACGATGTTCATATGCTGGTCGTAGCCCTTCAGCAGGCCCCTCAACACCTTCCCGTTCCTAAGCCTCACCAGAACAGTGGAGCCGAGCGATTTTTGGAGAATTTTAAGCGAGACGTCTGAGGACAACTTATCACAAAAACGATTTCCGTGTTAATTAACGTATCTCAGGCGCCGGAGAGAACAATTGTCTCCATGTTACTGGGGGCGTATATGTTGGCTGGAGTTATCCTGGACGCGGCCTGTCCCAAGCTCCTGATGGCCTCCTCCTCTCCGTGGACGAGTATGATGTTTCGCGGCTTGGGGTGTACGCGTCTGATGTAGTTGAGGAGCTGCTGCCGGCTTGAGTGGCCTGAGAAGCCATCCACTTTCTCCACCTGCATCTTCACGTTCAACATCTTGGCCCGGCCATCATCGCCTCTCAGATTAATCTCCCTAACCCCCTTCAAGATAGTCCTACCCAAAGTGCCCTCAACCTGGTAGCTTACAAACATCAGTAGGTTGTTTTCGTCGCCGGCGAAGGCCTGTAGATATTTCAGCACAGGGCCGCCCTCAAGCATGCCTGAGGTGGAGACAATCACCGCAGGCCCCCTGCTTTCCAGAACCTCCTCCCTCTGCTGCTCGCTCCTGACAGCCGTAAAATACTCGGAGATGAAGATATTCTCTCCCTCACGTAGCCTCTGCTGCAGCTCAGCCGTAAAGTAGTCGGGGAAAGCGGTGTGTATTGCGGTTGCTTCAACCACAAGCCCGTCCAGGAATATAGGCGTCTCCACAAGCCTCTTCTCGGATAGCAGCCTGTTCAAGACAAGCAGTATCTCCTGAGCCCTTCCTATCGCCGGGACAGGGATGATCACCTTCCCGCCCCTGTTGACGGCTGAGGAGATCTTCTCCGCTAAGATGTTTATGCTCTCCTCGAGGGTGTATGGGACGGGTGTGGCACCGTAGGTGCTCTCCATGATGAGGGTCTCAACACGTGGAAACTTTGAGACACAGGGGTCGAGGGCCGTGGACTTCTCATACTTGAAGTCCCCTGTGTAGACGATGTTGTGAAGCCCCTCGCCGACGTGGATGTGTATGGCCGAGCTCCCCAGGATATGGCCCGCGTTGTAGAACATTATTCTGACGTCGGGGGTTATGTTCGTCACCACGCCGTACTTCAGCGGAAAGCTGTGCTGAAGAACCATCCTGACCTCGGTCTCCGTGTAGGAGGGGAAGCTTCCCTCTTTTCCCGCCACCGAAACGTAGTCAAACTGCTCCAACGCCATCAGCGGGATTGTGGGCTCAACGGCGTAGACGGGTCCTCTGTAGCCGTATTTGAAGAGGTATGGGACGAGGCCGACGTGGTCCAAGTGGGCGTGTGAGACTATTACTGCGTCAAGGTTCTGTATGAGGTCTGGGACGGTGTCGATGCGGGGATAGAAGCTGAGGGGTGTGTTGGCGCCCGCAGACAGGCCGCAGTCCAGCAGGACGTTGCTCTCAGCTGTTTGGAGAAGTATGCATGAGCGGCCGACCTGCCGCCCAGCACCAAGCACCGTAATCCTCACATCCTTTGAGTCAAAAGTCTGGGCTCTAAAAACCAGCTCCCCAATCCGCCTCAGTATGTCAAGCTTCTCCTCCGTATCCCAGTACAGATACCTTTTAATCCTCTCGATGGTTCTGGAGGGCATCAACGGCTCTCTCAAAATCCTGATAACCCAGCCCGTTTCCTCAACCAGGCCCGCCAAAACCTCCGTACGGTCTATGTTTGTGACCCTTGGGTCGCTGGACTCGATAACGATCTCACCTAAAGGTTCGTCGAAGATCAGCCTGTAGCCGTTTCCCAACCTGTTCTTTATGATCTGCTCGGCCTCTTCACGCGGCCGCCGAAGCTCAACATCGGGCCTGACCACGACGCGTTTCTTAAGAAGTGTGACAAGCTCCCTCGCAATCCTGTCCCTCTCCCGGAAAACATCCCTGCTGTTTGTGTAGACGGCTATCCTCGGCCCCTCGTACTCGATCTTCGATATCGCAGGCTCAGCAGTCTGTATAGACGAGAAGTACTTCAGTAGCTCAAGTCGGAGCCTTTCAACCGAGTTCAACAACCAAACACCTAAACAGGAGCATAGGTGAAGTATTTTCTGTAGAGGGGTCTCTTCTCCTCTAAAGAGAGCTCACCGTAGCCTTTGTCTTTCAACACATAGGCCACATCCACGCTGTCGCCGCTACCGGCGTCACGCCTGATTGACGCCGACACCGACTGGAAGGCAAGCTCGATCGCTTCCTCGAAGGAGAGGTCATCCCTGTACCGTGGTTCGAGGACGCCATATGCGACCGGGCTCCCGGAGCCTGTTGCAATCAGCTTCTCCTCGGTTATGGAGCCGAATGGGTCAAGGTTGTAGAGATGCGGGCCCTCGCTGTCTACCCCCGCTATTATCAGTTGGGCGTAGTAGGGGAAGAACCGTGAGCTGAACATCATGTTTGATGCGAGTGTGACTATTGCATGGAGGGGCATGGGCTCGTTCCTCAACACCTGGTAGTAGTTGATGTTGGCTCTGATTATGTCGATGAGTACTTGGGCGTCGGCTACACGGCCGGCTATGGTTATGGCGGCATGTTTGGCTAGGGGGTGGACCTTCTTACCTCTCCTGTGGGCCACGAAAAAACCCGCGGTAACCCTTGTGTCAGTAGCCACCACGACGGCATCCTTCACAACCATGCCGACCGTGGTTGTCCCAGTCTTCAACTCCGTAGGACGGTTTTCATGCAGCAATCCAGAACACCGAGTAAATCACACAGCCCGTAGGCTGTTGTTTCTACTACGAAGCCGTAATAAAAACTTTCCCAGAGACCAAGGTTAAATACCGTGCGTTGGACTGGATGGGGGAGATGTCTGAATCCGCTGGACAGCCGGCTGAGGATGTGGTGCAGCCGAACTCCTACGTCCTTATCGACTACACACTGACTGTGAAGGAGACCGGGGAGCTTGTGGACACGACTGCGGAGGAGGAGGCGAAGAAGGCGAATGCCTACGACGCCTCGAAGATCTATGAACCACGCCTCGTGGTGGTTGGGAGGGGGATGCTGCTGAAGGCGGTTGAGGACGCCTTGGTTGGCATGAAGCCCGGAGAGAAGAAGACATTCGACATACCCCCGGAGCAGGCCTTCGGCCCACGGGACCCCTCCAAAGTCAAGACCATCCCGCTCAGAAAGTTAAAGGACGTTGAGGGCCCCGTCAGGGTCGGCGACGTCATCAGCATAGAGGGGCGTCAGGGCGTTATCAGGTCCATCGGCTCCGGACGCGTCCAGGTAGACTTCAACCACTACCTTTCAGGTAAGACGCTCGTATGCACCGTCGAGGTAAAGTCAATCATAAATGACGGCCTTGAGAGGGCAAGACGCCTCATACACGGGAGGCTGCCCGACATCCCCGTCGACAAACTGGAGGTTGTCGCGCAACCGCCGGAGCTGAGGGTGAGGCTTCCTGAGGAGGCGTTTCTCGCACCCGGGCTACAGGTCGCAAAGAGGGCTTTGGCGAAGGAGTTGAAGGAAGCGGTCAGCGGTGTCGAGAAAGTCGTCTTCGTAGAAGAGTATACTTGATGAAGAGGGCGATGTATAGTATTTGGGCGAGGGAGCCGAGGATGAAGACCGCGGACTCCAGCACCATGCCCCTCGCTATGAACATTAGGTGGGCTGGGGCGGGGGCTGAAACGGCGAGGGTTACGAAGGCGAGGACGAGTCCAAGCCAGTAGCCGGCGGCCACTCCCCTGTACGCAAGAGCCGCGGCCGCTGCGTAGAGCACGAGCCCTGTTAGCAGGCTGTCGAGCAGCCACGGGGGTACAACGGCCCAAGCCAGCCCGACCAACGCAACCCCCAGCAAAACACTACAGAGTAGAAGAGCCCTCAAAGCATACAAGCCGTTAAAAATAAAGCGGACCCGGGATATGAGTTTGAGGGGCCGGTAGATCAGTCTGGAAGATCGCCCGCCTTGCACGCGGGAGGTCCGGGGTTCAAATCCCCGCCGGTCCATTTTTCCCGGTGGGTTCTGCCTCTGTGGATGTGCATTTTCACAGGAGATTTCGCTGCGACATCTTATTGGTCCGGCCGCTGCACCAAAAAGATGTCGCCTAAACAATAACCTTATATGGTGGGATGTGTAAATATTTACGGATATATATTTGGGGGCGGTGGGATTCGAACCCACGGTCTTCGGGTCTCACCCCATCCGACCAGAGGCCTCAGACCTGGAGCCCGACGCCTTAGACCTTGCTCGGCTACGCCCCCCGACAAACCAACCCGCCTCTCTGTTCTTAAACATTACGCCAAATGTTTGGTTATATACCGGTATGCTTTCTCTATCTAGCTTGACCGTCTGGATTCTCTCAGGGAATGTAGATAACTGGGAGAGAGGTCTTACCGAAAGTGTGTGGGGGGTGACTGAGAAGCTTAAGGTTGAATGGGAAGGCTTAAAGAAGGATGACGAACTGCTCTTCTACTGCGGTAAACCTGTTAGTGGAATTATTGGTTGGGCGAGGGCAAAAAATAAGTTCAAACAGGATAAGCCACTTTGGAAAGAAGAGTTGAGGCAGTTGCGGGTCATTTGGCCGTATAGGTTTGATTTTGAGGTACTGTACGTTTTGCCGAGGACTGAATGGGAAAAAGAGGCCATCAGAATTAAACTCGGCAAAAGGGTGATGAGAGGAATGAGTAGGGTAGTTGACCAAAAACTTGTCGAACAAATATATAGAGAAATATCGCAAAGATGGGGAGGTCGACGTCCCATAGATAAAGGTGTGGAGTTACTCTCCCAGCACGACCAGATAAAGAAACTATTAATAGAGTTAGGGGTTTTGAGCGGTTATATAGCCGAACATGAGTACTCCCTGCCAGACCTCAAGGAGCGTTTGGATGTTGTTTGGAGGCGGGTTGTTGCAAGTGTCCCGACTTTTGTTTTCGAGGTACATATTGAAGGAAACATTCACCAAGCCTTAATTAAACTGAAACATGCGTATGATGTTTGGAACAGCAACATCTACCTAGTTGTTAAAGACAACGAAGTCGAAAGGGTGTCAAAGTATCTGGAGGGGGCATTGCATGAAATAAAGGCACGTCTGAAAATTATTTCTGTTAGCAAAGTTCGCGAGCTCTACGATATTCAGAAAAAAGATTTTCAACTGAAGTCTGAGGTTGGTTTCCGATAAAGCGGTTAGGCGCTCAGGCTATCACTTCTGCGGTTATTCCGCTACATCCCTCCCGCTGATACCGGGTGGATGATGTGTTACGGCTTCATCAGCATCGCTTCTGTTGCTTTGATGATGAGGTAGATGTTGTCGCCCTCCTTGAGGCCGAGTTTTCTGACGCTTTCCGTAGTTGTTATTGCTTTGACCTCCTGCATCGGTTCGGGGACAACGACGACCATGCTGACGATCTCGCCCTCAACAATTTGCTTAACCCTTGCTTGGAGGACGTTGCGCGCGCTCATCCTGGACTCGATGAAGGATTTCATCAAACCTGGCCTGGACCTCGCCATCTCCACGTAAGCCCTCTCAAGCAGTTCTACACCGAGCTCCGTCAGCTCCATCCTCCCACCACCCCTACCACCCCTCACAGACTTGACAACGTCCCCGCCCGCCTGCTGTTTCAAATCCTTCAACCAGTTGATCCCCGTCCTGTAGCTGACCCCAAGCTCTTGACAGGCCTTTGAAAGACGGCCTGTACGTCTAATGGATTCAAGTAGGTCGAGCTTCTGTTTTGTAACCTTCCCCTGTAGCAATCCGTGGATGAGTTTTGTTTATGTTTTATATGCTTTACCGATATGAACCAATGTGAAAGGAACAAAGTAAACATATATGGGACTCCTTAAAATTGGTTTATTTGGTGCTTTGGTTGAGAAAATTTTTCGTATTCACTTTTCTGGCCGCAGCCTTCCTCGCTGTAGCTGTGGCCAGCGTAGCAAGGGTCCCGGAGAGGTTGGTTGTGTACTCAGCCCCGACCTTGGAGGGGGTCTCGGAGGACTTGGCCGCGTTGTACTCCGGTGGGTTGGATGTGAGGGTTATGGGCAGTGTGCTGGCCGCTAACCTGATAAAGTCGGGTAAGGTGCCGGACCTCTTCCTCACCGTTGATTCCGAGCTAAAACATGGATTAAACTATAGGAATGAGTACGTGATCGGCGTCTACAGGCAGCTCCTCGTCTGCAACGGTTATGAAACATGGTGGGATGCTTTGAAAGAAGCGAGGATTTCGCTGGCAAACCCTAACATCGCCCCCATCGGCTACAGGTCCCTCGCCGCCATCTACCTGCTTTCAGAGATGGAGGGGCTTGGCATAATATCTGAAATTCAGGATAGACTGAATGTATCCTTCTCGGTCGAGGATGGTGGGTTGGTCATCGACGCACGCTCGTTTACGGCCTCCGGTAGGTTTTACGCTAGAGATGACTTGAACGGCGCATACACCCTTCTTCAAAACGGAGTGGTTGACTGCACCTTTGCACACGCCCCATTCGTCAACCAGAAAAACCTTTGGACAACCCATAATGTCATCGAGCTGCCTGAATACGCCCGCTTCCAAACAGAACCCCCGCTAAAAATAACCGCCAAGCTCATAGGCAGTGAAGTGGTTGTCTCAAGATTTGTTGCGGCGGCCTACTCCTTCACCGAGAAGGGAGATAGACTCCTAAGCCTTCTCGATAAAGTGGATTATTCAAAATACCAGATTGAGAGGATGGGCGGGTAGGTATGGAGCGCTTTGTCAAGGTTTTGTTTGTAGCAGCCGGCCTGTTCTACTTTGGGGTCTTGATGGTGCCGCCCCTGATTATCCATTCTTTCCATCCACCGTCAGGGTTTGAGAGCGCCTTGGCTACGACGGCCACCGCATCGACGATAGCAACGGTTTTCTCCCTTCCCGCGGCCATGTTGTTCACGTTCTACGGTCTCCGCAGAGGTGTTGCAGCCGTACTGCCGGCTGTGACGTTTTCAACGGCTGTTCCGCACACAGCCATCGGTCTACTTCTACTCCCCCTGTTCGCAAGGATTGGCATCGTGGATACGTTTCCGGCCGTTGTTGCGGCGATGGTAGTCGTGTCAACCCCAATCGGCGTAGGGACGCTGGGTACACTTTTTTCACAGCACAACAAAAACCTAGACGAGTTCCTCCAAACACTATCCTTAAACGACCTTTCGATAATCTGGCTCTACCTTAGGAGCGCGCCCACAACAATAGCCTCGACGGTGTTGCTGATGTGGCTGAGGTCTTTCTCAGAGCTTGGCGCGTTTTTGATTGTGGCTGTGAGGCCGGCGACAGTCGGCGTATATCTCTACGAAACCTTCCTTAGGCTTGGCTCAGGCCCCGCCGTGGGAGTAGCCTTACTGGTCGCTGTTTTAGGGCTGGTCTTCAGCACCGTCCTCTTTCTGCTGGCCCGTCTGGCTGAGAGGTGAGACTGTGCTTACGGTGAGGGATGTCGAGATTAGGCGTGGGAGGTTCAGGCTTTACGTCGAGAGGCTTGAGGTAGGCTCGCATGTGGTTATTCTGGGACGTAACGGCTCAGGCAAGTCAACCCTCCTCCAGACCATAGCGGGCTTCATAAAACCGGTGAAGGGCACGATAGCCGTAGACGGGGTTGAGGTCACAGGCCTGCCGCCGCGGCTGAGAAACCTTGGCTATATTCCGCAGGAGCCTGTCCGACTGCCCATGACCCCGCAGGAGGCCTTGGAGTATTTTGGGAAAGTTTTTGGACGGGACTACAGGCCTTTGCTGGAGGAGCTGGGGGTTGCCCACCTCCTCGGGAAGAGGAAGATTTCTGTGGGTGAGGGGCAGCTGCTTGCATTGGCGCTGGTTATGCTGAAGGACCCTGCTGCCCTCCTCCTCGACGAGCCCGTCGGTTCCCTTGACTACCCTAACAAGCTATCCTTCTGGACGGTCCTGAAAAAACTGAGGAAACCCGCATTAATCGTGACACACGACCCCTTGGAGGCAGCCTACATAGCTGACGTGCTCTACGTAATCGAGGACGGCAGGGTCTGGGGCCCGCATCCAAACACCATGAGGGAGTTGAGCATGGAGGCCCTGCAGAACTTCAACCTCTACGAGAAGCTGGGAGCCACGGGAAACCCCACTCCATAGTAGTGCCTGAGTAAAAATACCTGTCCCGCTACTATCGTTGCCGGGGTTGGGATGTGTAAAATTTAAAACAGTCGAAGGCATGTATCTGCGCGGCAGGCTGATGGAGGATAGTGAGGAGTCGGTAAGGAGGGCGTTGATGAACACGATAGCTGGAGAGGTTGTCTTCTCCAAGCGGCCAGGAGACGTGTTGAGGAAGTGGCGTCTGCTGTTTGAGCAGAGTCAGAAGAACCTGGCCAGGGCCATGGGCGTCGCCTCCTCGGTGTTGAGCGACTACGAGAACAGCAGGAGGAGGTCTCCGGGGACGGAGTTTATCAGGAGATACGTGACCGCTTTAATCGAGCTTGATGCGGCGGGTGGTGGTGTCCATATACGGAGGTTTTCAGGCTCCGTCAGAGATTTGTCGGATGTTGTGCTGGGGATGGCGGAGTACACCGTTCCGAAGACTATGGAGGCTGTCGCCCGCGCGCTGAAGGGTGTGTGGCTGGCCGGCAGGAGCATGATGGACCAACCCATCTACGGCTACACCGTCGTCGACAGCATTAAAGCCGTGACCAGACTCGAGTCCTTTGACTTCCTGAGGCTTTTGGGAAGCAACACCATGCGTGTCGTGGTTTTCACAAACGTTTCAAGGGGCCGCTCACCGATTATAGCGGCCAAGATATTCCCGGTTAGGCCTAGGATGATTGCTGCACATGGACCGCGTTCAGCGGATGAGGTTGACAAACTTGCAGTCGAACTGGCTGAAAAGACAGGTATACCCTACGTCCTCTCGCTGCATAAAACAGTTGAGGAGATACTTGAGGCCCTTAGCTCGTTGTAGGCGTGGCTGTTTTCCTGACGAGTTTCGCGTTTAAAATCCCGTTTACGTACCTCAGCTCTCTCAGGATGGCCTCGTACGGGAGTTTAACTGTCCGTTTAAATCCCATTCCACCCCTCAGCACCACAGTCCGGCCAAGAAGCTCTAACCTGACCTTGTTCTCAGGCCCCGGAACCTGCGCCGTAAGGTCCAAAAAGTCGCCCTCATTCCTTATCTCGAGAAGGTACTCGTCCCAGTGGCTGGTGCTTAGGCTTTTGCTTAATGCCTTGAACCAGTAGAAGGCCAGCAGCACCCCAAGACCGCCGAGCACGAGGCCAAGAAGCCCTGTCTGAAGCCTGAGTACGAAAGCTAAGACCGCTGCAACCGCCAAGATGAGCAGAAGGTAGCTGAAGGGACCCTGCCCAATCTTACTCCCTGCGGACATCAGCCAACCACCTCCACCTGCACGTACCTCATCACCGTCACTCCTGACTGAACGTAGACCGCGCCCAAATATAAGCTATCCCCGGAAACCCAGTGGATGACAATCGCACCGTAATTTCTCCAGAATTCTATAAACTCGGAAAGCGTTGTTTCGATTTTCTCGAAGTCGGTGTCGGAGGTGTAGTTTAGGGCCCCAACCCTGTAGACGAGGTTTGCGTTAACCCTTTCAGGCACCTCCTCCAAGCCCCTACTCTTAAGGAAGTCGAGTAGTTTCCTAAGCCTCTCCTCCTTCCCCGTGGTGGGCCGCGGCGGAGGAGCTGTCTCACCCGCAACCTTTAGGAGGTAATTTTCGAAGGCCTTTTCAACCGTGTCCCCTAAACCCACGTAGTAGAGTCCTGTGAAGGCCGCGCCTACGACAGCTATTGTCCCTATCTGGGTGACGACGCCTTCGCCGCGGGCGGTGTAGACGGGGATGATGTAAACAGGGTGCTCGCCGATTTCGTAGAAGATTGTCTCACCTATACGCGGTGAGGCCAAGAGAGTGCTCAGGGTTCTGAAGTCGGGGTCGCGCTGCAGGGCCTGTAGTGCGGCGGAGGGCCCCAGCAGCTTTGTAGGCGAATCGAGGGGCACCTTGTAGAAAAACATCTCACCCGTGTGGGGGTAGTCGTTTCTGACGACGGCGTAGCCTGCCAGGTTGAGGCCCGGCGACCCCCTAAGCTCGAGCGAGAGGAGGCCGATGAACTCTGAGTTGTTTAGGTAGGGCACCTTTGCCTCGACAAAGTAGACCTCCAGCCCCCTAGGTATCTCGTAGAACTCCCGTGCCTGGATGAATGTTGCGGGGTCGGAGACATGGTAGAAGGAGAACTGGCTGACCTGGTATTCGAAAAGCTCGGCCGGATATCTCAGCTGCTTCTCCAGCCACTGTGGAACGCTGCGGGTGACGAACCCTCCGTAAACCTTCTCGAAAAGCTCCGTGAAGAAATCGTTTCCTAGCAGGATTATCTGGAGCTTACCGTTGTAGACATCCACCAAGGCAACGCCGACAAACCTTACGTAGGGGTTGCCCCGCGACCAAGGCACCTTCTCCGTGTCCAACGTAACTATGAGCGGCATCATGTAATAGGTGTTGGTCCCGTCCGTTACAGGAAACATGTCTACAAAATCGTTCTTCCACGTGTAGGTGAAGTAGGGCAGGAGAAGCCCAACCCTCTCGTAAACATCCCTATACCGTAGCAGCACTATCTCTCTGTCGGGGTAGCTTAGCAGGAATGTGATGTCGTAGAGCCATGTGAGCGGCGGGCCTATCCTCACTCCGCCGGTGCCAGAATATCTGTAGCCGCCGATTTCGTCGGGTGTCTCCTTTCCAGCTATGACGGCGGCCCATGTGTTGAAGAGGCTTCTAGCCCCGCCCTCCCCATAGTAGATGCGTCTCTGCGTGAAGAACCTGGCGTTGTCCACTATGTCCCCCTCGTGTGCGTCAAGCATTAGGAATCCCTGGGGCACGTGTGTGTAGACGAGGTGCTCGTTGTACCAGCGGTCGCCGGGCGTTACGGTCGGCGGCAGGACGGGCTTCATCGAAGCGCTCCAGTAGAGGCTGCCGTTGAAACGG
>OGCH01000916.1_pt1 | contig 12810 bp, 18 predicted proteins | sample 1570111 | NCBI WGS metagenome assembly OGCH01 (sample SAMN03436243, study PRJEB24508) | hot springs metagenome | biome: Desert Springs; feature: Hot Springs; material: Water | place: USA: Great Boiling Spring, Nevada | collected 2008-12-01 | depth 0 m m | reverse complement strand
GGTCGCAACTCGTCAACTGTTTGCTAGACCGCCGCCTGGCGGCTGTGGTGGCTGAAATCCTCGGCCAGCCGCTCCCGCCGCCGCTGGATGAGTGTCCCGAGGACGCTAAATATATTCTGTTTGTGCCGTCGTTCATCCTCTTGGTATACGAGCGCGCCTACGTCGCGTGCGTCAAGGTGGCGCTCAGACGCGGCAGGAGAACCGTGTTGCTATACAGCGAGGCGTTGGAGCCTTGGCTAAAACAGGAGAGAAGGTTGGGGGCGCGGGAGCTGGTGTTCGACGTCGTGTTGCCCGACGGCGACAGGCTCGTGATGGACGCGGCGTTCGTGCGCCGCAGTGGCAGGTACTACATGCGGCCCATACGCGACTCCCACCAGGAGCTCCTTCTCAACTTGTACGACCACCACGGCGGGAACGTATACGTGTACGTTACGGACGTGTTTGCGATATGAGGCGACCCTGCGAGGAGTACGTCAGGAGGATAAAGGAGGCATACGGCGCGCGCGACATCAAGCTGTTTGAGAGGATTGCCAGGGAGGCCAAGCGGCGTTGCGGCGGGGACATAGTCGACGTGCTGGCCGCGGAGACCGCGTTGCCAGATGTCGCTTACAGTATCGCGCGGCACGCAATTTCCACGATTATGAGCTCCAATGGCGAACAGAAGATTGTGCATATCTACAGATTGTGGATGATACAGACCACGCTCGTCATGGGTTGCGCGTCTATCAAAGCGTTTATCGAGGGGACGATCAAGGCGGCTGATGAGGCGGGATGGCCTTGGCAACGCTGGATATTAGTAGCGCCGCTGGTCGAGGCGGTGTACCGCCTGTGCAGTGGCGACGTGGTCGACGAGGTTGCGGAGTTGCTAGGCGAAGAGTGGGCCGCCGCGGAGAGCTTTGTAGTTGATAAGGCGGCGAGGGTCGAAATAGACGGCGTGCTTGTGACGATTCTCTCGTCTTGGCCATAGACATGTTCCTTAAGTTGCGGGACGTATCGAGCTATGTGGAAGACGTCCGCGGTTCCGCGATACTCGAGGAGGCGGGCCGTTGCGGAGGGGGGTGCGCGGTTAAAAACACGCATCTTCGCGTAGCCGCGTTTGTCCGCAGGGCCGCGGAGGCGGAATTAGACGGCGAGTCCACAGCCGTTGCCTCGTCGCGGTCATGATCACAGACTTGTTCACGTTAACCGCTGTAACCGTCATGTGGTCTCTACGCTACTTAGGCGTGGACGCATTAATCTTCAAATGGCTCGAACTCCTGATGCTGTATATTGGGTGTGTTAGTTCCACGGAAATCATCTTCAAGACGTGGATGCGGCTAGAGGAGTACTGGCGGCCGAGGTGGCGGATTCTCCTCTACGGCGTCATGTCCGCCGCCATGGCCGCGGCGGTGTTCTTCCTGTTCCTCCCGCGCCCAGCCACGTGGTACGAGCTTTCAGTCGTCATTACGTTTTTCGCCCACGGCGTATTCCACGCGCTGATGGCACACTGCCGTTACGACGGATGTGAGAATGACAAAAACAGATTTTAATAGAAGCGCAGTTGAGCACATGTCAGTAAGAATTGTGTTAAACTTGGAAGAGGTCGAAGAGGCGCTTGCGGCGTTTAAGACGAAGTATCTCTTCGAAATTCAGCTGTGGACGACGTGGGACTTCGAAGACGCGGTCAACTTCGCGTCCAGGACGCTCGAGGAGCTGGGCTGTGGGGAAGACGGCGTTTGCGTGTTTAAGAAGGCGTGTTTTCGCGTTGCGGCCTTTGTCCACAGCTTGAAGCTCGTGGAAGAGGTGACGCGCGTGTTGGCAGAGGAGGGGGAGCCCCCAGACGAGTATTATCCAGACGTGACAGACGTCGTGCTAGCGGTGGCGGTACAGAAGGCCAAACCGGGCGCTGTCTACGAGTTCATAGGACAGATAGCGGACAGGGCGCAGGACATAGGCGTAACCCCCGTTGTTAAGATATCTGTTTCTGGAAACAGGAAGGCGTTGGAGAAGTTGCAGAGGAGGCTCGGCGACGTCAAGTCCAAGCTACTCGACGACAGGCTGGTACTGTACCCCACTTTCGTCCAGTGGCTCGACCGCGAGCTGTACCGCAGGCTATTTTAACATCTTATTTCGACGGCGCCGCGTACGGACTCTCTGAGTATGCCCGCCTCCACGGGGACTTCTGGTCGCCTGTAGAAGTCCACCTCGGCCACTGCTCTGCTACTGCTCAGCTCTACTGTCACGCCGTCGTACCGCTCGAGAAGCGCCTTGATCACCTCAGTGGCCTCGTCCGTTGTAACTTGCCAACATTCGGCATAGTGATCCGGCGTGCCGAGCCATGCGCATACGCGCTCAAGCTTGAAACCGCTGAGGAGCAGATCACGCAACGCCTCCTCAGGCTCGTTTGTTCTCATTAGAATCATACTAGGAGTGGAGCTCGTTTATAAAAGGCTTACTGCAACAGCGGCTTCCCTGGCCACGCGTCTCTCACCTCTGGCAGGCTGTTGACGTATTCCGCCAGCTCCTCCAGGTCTCTATCAGCCCATGTGTCCAGCACCTTGTCGGCAACCTTCTTCACCTCGTCTGGCGGCTCGGGTAGGGGGCGCAACAGCCTGTACATCAGCGCGTCGTCGGTCGCATATGTCTCCACCGCATCCGCGTCCTCCAGCTCGTCCAGCGCAGTGAAGACGCCACGCGAACGGGGGCCGTATTTGTACAGCTCCCAGCGGAACACGGTGTAGCCGTACCGTATGTGCAGCTCCCTGTCGATCAGGTAGAGGAGCTTCATGAGCTTGCCGCGTGGCATATCTCCCCGCCTCAGCGCATACGCCGCAAGTCTCCGCCTCACGTCTTCGCTCATGTCCCTGCGCGCAGCGTATTTCAGACCGTCGATAAACAGTATGATCTCGTCGGGCTTCGCCGTTGCCAGTACGTAATACGTCAGCTCGCCAAGCGTCTCAAACCCGCCATCGTCCATACCGTTGCACGCCAGTCGCCACGGGTTCTCGGGGTAGGTAAACGGCATGTGCTCAGGTACGCATATCACGTCGTATTCTCTTAGCGCCAACAGCCTCAGCTGGCCGCCCTCACCAACTTCCACCTCCGCAATTTTCCTGGGTTTATCCTGAGTCATGTATAAACGACACACACGGGTTTATAACACATCACGCTAATCGCATCTCTCATATCCACAACATCCGCCCCCACAGGCCCGCGACGATACCAGTCTGATGCCGCGGCCGCAAGTACGACGTTTTAATTAGCGCAACGTTTTTAAACAACTAGACAATTAAATCCGCGGACTGTGTGGCGTTGTCTGGTGAGGTTGGGGACTGTTTCTGACCCATATGATGATCAGTTTTCTAGGCATACAGGCCGAGCAACTTCCGCCTTCTGGCCGCCGAGGGGCGTATATACTCCTTCCTACGGCGTTAGTCAATGGCGGAAGTTTGCCCGCATGCACAGCAACTGTACAAAAGTTTGCAGAGTCCTCCCTTGAGCCCTGTAAAGAACAAAGCGATGTACTCACGTACACACCTGTACCCACGGGGGATCAGAGAATTTTTGAAAACAAAAATTTTGAAACTCGCCGTAAAGACGCCGAGGTTTGGGGACAGCGAAATTCAAAATTTACGAAAACGCAGTGAGTACAGGTGAGTACGTGAGTACATCGCTTTGTTCTTTACTCATGTCAACGGCCTTGCTGAACACGTGGGACTGTAGAACTTGCGGAACAGCCGGACTTGCAGAACTGTAGAACGCGTGAAGCAATATGTTTGGTGCACACGCGTTGACTCTCACACGCATAGCGCCAGAGCGCGCGGCCTCCGCCCCCTCCTGAACGAATATGTCCTCCACAGCTCTGGGTCTCTGTGCGGGTCTCTGTAGAGGCGCCAGAACTTCACCTGAAGCGCCCTGCCTCCGCGTCTTTTATATTCATACCATATGAGCGTTGCAATCCTGTGCAACGCGCCTCCCCACCTCCCGCGCACCTCCACCGACATGCCGTTGCAACCCTTGCCAGCGCAGAAAATAAAGTGATCGGAGAAGTCGCGGTAGCTGACTGAGCTCCAGAGAAATTCGCGAACCGTCAGCCGCAGGGCAACACAGTTGTCCGCCTCGAACTCGAGCCCGAAATCTGCATACGGCTCTTTTTTCATGGTTTCGGCAACACGGCCTCCTCCAGTAGCCGCAAGAGGTCTTCTGCGTATTGGTCGTCTATCACCACGCCGAGTTTGCGTTGCAACATGTCGTTGAATTCGCGAGGCACACGGATTCTTTTGCCGCGGCGGAAGGCAACCCGCGACACGGTCACTTCGTCGTCTGTGGAGAGGACGATCTCGTACTTCTTGACGTGGCCGCGGCGGTCGCGGATCTCGTAAACCCCGCGTACGAACTTCGAGAAGAACTCCCTGGCATCTACGACGCAGGTGATGCAACTCGCCAACGCATTGCGGATTACGGCTTTTGCACGGCTGACGTGCTCGTCTGTATATGCAACGTCGGCGTCTGGCAACGCGAGCTTTTCAACCGCCTCGCGTATCAGCCGTTCCGCCAAGGGCGCGGGCAAGGCGTTGGCAAGGGACAAGACCTCGTCAAATCCAGCTGCGCGAACCTCGACAGGCTCCGCGGATAGGGCTTCAACCGCCAGTTGCGCCTGGAAATACGGCGAACAGTCTGACCTGACTTTCAAACAATAGAGATCGCAGAACGCGACAGGCCCGCTCTCTTTCCGTTTAAGCAGTTCCTCAACCGCGCCACACTCCAGCGCCAGACGCGCGGCGGGCCTCCTGCTACCCATACTAATGAAGTGCCTCATAGCCGCACGCTCGTCGTCCTGTCGATACGCCGTCTTATAACCCGGTTCATGCTGTTTGTCAACTGGCGACGTCTCTGACGTGTCGCCGTCATCGTTTTCTTTCTTTTGAACCGCTTCGGCGGTAAGCGTAGCCGCTGTCGTCGGGCCCGCTTCTTTCTTTTGAAGCACCTCGACGGCAAGCACGGCCACCGTCTTCACGTCTTTGAACGCGTCGCCGACCGCCAGTGAGTGTATCTTCAAAAGCTCGAACGAAATCGTGCTCTGCGTCTCTAAGTGGAGCCACGCCTCAACTTCAAACGGCGGGATGGAGAAATCGGGACGCGTGATCAAGAATTTCGCCTTCTTGGCGCCCTCCAGCTGGGGGACGTCGACCTTCCTGAACTTTAGATAGAACGAGACGCCCCAGCGCCTTGGCTTCTTTTTAATCTCCGCGTATACAACTTTCATGTGTCTTAGCCAAGCCAAAGCCCAAGTCATGTTGCCTGGATTTGCACCATCATTTATACTTTTCACGTCAGTAACGACGTGTTGTCACGTCAGTACAACTAGCCGCCAGTAAGGCTTGCGGAGGCATATATGCGTGAACGTCTTTGGTATCTTCGATGATGTTTTTGGATTTACGACGTTAGTATCTTCGATAGGCACCGTTTTACGTGGAAGATATTTTAACCGCTGAGAAGCTGGAGATATGGGCACGACACCTGCCGAACTCTGCCAGACGCTTGCAAATGGGACGCTCGACGAGTTTATACTGGACGCCTTAAGATATATAGTGCCGGCCGGGGGTTGCGTGAGGAGGGACGAAGCGTTTTCGAAACTCGTCGAGCTGGCGAAGGCGTGTGGCGCAGATGTAAACGTGAGCTCCCTCAAGACCAGGTTATCGGCAGTTTTGAACAGGTATGGAGAGGTTTTCCCCGTAGATTTCTGGGAGGTCTGCAGAGTGGGGCCAGAGAACGTGCGTCGCTACTTCATTTCAGTGGTATCGGAGCTGAGGAGGTTCAGATGGCTATATGAAAACAAGCCCAGCGAGCTTTGTCGGAATTTAGAGCTTTTCAACAGGGCGTTTGAGCTGTCGAGCAGCTGCCTCTCCGTAATGCTTCGATACTTCGGGGAGCACAGGTTCGAGCTCTTTTGCCGTCTCGGCCCAGGCGTTGTGGCGGCGAGGCCTGAGGACGTGGTCGAATACGTAAAGCGTCAAGTCCTGCCAGAAGTATCACACCACGGCGACAAAAAGAAGAGAGCCGAGTCCTTAGCCAATCACATCCAAACAGCTTCAGTACATAAGAGAGCGGAGCCATCCCCCTACACGACCACAGGCTTTCTCCGTCTCGTCATCGACGACGCGGTGAGGAGCGATGCCGTCGCAGACGGCATATACGAGGCGTTTCGAGAAGCCTTCGAAGACGACAAGGAGGCCACGTACCTCACTATGTTGTTCTTCGACACGTTCGTGGTGAAGAAAAGCGATTACTACCGCGAGCTCTGCGGAGGATACCGACAGCCCCCCACATAAATTCATCATCATGCAGCCGAACACGCCCACACAGAATCCCCACCCACAGCCGGCCGATCTAGTAATACGGCTGTTTTAAAAGCTTTTTGCCGCCGCGCTTTCTGCAAGTTGCGCGTGTGGCGTCGGTTAGATCTACTGGTTTTTGCCGTCCCGCATATATAGTAGGTAGATTGTTTCCCCCCTGGGCGCCGTCGGCGGCCATGTGTTGTCGTTTTGTGTCTATAGGCGGAGGCATTGGCAAGCGGCCGTCGTTGGCTCGTAACGATTTTAAACCCCTAGACGTTGTTTCTGAGCATGGAGGAACAACAGATCATGTGGATACCTGCGGTGGTGACCGTGTGGGAGAACGAGAAGGGGGGGTCTCTGCTGATCGTGCACAGGAGGCTTGCCAAGGTCGTCCCGCCGAAGTCATACGTGGAGGTTCTCGTGAAGACGAAAGACGGCACCGTCGTCGAAATCACTGGAAAGGTGGAGCATGTCAGCCTCAGGAGGAACACGGTTCGGATCCACTTGCCGATATCCGTGGCTAAGGCGCTCGGCGTTGGGCCGACGCTGGTTGCGGTGAAGAACTACGACGTCCCCCCTTTGCAAAAGTAGTGTACGACGGCTACGCCACGTATTCGCGGTTCAGCAACGGCTCTGCGGCGCTGATCAGGTACATACCCAGCCTGCCGAAGGGCTACTACGACGTGGAGGTCTTCGTAGGCGAGGGGGAGACGGTGTGGCTCCACTGCAGATACAACAGGGGGAGGCGCTCTGGCTACTTCGCGGTGTATCGGCCGACCGCAGTCGTGTTCGACGAGCTGTTTGCCCTGTGGCACGGAGAAAGGCTCCGTATCCGAGTCTGGGGGCAGGCCCAGGGGTTTCAATAGCTTTTATACACGTCCGCCTGTCCTCCATATGGGGAGCCTCCAGCCCTACCTGCGTAGCAGGGGGTTCTACATAGACGACGCCACCGCCGCCCTGCTCGAGCACTTCGTCTCGGAGCGGCCTGCGGCGGTTATGTTGCGCGGGCCGCCTGGCGTCGGCAAGACCGAGCTGACGAGGCTCATAGCGGATATGTTAGGCGCGCGGTACGTCTTCTACCAGGCGACGCCCAACGCCAGCGAGGACGAGTTGCTGTACCGCTTCGTGCCAGACAAACGCGGCGTGAGGATCGGCCTGGGCCCGTTGCCGCAGGCGCTTAAGCTGTCGCACCAGGGCCCGGTGGTGCTCGTGCTCGACGAGTGGGACAAGACGCGGCCCTCCGCCGATGCTGTGCTTCTCGACTTCTTGCAGAACTTCCGCGTCTCGCTGTACAAAGACGGCAAGCTGACCACGTATCAAGGCAAGCCGGAGAACATCATAGTGTTCTTGACGTCGAACGACATGCGAGAGTTCTCGGAGCCGCTCCTCCGCCGCGTCGCCGTGGTCACGTTGCGCCACCTGCCAGAGAGCGTCGTCTACGAGATCCTGCGGAGCAAGTTCGACGAGAGGGTGGCCACGCTCCTCACGCAGATCTACGTGGACACGATAGGGGCGGGGCTCCGGAAGCCAGCCACGATACAGGAGCTGATAGCGATGGGCAGGGCCATGGTCAGGAACCCCAACATGTCTCTAGACGCCCTCCTCAGGACGTTTGTGATAAAGTACCCAGACGACTGGGAGAAGTTCGTCGCGTATCTGCCGCAACGGAGGCCGTATGAGTCGCAGGCCCCCGCGCAGGAGCAGGACATATCTGAGCACTATGTGCCGCAGGGGGAGGGGCAGACTTGGGAGCTCCCCTCGCAACAGCAGGAGGAGAAGCGGGCTGTGGGGGAGTTGCTGAAGATGATCAGAGTAAAGACCGTGGAGGCGAAGCCGCCTGAGCCAGAGAAGATCAGGGGGGAGGCGGAAGTGACGTTTCTGGCGCCTGCGGAGGCGTACTCGCAGATCATAAAGACGCTGATGCCCCCGCCGCAGGAGAGCGCCGCGATGATAGGCGAGAAGCTCAAGCTCGTTGAGCCAGAGGCCGGGGGGCCCAGGGCGATCATAGGCGAAAAGGCGCTGACAGTGGACGAGGCCTACAGCCTTGCGGACGATTTGGAAGATGTGGAGCTTTACTACGAGGGACGCATATATGTGCCTGACATATGGAAAGAATTCATCAAACCTGTGGCTGAAAACCCTAATACGGACGTCGTAAAATACTCCAAGTCGGAAGTCCTACTGTCGTACAAATACACGGCGCATAACGGCGACACGGTCGAAGAGCTCGTCCGGATTGTGCCTGAGAAGGGATGGAGGGCGCGCGTCGAGGGCTACGTCAAGAAGCGCGGATCCGTTGAGCCGCATTTGCTAACGAGGATCAAAAATCAACAAAAGATGGGCGCCGAGGAGCTTATCAGGACGTTGGCGAAGAACGAAGACGTCGACGAGTCCATATTCGACGTGGTGGTGGGGGATCTAGGTCGGGCCGAATACAGCGGTATGGACGAGCTGAGGAGGATATTGACAACACTGGCGCGTTTGGCGCCAGACACTCTGGTAAGCGGGGTGGTCGAAAGCAGCTTTCACGGAAATGAAATCCGGGTCACTACGTACAACGGAGGCGTTAGAGAAATTGTTATCTACTACGACCCGAGAACTGGCGTCTCTCTGCCTGACGTAAAAAACGTGACCGTCAGGGAGCTTGTGGCCACTCTGTGGGGCGTGCCGCAGGAGGAGGCGCCTGCGGAGGAGGCATCTGCACAGCAGAGCGAGGAGAACGTCAAGCGGAAGCGCGCGGTGCATGCATGATACGCGTAAGGAAGCCGTTTGAGTACGCCCCAGGCGAGAAGAAGAGGAGGAAGCCGCCGCATCCCGAGTACGAGGAACCGCCACCGCCACCTGCGGAGCAACCGCAGGAGAGGCAACGGGAGCAACAGCAGTCTGCGGAGGAGCGGTTGCTGAACCCAGAACACGAGGAGAAGCCTGTGGCCTCGTCGTCGAAGACGAGCGAGGAGACCCACGGGGGAGACGAGCTGACGTTTTCACTTCCAGACTCGAGCCAGCAGGGCGGCGGGGGGCAATCAGAGCAACAACAGGGAGAGGGGTCTGAACAGGCGGAGAGGCAGGAAGGTGAGGGGTCTGAGCAACAGGCGGCGAATCAGGGAGGCGGGGAATCCGGGCAGGAGGCTGGGCAGTCTGGGCGACAGGTTGCAGATCGTGAAGGTGAGGAGTCTGGACGGGAGCAGAGGGGCGATGAATTGGAGGAGGGACGGGAAGGCGGGGAGGATCCCGCGCGGGGCCAGGAGCACTCTGAGCGACAGTCGGAAGGCCAGGAATCCTCTGGCAGAGGCGAGGAACCTGGGCAAGAGCAGGAGGGCTCGGAGCCTGGCCAACAAGCGGAGGGGCAGGAGTCCTCCGAGGCGAGGCGGGGAGACGAGGGGGAGCGTCAGGCGTCTGAACAGGAGTCTGCCGACGAACGCTCCAATGAGGAGGGCGGGGAGGCGGGGCAGGACGCCGACTCGCTAAACGACGCGGCGCAACAGAACGGGCAGACTGCAGAGCAGACGGCTGGCGAACGCTCCAACGCTAAGGGCGAGGAGGCGGGCGACGCCAAAGAGGAGGCGGGCAGTGAGACATACGACGAGGGAGACGGCGCGCAACAGCGGCAGGACGGCGACGGAGACACGGCCGAAGAAGAGGATGCTGAAGAAGATGTAGCTGAAGAAGAGGATACCCAGGAGGAGGGTGACGGCGAGGAAGCGGCTGAAGAGGAGGACAAGGTTAGGCAGATTCATGGCGGCGGTATGACAAATGAGGCGTTCAGCGCGCTGAACCGCCGGAGGCGTTACGTGGACGTGAAGTATCTGCAGACTGTGTTTTACGACTTCGTAAACAGGCTCGCGGAGGAGCGCACGAAAGTCAAGATGCCAGGTGCGGAGAAGTACGACTTCGAAAAGCTTCTGTTCTGGCGGTATGAGCGCCGACCGCTTTCGGCGTACATGTACTCGCCCGCTAGGGAGAGGGTTGTCCTCGTTCTCGACAACAGCGGCTCCATGAGGTGGTGGGCGGACAACGTGCAGTTGCTCGCGGAGATCGCCCACAGGCGCGGCGACGTCGAGATATACATCGCGCCAAACGGCAGGATAGAGCACAAGATCGAGAAGGGCAGGCCAGTCCAGGTGGATCACGGCGAGGTTGTCAAAGAGCTGAAGGGGAGGGTGGTGATATACGTCGGAGACTACGACGGCGCCAACACGCCGGTTGAGCTGTCGTGGAGCAACTTCGTGGTGTGGTTCGCCCCGGAGTCCAGATACCGCAGGTTCAGAAGCCACGTCTGGGTCGCATACGACGAGAAGGACTTCAAAGGCGTGTTCGCGCGCGTCTTCACGCTCAGCGAGATGATAGACGCCATGCGCAGAATATCGCCGTACGGACAGAGGTGGCTGGACTACCACGCACATGAAACGTTTGAAGACGACTACTATGACGACCATGATGACGATGAGGGGTGGTGATACAAGATTTAAATATAGATACGTATATACACACATGAGCATGAAATACGAGGACATGAAGCGGCTTGCCAAGAAAATGCTGGAAAAAATGAGGGAGTATAAAATGGCCTAGGCTTTTTTCCTCCTCTTCCGCCTCCTCTTCACGCATTTCTTCAAGCATCTGTTGGCTTGTCTTATGTGTTTCTCCGTGCAGGGCTCTTCGTCCTCTCCGCAGGGGGGCGCGCAGAGGTCTAGGCAGAGGTCGAGCCTGTCCAGCTCGTCCATGGGGGGAGGGCGGCGCGGGTTTTTAAGCCATTTCAGCCGCCGTGACAGAAGGGGATGTTCTGTCACGCCAGGTTCGGCGCCGCCGAGGGAGGCCGCCGAGACAGAAAAAGATTTATACCGACAAAATGTCTCGGGGCATGAAGATCCACCAGATCTACGTCCACCTGGAGGACTACCGGCGCTTCATGGAGCGATTATATCGCAGGGCGTACGAGAAGCCCGTCGACAAATACGTCTTCACCTACACGCTGGGTGCCACTGGGAGGAGGATGTCGGAGGTGCTGGCGCTGACGACGGATGCGATAGACTTCGAAAGGGGCGTCGCGACGTGGCGGGTGCTGAAGAAGCGCGACCCTGGCTACTACGTCACCCTGCCGCTCTCGCCGCGTCTGGCGGATCTCCTCAAGCGCTACATCGCATTCAACGCCGTGTCGCACGTGCTGTTCCCAGTGCCCAGGCAGACGGCGTGGCGGTGGGTGAAGTCTGTGATGAACGAGCTGGGCCTCTACGGGTGGCGGCCGCACGACCTGAGGCACGCGTTCATCCTCGAGGCGTTGCTCAACGTCAAGTCGATAGAGCTCGTGAGGAGGTGGGTGCAACACGCGACGTACAAACAACTGCTCGAATACGCCAGAGTCGTCGGGATGGAGGTGGACAAGCCGCTGACGCCTTGGTAGGGATGTTGCCGGTCTTCAAGCCGTGTGGACTGGTGACGCTCATATACAGCATGTGGCACTCCGGCTTCTCTGAGAAGCGAAACCCCTTCACGCGCTGTTACCACAGAGGCGAGGAGGAGGCGTGTGAGTGTCTGAAGCAGTTCGGCAGGACGCGTGAGGAGCAGACGCGGACGTACTACCTCTGGGCGCAGACGGTGCCTCTGCCTATGTGGCGCTACTTTTCGCTGTACAGCCTTACAGAGTTCACGCAGATTGTCGCGGATATGGTACCGCCACTGGCCGTCGCGAACCTGTTGCGCGTTAAGGACTGGTACCACTACTTCAAGGGCGCAACCGTGGCCGATCTGTTCGCTGGCGCCTGCGGGTGGCTCATGTCGTTTCTCTACATGCCGTCTCACTATACGCCGCGTAAGTGGATAGCATACGACATAGACGCCAGGAGGCTCCAGATGTGTCGGCTCGTCGGCAAAGAGCTCGGCGTGGACGTAACCGTCGTCAGGCGCGACTTGTCGACGCCAGCGAAGCTAAACGGCGCAGAGGTCGTCGTTGGCAGTCCGCCGTGTCGGGAGTTCACGGTAGCCAAGACCTCAGCGCCGAGGAGAGCTGACGAGGGACTGCGGCTGGTCAAGTCGTTCCTGGAGAGCGCAATAGCGGCGGAGCCAGCCCTTGCGCTGATGGAGGAGGCGCCCACGGCGAAAGACGCGTATAGCGCAGTTGCGCGTTTGGTTAGTAGTTACGGCTTTAGCCACGAGCTGATACCACTGCGCGACTACGGCGCAATACAGTATAGAAGGGTGAGGCTGATCGCGTGGAGGGCGGCGCGTTTATAGACATATGAGTTTTTTAGCTGTCGTGGAGGCGAGGAAGATCGCGGAGATAATCAACGACTTCATCGCCAACGGCGCAAGGGCGTACGTGCGCCGCGGCTGGAGGGAGATCGTCAGGGTCGAGGTCAGGGGTAGGGCTGTGCATGTGCATTACGTGGACGGCGACGTCGCGAAGTACGCGCCTGATGCCTTCCTGCGGACGCACATAGTCATTGACATAACCGCCCCGTACAGGCGCAGGGAGTAATGCCGCTTTTTAAACGCTGAT
>OGCH01000915.1_pt1 | contig 12832 bp, 11 predicted proteins | sample 1570111 | NCBI WGS metagenome assembly OGCH01 (sample SAMN03436243, study PRJEB24508) | hot springs metagenome | biome: Desert Springs; feature: Hot Springs; material: Water | place: USA: Great Boiling Spring, Nevada | collected 2008-12-01 | depth 0 m m | reverse complement strand
GAGAGGAGGGGGGCGTGAAGCGGAAGCGCCTGGCGGAGCTGGTGCGGGAGGAGGCGGAGGCCCTCCAGGAGCCCCTCCCCCGGGAGGAGAGGCCCGGGGAAGCCGCCCAGGCCTCCCCGCCAGGGGAGCGCCCCCTCCCCCCCTACCTCACCTATGTCCGCAAGGAGTGCCGGCTTAGGCCCGACCAGCTGGACGCCCTCACCGCCCTGGCCCGGAGGCTGAACCGGGAGCGGAAGGGCAAGGGGGAGAGGATCACCGAGAACACGCTCATAAGGTGGGCGGTGGACATGCTGTTGGAGCGCTTTGGGGTGGAAAAGCCCCTGGAGCCTAAGGCCTAGGGAGGTGAAGAGGGCCTTAACTTAGGCCCCTTTGACGACCGTGGAGTTCAGAGCCCACACCCCCAACCCAAAAGGCGAATGGCACTCCCTGCAAAAACACCTACAAGGCGTTTGCCAGCGAGCTGGCCGTTTCGCAGAGGCTTTCGGGGCCCCCAACTTGAGCAAGGCTCTGGCCTATCTGCATGACCTCGGCAAAGCTAGGGCCGCCTTTCAAGACTATCTGAACGCTGTTGCTAGCGGTAAGCGGGTTGCCGGCGAGCCCCACGCCATTTGGGGTGCGGTTGTGGCCTACCTGGCCCTAAGGAAGCGGGAGGGGTGGGAAGCCCTTGCCTTGCCAGTAATGGGCCACCATGCAGGCCTTCCGGAAAGGGGGGAGGCCAGCAGCAAACTGGAGGAGGCCCTGAGAGAGCAAAAAGGAGCCCTGGAAGAGGTCCTCACCGCCCTTAAAAGCATGGGCCAAATGGCAACGCTTCAGGACCACCTCCAAAAGGCCTTGGAGGAACTCCAGGCCAAGGTCCAGGGGGATCCCTACAGGCTAGAGTTCCTGATCCGCATGGCCTTCTCCACCCTGGTGGATGCAGACTATCTGGATACAGAAGCCCACTTTAGCCCGGAAACCGCCCGCCTGCGCCAAAGGACGTACCGCCTGGAGGAGCTTTGGAACGCTTTTCAGCGTGATCAGGAAGCCCTGCTTCAGGGGGCTAGCCCCTCACCCGTCAACGAGGTGCGCCGTGAGGTCTACCAAGCTTGCTTGCAGGCGGCTGAACTCCCTCCGGGCCTTTTCCGGCTTACCGTCCCTACCGGCGGGGGCAAGACCCGTAGCGGCCTAGCCTTCGCCCTCAAACACGCGCTGACACACGGCCTCCAGCGGATCGTGGTGGCCATCCCCTACACCAGCATCATTGACCAAACTGCCGAGGTCTACCGCGGGATCGTGGGTGAGGAGGCGGTTTTGGAGCACCACTCCGCCTATGAGCCCCCCCTGGGTGAGGAGCAAGGGGAGGCGGTATTGCGCCAACGGCTGGCCACGGAGAACTGGGATGCCCCTCTGGTGGTCACCACTACCGTCCAGCTCTTTGAAAGCCTCTTCGCCAACCGTCCTTCCAAGATGCGCAAGATCCATCGCCTCGCCCGAAGCGTGATCCTCCTGGACGAGGTGCAGACCTTGCCTCCCGGGCTTTTGGAGCCCACCCTCGAGGCCCTCCGCCTCCTGGCCACCCCCGTGGAAAAAGGTGGTTACGGGGCGACTGTGGTGCTTTCCACCGCCACCCAGCCCGCTTTTCAAGCCATCCCCACCTTCAAGGAACTCCCCATCAGGGAAATCGTCCCCAACTACCCTGAACACTTTGCCCGCCTCCAGAGGGTGGCTTATGAACGCATAGAAGATCCTCTCTCCTGGGAAGAGCTGGCCGAGAAGGTGCGAAAACGCTGCCAGATTATGGTGGTCCTCAACACCCGCAGGGATGCCCTAGCCTTTCTTTCGGCCCTGCGTGGGGACCCCGATACCTTTCACCTCTCCACCCTCCTGTGCCCCGCCCATCGGCGGGAGATTCTCCAGGAGGTTCGGGAGCGCCTTAGGGAGGGGAAGCCTGTTCGTCTAGTGAGCACCCAGGTGGTGGAGGCGGGGGTGGACCTGGACTTTCCCGAGGTGTGGCGGGTGGTTGGCCCCCTGGACCGGGTGGTCCAGGCTGCGGGGCGTTGCAACCGGGAAGGCAGGTTGGCCCAAGGGCGAGTGGTCCTCTTCTGGCCCAGGGAAGGCACAAGCCCGAGAGGCCCCTACCGGGTAGGGATAGAGAAGGCGAGGCTTCTCCTCACCCAGAATCCTCCGGAGCGGCTCCACGATCCCCAGCTCTACGAAGCCTATTTCAGGGAGCTCTTCACAACGGTAGAAACGGATGCCAAAGAGATCCAGAACTACCGGAAGGGGCTTGACTACCCAGAGGTCGCCCAGCGCTACCGCCTCATCCCTGAGGACACCGTACCCGTGGTTGTTCCGTATGAGGAGTGGAGAGAGCGCCTAGAGGACTTCCAAAGCGCTCCCTCTATGGAGAGGTGGCGCCGGCTCCAGCCTTACGTGGTAGGCCTGTTCCGCCACCAGGTCAAGGCCTTTCGGGAGTTCCTGGATCCCGTGGAAGGGTGGGACGTATACGTTTGGCGGGGAAGGTACGACCCCAAGCGGGGCCTGGTGGCCGATTATGATGATCCTAGTGACCTCGTCGTCTAGTGGAGTAGGTGACGGTGTGGCGAGGGTAAGCGTCAAAGTTTGGGGCGATTACGCCTGCTTTACCCGGCCAGAGTTCAAGGTGGAGCGGGTATCGTACCCCGTACCCACACCCAGCGCGGCTCGTGGGCTTCTGGAGGCCATCTTCTGGAAACCCGAGATCCGCTATGAGGTGCGGCGCATCGGGGTCATCAGGATGGGAACCCCTCTGGCCCTCCTGAGGAACGAGGTGGAAAACCGCATGGACGCCCCCTTCTTCGTAGAAGAGCGACGCCAGCAGCGGATGAGCCTGGTCCTCAAGAACGTGGCCTATCTCATTGAGGCGGAGATGGTGCTCAGGCCCCACGCTACCGACCCCTTGGCCAAGTACCTGGACCAGTTTGAGCGGCGCCTCAAGCGGGGCCAGTACCACCACACCCCCTACCTGGGGACGCGGGAGTTCCCCGCCTACTTCTCCCCACCCGACGGGGAGGTGCCCGACAGGGGTTTGAACCTGGACCTGGGTCCCATGCTGTTTGACCTAGCATTTGTAGAAGACCCCAGGCGCCCCGAGCTCACCTTCAGGCGTCCAGGCAGAGGCGAGGTCCAGGGGTACGCCCTTCCCCTCTTCTTTCACGCCCAGATCCGGGAAGGGTGGCTGGGGGTTCCCGCTGAGAAGTACCGGGAGCTCTACCGGCTGGAGGAAGGCCATGCTGCGGGAGCTTAAGGAAGCCTTCCACCGCTTTCGCAAGGAGGGCGTGCTCCTCCCCCCGGCCTACAAGGAGAAGCACGTTTCCTGGTTCGTCCACCTCGGGGAGGGAAAGGCCAGTCTAGAGGGGCCCTACGGAAAGAGGGAAGGGGTCGCGCCCATTCCAGCCCCCGATCGCCAACGCTCGGGAAAGCCCAGCGAAGGCAACCTGAAACCCTACCTTCTTGTGGACGACGCCCGCTACGTGCTGGGCCTCCCCGAAGAGGGGAGGGAGGAAGAGGCCGCGCTCCTCCACAAAGGGTTTAAGGAACTTACCGAAAAGGCGTGGCGGGAGACCAAAGACCCAAATGTCAAAGCAGTTCTCAAGGCCGTTCTGGACCTTCTCACGTCCCCTGAGCTGGAGGATCTTCGGGAGGAGTTTCGGAGAAGAGGTGGGAAGCCAAAGGAGCTCCTCGCCTTTAAGGTCCACGGCGTCCTGCCCACAGAGCTTGAGGAAGTGCAAGCCTTTTGGGCCCGGCACCTCGCTGAGGAAATCCAGGGGGACGAGGGCTTTTGCGCCCTCTGCGGAAATCTTGGGCCAGTCCTGCGTATCTTTCCCCGGGAAGTGGTGGTCCTGGGCCAGAAATGCCAGCTGACTTCCTTCAACCAGCGGGCTTTTGAGTCCTTTGGGAAGAAGCAAACGGAAAACGCCCCCCTTTGCTTCACCTGTGCCTCGGAGGTGGTGGACGTCTTGGACCACCTAATCCGCTCCGAACGCCATCGGCGGGTACTGCACCAGGAGGCGGAAGGGGGCCTCAAAAACCAACTGGCTGTGTTCTGGTTAGACCAGAAGGTGGAGCTTCTCCTGGATCAGTCCACAGACCCCATAGACCTCGAGGCCCTCCTCGCCAGCGTGGTGGACCAGGAGGACATTAGTAGTGCCCCCCTTCCTGAGCTTTCCCAGCTCCGTGAGCTCCTGGCCCTTCCCTGGACCGGAAGGGAGTGGGCCCTGAACCTGGACGAAACGGCGTTCCACTTGGCGGTCCTTTCCGCTAACAAGGGGCGCTTGGTGGTCCGGGAGTGGTTTTCGGTCTCCCTCGCCCGGCTACGGCAGGCCCTATCCCGCTTCCTGGAGGGCACCCGCCTCGTTCGTCCCTGGGGGGAAGCCCCCCATCCGCTGCCCGTAGGGGCGCTGGCCCAGGCCTTGGGCGATGGCAATCCTGGCCTGATTTGGGGGCTTCTCCGTACCGCCTACCTCGGCACCCCCCCTCCTCACGCTCTTTCTATGGCGACCCATCTCCTGAGGAACCCGAAGGTCCTTACCCCGGAGGACAGGGAAGGGTGGAGGCGGCTTCACGCCCTGGTGGCGGCGCTGAAACTGTGGCTATTTTACGGGGAGAAGGAGGCAAAGCGTATGGCCGAGTTGGACAGGGAAAGGAAGGACCCAGCCTACCTATCGGGCCGCCTCTTGGCGGTTCTGGAGGAGGCCCAGAAGCGGGCCTCGGGCTACACCCTTAAGCGGACCCTGGTGGACCGCTTTTACGGAGCCGCCTCCACGACTCCTGCGGCCACTTTCGGGGCCCTTCTACGGCTCTCCACCGCTGCCCATCTGCCTAAGGCGGGCAAGGAGCTTAACCAGGCGGTGGAGGAGATTCTCTCCCAGCTGGACGAAGCCGGTGGATTTCCCCGCACCCTGAACCTGATCGGGCAGGCGGAGTTCGCTCTGGGCTTCTACCACCAGCGGGCCTACTTCCGGGCAAATCGGAGTAAGAAGGCTGAGAAAGAAGAAGCGACTAAGGTGGAAACGGAAGCGGTAGCGGAGGGATAGCATGGAGGGCGAGAAGGAAAAATGGTACCTGGACCCCACAAAACGGCACGAGTTCGTCCTTCTCTTTGACGTCAGGGATGGTAATCCCAACGGGGATCCTGACGCGGGGAACCTGCCCCGGGTGGACCCGGAGACCATGCAGGGCCTGGTCACGGATACGGCCCTGAAGCGGAAGGTCCGGGACTACGTGGCCGAAACCCGCAAGGGCCAGAAAGGCTTTGAAATCTTTGTCCAGAGCAAGGTGGCCCTGAACAGGCTCATTCTGGAGGGGTTTGAGGAGGCCGGCATTGAGCCCGTCTCCATTACCCTCAACGAAGGGCAGATGGCGAACGAGGGGCTTCTGGAGTACCTGGATGGCCTAACGGAAGCGGGCTTCAGCCGGGATGGAGAAACCCTTTACTACAGCGGGCAGGCCACCAAGGAGAAGGATATCGCCAAGCTCCTGGGGGTGGAAGAGGAGGCCGCCGAGCCTTTTAGGGAAGAGCTGAAGAAGTTGGCCAAGGAGCTGGAGAGGGCCGTAAAGGGGCGAAAGATCAGCGATGAAGACCGGGAAAAGGCCAAAACCGAGTTACAAAAGCGCTTCTTTGATGTCCGCATGTTTGGGGCTGTCCTCAGCACGGGGCTCAACGCGGGCCAGGTGAAGGGCCCGGCTCAGCTAACCTTCGCCCGCTCCGTGGATCCGGTGGCACCCCTGGAGGTCTCCATCACCCGGGTAGCCATCACCAAAGAAGAAGACCGGGCTCGGAAGGAAACGGAAATGGGTAGGAAGCCCCTGGTGCCTTATGGCCTTTACCGGGCTCATGGCTTCTTCAACCCCTTCCTGGCAGAGAAAACTGGGGTGAGCGAAGAAGATCTGAAGGTCTTCTGGGAGGCCCTGGCGAACCTCTTTGAGCTGGACCGCTCGGCGGCGCGGGGAGAGATGGCGGTGCGGGGCCTCGCCGTCTTCAGCCATGAGGACCCCAAGGGAAACGCCCCCGCCCACCGCCTCTTTGGCCTCATACGGGTGGAGCGGCGGGAAGGGGTAGGGGTGCCTCGGGCCTTCACCGACTACCGGGTCCGGGCACCGAAGGAAGGCTCCCTCGAGGATCACGGCCTTACCGGGGTCTACCTTAAGTGGCTCGTCCCGCCGGAGGGCCTGGAGGACTTGCCGTAGCATGTGGGACGAACCCATCCCCATCTCCGCCCTACAACACTTCGTCTACTGCCCCAGGCAGTGCGCCCTGATACATGTAGACAGCATCTGGGAGGATAACCTCTACACCCTCAGGGGCCGCCAAGCCCACCAGGGAGTGGACCTGCCCGAAGGGCTGGTTCGGGAAGGAGTGAGGGTGGAATACGCCCTCCCCCTTTTTTCCGAGCGCCTGGGCCTGGTGGGGCGGGCTGACGTGGTGGAGTTTCACGGGAGCGTGCCCTATCCAGTGGAGCACAAGGTGGGGCCCCGACGGGCCCGCAGGGCGGACGAGGTTCAGCTGTGTGCCCAAGCGATGTGCTTGGAGGAGATGCTAGGGATGGAGGTGCCCAAAGGGGCGCTCTTTTACCGAGCCTCGAGGCGAAGGCGGGAGGTCGTCTTTACCCCAGACCTACGGAGCCTTGTGGAGGAAGCCGCGTCAAAAGTCCGGGCGCTTCTTCAAGCTGCCCAACTCCCTCCACCCGTAAACGACGTCCGTTGTCAAGACTGCTCCTTGGCGGAGGCGTGCATGCCTCATCTGGTGGGCCTTATGAAGGAGGAAAACCCGTGAACCGCCTCCTTCTCAACACCCTTTTTGTCCAGACACAAGGGGCCTACCTTCGCCTGGAGGGGGACACCGTGCGGATTGAGGTGGAAGGGGCTGTGCGGCTACAAGTCCCCCTCCACCACCTTGGTAGCCTCGTCCTCTTTGGCAACGTCTTGGTGAGCCCCTTTCTGATCGCCCGGTGCGCGGAAGATGGGCGATCCATCGTGTGGCTGAGCGAACATGGCCGCTTTCACGGCCGGCTGGAGGGCGGGACGTCTGGAAACGTGCTCCTGAGGCGGGCACAACACCAAGCCTTGGATGACGAAGAAAAAGCTCTGGACCTAGCTAAAGCCTTCGTACATGCCAAGCTACGCAACGCCAGGCACGTTCTGCTCCGCTCTTTGCGGGAGCGGGGCCCCTCAGAACCTTTAGAAGGGGCGCTGAGAGAGCAGGAGGCAGCTTTGGCGGATTTGCCCCGGGCCAGAAGCCTCAATGAGGTACGGGGGCTGGAAGGACAAGCCGCCGCCGCTTATTTTCAAGCTTTCGGCCAGATGCTTCTCGTATCTGAGTTTTCCTTTAGTGGAAGGGTCAAGCGACCCCCACGAGATCCCGTGAACGCTTTGCTTTCTTTTCTGTACACGCTTCTAGTCAACGATGTCGTAGCTGCCTTAGAAGGGGTGGGCTTGGATCCCCAGATAGGCTATCTTCATGCCATACGGCCTGGGCGGCCCTCCCTCGCATTGGATCTTGTAGAGGAGTTTCGCGCTTGGTGGGCTGACCGCCTAGCCCTGACTCTTATCAACCGCAAACAGATAGGGCCCAATCACTTTGTGGAAAGGCCTGGGGGAACAGTGTACCTGAGCGACGAAGGGCGCAGGGAAGTGCTCGTGGCCTATCAAAAGCGGAAGCAAGAGGAGATTAAGCACCCCCTGTTCAAAGAATCCGTACCCGTGGGACTCTTACCTCACTTACAAGCGCGGCTCTTAGCCCGGCACCTTCGGAGGGATCTGCCTAGATATCCAGCTTTTCTTGCGAGGTAAATGTGGAGAGGCTAGATGTGCTCGTAGCCTACGATGTGGACACCCTATCGGAAGACGGTCAAAGGCGATTGCGTAGGGTAGCTCAAATCTGCAAGAACTACGGTCAAAGGGTCCAGCTTTCCCTTTTTGAGTGCCGTGTAAGTTTGGCCCAGCTGGAGGACCTTGAAGCCAAGCTCCTCAAGGCTATGGACTTGGAAAAGGATAGCCTCCGAATCTACGTCTTATATGGAGGCCGGGAAAAAGCTCTAAGGGCTTACGGCAACGACAGGTACACGGACTTTGATGAACCCCTCATAATATGATGGGTCCAATGCGCGAACCCCAAGTGAGCGCAGAAACCCCATGGGGTTCGCGCATGGCGGTAAACGCCGCTGGGGAGCTTGAAAATTGATCTTGGCATCCTAACCCAAACCTACTGCAGAGGAACTCTCTACGGAGGTCGGCGCAAAAGTCCCCCTTATTGCCCTGCAGGAGCGGTACGATAAGGGAGGGAGTTGCACCGGCCCCAAAGGGCCGGTGAGGATTTAAACTCTTTCCGCCAGGTGGTCAAAAGCACCCCCTACAAAGTAGGGACAGGGCCGCTTGGGTCGTGGCACCCGTCATCTGACGGAAAACCCGCGGTCCCTTTCAAGGGGCCCTCTGAGCATAACTATCTCCAGGTTACATAGGTGCAAGTTTTGAGTTAGGATATGGGCGTGAAACCCGAAGTTTTGCATTCTGCCTTGGCCAAAGTAAGGACGAGTATCCTTCTGGATTACGGGGAGCTTGGTCGTGTAAGGAATTATGTGTAAGGGTCCGTGTTTAATAGGGGGGCACACCTTGGAACGAGGAGGTGCCCCATGGACCAGGATACCTTGCGGATCTTGCTGAGGGAAGCGGTGCGGGAAACGGTGACCGAAGTCCTACAAACAGTCCTGGAGTTGGACCGGACGGCGTTCCTGCAGGCCCACGGGGGGCGCAGGAACGGCTACTACCCCCGCAAGCTGGAGACCACCTTCGGCCAGGTGGACCTGAAGGTCCCTAGGGATCGAGAAGGTCAGTATTACCCGGCTTTTCTTAAGCCCTACGCCCGCCGCCTGGTGGACGTGGGAGAAGTGGCCGTGGCCCTTTATGCCGCCGGGGTCAGTCAGCGCAAGGCGGCTGAAATATTGAGCCTGCTCTTAGGCCACCGCTACTCCCACGAGACCCTAAGCGCCCTGACAGACGAGGTCCTGGGAGGGGCCGAGGCCTTCCGCAGGCGGCTTTTGCCCGAGGAGATGGCCTTCGTCTACCTGGACGGGCTTTCCCTCAAGGTCCTTAGGGACGGAGAGGGGATCGTACGGGAAACGGTGTACGTGGCCCTGGGCATCACGCCTTGCGGGGAGAGGCGGGTCCTGGGGTTCTGGCTGTTGCCGGCGGAGAGCGCCCTGGGGTGGGAAGGGGTCCTGGGGGAGCTTTGGCAGCGGGGCTTGCGGCGGGTGTTGCTCTTCGTCACCGACGGGTTGCCCGGGCTTCCCGAAGCCATTCGGAGGGTCTACCCTCAGGCGGAGTGGCAGCGGTGCGTGGTGCACGGGGTGCGATGGAGCCTGTCCCAGGTGCGGGCGCGGGACCGGGCCCTGTTGGCCGAGGACCTGAGGCGGGTGTACGGGGCGGAGGGCCGGGAGGAGGCGCTCTGGGCTCTTGAGAGGCTGAGGGAAGCCTGGGGTTCGCGGTACCCGGGGTTGGTGGGGCTTTGGGTGGAGGAGTCTGGGGCCTTTTTGCGGTTCTACGGGTACCCCAAGGTCCTTTGGCCGTACTTGCGGAGCACCAACCTGATGGAGCGGTTTATCCGGGAGCTACGGCGGGGAACCAAGGTGCGGGACCATAAGTTTCCCAAGGAAGAAGCGGTGTATAAGCTCCTTTACCTGGAGTCGGAGAGGCAAGAAGGGAGGTGGGCGGAGCGAAGGCTCAAGGGGTTCTCGGAGGCGAGGGAGACGCTGGAGAAGATGCTTCAGGAGCGATATGCCCCCCGTACACAGACGCTTACACAAAAATCTTGACACGACCTGCGTCCGGAGAGGGTTCCACGTCCACCACGGCCTGTCCCCTGTTATCAGCTAGGTGTATCCTTCGGGGACGGGGGAAGTTGTGGGCATGCCATTGGAGGACTTGGACCAGATTATGAGGGGGTACCAGGAAGCGGCGGGGATCTTCTTCTTCGGGCAAGTAGATGGTGAGCGTTGAGGTAGAGTCAATGAAATCCTGGGGCCAGAGAAGAAGCGCCAAGCGAAAGGGGTCTTCTAGCAAAGTGGGAAGGGCAAGCTCTTCTTGCTGTTTCAGAACATTCAAGAGGCGGTCTTTGCCTTTTTGGAGTATGGTCCAGACTTCCTTGGGGGTTTCCTCAGGCAAACCTAGCCTCCCTGCCCTTCGGGAAATAGTCCCCTTAATGAGGTTTAGGGCGTGCAACAAATATAAAGGGCTCATATCCAAATCCTCCCGTCTCCATGTGTGGGCTCGGTGTCAGCAGAGTTCTTCTCAAGAGAGCCTCTCTCTGATTGCGGGATTCCCATTTCTCGCAAGGGTGTTTGCGGACAATCTTGTTCTTTCCCATGGGTAAAATCCATTTCTCGCAAACGTGCATCAACTTTTGGAGATGTGCTCTCGGCTTGAGCCACGAGGCGGTAGGCTGCGGGTGCCCCCTTGCCCCCAAGGGTTAGGCGCTCCAATGCTCCTGCGGTTACCAGCATCCGAAGAGCTTCCTCTATGGTTCTTCGACCGGCATTGGAGCGAACACTTACTTCCTTAACAACTTCAGCCTTAAGTTTTGCCCCACCTTCGAGAACCTCCAGGATAGCCCGTTTTGCGGCCTCCAGCTTGGAAATGCGCCCTTCCCCTTCGGGAAGTTCGGTTAACTCAAAGCGCAACGCCCCGTCCTCCCATATCCGGGCAATCCCGATGGGGTCTCCGAGGGGAGCCAGGTTGTTCTTGATGGTGTCTAGCCGGAGGACGTCACCCCCTTTGGTGAGCTTCGGGGGCACCCGTGATAGAAGGAAGGCGCTCCGAGCCCCGGCAACCTTGTAAAAGCTCCCCTGGATGCCTCGCTCCAGGGCGGAGAGTCCCTTCATGGGCTTGGGCGTGTGGTCCAGGATAACCACAGCGGGCCCTGTGCGGGCCAGTTCCTTCAAGTAGGCCATCGCCTCTGCTACATGGTCTGAGCGCCGGGGGTCCAGATAGGGGAAGGCGGAAGCCCAGGAATCCAAGACAATGAGGCGGGGTCCTTGGTGAGCCATCTCCTGGAGAATCTTCAGGCTCTTTTCTGAGAAGCCCTCGGTAGGATCCTTGGGCTCCAGGTATTGGATTCTCTTCAGGGGGGCTCTGCCCACCTTCAACCCTCGGGCCACCTTAGAGTACCAGGGTCCTTGCAATCGGCTGTCCGTGTCAAAGTCTACGTGCACCACCTCTCCCTTCTTCACCGAGCTCTCTAAGAAGGGGATCCCAGCGGCCACGGCCACCTCAAGGGCTGCGATCAAAGTGCTTTTGCCCACTCCTCCAGGTCCTCCAATGAGGGCCACGGTGCCCTGGCCTACGTAACCTTCCCAGAGCCAGTCCACAACACGTTTGGTAGGAAGTTTTGCTGCAGAGACCACGTGGAAGCTCACCGCAACCACCCCCTTCTTTTCCGCAAACTTCTGGCTACTGCGTGCTTGCAAAGAATGGATTCTTGCGATAAGCAAGAGACGGATTCCTCGTAGTTGGGCTTGCGGAAAATGCCCGGCTTGCGGAAGAGATCTTTTTCGTGATTTCCGAGCTCCAGTGGAAGGCTTTGTCCTACCTCAAGTCCCCACCTTACCGCTTCCCTAGCTTCCCGTTCGGGCAGGCCCGCCTTCGTGGCGGCGGCTACCAGGGTGGCTTCCGTCTCTTGGGGGTCAAGGCCGTGGGGGATGAGTCCCCCTGCGGCCCGGGCATAGCGAACGAGGGTTAGGTGGCGTGAGCCTTCAGGTGTGGTAGCGATCTTCTGAGCATATGTTTCCAGTAGAGCCCTTAGGCGCTTAGGAGAGGTACCAGGAACTGTTTGGTTTCTTTCGGGAGTTATGAACCTGGGGCGGAAGATCTCCTGGTAGAGCTCCTCGAGCTTTTCCTGAGCCTCCACCAAGTCCTTGGGGTATCCGGACCACCTTAGCCCAGTAAAGGTTAAGAAACGCCTCTCCGCGTAGATTTCCAGCTCCACCCCCTCTCCCAGACTCGCCTTTGACCTTCCGCCTGGTTTGACCCCCCTGAGGAGGATGTGAGCCCCTCTCCGGGATGGACTCCACTCTGTGTAGCTACCCAAATGGGCTGCTACCTTCTCCACCACTGGGGGCAAACCCTCTCCGGTCCAGGCCTTCCAGTCCAGGTCAAGGCCCACGATGCCACCGCCCTGACACAAGACCAGGCCAATGCCGTCAAACCCGCCTTCCTCTAGGAGAGGGAAAACCTCTTCCAGGGTACCCCAAGTGCTAGGGTCGTTTACCTTAGCCCTGCCCCCTCCTGGGGCATAGGGTACCTTGGTGAAACTTCCATCTCGCTCCTCATAACGCCAGAGGACCCACTGACGGAGGGGCCGAAGAGAGGCTGGAATGCCTTCCAGCCCTTCAGGCAGCATGGTATAGACCCGCTTCACGGCATCCCCTTTCATGCACCTCTCTCCCCCGGACGAGGAGCTCCAGCATCACTTTGTGGCCCACTCAAAAGGCGGGCCAGTTCGCTTATGGGAACATAAAGAGTCCGTCCTACGCGGACAGACCTCACCTGTCCCGAATGCACAAGCTCGTAAAGAAGGTTTCGTCCCAGACCAGCGATCCGAGCTGCCTGTCTCACGGGATATGCCGCTCTGGGGGGCAATCCTAAGGCCACAGCTACCTTCAGCAGATCGTTCACCTCTACGGTTTGCATGGCCTCAGCGTGGACTAAGCTGTGGCTTGGGTAAAGGGGGTTTTGGCGTGACTTCAGACGTGACATTTGAAGGGAACCATGTCTTGAGAGGCTTAATCACGCTGCGAGGCCTTGTGGTTTCCCCCATGACGGT
>OGCH01000912.1_pt1 | contig 12838 bp, 10 predicted proteins | sample 1570111 | NCBI WGS metagenome assembly OGCH01 (sample SAMN03436243, study PRJEB24508) | hot springs metagenome | biome: Desert Springs; feature: Hot Springs; material: Water | place: USA: Great Boiling Spring, Nevada | collected 2008-12-01 | depth 0 m m | reverse complement strand
AAGAAAAAAGGAATTGGTTATAGTACACTTATTAGGATGTGGATTGGGGAAAAGCTAGAAGAAGAGAAAAAAGCCTCAGGATGATAAAATGTGAATTCATACTTGAAGGAGTTAGCCTCTTATGTCTGGCTCAGTATAAGGGGTAGGCTTTTGGGAACTATATCTAATATTATCTTATCTGTGTAAAAGACCTCTCCATCCATTTCAGCAGGAATCTTTTCGGAGGATAAAACCTCTATATGCTCTGCCTTTAACATCTTTACCTTTGGATGGTCTGTATGTTTACCGGTGTAAACCTTTGGCAAAGTCTTTAGTATCTCCAAGCTAGAGACATTTTCTATAAGACACACATCGAACTTACCATCCCAGGGGCTTGCATCCGGGGCAATCTTCATTCCTCCGCCAAAATATTTACCATTTGCAATGGCAATCATAAGGGCATTTAAATCTATCTTTTCTCCATCAATATTAAGTTTAAGATTTATCCCTTTGTTCCTCATTAGCCCTATAAGTGCAGACCCTAGGTATGCAATAGGACCAAGGAATCTTATCGGCTCGGCTATTGTTGCTACCAGGGCATCGAAACCTACTCCAGCAACATTCATAAAGTATCTATTGTTTATCCTCCCAACATCAGTCATTTTTATCCTGGGGGCTTCGATAAGTGGTTTAATTATCACATCTAAAAGTCTGGAGGTATTGATTGTCTTAAAGAAGTCATTTCCTCTACCTACGGGAAGAATACCCAGTGGTACATCATAGCCGAAGATTCCATTTAAGACCTCATTGACTGTTCCATCTCCTCCCACCGCTACAATCGCATCAAATCTTTTTGCTGATTGTCTGGCTATCTCGGTGGCATGTCCTATGTATCTGGAGAACTCATGCTCAAAAGAGATACCCCAAGCTCTTAGTCTCTCTAAGATTTTCTCTGTAAGGGTCTTCCCCTTCCTCCCACCTGCTATTGGATTTATTATCAGTTTAAACCGCATACTATTCACCTTTACAAAAATTACTGGCGCCCCAGGAGGGAATCGAACCCCCAACCAGAGGCTTAGGAGTCCCCTGCTCTGTCCATTGAGCTACTGGGGCGCCTGGCGCGCCCGAAAGGATTCGAACCTTCAGCCCGCAGATTCGTAGTCTGCCGCTCTATCCAGTTGAGCTACGGGCGCATATCCATATTTTATCATAAAAACTCCAGACCTTCAACGTCTTGTTAAAACAAACGTACCATTTACCCCTGACGCAGGAACAGAGTAATTTCCGGAGATACTGTTACCCTGAACCACACCGGTAAAGGTAACTGAAAACTGACCATAATATGCATTTATGGTGGCGGTAAATTGAATATTTGTACCAACTATTGTCCCTGTAATGGTACCGTTTCCTTCATCTACTATCTCAATTTCTCCTCGAATATTATTTCCACTCTGGACTATCTGTACGTTCATATTTCCTGTGGCACCGGTAATATTGTTACGGTATGTACCCTGATATAGCCCTGATATAACTGTAGCTGGTTGGGGAGTTGGTTGAGGTGTAGGTTGTGGCGCAGGCTGAGGTGTTGGTTGGGGCGTAGGCTGTGTTACTGGCTGAACCGCTACCTCAGTTGGACTTTTGTAACCCCATTGTTTAAGTATATCCGCTGGTAGTTTTGGTAATTCTGGAGTTGATACCCCCTGTTTCTGCAGTTCCTGAACATCAACGATAAAATATCTTCCCATCTGTAGCTCTTTTAAGTTTTTCATCCCACCCTTTACAGCCTCATCAAAAGATACAGATCTTCCAACCGCTGCTCCTCCTACCCCTGTGGATTCCACAGGTAATAGTTGACCTGAGGGTAATACTATTACTGGAAATGCATGGCCTGGAATGGTAATTATAATAGACTTAAGCCCTACCGCCTCGCACACACTTGCATAGAGGATTGCAAGGTCTACACAGGTACCTGCTTTATCCCTTAACACATCCCTTGGATACTTTAAATCTTGCCCGCCAGAGCTATATTCTGTAAGGAATCCCGACGGGGTCTGGTATGATATGCCATTAAATACCTCTAACTCGTACAGGGCTTTACAGAATTTGATGGCATCATCGTCATTGGCTGCAGCGGCTACCCCACCTGCATACTGGCTTACCATACCTGCAAAAGCCTTTACCGGATCATCCAGTTTGGTAACGAAGGCAGCTATTAGAGGAGAATTTGAGAAATCATCAGCCCAGGCACCTGTCCTTTCTTCTTCGGGCAGGTTAGAGAATTCAAACTGATTTATCCCCAGCACCTGTAATCTATACGATGCTGTATCGGTATATGTTTTACCTGCTGAATCTTTGTAGGAGTATTTTATCACGAGGTCACAGGGAGTAGCACTTTTGAGTTCAGCTATCCGTGGGGAGATTATCGGATAATAGAAGTCTACAACTGTTCCACCAGGGACCACAAGATTGTAAGTGCTTTCTGGAGACCAGGAAGTATAATCCCCAAGTTTATAACTTATCCTCAGATCTGTTATATCAGATGTCCCTGTATTCCTGAAGATGGCTTTGGCTACCCAGTAACTGCCATCAAAGAGTTCTGGATTCCCATAGACCTTATAAAGGGCAGACATAACCCTTGGCTTCAATCTAACTGTGAAGTCTACACTTGTCTTACCTTTTGCTACCTTCCTCTCTAGGAGATAGGAGAAGAGTCCAGTTTTGTTATCGAACTTACAATTAGAGACACCCTTAGGAAGGTTGATATTGAGCACCTGAATCATCACTACGTCACTTCCGACAGATTGAACTAGAAGAAATATAGCCCTTTTCCCATCGGAATATAACATATCTGCCCCTTTACCGATATTTATCGTCCATCTTTGCTTCTTATTTACTGCTCCACCTAAGACATCCGCAGTAAGTTTTAGCGAGTTGTTTTGATCTTCGTATGAGACTTTGGCATTTCTTAATTCCATAGTAGCTGATGAACCTAGGAGATTTCTCGCTATTACGTAAGGATTAGGATAAGCTCTTTTTATCTGCAGATACATAGCGCTGGTTGGAAAACTCCACCTTACACTCAGGCTCATATTGCCCTTATCATCCACCACTCCCCAGAGATTTACCTTTATGGTGTTTATTTTGGTAATAGTCTGTGGATATGCATTAGTTAATAGCAAAATAAGAGCCAGAGTAATGATACATACGCTTACCTTCTTGGTAAACATTTTAAAGACCTCCCTCTTTATTAAAATTGTTGAAACCCAGTTATATTTTATCATTCCATAGATATATTTACAATAAAAATCAAGAACCGGGTAACAGAACGTTACCCGGTGGGATGAGAGGGAGAGAGAGGATAAGTGGAGAAAATATGATAAACGGGGTAGTTAGAGGCTCTTAAAACATAGATACCAGTCTACACATTCATAGCCCTCTTTTAATCTCTTTTCCAGAGCTTCTTGAGTATTTGGTGGCGGCACGATCACCTTTTCTCCGGGCGTCCAATTTGCCGGTGTAGCTACTCCATACTTATCACTTGTCTGAAGGGCATCTAGAAGTCTTATGATCTCTTGGATATTTCTACCATTTGTCAAAGGATAGTAGATCATAGCCCTTAATATACCCTTATCATCAATGATGAATACCGCTCTTACCGCCTGAGTACTGCTTGCCTGAGGATGTACCATTCCATAGAGTGTAGATACTTTCATATCCAGATCTGCTATAACAGGGAAGGGGACCCTTATCCCGAAGTTTTTCTCTATGTTCTGCGCCCAGGCTAGATGTGAAAATATGCTATCAATACTGAGCCCTATCAACTGGGTATTTCTTTTTACAAATTCATCATAGGCCTTGCTGAAGGCAACAAACTCGGTAGTGCAGACTGGAGTAAAATCTGCCGGATGAGAGAATAATATTACCCATTTTCCTTTGTAATCCGATAGTTTTATCTTTCCGTGAGTAGTTACTGCTTCAAAATCTGGAGCTGGCTCGTTCAGTCTAGGTAAACTTACTGTTTTTACCTGTTCCTCCATATTAACACCTCCTGATAATAACTTTTAACTAGAAATACTTTAACATAATTTAGATGTCTATGTCAAGACCTTGCTGGATCGAAAGATTTAGTTTATAATAAATCTTAATAAATTCCAAAAACAGGAGGTTATTATGAAGATAGCAAGATCAACTCTGTGTATTCTTTTCTTAATTATTTTTATTGTCTCTGGTTCTTTTATAGCTAAGGGGAGTGAGCCCGATGCAAGTATAGTGATTCGTCAGGATACTCTCAACAAATTCCTATCCAATATAGGAGAGGTCAAAAAGACTGACACTTTTAGTATTGTAGGGATAAAGGGAGAATACACATGGACGGTCAAAAATCCAAAGATAATTTTGACCCCAGGACGAGCACTTTTCTATGCAGATATAACTGTATCTTTTAAGACCCTTCCTGTAACTTATTCTACACCAGCCTATGGGGAAGTTTCGGTTAAATATGACCCTAATGATAATAAGATTAACATAAAAGTGGAGCGAGTGGCTTTTGAGGTGGCTTTTAATCTTCTGGGAAAGAGGGTAGTTGTTGGCGAAGTAGACATCTCTAGAATTTACCAGATAGCGTTTTCTTTCCCAGGACCAAGACCATTTGAGTCCCTTGTAGAAGTAAGTTTGCCGGATGGGACCAGGAGGAAGATCAGAATAGAGTCTGTCCCTGTTCTGGTGATTGAAGAGGGAAAGATTGTAGTCGGCTCAGAGATAAACTTTATACCTGTACAGTAACAGATCCCTTTATTTCTCTGGTATTAATGCTTTTAGCAAAGGGGTTCGCCACTCTTCACTAACAGGATCGTAGATACCAAAGCCTGCACAGAACTCCCAATAGCACCAAGCGATACCTCTTTTCTCAGCTGATCTGGCTACATATGACGTCCATCTTACTCTAGAATCCATATCCGCCTTATTGTAAGCCCCAAACTCTCCCAAAAATAGAGGAATATTGTTATTTTTCTTTGACCATTCAACTGCCATATCTAATTCACCAGAGATCAATAATTTTTCTAGCTCTGTTCCAAGCCATTTGGTACCTACTGGAGGAGAAGGACTTACCCACTCTGCTCCCTGATGTGTAAATCGGAATGGATTATAGTAATGAAAGGTGACCACCAGGTTTGGGTCTTTTGGAAGTTCCAGCTCTTTTAGTTTATATACACTGTTCCAGTCTGTAGGGCCAACTACGATCTTTCTTGCTGGATTTGTTTTTCTTATAATAGCTATTGCCTCTTTCAGGTATTGATTCCACAACTTGCTATCCAGATAATGACAGGGCTCATTTAGGAGTTCAAGCCAGAGCCTTTCTGGATAATCTTTATAGTGTACAGAGATCTGTTCCCAGATTTTTAAGAATCTATCCTTATGCCTTTCTGGTTTCTCCATCATCTCCTCGTAGTGATGTATGTTTATAATTACATAGAGTCCATTCTTTAAAGCCTCGTTTACTACATGATCTACCCTCTCAAAAAAGCTTTTCTCAATAGTATATGGTGGCTTTGTGTCTGCGTGAGCTGACCATCTAACAGGTATCCTTACATGGTCAAAGCCGGCATCTTTTATCAGTTTAAAGTATTCATCCTTTATTATTACGCCCCATTGTCCTTCTATTGGTGCTTCCAGCGCATTACCAAGGTTAACCCCACGGGATATTGGTAGCTTTTTATCCATAGCAATAACCCCCAGAGGGAAAATAAGTAAAACACATAATACAATAGATAAATAGAACAGTCTATTCATACTATCACCTCATTTGTAATTTTTGAGTATTATTATAATATAAAAATCTAAAGGAAGGAGAGATTTTCGATGAACAGTATAATGGATATATTTAAAGAGGCGTATGATTGTAGAAATATCCTTTTAGATGAAGAGCTGATCTCTTCTGTTGAGAAGGCGACCAAGGTACTTATAGAAACGTTAAAGAATGGTAATAAGATTCTTGTGGCAGGAAATGGAGGGTCTTCTGCAGATAGTCAGCATCTTGTCGGGGAACTTGTGGGTAGATTTTTAAAAGAGAGGAAGGCTTTACCTGGTATAGCTCTTACCACAAATACCTCGATCCTCACCGCTATAGGCAATGATTATTCTTTTGAAAGAGTATTCTCCAGACAGTTAGAAGCTCTGGGCAATAGAGGAGATGCGCTTATTGTGATCTCTACAAGCGGAAATGCAGAAAACCTGATATCTGCTGTTAGCACGGCTAAAAGTCTCTCTATAAAGACCGTAGGACTCCTGGGTCATAATGGAGGAAAACTGGGAAACCTGGTGGATATACCCATAATAGTCAGATTAGACTCAACTCCAAGGATCCAGGAGATACATATAATAATTATCCATACGATATGTCAACTTATAGAGTCCGCCTTATTTGGATAATTATTTAGCGGACAGGCGAGCCCGCCTGTCCTGCTAGATTTTATCGACTACCAATCAACCAGACACCCTTTACTGGTTCAAGTATTTTCAATCTAAAGCCAAACTCCCTTCCACTATAAGGTTTGGGGAAGTCAAAAGATACCTTAATTAGTATTCTGTTTATACCCTTTTTAAGAGGTAAAGTGATTTCATCATCATAAACAATACCATCGCTCTTATATATAGAAGTCCCATTTACCATTATCTCCAGCTTTCCTTCTCCATAAAGAGAACATCTTATTTTTCTATCTTCGTCAGAATAAAGCTCTGTTCTGGTATAAGAGGTTCCACTGGTAATGCCTTCTCCCATTATCTCCCTGGATAACTTCAGTAGGTCAAGATAGCCAAATGGTTCAACTATAAATTTAGAACCCGACATCCATCTCCATGGCTTATTATTTATCAGATACTCTATCCTACCTGGATCCTCTTCTATCTCTTTTACCCCTCCGGTAAATGGGCCTGTAACAGCCCAGGATGTCATATTACCATCTCTGAGGCTTACTCTAAATGTCCTTTCTTCTTCCTCATCCTTTGTCTCGATCCTGGCTTTTATAGTAATATCTTCATACGGAGATGTAATGGTTCCTATCTGTGAAACTGTTAATTCCTTCTGTACTATATCTCCTGGATTTAAGACCAGTTTTCCATCTGGATAGAAGAAGTTAGATCTTCCAGTTGGTAGATCTGAAGAGACTATCGACCATCCCTCAGGTTTATCTATCTCAAAATATACCCTTCTTAATGGGGCGGAATTGCCATTTGCCATCAGAATATTAATTCTTATAGAGCCATCCTGCCTCTTATCTAATCCATCAACAGATATCTCAATATCGTCCTCCTCTATGATCGGTGGCTCAACCTTCTCTACCGTTATATCTATCCTGTCTCCGAAGTGATACTCTATGCCCTTTATCTTCAGTACATTGTCCTCATTTTCGAAATCTACCAATCTATCTCCCACCTTTACCTCTTTCCCGTTTATCCCATAGATATAGAGATTGAATATTTTATCCTTCTCAAAGCCCTGAAATTCTTCTCCGTAGCTAGAGATAGTAAGCTTTAGCTGATTTTCTGTCTCGAAGGCTGAGAACTTAGTCTTTACAAACCTGCCATCTTCATAGTCATATGTAACACCATCATCCTCGTAGATCTCAAATTCTCCATCGATAGGAGTATAGATATTAACATCTAATTCCTTCAGTGGTTTCTCATCCGCATACATCATATCTAGAGCATTCATAGGAATTATAGAGGAATTTCTTACAAAGAGAGGCATCCTGTCTATAGGTGCAGGGACTCTGATAGATCTCTTTCCCTTATATCTCTTACCTGTCCAGAAATCGTACCAGTAGCCCTCCGGTAGATAAGTCTCCTTCATTCTTGAGTTATTTTCTACAACAGGAGACACCAGTATATCTCCAAACATAAACTGATATTTACTCTCGTAGGCATTTTTATCATCCGGATAATCAACAACCATTGCTCTCATTATCTGTCTTCCTGTAGATACATCATAAGCCAGGCTATAGATGTATGGTAAAAGTCTATACCTGAGCTTGATAAACCTTTTGAGTATCTCTTCCCCATCTTTCCCAAATGACCAGGGTTCGTTTTCAGGTCTGGTCCCGTGAGTCCTGAATATTGGACAGAAAGTTCCCCACTGGAACCATCTTATGTATAACTCGGGAGTAAATTCTTTATGGAAGAAGAACCCTCCAATATCTGTACACCAGTATGGCATACCAGTTAGAGTTACGTCCTGTCCTATGATTACCTGATCCTTCAAAACTTCCCAGCTGGAGTTTATATCACCAGACCACATCGCAGTGCTGTATCTATGCATCCCACACCAGAATGTCCTAGCCAGAGAGAAACTTCTGGTCCCAAATGTCTCCCTCTGATTTTCATACAGACCTTTTGTCCAGAGTAATGTATAGATATTATGGACCTTTTCTCTAGTGCCAAGATAACTCATTGTTCCAGGTTTATGTTCCTCTATCTCTCCCATATCTGTCCAGTAGCCCCTGATACCTGTTTGATAGAGTTTCTTTATCTCTTCCCACCAGCCTTTCCTGGCTATCGGATTCGAGTGATCAAAGGTTGGTCTGGCAGACGGTGGAACATCATTCAGGTATCCCTTCTCTTTAAAGATCTCATACTTTAATGATTTTCTATCTATAAATGGATGTTGTGCCTGCATAATCTTAAAGCCAAGTCTTGCCAGCTCTTCAAATGTCTTTTCCGGATGTGGCCAGTAGTCTCTGTTCCATTCGAGGTCTCCAAATTCTTTAAACCATAGCCAGTCTATAACTAGGACATCTCCAGGGATGCCTTTTTCTCTGAACTTCTTACCAAGTCTAAGTAGTTCTTCTTCACTCCTATACCTGTTCTTGCACTGTATAAAACCATAAGCCCATTTAGGGAGTAGCCTGGGACTTCCTGTAATTTCATAGTAGTTCTTTATTATACTGTTAAAATCTTCACCCAGGATTATGTAAAAGTCCGCCACCTTGGAGCCATACAGTAATACTGCAAGTCTATTCGGATTTCCCTCTCCACTCGGCAGGTCCCAGTTCCAGGGGGATGGAGCCCATTCCTCGCCTGTATTCCTTTCTGGTACTCTATCTCCACCTATATTGAATCTTACAGGCCAGCTGGTATCTAAGAATAGTCCATAGTTCTCTGAGGATAACAGGAATGGTACAGAGTCGTTTCCACTCCTTCTAAAACCGTTCCACTGATGCCAGCATCTACGCTCTTTCCCTCTCTGGTTAAGGTCTGCCATATGGTCCTGTCCTAAACCATAGACCCTTTCTTCAGGTGTTAGCCTGAATCTGAATATTGTCTCTTCACCCCTTTTATCTATAAATGCAACTTCGTCTGTAGAGAGTCTTTCCTTTCCATCTCTACAGACCTTAAAGGAGAACGGATTAAGGTTTATAATTACGTCGGTATGACCCGAAGAGATTCTGAGTCTATCTTTAGAAATACTGGAGACCTTAATCTTATCTGGAGTTTTTTCCTCAGATACCTTAAATTCGGTAGACTCATCAGCACCTTTTTCCAGAACCTTGACTCTGATGATCTCTTCTCTGATAAGAGAGAATGAAATGGTTCTGCCTTCTCCTTCCAAAATAAGAGTATCATCAGTAATACTGCTCACACTGTACATCAAATCACCCCTTTCTTTTATAAGGTCCAGGACTTTTCATCTTCTCTGTAGCTATCTCTGCCGTCTTTTTTAAGGCAGATTCGTAGCCTAGGTGCCTGTGGACAAGATAGCCTGCCATACAGGTATCTCCTCTTCCTGTTCTTCCTTCCAGTGTCCATCCTCCAAACTTTTCTTCAAAGGTCCTCCCTTTAGTCCAGAGGATAATCCCATCTCTATAGGTAAGGAGTATCTCCCTTGGACCCCATTCGGCAATCTTTTTTAATGCACTATTTAAGTCCTTTATGCCTGTTAAAATTTCAGATTCTCGGGAGTCTACTTTGAACACATCTATCAGAGGAAGATACTTTTCTTTATATTCCCAGTCTCTATATACCATATTCCCTTCGCTATCCACGTTTCTCAAGAAACCCTGGGCATCTAGTCCGAGGACCTCAGCTTTCTTTCGTAATTCTTCTATAAATCTTTCTGGGATCTCCCCATTGGATAGACCTGAGATATGAATGATATTGGCATATCCTACTTTGTTTATCTCCTCCTCCATAAATGGTTCAGCCCTTTCTATCATTCTAGACATCCTATCGTCAGGATTGTCTGTTGGATATATATTTTTGATGGTTGTAGTTGTCCTTGAAGGAAGGTATATAACATCTATGCCATAATCTTCCATATCCCTGAAGAGTTCCCTATCAACATCATTCAGTTTTGTATATACTAAAACTTCTGGGAAGAATGACTTTGCTACAAAGGCTCCATAGTAGACTCCACCTCCTGGAATTATTTGTTCTCTGTCCTTAAATACATTTATGTCTTTAGACAAATGTCCTATAAAGACTATCGCCACGGATAACCTCCTGAAAGATTATTTTTCGTTAATCTCTCTGAGTATTATAGACACCGCCTTAAGGAGATAGTTTGAACCAGTTACCTCTCCAGCTGCACCCAAGAATCTAACCAGCATTCCAAACCTCCTGATAAACTCTTATAACCATTCTATTATACCATAGATTGGATACAACTTGCTTTTTTGCGAAATCTGTATTATTATTCACTATATGAATGAAAATCATTCAGGTTCTGAATTAAAATACAGGAAAAGACTGATAGGAGAGAAGATTAAAAAGGCTATAGAGAGTTTCCCTATTGTAGTTTTGACAGGGGCAAGACAGGTAGGGAAAAGCACTTTTCTCCAGAAAGAGTTCCCAGACTTTAGATACTTAAATTTAGATGAATTTTCCGTATTGGAGCAGGCTAAACTAGACCCTTACTCCCTATGGGTAAGGGCAGATAAGATTATTATAGATGAAGTTCAAAAAGCTCCGGAGATCCTTTCAGCTATAAAAAATACAGTAGATAAAACTCAGAGAAGGACGAAATTTATTCTTTCAGGGTCCTCAAATTTACTACTTATGAGAGAAGTTTCTGAAAGTCTTGCTGGAAGAGCGATTTATTTTGAGATGTTTCCTATGATCTACTGTGAAATTGAGGATGAGATAGAAAAAAGTAATTTTTTGAGATTATGGCAGGAAGGTATAATTGAAGAAGAGACTTTAGAAAAAGTTGATCCAATTCCTTTTATTTTAAAAGGCTTTATGCCCCCACTCTTATATATAGATGATCTAGATTCTATCCTTTTATGGTGGGAAGGATATATTAAGACCTATTTGGAGAGAGACCTTAGGGAACTTTCTCAAATAGAGAACCTTATTGATTTTAGAAGATTGATGGAAGCTTTAGCCCCGAGAAGTGGAAATATAATAAATCAGACGGAGATAGCAAGAGATATAGGAATAAGTCAACCTACGGTACATAGATATCTAAAGCTTTTAGAGATCTTGAATATAATCAGAAAGATACCCGCTTATTTTTCTAATAGACTCAAGAGGTTAATAAAATCTCCCAAGGTATTCTTTATAGATCCTGCCCTTTGTGCTTATTTATCAGGATATCACAATGAGGAGAGTCTAATTAATGCTCGTGAGTTAGGTGGTTTTTTTGAAACTATGATCTTCTTGCATCTTCAGGTCTACTCAGGACTTCTTACTCCAAAAGGGAATCTCTACTACTATAGATCTGTCTCTGGAAAAGAGGTAGATTTTATCTTCGAATGGGGAAGAAGGCTTCTTGCCTTTGAGGTTAAACTTACTGAAAAACCTGCAGTTAAGGATATTAAAAATCTAATAGACTTTGTCGAAGAAAATCCCAATGCCGTAAGGGGAGTACTTATTTATAATGGAGAATCTGTAAGATATCTTCACTCAAAAGTGATAGCTGTTCCCTGGTGGTGGCTATAAGGGCTCTATTCATAATTGTTCGATAGAGTGTTGAAAGCTAACTAATATGTGATTAATATAAACAAAAATGCCTAGTAGGGGAGGATGGAAATGAAAATTGTCCTTGGCAATGTAAAGCTTGTAACAAAGGTCATTTTTCTAGGAGTTATACTCATCCTATCATTTGTTATTTTAAGCGAGGCTTTTATAGTACCTTTTATAGGTTCTAGCCTGGAGAATGAAGCTATAAGAAAGACCAGGAACTTAGTTGAGACATCTATGGGCATAGTTCAGTACTATTATAATCTCTATAAATCTGGGAAGATGACGGAAGATGAGGCTAAAGAGATGGCAAAGTTGGCCCTCAAGAATCTCCGGTATGGAGATAGTGACTATTTCTGGATAAATGACTATACTCCGGTTATGGTTATGCATCCTATAAAATCCGAGATGGATGGACAGGATTTATCAAACTATGCGGACCCTACAGGATTCAAGTTGTTTGTTGCAATGGTAGATGTGGTGAAACAGAAAGGTGAAGGTGTTGTAAAATATCAATGGCCAAAGCCAGGGAAGGAGAAACCACAGCCCAAAGTGAGTTATGTTAAGGGATTTGATCCCTGGAAATGGATCATAGGTACAGGGATATACGTGGATGATTTGGTAGCTATGAAATCTTCCATTGCTAATCGAATCAGACTGATAATGGTAGGATTTGCTATACTGGGAGCGGTTATTATCCTTCTAATATCAATTCCTTTGAATAGGGTCTTGAGAAGGATTCTGGACTATCTGAGTAAAATATCTAACTATGATTTCTCGGAATTTCTGGATATCAATCAGTCCGACGAGTTAGGTAAGATTGCTAATGGTATAAATACTGTGGTCAAGGAACTAAAAGGATTAATTACAAGAATCTTAGAAACCATAGCCTCCGTCTCGACCC
>OGCH01000909.1_pt1 | contig 12867 bp, 15 predicted proteins | sample 1570111 | NCBI WGS metagenome assembly OGCH01 (sample SAMN03436243, study PRJEB24508) | hot springs metagenome | biome: Desert Springs; feature: Hot Springs; material: Water | place: USA: Great Boiling Spring, Nevada | collected 2008-12-01 | depth 0 m m | reverse complement strand
TCCTGACCCTGGTCTGGCTCTACGCCATCTTCGTCACCTTCGTGAAGGGCCTGGGCACCTGGGGCATCAACCAGCCCGTGGCCTGGGGGTTGGACATCGTCCACTTCGTCTGGTGGATCGGCATCGGCCACGCCGGGACCCTGATCAGCGCCATCCTGGTCCTCATGCGCCAGAACTGGCGGGACTCCCTGAACCGGGTCACGGAGGCCATGACCCTCTTCGCCGTGCTGGCGGCGGCCACCTACCCCCTGATCCACATGGGCCGGCCCCAGCACTTTTACTGGGTCATGCCCTACCCCACCCACATGGCCCTCTGGCCCCAGTACAAAAGCCCCCTCTCCTGGGACGTGCTGGCCATCATGACCTACATCACCATCTCCACCCTCTTCCTCTACCTGGGCCTCATCCCCGACCTGGCCCTCCTCCGGGAGCGGAGCCAGGGCTGGCGGAGGAAGCTTTACGGCTGGCTCTCCTTGGGCTGGACGGGGAACGCCGTCCACTGGCAGCGCTACCGGGCGGTCTACGTCCTCCTGGCGGGCCTCGCCACCCCAGTGGTGATCTCCGTCCACTCCGTGGTGAGCATGGACTTCGCCTACGGCCTGGTCCCGGGGTGGCACCTCACCGTCTTCCCCCCCTTCTTCGCCGCCGGGGCCATTTACTCGGGCTTCGCCATGGCCCTCACCCTCATCATCCCCTTGCGGAGGTGGTACCGCCTCGAGGGGGTCATCACCGAGAAGCACCTGGACTGGATGGCCAAGGTGACCCTGGCTTCGGGCCTCGGGGTGGCCTACATCTACCTCCTGGAGATCTTCATCGCCTGGTACTCGGGAGAGCCCTTTGAGTGGGCCCAGCAGCTTTGGCGCATGACCGGCCCCTATGCCCCCTACTACTGGGCCATGATGCTCATCAACGTGGTCCTCCTCCAGACCCTCTGGTTTCCCCGCTTCCGCAAGAACCTCACCTGGCTCTTCGTCTTCTCCATCCTGGCCAACGTGGGCATGTGGCTGGAGCGCTACGTGATCGTGGTCATCAGCCTTTCCAAGGATTTCCTTCCGGGAAACGCCCAGCTCTACTTCCCCACCTGGGTGGACTGGGCCCTCTACTTGGGCACCATCGGCTTCTTCCTCTTCGGTCTGGCCCTTTTCATCCGCATCTTCCCCCCCATCGCCGTGGCGGAGATGGTCCACCTCTTCCACAAGCTCAGGAAGCACTAGGAGGCGGGTATGCTCTACGGACTCATGGCCTACTTTGACGCTCCGGAGAAGCTTTTGGAGGCCATAAGGGCCCTGAAGGAGGCGGGCTACCGCCGGATGGAGGCCCTCACCCCCAACCCCGTGGAGGGGATAGAGAAGCTCCTCGGCGGGGACGGGCGGATTCCCTGGGTGGCCTTCGCCTTGGGCGTCCTGGGGGCGGGGCTCGCCCTCTTCCTCCAGGTCTACACCACCCTGGACTACCCCCACAACGCCGGCGGCAAGCCCCTTCTGGGCTGGCCCGCCTTCATCCCCGTGACCTTTGAGCTCACCATCCTCACCATCACCGTGGGCATCTTCCTCTACCTCCTCTACCAGAACGGCCTGCCCCTGGCCGACCACCCCGCCGTCCGGGCCAGGGAGTACGTCCGGGTCCTCCTGGACGAGTACGGCCTTTTCGTCTACGCCTCTGACCCCCGGTTTGACCCAGAGGCCACCCGGGCCCTCCTGGAGTCCTTAGGGGCGGAGGTGGAGGAGGTGCGCCGTGCGTAGCCTCTTCTTCCTCCTTCTGCCCCTCCTTTCCGCCTGCGGCTGGATGTGGGACCAGCCCAAGGTGAAGCCTTTCCGGGAAGCTCCCCTGCGGGTAGACGTGGCCGAGGAGCGCATCCGCTTCGGCGACAACCTAGATCTGGTGGCCCGGACCGGCCTCCGTCCCGAAGGCGGCTTCGCCGAGAGCACCTACGCCTTCACCGAGGCGGACCTCCTTCGGGGAAAGGTCCTTTACAAGAGCTTCTGCGCCATCTGCCACGGGCTGAACGGGGAGGGGGACGGCCGGGTGATCCCCCTGGGGATGCCCAAGCCCCGCTCCTTCCAAGAGGTGCGGGACCAGCCTGAGGGCTACTTCTACTTCGCCGCCACCAACGGCTTTGGCCGCATGCTCTCCTACAAAAGCCGCATCCCGGAGAGGGAGCGCTGGCTCATCGCCCGCTACATCAAGCAGTGCCTCCTCCTCGAGGCCTGCCCCCTGGAGGTGGTGAATGCAGAGGTCTATTGAGCTGACCCCGTCCTGGCCCCTTCTTTTGGGCCTCGGCCTTTACGCCCTGGCCTTCCTCTTTGGCCCTGGGGCGGCCTACTTCCCCTTCGCCTTCTTCCTCCTCCTCGCCTTGGGGGCCCTTCTCGTCCTCCTCCTGCACAACGCCCTCACCAGCCGCTGGGGCCTGCCCCTGGAGCCCTACCTCTACCCCTTGGCCCGCCTCCTCCCCCTGATGGGCCTTCTGGGCCTGCCCTTCTTCTTCTTCCTCCCCGAGCTTTTCCCCTGGGCCCGCCCCGGGGCCATGGCCGACCCCATCCTGGCCCACCGGGCCCCTTACCTGAACGCCCCCTTCATGCTCTTGCGCTACGTCCTCTTCTTCACCCTCTTTGCCTGGGTCCTCCTCAAGCTCAAGCCCGGGGAGCACCGGGCGGAGGTGGGGGCCTGGGGGCTTCCCCTGGTCTTCGCCGCGGGCACCTTCTTGGTCTACGACCTCTTCAAGAGCCTCGAGGCCCACTTCTACTCCGCCTCCTTCGGGGCCATCTTCCTCCTCTCCGCCGCCCTGTTGGCCCTGGCCGTGGCCGTGGCCCTGGCGGCAAGCCGGGGCACCCCCGCCCTCCTGGGCCAGGCCCAGAGCCACACCAACCTTCTCCTGGCCCTCTCCATCATCTGGATCTACCTGGAGGCCACCACCCTCATCATCGTCTGGGGGGCGGACCTGCCCCACGAGGTGGAGTTCTACCTGAAGCGCCTGAACCCCCCCTGGGACGGGGTGGCCGCTTTGTGGGTGGTGGGCGGCTTCTTCCTCCCCTTCCTCTACCTCCTCACGGACCTGCCCAAGCGGGAGGCCCGCTACCTCCTGCCCGCGGCGCTCTGGGTCGCCTTCTTCCGCCTCTTCCACCTGGCCTGGTACCTCCTCCCCGCCCTGGGGCGGGGGATGGGCCTGGGAGAGGTTTTGGGCTTCTTGGGTCTTGGCCTCCTCTTCATGAGCCGCCTCCGCCAAGGTTAGGGCCGGGGCATTTGCACCTACCTTCACGAAGAGGGAAGGGGCATCCTGGGCTTAGGGGTACGAGGTACCCGTACCCGGGAGGTGGCAGATGGCGACCAAGGTTCTGGTTTTAGGTGGCGGCTCCGGTGGCCTGGTGGCGGCCAACAAGGTGAAGAGGCTCCTAGGGGAGCGGGTGGAGGTGACCCTGGTGGACAGGAACAGCCACCACGAGTTCATGCCCGCCTACCCCTGGGTGGCCCTGGGCATGCGGGAGCCGGAGCAGATCCGCCGTCCTTTGGCCCACCTGGAGCGGCGGGGCATCCGGTACCTCCAGGCCACGGTGGAGGCCTTGGACCCCGCCAACAACCGGGTCAGGACCAGCGCCGGGGAGCTGGTTTACGACTACCTCATCGTCTCCCTGGGGGCCGAGGCCATGCCCGCTCCCGCTCAGGACAGCCACGCCCCCTGGAGCCTGGCGGGGGCCTTGAAGCTCCGCGAGGCCCTCAAGGGCTTCAAGGGCGGCCGGGTGGTGGTGGGGGTTTCCTCCCCCTACTACCCCTGCCCTCCCGCCCCCTACGAGGTGGCGGGCCAGGTGGAGTTCGCCCTCAAGGTGAAGGGGCTGCGGCAGAAGAGCACGGTGGAGGTCTTCCACATAAACCCCGCTCCCCTGGCGGGGATGGGCCCGGTGATCTCGGGCAAGGTCCTGGAGATCCTCCGCTCCAAGGGCATCGCCTTTCACGGGGAGTTTGAGCCCGTGGCCTTTGAGGGGGGGAAGGTGAAGGCCAAGGACGGGCGGGAACTGGCCTACGACCTCCTGATCCTGGTGCCCCCCTTCGCCCCCAACCGGGTGGTGCGGGAAAGCCCCCTGGCGGGGCCGCAGGGCTTTCCCCAGGTGGACAAGACCACCTTCCGCTCCAAAGAGTTCCCCAACGTCTTCGTCATCGGGGACACGGTGAACCCCGCTCTCATGCTGCCGCCCGCCGGGGTGGTGGCCCACTTCCAGGGGGAGTACGTGGCCGGGGTCATCGCCTCGGACCTCAAGGGGGCCTACATCGGCGAGCCCTTCAACCCCGTGGCCATGTGCATCATGGACTTCGGGGACAACGCCCTTCTGCCTCAGTGCTCCTTTGAGCGGGTGCTCTCGGGCACGGGCATGCCCTCCTGCGGCGTGATGGCCGTGGGCAAGTGGGTGCGGGTGACCAAGATTCTCTTTGAGGGCTTCTGGTTCGCCACCCTCATTGAGTAGGAGGTGGCCATGGAGACGACCCGGACCGTGGAAGAGCGGCTTGCGCGCCTGGAAGAGATCCTGGAGAAAAGCGGCCTGGGCCTCCTGGCCCAGATGGGGGTGGGGGAGACGTTGGCCGAGAACCTGGGCCTCCTGATGGAGCCCAAAAACCTCCAGCTCCTCTCCCTCCTCGCCCGCTACGTGGAGCAGGCGGAGGCTTTGGAGAAGCTGGCGGAGACCCTGGAGAAGCTGGACAAATCGGGAGCCCTGGCCTTCATGGGCCATCTCTCGGAGAACTTCGGGGAGGGCCTGGGCATGCTCATGGAGCCCCAGCTCCTTCGGCTCATCTCCCACGGGGCCAACGTCCTGGACATCCTTTCCCGGATTGAGCCCGCCGCCATCGGCATGATGGCCTCGGCCATGCAGAGGGGCCTGTCCGAGACCTTCTCCCCCGAGGTCATGCGGGACCCGCCCAGGGTGGGCCTTTCGGGGATTCTGAAGATGCTTTCGGACCCTGAGGTGCAGAAGGCCCTGGGGGTGCTCTTCCTCTTCCTCAAGGCCCTGGGCAAGGCCTTTGGTCACATGAGCGAGGACATGAAGGCCCTCGAGGCCATGATGGCCAAGATGATGCCCAAGAAGTGAGGCCCCGGGGCCGGGTCAGGCCAGGGTTACCCGGTCCCGGCCCGCCTCCTTGGCCCGGAGGAGGGCGTAGTCCGCCTGCAGGATCCACGCCTCCACCTCCCCCTCGGGCACCTCTCCCCCGGCGATCCCCGCGGAGAGGGTGAGGGGGTGGGGAATGGGGGGGATGCGCTCGGAGCGGAAGCGCAGGCGGATGCGCTCCACCACCTCCTTGGCCGCCTGGCGGTCGGCCCCGTAGAGGAGGAGGAGGAACTCCTCCCCCCCGTAGCGCACCGCCAGGTCCTCCCGGCGCACGCTGGTCCCGATGATCCGCCCCAAGCGCTTCAGCACCTCGTCCCCCACGGGGTGGCCGTAGGTGTCGTTGACCCCCTTGAAGCGGTCAATGTCCAGCATGACCACGCTGATCGGGGCCCGGTAGCGCCGGGCCAGGGCCAGAAGCTTGGGAAGCTCCACCTCGAGGCCCCGCCGGTTCAGGAGGCCCGTGAGGGGGTCGGTGAGGGCCAGGGTACCCCACTCCACCTGCTTCAGCACCTGGCGGATCCTCTCGCCAAGGAGGTTTAGGAAGCCTGGGGGAACCCCGTCCTTAGGGGGCGCCTTCAGGTACAGGTACGCGGTGTCCCCCTTGAGGGGGATAGGGAGGGTGTGGGAGGTCCGCTCCCCCACCAGGCCCCGTCGGCTTCGCACCTCCAGGCCCACCGCCTCCGGCAGGAGTTCCCGGGCCGCTTCCAGGGCCTGGAGGAGGACCCCTTCTGGGCTTAGGGTCTGGGTGACCTGGGGCGAAAGCCGAGCCAGGGCCTCCAGGAAGCGGGTCCAGCGCCGCCCCCGCTCCAGGACCCGCCGCCAGTCCAGGTGGAGGGCGTAAAGGAGGCCAAGGCTCCCCACCAGCCCCCCGTAGAGGGCGAGGAGGCGCACGCCGAAGGGGCTTGGGTCCTGCATGAGGAGGACGGGGGTGAGGAAAAGCCCCCCCAGGGCCAGGGCCTGGTAGAGAAAAGGGGAAGGTAGTCTTTCCGCTGCGCCTACCCCCAGGGCCACGAAGAGGTACCCCAGGGTCCAAAGGAGGTGGAGGGGGTGGCCCGTGGGGTAGCCGCCCCCCGCCTCCAGATAGGCGTAGGCCATGTCCGCTACCAGGAAGAGGAGGACCCCCACGCCGAGGAGGGCCCGCCCGGGGTCCAGGCTCTCCTGGAAAAGGGCCTCGAGGCGGGGAAGGAGAAGGAGGAGAAGCGCCGCGTCCCATACAGCGTAGATGCGGTCTATCCCCAGCGCGGGCTGGAAGGCGGTGAGGAGGCCCGGGAGGATAAGGGGCAGGAGGGCCAGGGTGAGCTTGGGGGGCTTGCCCGGGAGCTGGAGGAGGGCCAGGGTAAAGGCGGCGTAGCCGATAAGGTAGGGGAACTCCAGGTACAGGGCCCGGGGAATGTAGCCCAGGTCCTCAAACGTCCAGGCCAAATCTCCAAGGCCCAAAAAAAGGAGGCCTAGGCCGAAGCCCCGGGAGGCCCCTCTCCAGAGGAGGTAGGCTCCACCCCCTAGGGCCACCAGGGGGGTGAGGAAGCGCTCGCTCCAGGGGGCGGTGGGAGGGAATAGGGTCAGGAATAGGAGGAGGGCTATTCCAAAAATCCAGATAGGAACCACGCCCTTAGTCTAGCCTGGGCTCTCGTTCCGGGATGGCGGTTTCGGCCAGGACCTCGAGGGCCTCCTTTAGAACGGCGATGCCCTTCAGGAACTCCTCCACCTCTATGTGCTCGTGGGGCGTGTGGTCTAAGGCGGAGTCCCCGGGCCCGTAGGCCACCATGGGCACCGACCAGTGGGGGGCCAGGACGTTCATGTCGCTGGTGCCCGTCTTCAGCTTGAAGACCGGCTTTCCCCCCGCCTTGCGGATGCCCTGGCGCAGGGCCCGGGTCAGGGGGGTGTCCTTGGGCCCCAGGTAGGGGACCTCCCGGCCGAAGAACTCCAGCTCCAGGGTGGGCGGGGCGTAGGCGGTGAGGTGGCGGATGGCCTCCTCTGGGGGAAGCCTGGGGGGAAGCCTCAGGTCAAAGAACATCTCCGCCACCTGCTTGAGCTCCGCCGGGTGCACCCTGAAGTCCCTCAGGGTGTACTGCACCTGGTCAAAGGCCTTCTGGCCCACGTTCATGGCCTCGGCCCAGGCCTTGATGGCCACGAAGTAGCTGATGAGCTCCTCGGCGGCGTTGGGCTCGTGGTGGGCGGAGTGGAAGTGGTCCTTCTCCCGCCGCACCTTGACGAGAAGCCTTCCCTTGTAGCCCAGGGTGATCCCCTCCCAGCCCGAGGGCTCGCCGATCACCACGTAGTCCGGCCTGAGCCGTCCGGCCACGAAGCGGGCCCCCTTGGAGCTCGGCACCTCCTCCTCCGTGGCCCCCACCAGGTGGAGGGTGAGGCGCTCCTGGGCCTTCTCGGACAAGGAGGCGGCGGCGAAGATCATGGCCACGAAGGGCCCCTTGGCGTCCACCGCCCCCCGGCCGAAGAGCTTGCCGTCCTTTAGGCGCACCGGGACCACCCCGGGCACGGTGTCAATGTGCCCCAGGAGGACCACCTGGATGGGGCCGTGGCCCACCTGCCCCCGGGCGTTATCCGCCTCGTCCACGAAGGCCTTCAGGCCCAGCCTAGCCATGCCCTCCGCCAGGTACTCCGCCACCAGGCGCTCCTCTCCCGAGGGGGAGGGGATCTCCAGGGCCCCCTTCAAAAACTCCACCGGGTCCAGGGTGCCCATGTTCACGCCGTGAGGACCTCTCGCACCGCCTCCACCACCCGCTCCAGGTCCTCCCGCTCAATGACCAGGGGCGGCAGGAAGCGGATCACCGTGGGGCCCGCCTGGAGGGTGAGGATGCGGTGCTCCTTCTCCAGCCTCTGGATGTAGGGGGCGGCCTTCTCCTTGAGCTCCAGGCCCACCATGAGCCCCAGGCCCCGCACCTCCCGGATCTTGGGGGAAGGGATCTCCCTCAGCTTTTCCATGAACCAGGGGCCAAGCTCCGCCGCCCTCTCCCAAAGCCTCGTCCTCTCCAGATAGCGCAAAGCGGCCACCCCCGCCGCCATGGCCAGGGGGTTGCCCCCGAAGGTGGTGCCGTGCCCCCCTTTGGGCATGCTTTCCGCCACCTCCTTTCGCATCACCGCGGCCCCGATGGGGACCCCACCCCCCAGGGCCTTGGCCAGGGTGAGGATGTCGGGGACCACGCCGTAGTGCTCAAAAGCGAAGCGCCGCCCCGTGCGGCCCATGCCGGTCTGGATCTCGTCCAGGATGAGGAGGGCCCCCTTCTCCTGGGTGATCTCCCGGGCGGCCTGTAAAAACTCCGGCGTGGCCGGGCGCACGCCCCCTTCCCCCTGGACGGGCTCGAGGATCACCGCCGCCGTCTCCTCGTCCACCGCCTCCTTCAGGGCCTCCACGTCGTTGTAGGGGATGAAGGCCACGGGCTCAATCAGGGGCATAAAGGGCTCCCGGTACTTGGGCTCCCAGGTCACGGAGAGGCTCCCCATGGTCCTCCCGGAGAAGCCCCGCTTGGCGGCCACGAACTTCTTCCTCCCCGTGTGGGCCCGGGCGAACTTGAGGGCGGCCTCGTTGGCCTCGGTGCCGGAGTTCACGGGAAAGACCCGGTTGAGCTCCGGGGGGAGGAGGGAGACCAAAGTCCGGTAGAACTCCCCCCGCATCGGGGTGGGAAGGGTCTGGGGCATGACCATGAGGGTTTCCGCCTGCCGCTTCACCGCCTCCACCACCTCGGGGTTGCCGTGGCCCAGGTTGGCCACCCCATACCCCCCCACGCAGTCTATGTACTCGTTCCCCTCGGCGTCCCAGACCCGGGCCCCCTGGCCCCGGACGATGAGGAGGTCGTGCTTGCTGTAGACCCCACTGTCCAGGGTCTTCTCCGCCTCCAAGAGGGCTTGCCAGTCTGCTAGCACCTTCTCCACGGCCCACCTCCCTAAAAGAAAAGCCCCCGGGCCTGCCCGGGAAGCGGGGCTTCCCAGGCCGGGCTCAGGTTTTGCCCCAGGGGCCCATCTCCCCCTAAGAGTAGGGGGCTTTACTGGGGCGTGTCAATACGCATAAGCTGAAGCTATGCGAAAGCTTGGAATCTTGCTTTTCCTTTTCCTGCCCACCAGCGCCCAGTCCTTCTTGGGGCTGGGCGTGGAGGACCGTCACGTCTTCAGCTACGGCCAGGCCTCGCCTTCCGGCCTCTGGTGGGGGGTGGGGCTGGACCACAACGGGGAGTGGAGCGCGCGGCTTTACCTCCGGCGGGGCGGGTGAACCCCCTGGTCTTCCCCCTTTAGAATGCCCCTGTGCGCGCCTACGTGGGCCTGGGGAGCAACCTGGGGGACCGCTCCGCCCACCTCCTCCTGGGGCTTTCCGCCCTCTCCCGCCTGCCCGACACCCATCTCCTGAGGCTTTCCCCCGTCTACGAGACCGAGCCCGTGGGCCCGCCCCAGCCCCCCTACCTCAACCTGGTGGCGGAGCTGGAAACGGAACTTGCCCCCAGGGCGCTCCTTTTGGAGATGCTCCGGATAGAGAGGGCCCTGGGCCGGGAAAGGCGGGAGCGCTGGGGTCCGAGGACCCTGGACCTGGACCTCCTCCTCTACGGGGACCTGGTCCTGGAAGAGGAGGGCCTTACCGTGCCCCATCCTCGCCTGCACGAGCGGGCCTTCGTCCTGGTGCCCCTTTTGGACCTCCTGCCTGAGGGGCGGCACCCCCTTCTGGGCCAGAGCTTCCGGGAGCTCCTCGCTTCCCTAGACACCTCTGGGGTCCGGCCCCTTGTGCTATAGTGGGGGCATCGCGGGCCAGTCCTGCGCGAGGAGAAGGAACGTGGAGCTAGAAGCGGGAAGCATCGTAGAAGGCCGCGTGGTGCGGGTGACGGATTTTGGCGCTTTTGTGGAGCTTCCGGGCGGGGAACAGGGCCTGGTGCACATCTCCCAGATCGCCCACGAGTTCGTGAAGAACGTCCGGGACTTCCTCAACGAGGGGGACATCGTGCAGGTCATGGTGAAGGGCCGCGACGCCAAGGGCCGCCTGGACCTTTCCATCAAGGACCTGACCCCGGCCCCCGAAGGGGGTCCGCCTCCCAGACCCAGGCGGCTACCCAAGCAGGCCCCCGAGTTTGAGAACAAGCTGAAGAGCTTCCTCCGGGGCACGGGGGGCTTTGGCGGCGGCAAGGGCAAGAAGGGCGGCAAAAGAAAGCGCTAATCCCCAAGCCCACCTCCGGGGTTTATGCCCCGGGGGTTTTGCTTTAGAGTGAGGGGGTATGGCGAAGCCCATAGAGGTTACCGACGCCAACTTTGACGAGACCCTAGGCAATCACCCCCTGGTCCTGGTGGACTTCTGGGCGGAGTGGTGCGCTCCTTGCCGGATGATCGCCCCCATCCTCGAGGAGCTGGCCCAGGAGTACGAGGGGAAGCTCCTGGTGGCCAAGCTGGACGTGGACGAGAACCCCAAGACGGCCATGCGCTTCAGGGTCATGAGCATCCCCACGGTCATCCTCTTTAAGAACGGCCAGCCCGTGGAGGTCCTGGTGGGGGCCCAGCCCAAGCGCAACTTCCAGGCCAAGATAGAAAAGCACCTGCCCCCAAGCGCATGAGGATCGCCCTGGACGCCATGGGGGGGGACCGGGCCCCCCAGGTGACCGTCCTGGGGGCCCTCCTGGCGGCCCAAGAAGGGGTGGAGGTGGTCCTGGTGGGGGAGGAGGCCGCCCTCAAGGCGGAGCTTGCCCGGCACGGGGGGGACCTCCCCATCGTCCACGCCCCTGACCGCATCCCTATGGAGGCGCACGCCACCGAGGTGCGCAAGCGCCCCCAGAGTTCCATCATGGTGGCCATGAACCTCCTCAAGGCCAAGGAGGTGGCGGCGGTGGTTTCCATGGGGCACACGGGGGCCACCATGGCCGCCGCCCTCTTTACCCTGGGCCGGGTGAAGGGGGTGGAAAGGCCCGCCCTTTTGGTGGAGTTCCCCAGCCAGAAGGGGCGCACCTTTCTCCTGGACGGGGGGGCCAACGCCGACTGCCGCCCCGGTTTTCTGGTGCAGTTCGCCGCCATGGGCCTGGCCTACGCCGAGGCCAGCGGGGTGCAGGCTCCCAAGGTGGGCCTCCTTTCCATCGGGGAGGAGGAGGGGAAGGGGAACGCCCTGGTGCTGGAAACCTACCCCCTCTTAAAGCAGGCGCTAGGGGAGCGCTTTTTTGGCAACGTGGAGGGCCGGGACGTCTTTTTGGGGACCACCGAGGTGGTGGTCACCGACGGCTTCACCGGGAACGTGGCCCTGAAGCTGGCGGAGGGGGAGGCCAAGGTCCTCTTCGCCTGGATCAAGGAGGCCCTCACCTCCTCGCCCTTGGCCCGGCTTGGGGCCCTTTTGGCCAGGGGAGCCTTGCGGAAGGTGAAGGACCGGGCGGACCCCGCCCAGTACGGGGCCATGCCCCTCCTTGGGGTGGAGGGGGCGGTCTTCATCGGCCACGGCTCCGCGGACGAGGTGGCGGTGAAACACGCCCTCCTCCGGGCCAAGGTCTTGGTCCAAGCGGGTCTTATGGAGCGGGTCAGACAGGGCCTCGCTTCCCTACACATCTAGGATCACCTGGGCGAGGAAACGCCCTCCCTCCTGGCGGACGAAGAGGCCGTGGAAGGTGGCGCTCTTGACCTCGCCCTGAAAGCCCAAGTCCTCCCGGAAGGGCTCCCCGAAGAGGGTGGCCTCGAGGCGGAAGCCTCCCTCCTTGGGCTCTATCCGGACCTTGGCCCTTCCCGGCACGAAGCCCTTGGTCTGGATCAGGTAGATGAGCTCGTTCAGGTAGCGCACCAGGAGGGTTTCCAGGTCCTCGGCTTCCAGGACCACCCGCCGCCTCCTCTTTCCCCCTCGGGGAGGGTTTTGGAACATCACCTGAAGAAGCCCCGCCAAAGCGGCCTGGAAGAGGCCCTCGAGGCTGTCCGCCTGAAGCTCAAAGCCCACGTCCGCGGTGTGGTCCAGGGGCTTCACCACCACGGTCCCTCCTTCTCACCCTCGCTTCCCGGAAGGTGAAAGGTCTCCGTCCAGAGCCGCTCGGGGTGCCGCTCCATGAAGGCCAGGATGGAGAGGGCCTGGGTCTTGTGCTGGGCCAAGGCCTGAAGCTTCCGTTTCAGGGCCCACTCGGGCAAGCGCAGGCGGTGGGTGATGGGGTAGGGGCCTTCCGGGCGCACGAAGTACACGGGCTGGGCCAGGTCCGCCGCCGCCTCCGCCACGTAGCGGCTCGTGGCCACGTGGTCAGGGTGGCCGTTGATGCCGTCCGGGGGGAAGGTGAGGACAAACCTGGGCCGAAGGCGTACAAGCCTTTCCCGGATGGCCTCCTTGGCCTCGGGGTGCTGGGCGAGGCCTTCCCCCGTGGCCTTTCCCCTTGGGGCCGCTTCCGCCCCTTCGGGTAGGGCGTTGGGGAAAGAGAGGGCCTCGAGGTGGTCCACCCCAAGGACCTCCGCCGCCCGCTTGAGCTCCTCCAGGCGCACCTCTGGAAGCTCCTCCGGGGCGCAGAGGCCCAGCGTCCTCCCCGCCTCGCCCCGGGTGAGGGTCAGGATGCCCGTCCTCAGGCCCTCCGCCTTGGCCAGAAGAAGGGCCCCGCCCGCGCCGAAGGTCTCGTCGTCTGGGTGGGGCACCACCACCAGGAGGTCCAGCATGCCCCCATCTTGACAGATGCCGCCCCCTTTGGTACATTCAATGTTGCGCCGGTTGAACCGGCGGGGGATCTTGAAAGCGCGGGAATAGGGCACAAGAGCGACACCCAAACGCCTCTAAGGCGTTTTTCTTTGGAGAGTTTGATCCTGGCTCAGGGTGAACGCTGGCGGCGTGCCTAAGACATGC